>Ga0169931_10005469_pt1 | contig 19354 bp, 20 predicted proteins | sample Kivu_15m_20L_FD_129675 | JGI IMG/M metagenome (GOLD analysis project Ga0169931, IMG submission 129675) | Freshwater microbial communities from Lake Kivu, Western Province, Rwanda to study Microbial Dark Matter (Phase II) - Kivu_15m_20L... | ecosystem: Environmental > Aquatic > Freshwater > Lake... | reverse complement strand
GAGCAATTGCTTGGGTCACAGTGCCAACATGTTCGTCTGGCACGTCACATGTTCCAGCTTCCAGCGGTTCATGTTTTTTACCGTTGATCTCACGTGTGATGACTTCTGGTCGACTGACCTGTATCTCATAGCCCTCGCGACGCATGTTTTCGATCAACACTGCCAATTGCAATTCGCCACGACCTGCAACCGACATGACATCGGCGTTCTCGGTGTCAGCAATACGAATCGACACATTGCCCAAGACTTCGCGCATTAAGCGATCACGAATGTGACGACTTGTGAGGTATTTACCCTCACGCCCCGCAAACGGTGATGTGTTCACTCCGAAACTCATCCGCAATACGGGCTCATCGACCTCAAGTCGCGGAAGCGGTGAACAGACGTCGAGTGCAGAGATGGTGTCTCCCACTTCAACTTCTGCAATGCCCGCGAGTACAAAGAGATCGCCTGCTTCAATCACGTCTACTTCGGTGCGACCAATTCCGTCAAAAACACTTAACTGAGCAACGCGATGTTTTGAAGCGGGACCCGTCGTGGAATCCTTCCCCCACAGAGCCACCATGTCGCCTTTTCGCATCTTGCCCGATTGCACACGACCCACCGCTAAGCGACCAAGGTAATCAGACGCATCCAAGTTGGTCACCAACGCAGTCATCGGCGAGTCAGGGTCCACTTGCGGTGATGGAACGGTGGCCACAATGCAATCCAACAAACTGGAAAGATCGGCGTCTTCTGCTGGCATGCCGATGCCGGCGACCGCGCGTGATTCGCGTGCAACAGCCGAAATCACGGGAAATGACAACTGATCATCACTGTTTGCGAGGTCAAGGAACAACTGCTCCACCTCTGTTAGTACTTCTTCCGGACGTGCGTCTTGGCGGTCAACTTTGTTGATCACCAAAATCACTGGCAGGCCAAGTCCGAGCGCCTTCGACAAGACATACCGTGTTTGAGGCAATGGTCCTTCAGCAGCGTCTACTAGTAACACAATGCCATCGACGACCGCAAGGGCACGTTCCACTTCTCCGCCAAAGTCAGCATGGCCAGGTGTGTCCACCAAGTTGATCAACGTGTCTTTCCATGTCACACGCGCAGCCTTAGCCAAGATCGTGATACCACGCTCACGCTCTTGATCATTTGAGTCCATGACGCGATCCACTACGGCTTCGTGTGCAGCAAATGTGCCGGTGGAACGCAAAAGAGCGTCGACAAGTGTTGTTTTTCCATGGTCAACATGGGCCACGAGGGCAACGTTACGGAGGTTAGGCATGCGGTCCTAGATGTGTAATGGGGGGATGAGACGCGAACTATTGCTCGTCGTCGTCGACGACTTCGTCATCGTCGTCAAAGCTCACGCCGTAGCGCTGAGCGATTTCGGCGTACTCGTCTTCTTCCGTACGGGAGGTACGAGAAGACTCACCAAAACCTAGGTCAGCCGCGCTAGGGCCAGCTTGCTTCAATTTCCGGGCTTCTTCAAACCGGCGATGTCGACCCTTTTTCATGGTCGGTCTCCGAACATTGAGTGGCAACGAGTGCCTATGGACGATCTCTCATAGTCTATCGCCCGATGACGCCATTTGGTGGGCATTACGGGTGCCCTATGGGGTATCTACCAATCGGAGTCCTCGCCCTCCGTTTTGTATCGGGCCAAAAGACAACGCTCGTCTCCCCTGCAAGAGGTCGTCCACGTCATTGCCAACGATGTCTGCTCTCCAGCCTTCCATCAAGCGTGCGTGCGGAGCGTTGCGTAACAAGTCCACAATGTCTGAACGAGTGGCGAGTAACTGGGGATCAATGCGTTGCTGTCGTGCAAGCTCATTCACCCACGCAGATATCAATGTGACTGCGGGACGCAAACTGCGATCAAGATCATCGCCATCGCTTGTTGGTAGTGCCAATTCACCATCAGCGCGAGCGATGCCATCAGCAACCGCCTCCAAAATCGCTGCTCCCACTGAACCGCGTGCCATCTTGTCGTCGAGACCACGAATGTGCCCCAACTCATTTGGGGTACGTGGCATGCGCGATGCCACGCTCACAATGACCATGTCGGACAAAACATGCCGCACCGGGAGGTCAAGTTCTTGCGCACGAAACTCCCTCCAGCGCGCAAGCGATTGAGCTACCCACCGTGATTGGCCACGTAGTCCGCGGACATCTTTCACGCGTAGCCACGCACTCATCGGATCTCCGGGTCCAGTGGGGCGCGTGCGTAGTTCTTCGCATGCTTCGCTCGCCCAATCCGTGCGACCACGTTCATCGAGCTCCGACACGATGCAGTCTTGGAGAGCTGGCAAATGCACCACATCATTTGCCGCATATGTCACCTGTGCTTCGGTCAGGGGACGGCGCAACCAATCAGTGAGTCGGTCACCTTTTGGCAGTGTGGTTTTCAGATACGAAGACAACAGTGATGAAAGAGATGGTGTCGAATGGCCCAAGAAGCACGCTGCTAATTGCGTGTCAAACAACCGGCGTGGGATTGCTCCACATGCATGCGACAACACATCTAGGTCTTGCTGAGCAGCATGCAACACAGCAAGTGATGACGACTCCAGCAACGGATTGAGCAACGACACATCAACCGATAATGGATCAATTACTGCGAGACGGTCGCCCACTTGAATTTGCACAAGAGCAATTCGTGGGTAGTACGTGCGCTCTCGGTGAAATTCGGTGTCGAGGTAGTACTCCTCATAACCGACAGTAAATGAGATGAAGTCTCGTAACGCCGCATCTGAGTCGATCCACTCGATGTGATCACTTGCAGATGCGCTTTTGGTCATTCGTCGGTGGCCGGTTCGAGATCAGCCATTGAGTTGATGTTGCGCACAGCAACCGCCGGAACGGGCACCTCGATGACATCGAGCAAAACTGCGGCGCGATGAACGGCACGTTCCTTTCGCTTCCATACAGATTCCAACGTCTTCAAACACTCAGAGGTATCCCACGCAGCACACAGCCAATTGAGGCGATCTGTACGCCCGACTGCTGCCTGAGCATCACTTAATCCGCGCACCAAACTTGAGACAACTGCTGGGGTGAGAAAAGGCATGTCACAGGACAGCACCACCACATTGTTGTGTGTAGCGACACGCAGCGCTGTGATGACTCCACCAAGAGGGCCTTCACCGGGATAGGAATCCTTCTTCCACGTGCCAGAAAGCTTCTTTGCCTTCGCCTGTGTGCTGCCGATTAAGAGAACTTCGCTCGCACCTGCATCGCGTGCTGCAGTGCAGACTCTGTCAGCCATCGCGATTCCATCGACTTCAAAAGTTGCCTTATCGGTCCCCATGCGGGAACTATCGCCCCCAATGAGGACTGCAACAGTGAAATCGGAACCAGACATAAAGACCACGCTTAGACGTTTCAGGCATCTAGGGTACGGGCATGGGCGCAAATTCAGGCTCTATTGACGTAGAACTCGTGAAAAATATCGCATTGGGTGTGGGCATTGGCGCGATAGTGCTGGGTCTCGTGCTCGTCACAATCGTGCGCTCCATAGTGGGCAAGGTGATTTCAGGAGTGATCTTGTTGGCCATCTCCATTGCCGTCTTCAGTCAACGTGCCGCAATCACTGGCTGTGCGAACAAAGTGAAAGATCAAGCATCGTCTGGCCAGGTGTCAACCATCCAATGTCGTTTCTTTGGACAAGACGTCAAAGTAGACATTCCGAATTTGTAGACACATCTCTCGTGTTTACTCACTTGTGAGATGGGGCAACACCATTTGCTCCACATACTCACGTGGGTGCGAAGTGGGCGCACCGTGTCCGGCTCCGACAATCATCGTTAGTTGAGCGTGAGAAATGTGCTCTGACACATAACGAGCACCATCATGATGTCTACCTGCTCCGTGCTCGCCGTAACCACACACAACAGGAACAGCAACATCTGCAAAGTCATACGGTGCGCGCGCCCGCAGAGCAGTCAACTCTTCTACGAGTGCAGCTCCTTCGCGTCTACGCGCTTCTTGTGTGCTCGCAGGCAACGACTCCCACTTTTGATCACCAACGAGACGTCGCATGAATGTCTCTGCAGCTTCTTCCGTGTTTCCCGAAATTGCTTGATTGCCTGCAGTTGTTCCTGGCCACCACGACATCCATGACAGTGGTGACTCGTACGTCGAAACGCCAGTTACCCGTTGTGCTGCGTTCTCACGTTTCTGTATCTGGACCGAGGCCGCAAGCGCGACGTGTCCACCAAAACTGTGACCCACAAGCACCACGTCCTCTACCCCCGATGCACAGTGCAACACTTCGCACAGATCTGACACGTGATCAGCGACAGCAAACGGGCCCGAATGTGGCCACGACCTGCCGTAGCCTCTGCGGTCATAGCGAATAACCCGCCACTGTCGTTGCACCAATCGACTCACATGTGCCATCCCCGCCATACGGTCGAGCGAACCATGAATCAACGCGACCGTCGGTCCTTCTCGTGGACCGGTGTCTGCATACGCGATACCCGATGGTGTCATTGCAGTGGTGTGGGATGATTCGGTCACGAATGTCCTAACGTTGAGACACCACACAGCACGTCACTGACAGTAGTGGGTTCACAATTCGTAGGTATAAGCACATGACACAAACATCACGCGTCGCCGATGTCTCTATTCGATCCTTGCAGGAATGGCTCGATGCATGCCCTACGCCGTTTCATGTTGTTGAACGTGCTGCATCCACATTGCTATCGGCACATTTTGTGGAGACACAACAAATGAGTCGCGATCTTCCCTCACAAGGATTCATTCGTCGCGATGGAGCAATCATTGCATGGCGACGATCTTCTCGAAACGACGCACCTTTTCATATTGTGGGGGCGCACACGGATTCACCAAACCTGCGTCTTCAACCACGTCCAGACATACGACAAGCAGGGTGTGGTCAACTCGGTATCGAGGTGTACGGCGGAGTCCTCTTGAACTCATGGCTTGATAGAGATCTCGGTATCGCGGGCCGAGTCATCACATCTGATGGCGCACAACGTTTGTTCAACGTAGCCGAGGCTCTCGCACGTATCCCGCAACTTGCTATTCACCTAGATCGCGAAGTGAACGACAAAGGACTGCTCCTCAATAAGCAAATGCATATGACACCACTGTGGTCTAGCAACGAGGATGTCCCATTTGTTGAATGGCTGAGTGCAAAAACAGGAGTGCCAACATCCGAGATCGCCGCCTACGACGCCCATTTATTTGACATCACCCCGGCGAACATTCTCGGTCACGATAAATCTTTCATCGCGAGTGGTCGTCTCGATAATCAAGTGTCATGTTGGGCAGCCATTGAATCGTTAACGAGGATTGACACGCCTGACCACACAGCGGTCGTAGTTTTGAATGATCACGAAGAAGTCGGGTCTGTGAGCACAACGGGCGCTGATGGACCACTACTTGATCACGTTCTCACTGCCCTGTCGATCACAGACCGTGCGAACATCACGAGCCATTACGACACCCTGCGCGCGTCTCGTGCGTTATCAGTCGACAACGCCCACGCACTTCATCCCAATTACCAAGAACGCCATGAACCACGGCACGCACCGATCGTCAACAAAGGTGTCGCCGTAAAGGTGAACGGCAATCAACGCTATGCCACCAACGCAACAGGAGTTGCCTACGTCGCAAATCTTGCAATGCGACACCACATCACTCTTCAAACCTTTGTGTCGAGAAATGACATGCCATGTGGCTCCACGATTGGTCCAATCACCGCGGGACGACTTGGCATAGAGACAGTGGACATCGGAGTTCCTCAGTTATCAATGCATAGTGCACGAGAAATGTGTGGAGTGAATGACCCACTCTCGCTCGTGAGACTTCTTGCGGCTTTTCTGCAGGAATAGAAGACAGTAACGATGTTCTCTGGATGTGTTTGACTACTCACCAGCGCGTGATCGGGCATCGTCAAACAATCGCTGTAATTCTTCCGATAATTGTGTTGTGACGTCTCTCACCGCAGAACGCGGTACCCGACCCTCAGCATCTAATGCGATCGAGATGGGCTCTCCCACCACAAGTACACATTTTTTCGGACGCAGGAACTTTGCACCTTTGGGCATTACACCTTCAGTTCCACCCACACCCACTGGAATAATTGGCACGCCGGCTTTCACTGCGATGTATGCAGAGCCATCCATTAACGGCTGCACAACCGGACCAGATTTACGAGTTCCCTCTGGAAACAACACCAACGGCTCACCTGCTTCAAGCACTTGGATACATCGCTTCAACGCTTCGCGATCTGCGCTACCACGCGTCACAGGAAAGCCCCCCAGTGCCGACAGCAATGTCGCAGCTGGCTTCTTTTTCCATAATGAATCCTTCCCCATGAAACGAAGTCGACGCTTCGTGATGAGACCAACTAATGGAATGTCAACATTGGATCGGTGTATCGGTGCGACAACGAAGGCTCCAGTGCGAGGGATGTTGTGTTTGCCAACGATTTTCACACGAAACATCAACAGTGAAAAACCATGTACCAGTGCACGACAGAAACGGTAAAACGCACGACTCCCCATTGATTGCCCAGCGAGAAAAGAATCAACTTCAGCCACGACTACTCTCCTTTTCACGTTGTGTGAAGACTTGAGCAATGGCGTCCACTACATCATCAATTGACAAGGCACTCGAGTCAACAATGATCGAATCTTCATGCGGCCGAAGAGGGCTGTCTTCACGAGAAGAATCCAGTTGATCACGCTCGGCGATTGCAGACGCAATTGCTTCAACATCTCCGCCGGACTGTAATACTCGACGTCGTGCACGCTCTTCGGGTGATGCGGTGAGAAATATCTTCACCAAGGCGTCGGGAAACACGACCGTTCCGATGTCACGGCCTTCCACGACTCCTCCGCTGTGAGCGCGAATCCATGCGCGCTGCTGCTTTCTCATCGCGGTTCGCACCGGTGAATGTGCGGCAATAATGCTCACTACAGACGTCACCTCTTGCCCCCTGATGACATCACTGACATCATCACCGTCAATCATCGCTGAATCTTTCTCCACCACGATGCGACTTGATTCAGCCAACTGACCGACGCGTTGTGCGTCGTGCACGTCAACACCGTCTCGTATGACCGCAAAAGCCACACAGCGATACATCGCTCCTGTGTCGAGATACGGCAAACCGGTTGCAGCAGCCACCCTTTTGGCAACCGTTGACTTGCCAGCACCTGCTGGACCATCAATTGCTATGACACGCACACTTACCAACTTGTGCCCTGAGGACGTCCTTCGTCATAACCCGCGGCACTTTGTAAACCAACGACAGCGCGTTCCTGAAACTCACGAACAGTCGCTGCACCCGCGTACGTACACGATGAACGAAGGCCCGCCACAATTTGATCGATGATGTCTTCGACGCTTGGACGAATCGGATCCAGGTACATGCGTGAAGTGCTGATTCCCTCTTCAAAGAGTTCTTTCTTGGCGCGCTCGAGAGCTGACTCCGAACGAGTTCTGTTCTTCACCGCTCGATTCGAGGCCATACCAAAACTCTCTTTGTACAAACGTCCTTCGGTGTCGCGCAATGTGTCAGCGGCTGACTCGTACGTACCTGCCAACCATGAACCAAACATCACATTCGATGCACCGGCAGCAAGCGCAAGCGCAACGTCGCGCGGATACCGCACACCACCATCTGCCCATACGTGCTTTCCTTGTGACTCAGCTTCGGCAGCACATTCAAGAACTGCGCTGAACTGTGGTCGACCAACACCTGTCATCATGCGCGTGGTGCACATCGCGCCTGGGCCCACACCAACTTTGATGATGTCGGCACCCGCATTAATCAAGTCACGTGTTCCCTGCACTGTCACTACATTGCCCGCGACAATTTTGGCGTTAGGAGCTACGGCGCGTACTTCTTCAATGGCACGAATAGTGCGACCCTGATGACCATGTGCCGTATCAATAACAAGAACATCAGCGCCCATGTTCAGAAGCGCCTTCGCACGTGTCGCTGGATCGCCGTTGATACCAACAGCCACTGATGTGAGCAGATGACCATTAGCGTCAACAGCTGGTCGGTAAATAGTGCTTCGCACCGCACCTTTTCGAGTGATGCATCCAACGAGAGCGCCATCGTTATCGACAACCGGAGCAAAACTCAAACGCTCTTCCACCAATTTGTCGTGCATTTGTTCAGCAGACAGCTTGTGTGGCAACGAAAAAATCTCACGATTCATCACATTGCGTAACTGCGAAAACCGATCAAAACCTTGCGCGTCGTGCTCAGTGAAAATGCCGAGAGGTCGGTTATCAGGATCAACTACGACCACAGCGCCGTGAGCGCGCTTGTGAATCAAACTCATCGCTTCACCCACTGTGTCGGTTTCGAGCAGCGTGATCGGAGTTTCAAACACCGGATGACGTGACTTCACATAATCAATCACGATCTCCACGATGTCGACGGGGATGTCTTGTGGCAGGACGGCCACACCACCACGTCGGGCAACAGTTTCAGACATTCTTCGACCCGCAACGGCGGTCATGTTCGAAACGACTATGGGAATGCTTGTACCCAGTTCGTCAGGAGTGGTCAAATCAACATCGAGTCGGGACCCAACAGTTGAAAGACTGGGAACCATAAAGACATCGTTGTATGTCAGGTCGTGTGTGGGCTTATCGTTAAGGAAGCGCATAGAGCGTTTCAAGAGTACCGTGTTGTCATGAGTAACTCAGCGAACATTCCCGTCGTTCTCATCCATGGCTGGGCTGGTTCGTACCGTGAAACGTGGGAAAAGCCTGGAATCAACGCTCTATTGGAAGACATCGGTCGCTCAGTCATTGGTCTTGATTTGCTGGGACACGGGAACGCCGATAAACCACATGAACCGAGCGCGTATGAACATCTCGATACGTGGCTTCTCGAACAATTGCCCACCGATCAGCCAGTTGATGTTGTTGCCTTCTCACTCGGAGCACTCACAACACTTTCCGCACTTGTCGCTCAACCACACAGATTCCGACGTGTCATTCTCGCGGGCATAGGTGACGGTGTTTTTCATGAGGCAGATCCTTCGCGTGCTGAACGAATCATTGCCGGCATGGAAGGCCGTGCAGACGAGACAGACACGTTTGCGTCGTTGTTTCGTCAATACGGACACACGCGTGGAAATGACACTGATGCTCTTATTGCAGTTCTGAAACGACCACGACAAGCGCCGCTCACGAAAGAACAACTTGCATCGGTGACTAATGAAGTCACTGTTGTGATCGGCGACAAGGATTTTGCTTGTCCGGCCGATGAACTTGCTGCTGCTTTTCCGAATGGGCAGCTCGTCACCTTGCGCAACGTTGACCATTTTGCAACACCCGAGTCATTTTCTTTCATTGACACAATCCTCGATCGCATGTCGGCCTGATCAATATCACACAACATGTCTCACTCCGCGCCGATCACCACTGATGTCGCTCGCGCCATCGACATCTTGCAACATGGCGGCGTGGTGGCCATCCCGACAGAAACGGTGTACGGGCTCGGAGCATGTGTGAGCCACACGGACGCGATACGTCGCGTCTTTGACATCAAGCGTCGCCCGTATGATCATCCACTCATCGTGCATCTCTCCTCAACGGCACATCTTGATCATTGGGGAATATTTAACTCAGACGCTACGAAACTGGCTGCGGCCTGTTGGCCAGGTCCACTCACACTGTTGGTACCGCGCAGCAGTGCGGTGCCAGACATAGTGACCGGCGGGCGTGACAGTGTCGCTATTCGTGTGCCTTCTCATCACATAACGCAACAACTACTCGAACAAGTGCGAGACGCAGTCGTCGCACCATCAGCAAATACGTTTGGCCACGTCAGTCCGACTACAGCACAACACGTAAACGACGACATTGGTCACTCCGTTGACCTCATACTCGATGGTGGATCCTGTGAGGTCGGCATCGAATCAACAATTGTGGATTGCACCACGTCTCCACCACAGATCGTGCGCCCTGGAGCGATTACCCAACACGACATCGAAACCATCCTCTCGGTGGAACTAGCTGACGCTTCTGGTCCATCTCGTGCGCCCGGCATGCTCGCATCGCACTATGCACCACGAATTCCGATTGAACTTGTCGATACAGTGCGAGCCGGACGCGATCTCTTGACGCGATACAAACGTCAGTACCGACACTGTGTGCTCATCAACCATGACGATGTCGCAGTATATGCAGCTCGCCTGTATCACGATTTACGACACGCAGAAGAAATGGATTACGATGGAATTATCGCTGTGTTGCCTCCTGCTGAGGGAATTGGAATCGCTGTACGGGATCGCCTACAAAAAGCTGCGGCACCAAAGGATTTGTAACCAGTCACTCGAAAGTCGCGTCTTTATGAGTGGATGTCTTCCCAATTCAATTGATTAAGCGAATCCACAAACACATCACGCACGTCTTCGCTAGAGACAGATTGTGAACCACTAGGTGTTGCGATCGTGATACTCACCATGCTGGCGCCGGCTTCGGGCACGATGTCAAAACGAATCCAACACGGATACGGCTCTCGCATCACTGTCTCTAATAGATATGGCGCATCATCAACTGACACATCACCATGCCATGACGCAGCGATCAACAGTGCTTCGAAGGCCTCAACTGGTAAGCAATCAATAGTGAAAGATGAAACATCGCGGGACGTACGAGCCCAATGTGTTCGTCGGCTATGCGAATTGCTCTTCCGTTCGGACAAGTTGGGGCGTTCTGAGATGTCAGGACGTTCAAAGTCCTCGAGACAATGAGAGTTGTCAGATGGCACCTCAAGCGAAATGAGCACAAGCCGTAATGCTTCGTTTAATTCCTGCATAGCGTCATCAGAGCCACCTACATCGGGGTGACGTGTTCGTGCCTTTTCTCTCCAAGCTGCCCGGGCGCGATCTGCAGTGACATCACGCGGCACTCCAAGCACCACGAATGGATCCATTACCGACCTTTGAAGTCTGGGTCACGCTTTTCCATAAACGCAGCAACACCTTCGCGAAAATCTTTCGTGCGAAAGAGTGGCAATAATTGCAAGAACACGTGATGCACGTTCTGCTCAAAGGTTTCTGTCTCGGCAGCGCGCATCATTCGTTTGATCGCGCGCACGGCCAGCGGCGCATTCGCTGCAATTTCACTCGCCAGATTGCGAGTAAACGGCATGAGGTCATCGGGAGCTACAACATGATTCACTAACCCCAATTCGAGTGATTCCTGTGCCATCAAGGTGCGTCCCGTGAACGAGATCTCTGCTGCTTTCGCATAACCAACGATGCGAGGCAGCAACCAAGTACCACCGCTTTCCGGCAGAATCCCTCGCTTTGCGAAACCGGGTGCGAGCTTGGCTTTCTCGGACGCGACACGAATGTCAGCACCCAATGCGATGTCGAGTCCGTACCCAGCAGCGCCACCGTTCAAGGCACAAATAACCGGAGTATCAATTCCGTGAAGGACAATCGGTGGAGCATTACGAATATCGAATTCGACGATGTTCCCCGTGCCATCACCATCAAGCACACCGAGTGATTCACTCTTTCCTGATTGAGAACCCAGGTCAAGACCGGCACAAAACGCACGACCAGCACCTGTCAAAATGATGCATCGCGCGTCGGGATTTCGATCGGCTTTCAAAAACGCCTCCGACAGCTGATCAAGCATGGGACCACTAATTGTGTTCATACGTTCGGGTGCGTTCAGTGTGATTGTCGCAATGTGGTCTGAGATTTCGAGAAGTACTTCATTTGCAGAGGCCATTGCATCACCGTAGCGGTAGGGACCGCTTCACATGGAAGAATGACGCCGTGACCGGGCAACCAGACTCCACAAGCATCTCGCAACCGACCCTTGATGCGGTGCACGGAGACTCATGTCGCGTATTGCTTATTCGCCACGGTCGTTCAGCAGACGTTGTACCGGGCACTCCCGACAGCGCTGATCCTGATCTTCACGAACTGGGAGTTGAACAGGCCATCGCATTGGGTGAACGATTATCGGGCATGACGCTCGCGGGGGTGTATTCCAGTCATTTACGGCGCGCACTTCACACCGCGCAACATGTTGCAGGTCATCATGGTCTTCACGTCGCCGTCCACGAAGACCTGGAGGAAGTTCGTCTTGGGGACTGGTCACATGGCGAGTTTCGACGTCGCGCAGCAACGGGAGATCCGGAATTTCTCGAATGGTATGCAACCGGGCGCTGGGATGGCATTCCCAATGCAGAAAGCGACGATGAATTCCGCAGTCGTGTAGCAACGCGCATTGATCATCTGGCATCGCAACACATCGGAGACACCATCGCAGTTGTCGCTCACGGCGGAGTGATTAATGCATATCTCGCCGCATCATTACAGACGCATCGATCATTGTGGATGAAAGTGGAAAACACCAGCATCACAACAGTGAATGTGAATCACATTTCAAAGAGTGTTGTTTCCATCAATGACTGCCACCATCTCTATGACCATCTGTACAACGACTAGCCACTTGAAAGTGATCTTGAAATGACCACCAAACCAGCACCCATCACATCTGCAATCAGCACCACGCTCGGCATCGACTACCCCATCGTCCAAGCACCAATGGGGTGGATCGCACGATCACAACTTGCATCGGCTGTTTCAAACGCAGGTGGACTTGGCATTATTGAAACCTCTTCGGGCGAGCTCGACGAAGTAAAGAATGAGATCGCACAAATGCGAGCCTTGACGGACAAACCATTTGGCGTGAACATCGCACAGTTGTTCGTTCGCGATCCCGCAATCGTCGACTTTGTGGTGGAACAAGGTGTCAAGTTTGTGACCACTTCTGCCGGTGATCCCACGAAGTACACAAAGCAACTGAAGGATTCTGGTCTCACAGTGTTCCACGTTGTGCCCACACTCGCATCTGCGTTGAAGGCTGTCGACGCTGGTGTCGACGGACTTGTAGTGGAAGGCGCAGAAGGTGGTGGATTCAAGAATCCTCGCGACGTATCAACAATGGTTCTTCTCCCTCTCGTGGCAGAGCGCGTTGATGTTCCCATCATCGCAGCGGGCGGCATCACCGACGGTGTCTCAATGGCAGCGGCTTTCGCACTCGGTGCTCACGGTGTGCAGATGGGGACACGCATGGTGTCTGCAAAAGAGTCTCCCGTGCATGACAACTGGAAGAATGCGATCATCAACGCTGCCGAGACCGACACCGTGTTTCTAAACCGCTTCGGAAAGCCATCTCTTCGAGCGTTACGCACAGAACGCACCACGCGATTGGAACGCGAAGATTCATTTGGCATGGAAGAACTATCGCGCGCACGCGATTTATATTTTGGTGGTGACATGGAGGCTGCCGTCGCTTTAACCGGTCAGGTCTGTGGTCGTATCACTTCTATCGAGTCAGTGCAGGACATCTTGTGGTCGACTGCACGAGAATTTCACGAGCGCGTTGCACAACTACAAAAGCACAGCATCTGAGGCTGTCTCCCTCTGTAGCGCTATATCTGCAGCTGATTGCAACACCAGATTGCAAGTAGCCATCCAGAACACTGTTGCACCTGCAATGTGGAGCGCCACCAATCCTGCGGGCACGCCGGTGAAGTACTGCCAATATCCCACGCCTGCTTGAGCGAGCGACACAACAACCAGAGTGTTCATCGCGTTATCAAGATTTGCGCGTGTTACACCACTCGGCAGCGAACGTATGGTCATGTACAACACGACCATTAGGGCCAGAGTCAACAACACAAATACACTGTGGGTCTGGGCAACCATACGCAGTTGGAATCCGAACCGTGGCGCAGTTTCATCTCCTGCATGTGGCCCAGTGGCCGTGACGATCGTTCCGAGAACAATGGTGATAGCTGATGCAACAACCATGGCAATGAGGTAGCGATCCACGTATGTCCCAGTGACACGAAAAAAGGGTGTGCCTGCGGGAACGATCGCGCGTTTGTGTAGCGCGAACGCACACGCCACGAGCACCATTGACACTAAAAAATGTGCCATGTTTGACGACGGATGTAATCCGGTGAGGACCACAACCCCCCCGATCACGATCTGTGCGAGAACACCAATGACCAGCGACCACGCGAGCCACACAAGATCTCGTCGAAATGGTCGAATGCCATGAGCAGCAAGCACCGCCAAGATCACCGAGACCGATACAACTCCCGTGAAAAGACGATTGAGTTGTTCAATTGCCATATGCCCCGATGAAACATCAATCAATTTCTCCGAATTGCAATTCGGCCAGTCCTCGCAGCCAAGACCCGAGCCAGTGAGACGGACAGCGGCACCAGTAACCACGATGACGCATAGCGATACGAGCGCCGCTGCAGTAAGACGACGAAACGTGTTGTCTGAGACCCGCAACGCCATATCCAAAAACTAATGCTTAATCGTCATTCCGCCATCAACAATCACTGTGGCTCCGTTCACAAAAGATGAACAAGGCATCGCCAGATTCACGGTCATGTGTGCGACTTCCTCAGGATCTCCGTATCGACGAAGTGGAACTCGACGACGTGCGTACACCTCTTTGGCTTCTTCGGTGATGTCAGCTGTCATGTTTGTACGGATGGGCCCAGGGCATACGGCGTTGACGGTCACGTTGTGTCGACCCAATTCACCAGCAAGGCTCTTTGTGAGACCAACAACTCCATGTTTTGCTGCTGTGTATGCCGCTAAGCCGGGAGTGGCCACGATGGCTTCTGTTGATGCGATGTTGATGATGCGACCACCATTCGGAGCCTGCAACAGATAGGGCAATGCAAGGCGTGCCAAATGAACATGTGCAGACAAGTTGATTGCCAATGTGGCATCCCATGCGGCAAGGAAATCGTCCTCCTGCGAAAACACAGATGACACTGCACTGATTCCTGCGTTGTTCACTAAAACATCAATACCCCCAAACGCGTCGAGGCAACGTTGGATGATCGCTTGACGTGAGACGGGGTCTGACACATCCCCGGCAATGCCAACACATGCCCCCTCGCCATAAACCCCCACAATCTCCTCCACCACCTGGGCCACACCGTCTGAGGATCGATCGACGACCACAACGAGGGCGCCCTCATCAGCAAATACATGAGCCGTTGCGCGCCCCATGCCGCTTCCCGCTCCAGTGACAATCACTCGGGCTCCCGCCACAGACCGGGACAATTTCGACAATTTCGACATCTCATCACCTTATTCCGCCCACTTTTGTGCTCACCAATGCCCTCTCTCGAGGCAATTCTGACCACGCTTTGTGAACAGTTCACCACTATCACCACTCACAGTGTTTGCGTAAACATTTTCCGTGAGAAATCTCTCAAGTTCTGGCCAGCCCTGCCGATCCCTTCCCCGGATCACACAAGGAGCAGGAAATGGCCCCCACAACACGTACACGCAACTTCATTCGCTTGACCGCGGGAACGGCGGTGGCAATAACGCTATTTTTCGCGGTTGCCCCGACCTCAGTGCATGCATGCACAGGCTGCTGTCACAAAGCATGCGAGTCTCAAAATGTTGCCACTCAGTCGTCAAAAAAGGCTTCAACCACAAAGAGCACTCCCGTACGCCTTCCCCGTTTTGGCGACGAAGGCGACCTCGTTCTTGCGGTGCAAAATGCGTTGATGCAAAACGGCTTCACATTGCGTGGTGGAGCGACCGGTGTTTTCGATCAGAACACCCGCACAACATTGCGTAATTTTCAGAAAGTTGTGGGACTCAAGGTCACTGGACGCGTTGATGTCGCTACGGCAAAGGTCTTGAAGATCGGCATCGGCACGACCGTGTCGGCTCCGTCTACAGGGAACTTTCCATTCACCGTCGCAACACTGCCAAAGCGCGGTGACCAAGGTGATGCAGTGATTGCGGTTCAAAAAGCAATCGAAACAGCTGGCACCGCAGTACGTGGCGGAGTCGACGGAGTATTCGGTCTTGGCGTTACACGTACCCTCGAAGATTTCCAGCGCGCAAAGGGTTTACCCGTTAATGGACTGCTCGACGAAGCAACTGCTGCAGCACTTGGTCTCGTTGCACCTGCACAAGCACCTGCAGCACAAACCATCGCGGCATCAAATGTCTCTTTCACCGTTGACTCCTTGCCACAGCGTGGCGAACGAGGCGATCGAGTACGTGCGTTACAACAAGCTCTGCAGTCCGCGGGCATCAAAATCCGCGGTGGCACAGATGGAATCTTTGGTCAATTGACAACAACTGCGATAAAGCGTTTTCAACGTCTCAATGGTTTGCAGGTAACTGGCGCAATGAATGCACAGACCGCATACAAACTTGGACTCGTCGATGCACCAGCGATGCAGTTGTCGGTGTTTCCCGTACAAGGCCCATGTTCATTCATTGACACTTGGCATGATCCTCGAGGCGCAGGTCGTCTTCACATCGGAGTCGACATCATTGCACCGAAGGGCAACCTCGTGTACGCAGTTGCTGACGGCACCATCACTCGTACATACCATGTTGGTCGTGACAAATTGTCTGGTAACGGTGTGCGACTCACCATGGCAGATGGCACCTATTTCTTCTACGGGCACTTTGACACCATTGCTCCTGGAATAGCAGTGGGAGTTCCCGTAAAAGCTGGACAAGTACTTGGCACCATCGGTGCTACTGGTAACACTTCCACACCTCACCTTCACCTTGAAATTCACCCAGGTGGCGGCGACGCAATTAATCCCTATCCCATTATGAAAGCAATCGATGCGTGTGGTGTGACCACTGCACGTTCTGCAAAAGCTCAGTGATCCAAAAAAGAGCCGCGCTCAATGCGGACAACGATTATGGCTTGACTTCATAAAACGCGTTGACGGAGTGATCCACGTCAAGGCGAGTGAATGAGGGAAAACCGGCGTCGTTTGCCATCTGTTGAGCACGAGATGCAGAGAGCCCGAGGGTGCCCAAACCGGCGCCTTCGGGCTCTGACATTGCTGAGGACATACAGCTCAACACACTGATCCCATACAACAGCGACGCCATAGGGTTCTTCGTAACGTTGTCTTTCAACGTGTCATGTGCCTTGATGTCGACCAACAGCCACGTTCCCTCATCGGACACTGCTTTGCGAATGAGGTTCATCATCTCCTGAGGATGGGTCATATCGTGAATGCAATCGAACGTGCACACAAAATCGAACGATCCATCTTGGGGAATGGGAGATTCACGGGGATCAACGAACTCAACATTGTGCACTCCCTCTTCACGCTGACGTTCTCGCGCTCGTTCAAGCGCAAACTGCGAAATGTCGTATCCGACAACGTGTGAATTGGGGAAGGTCTTTGCAATCAGCAGCGCCAAGCCTCCAGCACCACAGCCAATGTCTGCCACACGTGCTCCACGCGTTAATGCATCAGCGACTCCACCAAGAAGTGGCAAGACCTTTGGCAGAAAGAACGCTTGATTCCATGGCTCGAAACTTCTCTCGATGCCAACTGCACCCTCCGGACCGTGCGAGTCGTAGTTAAAGCCAACACCAGTTGAGAATGCTTGCGGCATGTGATTCAGCGCATCCATTGTCTGTGGAAGACGATGGAACATCCCCATGCCGAATGCGGGGTGATTGGGTGATGCAAGAACCGCGATCGCCTCAGGACTCAGATACACCCGAATTTCAGAGGCCTCAAGATCCTCTACATTCACCATCTTTGCCGCGATCTGATTGTGCAACCACTCTCGCACCCACCGTTCATGTAGTGATGTACGTGTCGCCAGTTCAAAAGATGTCATCGGTGTCTGCGCCTGCGCAAGAGCCGAATACAAACCCAGTCGATCGCCGAGGTGAATCATGCCGGCAGTAACCGCACCATCCAATTTGGAAAATACGTTGAAGGAAAACATCTTCAACGCATCAGGGTCGACCTCGCGACGGCTCATGTCATGTGTGCTCATCTCGCAAGATTAGAGCGGTCAGAAGGTTCGCATGTCCTTGGGCAAATGCTCATCATCAGACAGACTCGTGAGACCAAACGTGACACCATCACCCAAAGTGATTGAACGAATTCGACTCACTGTCGCATGACCAATCACAAAGCGCTCCCATTCCCATGGCGTAGTGAGGAGACCGAGCAAATGACACATCACCACACTGTTAGTTCCAGCATGAGCCACCAGAGCAATACGTGAGCTGTCGTTAAAACGATCATTTGTCTCCCACACGGGTAATTCATGTTCCTTACGCTCAATTCCACGCTCTTGCAAAAACAACGAGCAACCCAAGTGGATACGTTCCACAAAGTTATTGACTGGTTCACCACCTTCGAGACCTCGCCAACGATCTCGTGCCGATTGCTGACGCACCGCTCGATACGCCTCTTCGGCTCGTTCTTCTGGAGTTCCATGCCAAATAGGATTTCGAATCTCTTCCAGCCACGGCTCAATGACCAGATCCTCTTGCATCACTTCAAGAAGCGGCGCTGCAGTCTGCTGCGTGCGCACAAGTGGCGACACCAAGATTTCGTCAAAATGTTCCTCAGCGAGGAACTTTGCAAGAAGCTTTGCCTGCTCGTGACCGCGCGACGTCAGTGGTGGGTTATCAACGTTTAAACCGTCTCGCACCCACTGTGGCTCCGCGTGGCGAATGAGATAGATCTCCATGTCTATATTTACTCCTCTTCCATTTGTGTATCTGATGGTGGATCTACAGGAATTGTGTAATCCAGTCCACACGCGTCAAATGCAACTTGAAATTGTGCTTGGTACTCCGCGCTGCTCTGTCCCGAACGATCAGCAACTTCAGATAACGACCGACCAAGACACAAAGCCACTTCCGATTCCACGTCAAGTCCGAACAGTGCAGCGATAGTTTCACCGAGAGCGCGTGCTTCATTGTCGACATCGAGCATTTCAATGGGTGGATCTGTGGCAGTAGGCGATGAAATAGGCGGCGGGGGCAACGTCGGAAGACCTGCATCTCCGCCAAAAGCGCCAGATGACTCCTCGTCACATTCATTTGCGACATACGAATCCACTGCAGTTGTGGCATACACACCTGCATCGCTATTCAGGTCTGTCACCACGCCGTCAATGCGCACGTCACTCGACATCAGTGTGCCATCCCACAGCATCTCATCTGACGCATTCAAAAAGGTTTCGAAGTAGTCCTTCACAATCACTGCTTGCGACGCTAATTCTGTCGTGGCTTCATCAGCCACGATTTCTAACTGATTGAGAGATGCTGACACAGATAGTCGCAGTGCTGAGCCGCCATCAGTTTCATCGAATTCGTATTGTCCTATTGCAATAGCGCTCGCAACAACTCCAATGGAATTCTCTGGCCCACATAGAGCGCTTTCGCCAGAGGAACACGAGGTCAACCCCCACCCAAGCGCACATGTCACAACGATTGTCAAGGACACACTCTGATAGCGCGTGCGACGACGTGACAATTGCATGACCCCAGT
>Ga0169931_10005468_pt1 | contig 19355 bp, 15 predicted proteins | sample Kivu_15m_20L_FD_129675 | JGI IMG/M metagenome (GOLD analysis project Ga0169931, IMG submission 129675) | Freshwater microbial communities from Lake Kivu, Western Province, Rwanda to study Microbial Dark Matter (Phase II) - Kivu_15m_20L... | ecosystem: Environmental > Aquatic > Freshwater > Lake... | reverse complement strand
GACAAGGGCGACAAGGGCGACAAGGGCATGGAGCACCCGCCGATCGAAAAGGGCAAGGAGCCGAAACAGAAGAACGGCAAGGAGCAGATGCCCGGCGACGCGAAGAACCCAAAGGGCGGCAACGCCGGCGGCAACGTGGGCGGCAAGGACGGCAAACAGGGCGGGTTGCCGTTCGACGACGACGTGGCGAAAGACGTGTGGGGCCACCTGCCCGACAAGTTGCGCCAACAGATGACCCAGTTCTACAAAGACGACGTGATGCCGAAGTACGCGGAACTGCTGAAGCTGTATTACTCGTCGCTGTCGGACAAGGGCCAACCGGTCGCGCCCCCGGCACCCAAGAAGTGAGCCGGGACTGTGTCCGGTCCCGCCGCGATCGAAGTTGTTGATGCTCGTGGCTCCAGTGCCGTTGTGTCGCGCGCTCAGAATCCGGTCGCGGGGCGACCGGACCACATGAAGAGGGTTCGGTGATGCCGCTGTCGAACGTGACCCGCCGCGACGCGCTCCGCGCCGGCGCGACGGCCGGCACCGGGTTGGCGCTCAGTTTCGTCGGCTCGGCGCAACCCCCGGCCCCCCCGCCCGCGGGTGGGTCCGAAACCGGGGCCGAGTTCATCACCGCCGACACGCAGGCCGCGATTGACCGCGGCCTCTCCACGCTCGCTGCCGCGCAAAACGAGGACGGCTCGTTCTCGGACACGAACAACCGGATGCTCGGGAACGGCTCGGTCGCGGGTATCTCCGGGCTGTGCGGGCTGGCGCTCATGGCCGCTGGCCACCAACCGGGGCGCGGCAAGTACGGCCGCAACGTCAGCCGACTCGTCGATTACATGCTGCGCCTCGGCGCGGCCGGGAACGGGCGCGGCTACCTCACCGCGGTGCAAGAGTTCGGCGGGCACCAGAGCGGCATGTACAGCCACGGGTTCGCGAGCCTGTTCCTCGCGGAAGTGTGCGGCATGCTCCCGAGTGCGGAGCGGCAGAAGCGGGTGCGCGCGCTGCTCGAACAGTCCACCGCGTTCGCGCTGAAGGCGCAGAACAATCAGGGCGGCTGGCGGTACAGCCCCACGCCTCAAGACGCGGACGTGTCGGTGACGGTGGCGTTCATGATGGCGCTGCGCGCCGCACGGAACGCGGGCGTTTACGTGAAGAAGGACGCGATTCGGGCCGGGTCCGCGTACATCCGCGCGTGCCAAGTGAAGGGCGACGGCGGCTTCGCGTACATGCGCGGGCAAGGGTCGTCGGCGTTCGCGCGGTCCGCGGCGGCGGTCGTGGGCCTGTACAGTGCGAGCGTGCCCGAGGACGAGGACGCGAACGAGCGCGCCATCAAGAGCGGGCTCGACTACCTCGCCAAGTACACCCCGGGGCCGCGGTTCAACCAGCGCGAGGTGCCGCAGCAGCACTACTACTACGGCCACTACTACGCGGCGCTCGCCATGTGGACCGCGGGCGGCGAGTACTGGCGCACGTGGTTCCCCGCGGTGCGCGACGAGTTGCTCGCGCGCGGGCGCGCCGGTGGCGGCGGGTGGACCGACATCAGCGGCACCGCCTACGCCACCGCGATGAGTCTCATCGTTCTGCAACTGCCGAACAACTACCTGCCCATTTTGCAGAAGTGACTTCCCGGGCGCGGGTGCGGGCGTGCCCCGCGCCCGCACCCGCGCCGGGCCGTTACTTCGTTTCGTAGTACTCGAAGAACCCGATCATCATCTCGTCCCACGTCTGATTGCCCCACGTCACCTGCTTCTTCGGGTTCGGGTTGAACGGGTTCTTCGCGGAGTTGTCGTACCACGCCGTACACTCGATCGTGCTCCCCGCGGGCACCGCTTTGGGCTTCGCCAGAATGTACGACGCCTGCCAGTTGAAGTCGTACTTGGGGACGTTCAGCAGCACCTCGCGGGTGCCGTCGGGCTTCACCAACTCGTACTTGAACGCCTTCCCGCGCAGGTGCATGTGCGGCGTGAACGCCATGAGCGTCGCGGCCCTCTCGAACTTGAACGACGCGGGCACTTCGTGGTTCGCGGCCCCGGCCGGGATCGCCAACGCGCGCTCGGCGGCCGCGTCGGTCTTGGCTTCGAGCTTCGTCGGCCCCTTCGCCAGCACCAGCCCGATTTGCGAGCGGTCCTCGCCGGGCGTGCCGTTCGGCGTGTAGTGCAATTCGAAGAGCAGTTTCGTGCCCTTCGGCACCTTGCGGGCCATGCCCTCCGGGAACACCACCGGCGCGTCGCCCGGCACGTAGGTGCCCAGCATGTGGCGTGCGAAATTGTCGTCGTTGAGCGGTTCGTTCGGCAGCAGCATGTACACGATGATGTGGTGGACGGCGGCGCGGTACCCGGGGCGCACTTCGACCGCCCGCACCCACGCGTCGTCTTTGAACGGCGTGTCGAGTTGCACGTAGTGGTACTCGATGCCCAAGCCGAACGGCGTGGACGCGGGCACGCGGTACGGCTCGGGCATGGCGATGACCACGTCCGGCTTCTGCGGCAACCGCCAGCCGTCGGTGTACGCGGGCGCGCGGGGCGCGTCCTTCGGGTCGCCCTCCGGGCACCCGGCGTCGATCCACTCCAACAGCACGCGCTTCTGCTCGGCGCTCAGGCGGCGGTCGTTCGCGAAGTGGGCGCGCGGCGCGTCGGCGTGCCACGGCGGCATGATGCCGTCGGCGACCACTTCGCGGATCATCTCGGCGCGGCCCTTCGCGTGCGCGATGGTGAGCAGCGGGAACGGGCCGGCCTCGCCCTTGCGGTGGCACTCGGCGCACCGCGCGTGCAGCACCGGCGCGACGTGCTTGTGGAACGTGACCGCGGAGTCGGCCCTCGGCTTCTTCTCGCGGCTCAGTTTGCACCCGCTCGCCGGCGCGTGCGGGGTCTTGACCGCCCGCCCTTCGAGGATCGAATCGATGGCGTACCCGAGTTCGCGCGTCGTCGGCTTCGGTCGCTGAACGCCGACCCCGAACTGGTCGTCGATGCGCCCCGCGTACCGCACCGCGCGGTCGCCGTCGAGTACCACCACCGTCGGCACGCGCTCCACCGCGAGCCGGTCCGCCAGTTTGGTGCCGTCGTCCTTCAGGTACGGGAACGGCAGTTTCAGGTCCTTCGCGGCAGCGGCCACTTCGTCGGCCGAGTCGAGCGCGCCGGAGTTCACCGCGACGAACGCGACGCCCTCTTCGCTGTACCGCTTGTGCATCTCGATGAGGCGCGGCCAGTACGCGGTACACACCGGGCACCCGGAGCCGGCGAACACGATCACGGTCGCCTTCGCGCCGCGCGCGTTCTGGGCGAGCGCCCACGGCTTACCGGCGCGCGGGTCGGGCAACTCGAAGTCGGCGACCTTCGAGCCGACGGGCGCGGGCGGCTCCGCGGCGCGCGCGGGGGCTTGCGCGCCCGCGCACAGCGCGAGCGCAACGAGGAACTTGTGGAGCACCGGACGGCCTCCTTCACGGGTGAGCGCGCCGAGCGGCGCGCGAGCGGGTTCGGACCGGTGCCGGCGGGAGAGCGCCGGCAGAGACTACGGGCGAACGAACGGACTACTGCTTCGGCCGAAGGAACCGTTCGAGTACGAGGCGAACGGTGTCCTCGTAGGTCGTCATGTCCACTTGCGGCCGAAGGAACTTGCGCCACGACAGCCCGTCGGCGAGGGCGACCAGCGCTTCGGCCGCGCGGCGCGGGTCCAGTGCCGCGTCGAACTGCCCCGCGGCCTGACCGCGGCGCACCAGTTCCACCAGCCCGGACACGATCTCTTCGTCCTCGCGGCGCACCACCTCCGCGACGCGCGGGTTGCGCATCGCCTCGGCGGTACACTCGAAGTGCAGCGGGGCGCACGCCGGGTCGTTGATCTGGCGCAAAACGTCCACCGAGACTCGGAGCAGCGCGTCGAACGCGTCCGGCAGTTCGGCGGCGGCGGCGAACTGCGCCTGTGTCGCGGCCCGGTGTTCGGTCGCCATCGCGACGATGATGTCGTCCTTACTGCGAAAGTACCGGTACACCGAACCGGGGCTGAGTTCGGCCTCCCGGCACACTTCCTGCATCGAGGTCTGATGGAACCCGTGGCGCGCGAAGCACCGCTCGGCCGCGGCCAATATCTGCTTGCGACGGTCTTCGGCGACCCCAGACACGGGCAAACCTTTCGACGCGAGCGAACGTTCATTCGCATCATAAACACCTAGAGATTCATTTCAAGTGCGCTTTTCTCAGATTCGCGCAACGTTCACTTTGTCGGCGTCGGGGCGTGCGCCGTTGGAGATGCCGGGACCGGTGGCGCGGTGGGCGCGGGCAGTCCCGCCCAGTACCGGAGTACGCGCGCGAGCGGCGAGCGCGCCGTCGGGTCCATCACCGAGAGCACACCGGCCCACATCAGCGCCACCAGCACGAAGCCCAACACCAGCGCCGCCAGCCCCGCGAGCGCGAGCCGCGTTTGCAGGTCGCGCACCGGTGCCAGTACCTCGTCGCGCCGCTCTTGCACCAGCACCACCCAGCCGGTGTCCACCTTCTCCGGGCCGACGCGCACGCGCTGAACCGCCGCGAGCCACTCGCCGGCGAACTCGGGGCGCGCGACCGGGTCGGTGTACGAGCGGCCCGCGTCGAACGCGGTGCCCTCGGGCGCGTCGAGCCACTTCACCACGGCGTCCGCGTAGAACAGTGGCGGTTCCGCGTCGCCCTTCGCGTCGGCCCAGTACGGGTGCCGCAGGATCAGCCCGCGGCGCGCGTTCTTCGCGTCCGGGCGCGCGTCGATCAGTACCGCGAAGTGGTCGCTGCGATCCGGCGGCGCGTCGGTCAGGTCGATCGTCATGCCCACAACGCCGAGCGGCGCGCCGGCTTCGCTTTGCACCGGGACCGTGAACGCGACCGACCAGAACCCTTCGCCGTTGGGCCGCTCGCGCCGGTACGCGACCGAGCGGTGCGGGTGCGCGACCGGCGCGCGGAGCGCCGCTTCGCGCGCGATGTCGCCGCCACCGTGGAAGTAGTCGCGGTACCCGCGGTACACGTTCCGCGCACCTTCGACGAACGGCGCACTGCCGCGCTGGTATCCGCCCGCGTCGGTGGCGAACCACAGCGACGACTTGTCGGAGTCCGGGAACTGCCGGTCGCCGCGCGCGCGGCGCTCCGCGAGCAGCGCGTCGAGTTCCCGACCGAGCGCATCGTTCTTCGGGAACTCCGGGCCGCGCGCGAGCAGCGCTCGCAATTGCGGACTGCGGGCCGCGGCTTCGAGCTGCACCCACCGCAACTGCACCTGCGCCGCGAGCTGCCGCGCTTCGGTCTGCGCGGCGAACGCGTTCGCGTCGAGCGCGCGCTCCTCGACACCGCCCGTGGCGGTGTTCACCGACGTGGTGAACAGGTACGCGCCCACCACCGCGAGCGCGAGAAACAGTGCCACGAACACCCCCGCGGTGAGGCGCAGCAGCGGCGTGCGGACGCGCGCCATCTGCCACTGATCCAGAGCGGTGAGCACCGCTTGCGGGTTCGGGTAGCGTTGCGCCGGGTTCGGCTCGAGGCACTTGTCCACGATCGCCGCGAGGCCCGCGTCCACGCCGGGAACGGCGCGGTGCGCGCTCGGCTTCGGCCCGGTGCGAATCAGTTTCTGATACGCCGCGAGTTGCGCCTCGAGCGGCCCGGTCGTTACTTCGGTCGCGCCGGCGGTGTCGCGGTGCGGCGCGTCTCCGGCGAGCAACCGGTACCAGAGCGCGCCGAGCGCGTACACGTCCCAGCGGGCGTCCGGCACCGCGGTCAGGTCCGCTTGCTCCGGGGCCATGTAGAACAGCGTGCCGAGCGCGGGGCTGGCTTCGTTCGTGAGCCGCGACTGGCCGAAGTCCGCGAGCCGCGGGCGCTTCTCGCGGTCGAGCAGCACGTTCGCCGGCTTGAGGTCGCAGTGCAACACGCCGCGGTCGTGCGCGTGGACGAGCGCCGTCGCCACCTCGCGCACGATGCTCACCGCTTCGGCGACCGTGGGCCGCTCGGTGCGCAGCAGGTCTTCGAGCGACCCGCCCTCCATGAACTCCATGACGTAGTAAGGCGGCTCCGCTTCCCAACCGACCTCGAACAGTTGCACGATGTGCCGGTCGGAGAACAGGTAGCGCAGCTTCTCGACTTCGCGCGCGAGGGCGGCCCAGTCGGTACCGCCGCGGCGCGTGAAGAACTTGATGGCGACGCGCCGCCCGCTGTTGCGGTTGAGCGCGGTCCACACTTCGCCGTACGCGCCGTGCCCCAAGAACCGCTCGTCGGTGTAGCCGGGCACGCGGGCCGGTGGCCGGGCGGTGCGCAGGCTGAGCGCCGTCGCTTCGGTGCGATCCGCGTCGCCCATCACGGGAGTCAGCCCGGTGTCACTCACATCGTTTCTCGTTGGGCGAGCCACGGGGTTGATCCCGGTGGTGCATCGCGCCCCAAAACACCACGGGGATCAACCCCGTGACTCGCTGGCGCATTGCGTCCCCACTACGAACGCGGGTGCGCTGGAACTTGCATCCACAAGTGTAGAATGAAGCCCGATTCCCGCCACACGAGGACGACCGATGAACCTCTCCCGCCGCGAGGCACTCGCAGCCGCCGCACTCGCCGTTACGACCGCTACGACCCGCGCCGACGACAAGAAGAAGAAGCTCGTGATGATCGCGGGCACGCCGAGCCACGGCCCCGGCGACCACGAGTTCAACGCCGGTGTGCGGTTGCTCGATTCGTGCCTCAAAGGGTTCCCCGGTCTCGAAACGGTGGTGTTCCTGAACGGTTACCCGAAGGACGATTCCGCACTCGACACCGCGGACGCGATCCTGTGCTACGCCGACGGCGGCACGGGCCACCCGCTGGTGCGCGAGAAGCGCCTCGAGCGCATCGGGAAGCTGATGGCGAAGGGCGTGGGCCTCATGTGCGCGCACTACGGCGTGGAAGTGCCGAAGGACTTGGGCGGGCCGGAGTTTCAGCAGTGGATCGGCGGCTACTACGAACACCTCTATTCGTGCAACCCGTTCTGGACGCCGGAATTCAAGGAGTTCCCGAAGCACCCGATTTGCAACGGCGTGAAGCCGTTCGCGGTACGCGACGAGTGGTACTTCAACATGCGGTTCCGCGGCGACGACATCAAGAACGTGACGCCGATCCTGAGCGCGGTACCTTCTGACGCTGTGCGCGACGGGAAATATGTGTACCCGCAGGGTCCGTACAAGCACATCCAAGACGCGAAGGGCCGCGCGGAAGCCATGATGTGGGCCATCGAGCGCAAAGACGGCGGGCGCGGCGTGGGCTTCACCGGCGGGCACGTTCACCGCAACTGGAAGGACGACAACTGCCGCAAGGTGGTGCTCAACGCGCTCGTGTGGCTGTGCAAACTGGACGTGCCCGCGGACGGCGTGAAGTCCAGCGTGACGGAAGAGGACATCGCCGCGAACCTCGACCCGAAGGGCAAGAAGAAGTAGGTCGGTCTTCAAGTGTAGGCCGCTCGCTCCGCGAGCGGCCATTCGCATCCGCAATCACTTGAACTGCATTCGCACCGCCAATGGTCGCTCGCGGAGCGAGCGACCTACACTTGTGGAGCACTAATGGGCCGCGCGAAACCGTTTCCGGCGCACGGGCCGGAGCTGCGGGCGCTCTTGGCCGCGTGCCACGCGCACCCGGACGACGACACCGCGCGGCTCGTGCTCGCCGACTGGCTCCAGGAGCGCGACGACCCGTGCGGCGAACTCGTGCGCGTTCAGGTGCGCCTGCACGCGCTCCCGGCGGATGCTCACGACGAGTACGACAAGCTCTTCAAGCACCATCAGCGCCTGATGAAGAAGCACCTGCGCCGGTGGGACGCGGAAACGAGCAACGACATCTGGAACTTCGGCCCGCACAACCGCGGGCTGCCTCTCGTCGGCCACTACAGCGATTCGGACCACTACTGGATCGATCCGGACCGCTTGGACAAGCGCCTCGCCGCGACCATCGAACAGGGCTGGCCGGAACTGGTGTGGGTAGTGCCAGAATACGAGGACATTGAAGACCCGTTCGCGTGCTTCCGCGAACCGCCATACGCCGGTTCACCGACACCGATTGGCATCGTTCTCGACGCGAATGCGGGTGTGCCCGAGGCTCCAATTGAATTGCTTGCGGACGTGCCGAACCTCCGCGGGCTGGCGCTGCCCGACTCGGCCCTCGCGCCTGAACTGTTTCCCCAGCTCGCGCGGCTCACGGGTTTGCACCACCTCGAACTCGGCGACACGCCCCTTTCCGACACACAGGTGAAGCAACTCGCGCGGCTGAAGGAACTGCGCACGCTCCGCGCGTCGTACTCCAACCTGTCGCATCTTGGCCTGCGCTCGCTGCGGAAGTTCGAGCACCTTCGCGAACTTGCTCTGAGTGTCCCGAACGTCGAACTGAGCGGGTTTCGCGCGCTCGGTGAAATCGCCACGCTCGAAGTGTTGGAATTGACCGGCGTAAGCGACACAGAGGTCAGCGCCCTTCGCGGGCTGTCGCGATTGCGGGACCTTCGCTTACCCGCGGGCATGGTCGAAGGTACCGGGATCGAGAACTTCCCGCTGCTCACCGAACTGCGGCTTCAAGATTCCGAAGCCGACGACACCGGGATGGCGTGCCTCGGGGCTCTACCGCGATTGCAGTTCCTCGACCTCACGAGTTCGCACATCACCGGAGAAACACTGAAACACCTGAGCGGTGCGAAGTGGCTGGAATACCTGTACGCTTCGTACACAGCGATTCGCGACGAGCACCTGCCAGCGCTTTACGACCTCAAGCACTTGCACACGATCGACCTCAGCGGCACGCAGGTGACGAAGAAGGGATTGAAGCGGTTGCGCGAGGCGCTTCCGAAGGCGGACATCTACGGCGGGTCGTAGCCGTGGCCGCCCCACGGGTTGCAACGACAGATGCGCCACGCGCCTTTCGCGCAGCCGTACACCGGGCCGTACTTCTTCACCGCGAGGATGAAGTATTCGCTGCACCCCGGTTGGAACCGGCACATCGGCGGCAGCAGCGGGCGAATGAGCTTCTGGTACCCGCGCACGCAGAGGATCATCAAGGCGCTGAACGCGAGCGCCGGACCGCGCCACAGCCAGCGAATCGCGTTCATTCTTTCTCCCCCTTCCCTTTACCGCGAGCAGCGGAGGCTGCGGGAGCAGAGTCGGCGTTGCTCGCGGTTCCAGACCGGAGGGGGGCCGGGGGGGTAGGTTGCTTGAGCTTGCGCGCGGCCTGCCCCGCAAGCTTCACCAGCGACGCGCACAACTCCTCAAGCACCGGGTACGGACCCGGCCGCGGAATGAGGATCAGGTCCACGCCCGGCGGCAGGTCGTGTTGCGTGAGGCGGAAGGCTTCGCGGAAGAGCCGCTTGTAGCGGTTCCGCACGACGGCGTTGCCCACCTTCCGCGACACCGAGCAACCGAGCCGCGGGTGCGGCAGCGCGTTCTCGCACGCGTACACGACGAGCAGCGGGTCGCTCGCGGAGCGCTTCCGCGCGTAGCACCGCTCGAACTCCGCCGGAGTCTTCATGTGGTGCGACTGCGGGAACGTCAGCGGGGGCATTCTTGTCTCTGGTGGCACAGGCTTTCTAGCCCGTGCTGCGATGCGCTTCAAAAAGTACAGGCTAGAAAGCCTGTGCCACGGTTCGTTAGGGACACATCACGCGAAGGGGGCGTTCGCGCGAACCTGTTGCGGATTCCGGCGGGCGAACTCTTCGATCAGCTTGCGGCTTTCGTCATCCACCGCGCCGGTCGGCACTTCGACGCGGAACACGAGGTACTGGTCGCCGCCGGCGATGCCCTTCCCTCGCAAGCGCAGCTTTCGGCCGCCCGAGGTGCCCGGGGGAACGGTCACGGTCAGTTTCGTGCCGTCGAGTGTGGGCACGTCGACTTTCGCACCAAGGATCGCTTCAGAAAGCGAAACCGGCACGTCGAGGTACACGTCGTTCGCTTCGCGCCGGAAGTGGGGGTGCGGCGCGATGCGCACTTTGAGCAGCACTTCCGCGCCGCCGGTCGCTTCCGGCGGCACACGCAACTTCTTCCCTTCGGAAATGCCCGCGGGCAACTTTACGTCGATGCGCTGCCCGCCGAATTCGATGGCGATGGTGCCGCCGTTCGCGGCCGTCTCGAACGGCACGATCACTTCCGATTCCACCGACTCCGCGCGCCGGCGCGAGCGCGCCTTCTTGCGCGCGCCGCCTCCAAGGAGGTCGTTGAGATCGACGCCACCGCCCATTCCGCCGCCGAACATGCTGCCGAACAGGTCGCTCGCCGCGGCCGGATCGAACGGCATCCCGCCCGAACTCGTAAAGCCGCCACCGGGGAAGCCGCCGGTTTGCGGCCCGGCGTAGCCGAATTGGTCGTACTGCGCGCGCTTCGTCTCGTCGCCGATCAGGTCGTTCGCGGCTTGCACTTCCTTGTACTTGGCGTCGGCTTCCTTGTCGCCCGGGTTGCGGTCCGGGTGGTACTGCTTCGACAGCCGGCGGTACGCCTTGTTGATCTCGTCCGCGGTCGCGGACTTCGACACGCCGAGCACTTCGTATGGGTCGCGGGGCATAGTTTCGGTCGCGGTCACGGGTGGGCACTCCGAGTGATTGTACCTCTTCGGGTTAGATGTGTCATTCGGCGTAGCGATTCAGGGCGAACCGCGCACCCGCGGGGCGTGTCCGCACGGTATCGCCCGCCTCACAGCCCGGAGTGCGAATGCACGACGAAACCGGTTTCCTCAACGCGATCCGCCAGAACCCCGCCGACGACGTGGCCCGGCTCGTGTTCGCCGATTGGCTCGACGAGCGCGACGACACAATCAGCCGCACCAAATCCGAATTCATCCGCCTCGAATTGCGCATGGCCGCCGCGCCGGAGAAGAGCCTCAACCGCGTCCGGTGGGTGAAGAAGCTCGCCAAACTCGCGGAGCAACTCGAAGCGCAGTGGCTCGCGCTGGTGAGTCACCCGAAAGTAGAAGCGTGTCGCCTGTCGTTTCACTTCGCCTGCCCGCAGCGCTGGGAACTGCTCACCGTCACCGACGACGAGAACGTCCGCGACTGCTCCGCGTGTTCGCGTCCGGTCCATTTCTGCAACACCATTCACGAAGCACGGGGCCACGCGGCGCTGGGGAACTGCGTCGCGGTGTCGCCGGCCCTCGCGCGAAAGCCCGACGACCTCATTTCACCCCCGATGTTCGTGACCGCGGGAATGCCGCTCGGAATGCCTCTGCCGGTCGAAGCGCCGCAATACACGCCGCCGGACGCGCACCCCGAACCGTTGCAACCGCAGTGGGTGCCGACCGCGCCGAAGGGCAAAGGCCGACGCGTGAGCGCCCGCCGCAACGCGCGCCCGCGCAACATTCAGCGCGAGACGTGGGAAGACGAGTAGCGAGCGGCGCGACATCAGTCCGCCGGTGGCCGCACAACTTCAGAACGCATTGCGCACTTGAGTTGCTGTACCGGCGGCGGACTGACGTCGCGCCGCTCGCTCGCTACGGCGCGTTTCGGTTACGCCCCGCCGAAGGCGAGGCCGGGCTTCGGCGGCACGTCCGGGGCGGTCGGTTCGGGCGCGGGCAGCGGCTTCGGCGCGGGCGGCGGCTTCGGTGCGTCCGGGCGCAGAGCACTCACCGGCACGCCGGCCATCAGCTGCGCCACCTCCTCGCGGTCGATTTCCTCGTGCAGCATCAGCGCTTCGGCGATCGCGTCGAGCTTGTCGCGGTGCGTTAAGACCAGTTCCGCCGCACGCGCTTCGGCGTCGGTGAGCAGGCGCTGAATCTCCTCGTCGATCAGCCGCGCGGTGCCCTCGCTGAACGTGCGGCTCTCCACGATCTCCTTGCCCAAGAAGACGTGCTCTTCGCCCTGCTGGTGGTACACAGGGCCCACGCGGTCGCTCATGCCGTACTGCGTGACCATCGCGCGCGCCAACCGCGTCCCGCTCTTCAGGTCGCCGATCGCGCCGGACAGCGGTTCGCCGTGTACCAGTTTGTCCGCGGCGCGCCCGCCGAGGCCCATCACGAGCCGCGCGAACAGTTCGCTCCGCGAGCGGTCCACGCGGTCCTCGTTGTACTCGAAGATGGTGACGCCCGCGGCGTGCCCGCGCGGGATGATCGACACGCGGTCCAGCGGGTCCGCACCCGGCAGCAGGAACGCGCACAGCGCGTGCCCGGCTTCGTGAATCGCGGTGCGCCGGCGCTCCACGTCCGAGAACTTTTCCTCGCGCTCCGTCCCGAGGCGCACGCGGTCGGAGGCGCGGTCGAAGTCCACCTGCTCGATCTTGTTGCGCCCGTTGCGCACCGCGTGCAGCGCCGCCTCGTTGCACAGGTTCTTCAGTTCGGCCCCGCTCATCCCGGTCATGGCGCGCGCGACGCGCTCCAAATCGACGGCGTCCGAAAGCGGTTTGTTCTTCGTGTGAACTTTCAGAATCTCCAAGCGGCCCTTCCACGTCGGCCGGTCCACGACGATGTGCCGGTCGAAGCGGCCGGGGCGCAGAAGCGCCGCGTCGAGCACGTCCGGCCGGTTGGTCGCGGCCATGACGATGATCGTTTCCGTCGGCTGGAAGCCGTCCATCTCGGAGAGGATCTGGTTCAGCGTCTGCTCGCGCTCGTCCGAGCCGCCGCCGTAGCCCGCGCCGCGCATGCGGCCCACCGCGTCGATTTCGTCGATGAAGATGACGCACGGCGACGCTTCCTTCGCGGTGCGGAACATGTCCCGCACGCGGCTCGCGCCCACGCCCACGAACATCTGAATGAACTCGCTGCCGCTGATCGCGAAGAACGGCACGTTCGCTTCGCCGGCTACGGCCTTCGCGAGCAACGTCTTCCCGGTGCCCGGCGGGCCGACGAGTAGCACGCCCTTCGGCACCTGCGCGCCCACGCGCGTGAACTTCCCCGGGTCCTTCAGGTACTCCACCATCTCCTGTAGCTCGCGCTTCGCGTTCTCCATGCCGGCCACGTCCTCGAACGTGATGCGGCCCTTACCCTTCTCGTACCGCTTCGCCGGGCTGCGCGTGTAGTTGTTCACGAACCCGCCGCCCATCGGGTCGCGGATCTTCGGCAGGAAGAACACCACGAAGATGGTGATGAGGCCGAACACGATGAGCAACTGCATCAGCAGCGGGCCGAGCCACGGCGTCGGTTCGTCGCGCCGGCCGATCTGCACGCGCTCCGGCACCGGTTTCTTTTCCGCAACCATGCGGTCGCGGAACTGGTTGTCTTTCGTTTCGATCTCGGTCGTCAGTTTGCTCTGGTCGTTCGAGTGCGGGAGGTTCACCGCGAACCGGCCGCTGGTGCCGAGTTTCAGCTTCGTGGGCAGGTCGCCGGCCGGGTTGCGCACTTCGCCCTCGGCGCGATCGGTGCCGATGAGCGCGACCACCTTCAACTCGCCCGCGTCCATCAGTTCGCGGAACTCGGAGTAGTTGATTTCGCGGTACCGGTTGCCGAACGCGAGGAACGCGAACGCCAGCACGCCGAGCACGACGAGCGCCACCCAACCGCCGGGCAGGAGCGGGCCGGCGCGCTTCGGGCCGTTGGGCTGCGGTTGGCCGGTGCCGTTCGGCTGCGGGCTGTTACCGTTCTGCTGCGAAGACATTCGGTATCCTCGGCGCGCCACGGGGCGTTCGCGTGCGGGGGTTGACTAGACCATTCTACGAGGGCAACGGGGCAGAAGGGAACGGGTCCGCGAGAACCCGTACCCGCGGCGCAGCGGGCCGCGCGCGGGAGTGCCTGTGGAAGTCGGCGGTATTCGAGTGTTGAGCGCCCGCGCTCACGCGTCGGGCGACACCGGAGTAGCCCGACGCGTGAGCGCGGGCGCTTCGACCGCCGACTTCCACAGGCACACCCCCGCGAGCCGGGTGGCGTTGCGTTCCGCACGCCCGTTCAGATACACTTCCGGTATGGGCGCCGTCGCGAAATCCGACCCCGCACCGCTCACCGTGTCGCAGGTGATGGCGCAAGCGCGCGCCGCGGTCGAAGCCAAACTCCAAACCGTGTGGGTGGTCGGCGAAGTCAGCGGGTTCACCCGCGCCTCCAGCGGGCACTGGTACTTCACGCTGAAAGAAGACAAGGTGCTGCTGAAAGCCGCAATGTTCCGCGGGTTCAACCTGCGCACCAAGTTCGACCCGAAAAACGGCATGGAGATTCTCGCCCGCGGCAAACTCACCGTTTACGCCGAGCGCAGCGAGTGCCAACTCGTCGTCGAAGAGATTCAGCCGAAGGGCACGGGTGCCGCGGAACTCGGCTTGCGGCAACTCAAAGAAAAGCTCCTTCAGAATGGGTACTTCTCCCCGAACCGCAAGCGCGCGCTGCCGAAACCGCCGCGCCGCGTCGCGCTGATCGCCAGCCCCACCGGGGCCGCGGTGCGCGACATGATCGAGGTGTTCGCACAGCGGTGGCCGTTCACCGAACTCGTGTTGCGGCCGTCGCGAGTACAGGGCGAAGGGGCCGCAACGGAAGTCGCGCACGCGATTAAGTTGCTCAATTGGCTGCACGGCACCGGTGCGCTCGAACTCGACGCCATCGTGATCGGGCGCGGCGGCGGCAGCGCCGAAGACCTGTGGGCGTTCAACGAAGAAGCGGTCGCGGACGCGATCTTCAACTCGCAGGTGCCGGTCGTCTCCGCGGTCGGGCACGAAACCGACGTGACCGTCGCGGACCTCGTCGCCGACCACCGCGCCGAGACGCCGACCGCCGCGGTGGTCGCGCTCACACCGGACCGCCGCGAGTTGCTCGAATGGGTCGGCGAAGCCCGCGAGCGGATGGCCGACGCGCTCGCCCGCCGGTTGAAGCTCGCGCGGCAGCGCTTGGATCAACTCGCGGCCCGCCCGGCACTGCGCAAACCGCTGCAGCGGATTCGCGACCTCGAACAGCGGTTGGACGACATCGCGGAGCGCTTGCGCCGCGCGGCGGCCTTTCGGCTGAGTCGCGCCACACAAGAACTCGAAACGATTTCCGCGCGGCTCGAATCGCTCTCCCCCTTGCAAGTGCTGGCCCGCGGGTATAGCTTGACGCACACGCTCGACGGTACCCTCGTGCGCGACCCCTCGGGGCTGCGCCCCGGTGACGTGCTCTTAACGCGCGTCGCGGACGGCACCGTGCGGTCGCTCGTGACGGAAACCGCATCCGCTCGCGCGGGTTCCGCGAACAACATCGAACCCCCCGCGGACTGAGCCGCCGGGCCGGTCGGTTCAACCCACGGACGGGACGCGCGAAATGCACACCCCTTCCGACGCACCGCCGCGTTTCGAACAGGCACTCGCCGAACTCGACGGCATCCTGCGCGAACTCGAAGACGGAACGACCACGCTCGAAGACGCCCTCGCCCGCTACGAGCGCGGCGTGAGCCTGCTGCGCCTGTGCTACGCGCAGTTGCGCGACGCGGAACAGAAGGTGCAGCAACTCGCGGGCACTACCGAAGACGGCGGCCCGGACCTGCGCCCGTTCGAGCACACCGCGAGCATCGAAACCGCGAAAGCCGCGGTGCGCAAACCGGGGGCACGCGAATGAGCGCGACACCCACGACCTCGGCCCACGGAACTCGTCTAGCTTTGCACGACAAAGTTGATACGATTGGCACATCGCACCCGGACCGCCTCGCCGCGGCGCTCGCGCCGTACCAAGCGCGCGTCGAAGGTGCGCTGCGGCACTGGCTGGCGCGCGTCGCGGAAAACGGCCCGGCGGCGGTGCGCGACGCAATGGCGTACAGCCTGTTCGCACCGGGGAAGCGCCTGCGGCCGCTGCTGGCGCTGCTCGCGTGCGAGGCCGCGGGCGGAACCGTCGAGGCCGCGCTGCCGGCCGCGTGCGCCGTCGAGATGGTTCACACGTACTCGCTGGTTCACGACGACCTCCCGGCGATGGACGACGACGACCTGCGGAGGGGACAGCCGACCTGCCACAAGAAGTTCGGGGAAGCGTGTGCGATTTTGGCCGGCGACGCACTGCTCACCGCGGCGTTTGAAGTTCTCGCCGCGGGTTGCGAACCACAGGTAGCGGCGGTTAGTTGCTTAGAACTGGCACGCGGCGCGGGCGCGGTCGGCATGGTCGGCGGGCAAACGCTCGACCTCCAAGCTGAGGGAAAAGTGGGCCGTGGGCAGTGGAAAGTGGGCAGCGAAAACCAAGCAGAAGGCAGTGAAAGCCAACGCAGTCCCGAGACTGCCCACTGCCCGCTCTCCACTGTCCACTCCTTGGAAGACCTGCACAACCGGAAGACCGGGGCGCTGTTCCGGTCGGCGCTGCGGATGGGCGCGTTCGCCGCGCACGCGAGCGAGGTGGCGCTCAAAGCAGCCGACGAGTACGCGTCGGCCTTCGGGCTGGCGTTCCAAGTGACCGACGATTTGCTCGACGTCGAAAGCACGGCCGACAAGGCCGGCAAGCGGGTGGGCAAAGACGCCGCCCGCGGCAAGCTGACCTACCCGGGGCTGCTCGGACTCGAGGAGAGCCGGCGGAAGGCTGCCGAACTGGGCCGACGAGCGGTAGCGGCGGCCGAAACGCTCGGCGCGCCGCTGCTCGCGGACTTGGCCCGGTACGTTGTCCAGAGGGATCGGTAGAGGTTCACCATGAGCGCGAAACTGCTTCCCAACATCCAGTCCCCGGCCGACCTGCAGAAGCTCTCGGACGAGCAGTTGCAGGCGCTGACGCACGAGATCCGCGACGAGCTGATCCGCGTGCTCACCGCGCGGCCGGCCCACTTCGCCAGCAACCTCGGCGTCGTGGAGCTGTGCCTCGCGCTGCACCTCACCTTCGATTTCTCGAAGGACAAGGACCGGCTCATCTGGGACACCGGGCACCAGATTTACCCGCAGAAGCTCATCACCGGGCGGTACAACCAGTTCCACAGCATCCGCACCCGCGGCGGGCTGATGGGCTTCCCGCACCCCGGCGAGAGCGAGTACGACCTGTTCATGACCGGGCACGCCGGCTGTAGCGTGTCCACGGTCAGCGGGTTGAAGGCCGGCGACGACCTGCTCGGCCGCACCAACAACCACGCGGTCGCGGTCATCGGCGACGGCGCGCTGCCCTCCGGCATCGTGTTCGAGGCGCTCAACAACATCGGCGGGCTGAACCAGAACGCGCTGGTCATCCTGAACGACAACAAGATGAGCATCTGCCCGCGCACCGGCGGCGTGGCGAAGTACCTCGACCAGTGCCGCATGACCGGCCTGTACCAAGGCGGCAAGCGCCGGCTGAACCAGATTCTCGGCAGCATTCCCCTCATAGGGGAGGCGGCCCGCGCGTCGCTGGAATCGCTCCGCGACGGCCTCAAGGCGTGGCTCAAAGACGGCATGCTGTTCGAAGAGTTCGGGTTCCGCTACTTCGGCCCGGTCGACGGTCACGACCTGCCCGGCCTGCGCAAGATGCTCCGCGACCTGAAGTCGCAAAAGGGGCCGATCCTGCTGCACGTCTTCACGAACAAGGGTCACGGCGTGCCGCAAGCGGCCGAAGACCCGGTGACGTACCACACGCCGCCGGTGTTCGAGCAGGTCGGCCCGGAGCGCGCGATCGTCAGCTTCAAGAAGGGCGGCGCGAAGGCGTACACCGACGCGATCAGCTTCGGCCTGCACCAAGCGATGCAAGACGACCCGAAGGTCGCGGTGATTACCGCCGCGATGTGCCAAGGGAACAAGCTCGAGAAGGTACGCGAAGACTTCCCCGACCGGTTCTTCGACGTCGGCATCTGCGAGAGCCACGCGGTCGCGTTCGCGGCGGGCATGGCGAAGGCCGGCGCGAAGCCGGTCGTGGACATCTACAGCACCTTCTTGCAGCGCTCGTTCGACCAGATTTTCCAAGAAGTGTGCCTGCAAAACCTGCACGTCGTGTTCTGCATGGACCGCGCCGGCCTCACCGGGCCGGACGGCCCGACGCACCACGGCACCTACGACGTGCCCTACATGCGGATGTTCCCGCACATGGTGAGCATGGCCCCCGGCGACGAGGCCGACGCGGTGCCGATGCTGAAGTTCGCGCTCGCGCACACCGGCCCGATTTCGATGCGGTACCCGAAGGCGAACCTCGACAAGATCGAGCGCAGCGAAGCGTTCGCGCCGATCGAGATGGGCAAGGCCGAGGTGATCGAGTGGGGCGAAGACGGGTGCTTCGTCGCGTTCGGCACGCTGCTCTCGAACTGCCTCGCCGCCGCGAAGAAGCTCCGCGCTGAAGGCATCAACGTCGGCGTCATCAACGCCCGCTTCGTGAAGCCGCTGGACAAGGAAACGATCCTGCGTGCGGTCGAAACGCTCCCGCTGGTCGTGACCGTGGAAGAGGGCACCCTAGAAGGCGGCTTCGGCTCTGCTGTTCTGGAGGCAGCGAACGTCGCCGATGTGGACGCGCGGAACGTGGTGCGCCGCGGCCTGCCGGACCGCTTCGTGGAGCACGGCGAGCGCGGCGAACTGCTCGCGGAACTCGGCCTCGACGCCGAAGGGCTGGCCGAGTGCGTGCGCTCCCACCGCGCCGAATTCGCCAAGTGCGGGTAGCTCACCGCAGCGAGCGGCGCGACGTGAGTCCGCCGATAGAGCCACACAACTCAGAATCGCTTTGCGTATCTGAGTTGTGTGGCTCCGCGTGCGGTTGACCATCGGCGAGAAATAATTGCACCCGTAACCGTATCTGAGGTCAGGCGAACCCAGTTGAGGACTCCTCGTGCAATCACCTGTTCCACCACCAGCGACCAAACTTCCCAAACACCTTCCGTGGGCGCTCTACGACCCACTGATGGCTATGCGAGCGCCGGTTTTGATCATGATCGTCGTCGGCGCAGTCGTCGCGAGCTTCCGCGTCCCGTCATTGGGGGGGTGATTCTGGTGTGGGTGGAAGCACTGCTTTATGGGCTGATTGTCCATACTCTCATTCCGCATCGCGATCCCGATGTGTTCTACCTCCGCTCGTTTCGCCGCGACCGCGACACGCCGCGACTACGGCGCATTCTCCAGCGCGAATTCGGAAGTGGTGTTCGCGTGACGGGCATTCGCGACCCGCGCCGCCGAGCGTTCCCGCTGCTGCGCTACCTCAGCATTTTCCCATTTATCCTCAAGTACGGGACAACACGATACTTGAACCTCGAAGCTGGTGATGACTGGAAGCCGCGGTTGTGGCGCTCTCTGTGCCACGCGCGAGGCGCGGTTGTCGATGTGACAGACCTGACGAGTTTCGTGATTGAAGAAATCTGGTTGTGTCACCGCACTATGGGGCCAGAGCGAGTGCTGTATATCGTGGATACCTCGAAGTCGATAAGCGAGTGGCGCGAGCAGATCAGTGGTATTCTGGGCACGACGCCTGATGTAGTGCGCGTGGCAGTTTGGGGTCGTGATGAAGAGACTCGCGCGGCGTTTGCTAGAGTCAGTTTCAAAACCGGTCTTGTCGTAGTTGTGTGAGGTCGTTTACTGATCGGCGAGAGGAGCCGATCATGGCGCGTCGAACCAAGCGGATGTTGAGTGATGCGGACTGGTCGCG
>Ga0169931_10005467_pt1 | contig 19356 bp, 19 predicted proteins | sample Kivu_15m_20L_FD_129675 | JGI IMG/M metagenome (GOLD analysis project Ga0169931, IMG submission 129675) | Freshwater microbial communities from Lake Kivu, Western Province, Rwanda to study Microbial Dark Matter (Phase II) - Kivu_15m_20L... | ecosystem: Environmental > Aquatic > Freshwater > Lake... | reverse complement strand
TGCCGCGATTCTCCGAGAGGGACTCCGCAATGTTCCCGGCTTGTTGCTACCTCTCGAGCCGGAAGCCGGCCGATCCCACGTGTACCACCAGTTCACGGTGCGGGTCGGCTCAACGGCTGCAATTGCTGGCTCACTTGCATCACCATCGACCCCGCGAAGTCGGGGGGCGTTACCCGCCAGCAGGTGCAACAGCACCTCGCAAGCCAGGAGATTGAATCGCGGCCACTCTGGATGCCAATGCACCGCCAGCCAGTGTTCGCGAGCACCCCCGCCTACAACAACCAGGTGAGCGACAGGCTCTTCGACCACGGCCTGTGTTTGCCATCAGGCTCGGCGCTGAGCGATGCAGAAGTACAGACGGTTGCAGGGCACATCCGGGACCACTGGGACATATGACCGAGTTGACGTCCAGCGCGGGTATTGCTAGGCGTTCACTGATCACCCGCAGTATCAAGCGGACTGTCGACGTCACACTTGCATTGCTCACACTTGTCCTACTAAGCCCTTTGTTTCTGTTCGTTGGTGCTGTCGTGGCGGTCTCCATCGGACGGCCAATCTTCTTCAGTCAGTTGCGGCCCGGGCTAAACGGAGAGCCCTTTCTGATTCGGAAATTCCGAACAATGACGGATACTCGAAACCCAAACGGTGACTTGTTGCCCGATGCAGACCGGCTCACTCGATTCGGGCAACTACTTAGATCCACGAGCCTGGATGAATTGCCAGAATTCTGGAATGTCCTGAAGGGCGAAATGTCCCTCGTGGGCCCGCGGCCTTTGCTGTTGGAGTATTTGGATCTCTATCCGAAGCATCATCTTCGGCGACACGACGTCAAACCAGGGATAACCGGCTGGGCGCAGATTCACGGTCGAAATGCAACAACCTGGGACAACCGACTGAATCTCGACATTTGGTATGTCGACAATTGGTCAAACCGCCTTGATTTATCGATTCTCGCTCGCACGGTCATAGCTGTAGTGCACCGTCGCGGAATCTCTTCCGACACTCATGTAACGATGGAGGATTACAGTCCAACCAGTTACAGCGCGAGAAGAGATGAGACCAAGTGATCACCCACCGCTCAAACTCACCGACGAAATCTCAAACGTTAGTGCAATTCTCGTCTGCGGGCCGCCGTCTCGAGCTTCTAGAGATCTTCGAAAAACAACTGAACCTCATGGGCTTACCGTCAAACGTTGGAGCCATTGACTGCAGTCCATTCGCTCCAACAATCCTTGCAAGCAAGACTCCAACTCTTGCTCCCCGATGCGGTGATCCCTCTTTCGTTGGTAACGTGCTTCAAGTTTGCGAGCAAGCAAACACACAGTTGTTGATTCCGCTCATTGACACTGAGCTGCTGATCTACTCACAAAATCGAAAACGATTCTTGGACGTGGGGGTATTGGTTAATGTTTCGGGACCCGAGACCATAGGAATCTGTCGTGACAAACTCAGATTCGGCGAGTTCCTTGCTGCCAACGGTTTTTTGGCAATTCCCTCCATCTCAGGATCCGAGGCCGATGAAAGAATTCGAAAGGGTGAGCCCTTAGTCGTGAAGCCTCGATTCGGTTCGTCATCAGTTGGCATCCAAAGAGTTGCCCACATTGACGAATTCGCACCAATTTGGGGGGCTTCAGAGAAATTCGTACTGCAGCCCCTGATTGTTGGCACAGAATACTCAGCTGATGTCTTTGTTGACGGTGGTGTAAGGGCGATAAGCATTCGCGAACAGATCTCAATGCATGGGGGAGAAACAAGCGTTGGTCGAATCTCTTCAAATGAGGAGGTGCGGTCGGCGGTGAACGACCTAGTTGCCACCCTGCCCGACGCCTTTGGGCTCTTGAATGTTGACCTTATCTATTCTGAAGCCGATTCAAGAATCTACTTTCTGGAGATAAATCCGCGATTCCCTGGGGGCTACCCTCTTAGCCACAATGCCGGGTTTCCTGCGGTTCAGTGGCTGATTCAACTTGGCCTTGGCGAATCGCCGGATTATGACAGGGCCGTCAATCTACGAAGTTTGACCGTAACCAGACATCTTTCAAGCACCTATTTTGATTCTGATTCGGCCAAGATTCTCTTCAGGAGTCGGTAACTGAAATTCCTGTAGATACGGCTACGACACACAAAAAACATATGAGAATCCTGCAACTTGAAGGTCTCCATGGTTCACGAGGAGCATCCAAGTTGGTTTGCATCTAGCAATTAGTTTCGGATACTCGCTGATCTCGGCGAATGGACGAAACAATGCAATCACGTCGAAACTGCCAACCTCGGTCTCAAGAGCGTTGCAATTCACAACAGTAACACTTAGGTTGCGAGTGTCTTTTCGAGCAATCTCACTGACTTCCTCAATCAGTTCAAAACCGACAACCGAGCCGAACCCTGAACGACACGTCGTGAGACCAATAACGACCCAATTCTTGCAGCCGATGTCCACAAAAGTTAACCGCTGATGATCGGGAACCTTTCGGAGAGAGTTGGTACTTTATCCCCGGGTCAACTGGGAAGTTACCTGCGAACCTCGTCGCCCGCCTTTCAGCGGTTCTCAACGACACGTAACGGCGGAGAGACTGGAGATATGAACATCGACGCCACTCAGTTGAACCTGCTGTGTGGCGGCAGGCATGCGCAAATGTTCCCGCGAACACGTGCTCGTGGGTTCAACATGCGGTAGCCGATCACACCATCAAGGTTGGCTCCGGTGTGCGGCATCAATACCGCCAGTTCTCGGACCTTCAGAGGTCATCCAATACATCCAGTATTGCAGTCACAAGCTGAGGTCCTGCCGTCTCAAGTCGCAATGCTAGGTGCCGTTCCAAGTGATGACCTTGTTGGAGAAGAGCGCCAGGTGCGCTGCCTCAACCTCCAACACGCAGAAGGTCGGACAAGGAAAAACGGATTCATCTGGCATGATTCAATCTGACTCTTGGAACACATAGGTGGCAAAGAAATCATCAAAGCTCTGGGCGCGACGCATTACATAGATCGATCCGTCCGCACGCTGGCCATAAACTGCACAGGCGAAATTGATAAAGCTTGGTGAGAGCACCAATGTATATGCCCCAACATTGTCGATCCGGATTCGATCCCCGGGCACGGCACTTGGGGGGGCCTGAAAATCCTCCAGCAAGATATCACGTTCCATGCAGGTTGACCCGGTGACCACATAATGTGTGACCTCAGAAATCGTTCTTGTCGCTTGGCTCGCGGCGCCAATCAGGACAGCGGGGAGAGGTTTCCGATGCAGAGTCGGACGCACGTCAAAGTAGTTTCCGTCTACCACGAGTAGATCTCGTCCCGCGATGCGCTTGCGTGAGACAATCTCGGTCACATAGGAAAGGCAATCGGCAACGATTGCCATGCCGGGCTCAATGCCCACGTGGATTGTGCGATCCAAAAACCAGGGATCCGAGGTGAGAGGTGAAAAGATCGCATCTGCATAGTCCGCAAAATCAGGGGAATCATGAACATTCCAGATTTCGGGCAGACTTCCGGAAAAGCCCCCTCCCACATCCAAGAGCTCCAGTTCCTCCAACGCGAAGCGTTTGGCCACATCCAATAAGAGCTCGGCAATGCGGGTGTAGTTCTCAGGCTTACGATCACTGGAAGTGGCATGCCCATGGAGGCTGACGACTTTGAGGCCTGCCTCCCGGATCATTGCAACCGCCGTCTCGATATCCCCTAGCGGCAAGCCGAACCGCGGTACCACACCGACCTGGGCGATCCTTGTCCGACCCTCCGGGTCGGCGGCCAGATCCACGTTCACCCGCAGGCCCACGCGCGCAGCATGGCGGCGATTGGCGGGCAGCTCCAGAAGCATGCGCACCTGTTCGAGGCTGTCGAGGTGGATATAGCCACCCATCTCGACTGATAGGGCAAGGTCTTCGGGCGTCTTCATCGGTCCGTTGAAAATCAACTTGCCGGGCTCAAACTCCAGCCGCTGCGCCAATTGAAGCTCCATAGTCGAGACCGCCTCCGCATGACACCCCATGTCACGCGCGATGCTGCAAAGCTGCGGCAGATAGTTCGTCTTGATTGAGTAGCCGATCACCACATGGGGATGATGAGCCGTCAGCGCTGCCCGGAAGGTCTCGACATTATGACGAAAGCGCGCTTCGTCAAACAGGAAAAAAGGGGTCACGAGCTTCTCTGGACCGAATGTGAGCCTGCCAATCATGACTTCGCTTCAATCACGTTCCCAAACGGGCTGCCTGCACGCGCCCTAGGGAGAACCGTTTCTTGCCCTTAAGCCAGCTGAGTACCCCACTCGATAGGTTGCCCGCCGAAGAATAGACGAATAGCCCCGGCATAATCTCCCCCTCAGGCAGCTGGCGCAGGCGATCAATGGGGGTGAATTGACTCTCAATGTTCTCGGCCATTGAAACATCTTTCGCATCATTGATGATGCCCGCTTTTAGGAGCTTAGATGCCACGATTTCGCTGCGAGTTCCCACGGGCATAGGCTCCTCGCGCCGGAACTGGAGCAGGTATAGCTGGTAGCCGACCTCGGCTCCCACAGGCTGGTCGATCCGTGAGATTCGCAGTACATGAGGGTCATTGGGGAAGAGCGTGTACGCCGTGCGACGGACGATCTTGTCATTGGGCACTAGAGCCACAGTGTTCAGGGATACTCCCGAGCTAGGCACATACGCCTCCAGTCGAGTGCCACCCCGGAGTTCAAGGGTTGCAGAGGCGGTGCAATGGACCTTGTCACTACGTAGGGTCTGCTGCCCCTCGACCTCGAGCTGCCATTTCGTTCCCTCTCGACGGACACGGCGCACATGACCCCGTCGGATCGTCACACCAGCTTCACTAGCACTGTCGGTCAGACGCTGGCAGAAATCCGCGTAGCCGTCCGCGGGGGCGGCCACTTGAAAGCCAGTGATCAACTTCGGCCACAGGAAGCGCGTGAAATCCAGAAGGTGAAGCTTCGCCCCATCGAGTTTGATCCGCCGTTCCATCGACAGGGGACCTAGGAGCGCTCGGCTGCCGAGGACAATCCAATGGACCGCTGCCTTGACGACTCGCGCCAACACCGTGAAGCGGGTGGAATAGCGCGTGGCGAGACCGTTTGGTGCGATGCGATCGGGTTGGGGGTCCAGCAACTCGAATCGGCTACCAGTAACCCTCCCCAAGTAATCGTAAATCATCGGAAAATCCTCAATTAGGTGACAGGCGCATTCGCATTTCGCCCCGGACCGCAAAGTCACGACCTTCCACATCCCCCCAGGCAGGTCGCCATCATCCAACAGCAACACTCGCGCGCCACGCAGGGCCGCGTCGCGGGCGATCAGCAACATCAGGGGGCTTGACCCGATGACTATCTCGTCAAAGGCTGCGGCGGGATCGTCGGCGGTCGCCTCAGCCATCGGTGTAGATGTTGTAACGGGCGTTTCCGGGCTGCATGCTCTTTTCCGCCAGCTTCTTGAAGTGTCGCGAATAGGTGGCGTCAGCCACAGGATTGAAGACGATTAGGATACGAGGGCCTGTGGCCGCAATTGATTTGATGTTGATGAGACAGGCCTCGAGGATCTCGCCCTCGAAGGGATTAAAGAAATAGAGCACCCGATCCTCGGGTCTCGGAAAGAAACAAGCGGCATCCCCATGAATGGAGCGCGCCACCTCTTCCAGACCCAGGACTTTGAGGTTGGCACTGGCGACGCGGTGGAGATCTTCCGAATACTCAATGCCCGTGATGTTGCGAAATCCGGCCTTAGCAGCGGCAATCAGCACCTTGCCTTTCCCCGAGCCGAAATCGATGAAACCGCTTGCCTGAGCGATGTCTTCCCCCAGCACGACCTTGGCTTCTGCAATACCTGTGGCCACGATCCCGAAGGTTGAGGGGACATAGCGGTTCTGAAGTTCAAGGCGCTTACCGACCGGGAACAGCTCGTCCTTAGGGACCGGGGTGTAAGTATCGACTCCGTAGCGCAGGTCAAACAGAACATCGCTCCAAACCAGGCGAATAGTCCCAATAGGACCCCATTTGCGCAACATGATGCTCATAACGTTTACCTTTTCCATCAATCGATCAAGCATCGTGGGTTAGCCGCCACTTCTGGGGGTGCCGTGTCGACAATGCATCGTGGAACAATCCTCGGCTGAGATGGCCATGCGTTTAGTCGACATAAGAGTGATTGTTCACAATACCAGATACTTCGATCTCGAGAATCCTCCGAATCCGGTTACAAGGATTCTCATCTGCTGAACCTTCCTGCATTGACTCTTGTGTGGAATATCTCGGCGCGTACCGCCGAGGCACCTTGAGAATCAACAAACAGAACCTTCCAATCGATCCGCTAACTTGACGTGAACCCTCTGCCAGACGCTTCGCATCTCGACATCTCCTATTCGCCTGCGGACTTCCAGGGCAGATTACAATCTAATTGAGCTCGGATTTTCGTCCAACTACGGCTCCCCTCGTTCTGCACATCACTCATTGAATTTCAGAAGGAACTGGACTTATCGCGGCAGTTTCTCATTCGAAAGACTCTCAAGAAAGTCTGCGAAAGAACTCGAAACTACCCGAGCATCGAAGTGGGCTTTATGGGCTTGCTCAGCTGCAGGAGCGAACTCCCCTCGTGTCTGCCGAAGCCTCAGGCCCAACCTAGTCGCAAATTCATCAGTGTCGTTACAACGAACCAGGTCGAGGCAATTCAGTTTGGCAAGCTCGGAACACAGCGCGGTTTCTAACGTGGAGATTACGAAGAGTCCGCTCGCGAGGTACTCCGCAATCTTGTTTGTAGATGTCATCATTGCCCTCGAATGGTAAGGGGCAATTCCGACAGAAGCCCCCCTCATCGTGCGAATGGCGTCTCTCTTCGAAAGTTGCCCGGTAAATCGGACAGAAGGCAGGTTAGAGCACCGTCGACGAAGCCAGCGGAGAGCGGGCCCGTCCCCAACGATTGTCAGTATCGGCAGTGGAAGTTCCTGCCAGCTGCGAAGCATCAACTCCCAACTTCGGATCATTGACTCAAAGTCAAAGTGGCTGTTGACTGACCCTACGAATACTGCTCTCCCAGCAAGATCCACAGAATGGTCAATTTCACGCTGCATCGTGCTACTGGCTATCGGGAAAAACGCTGCGGGGCGCACCGCGACTGAATTCGATACTGCCCTCGCCCAAATCAGGTACTCCGATGAAACCGATACTGTTGCATCCGCGGCATCCAGGTCCTGCTTCGCTTGGCTTCGTGCTGTCAAGGCCCAGACTTGTATCGGCAGTCTCGCCAGCCCATTTGCCGTTGCAAGTTGTGCATCTGGCCAGATGTCGCGGATATCAACAACGATCTTTGATCGCCAACCATTATCAATTTTCATTTGGCAAAGAACCGAGGACACACCTGGGAAGAAGGCTGCCAAGATCAAATCCGGTTCCTCGGTGTAGTGCTCAAGGCGCTTTAGCTCAGCTCGAAAAGACTTGAGAAATTGGTATCTCTCTAGGCCCCTGGGTCGTCCGTAGGCTTTGGTGTCTAAGTGGACTACCGCACCTTCTACCGCATCCTGAAACTGTTTCGGAGAGCGAAGTTCTCTCTGCAGATGCGGATAGCCAGGTAGCACGCGTGTAACTTGATGTCCTCGATCAACTAAGGCTCTCGAGAGATAGCCGAGTCGGCCGGGCTCATAGCCATTATCTCGCGGTGAGTTCTCACCGTGATGGACAAACAAGAATCTTGCCACCAGCGCAATGATATCGATTCCTGAAACTAGGCGTTTCAACCCCCGAATCCTCGCGGTTGATTCGCTGATATTGGTTGAAACGATCGGTAGTTTCTTCTACATCACGCGAGGTGTGCTGATCGTCCAGACGGAGTCGGCACTGTTCAGATTGGGTTTAGCTACTCCCCGCCATCTAAAAACTCTAGAAGAGCCTGTCTCTTGATTCAGGTAATCGTTCGGAGGTCGGAGTCGAGTACGAATCCAATTTGAACCAGTATCTAACTACTTGATCTGGAACAATTGGCCTTGAATTGACTACTGAGATTCAAAGATTCACATCTCAAGCTTGCAGAAATTGGACTCTTGGAACTGGGGTCGGGATATGGCTTACACGGAACGGAAAACTGAGAACTCAGGCGATGAATGCAAATTGACTAGTGCTCGAATGTCGTTACGTGCCCTCTGCCCAGTTCGGGCCTGACCGTTGTACTTCGTTCTGGACGTTTTCCGTTGATCGTGTACGCGAGCGCGACGCAACAATGACAAATGCCATTGTGGACTATTGATTGCCCTGTTCGGCTCCTGATGACTCAACGCATCGCAATACAGAAATGTGACCCGTTCGAGAATCAGGAATCTGACCAACTATGGGATCTTGCGTGAGGCTTTCGGGGACGGACCTAAGATGGAGCAAAAGGTACTGAGCGTCATGATTCAGGACTCTAAACACTTCGGGGCCCAGATCACTAATGCTTAAATGAAGAATGGAGTGCGGAAGTGAGGAGGAGAGATTCTGGAGCGAAAAGACCAGGCAAACGAACCTCACCGAAAGTTCGTCACTATTTTAAACGCCGGCTCGCCGTGGGCATGGCACATTGTGGACCTAATCTCTTCGACTGACCAGTTAGTCGTACCTGCGCATATGTCAACGCGTGGTTCATCCAGCAAACGAGTTGGGACTTCGCGTAGCGCTACGATTCACCTTAGTCGAAACATCATCTTGGCTTCGCTGCAAGTACGGGGCATTCTGATTCGCGAGCGGGCGAATACCATCGTTGTGATTCACGCGGGATTCTTTGCTTTAGTTGGCGCGTTGACAAAGAAACTCATGCCGAGAGTGTCGCTTGTGTTATACGCGGGGGGCTCGGATGTTCTGGGCACCCTCGGAAAAGGACTACGGGGCATGGTGGCCCGAGCTCTGCGGATTTGGAGTTTTCGACAATCTGATCTGGTTTTAACTAACGGAGCTCACCTCAAGGAAGCAGTCATTGACATCTGGCGGGACGCGAATGTCTATGATGTCCCGCACGGTATCAAAACGCCAAATCTCAAAATGAAGAGTTGTGACTATTCCGCTCTGCGGATATTCGCGCCGAGACCTTGGACTGAGCCGTATAACAATGAACAACTCCTTAGCGCCATCGAAGCCTTACCACCAGAATTCCACTCCAAAGTAAGCGTCACCGCGAACGTACATGGAATCTCGAAACGAGAAATGGCTCGACTTCAGAAGATGGCAAAAACAATTCCAATTTGCATGCTCGACGGTTATGACTTTGATGATCGTTACAGGTATTTCTCTTCGGCATGTGTAGTCGTATCGATGTCTAGATCTGATGGGATACCGAATGCGGTCCTGGAAGCTGCGTACGCTGGTTGCACGCTGATTCTGGGTGATATAAATGCCACCCGGGACCTTGTTCTGAGATACGAATTGAAAGCACATCTTGTCGAAATAGACGCTCCGATAAAGCTTGCACGGAAACTTCAAGAGCTCGTTATCGGGCACGATATAGTTCACGCCGATATTCTTCACAATAGAGGGGTGATTTATAGGTCCTTCGGCTCATCAAAGGCTTCTCAAAATATTTCCGTCCACCTAAACCGAGTGTCGCATAGAAACGGCAAGTTCTAGCGAGTTTAGTTTGTTGGCCTGTCGTCGCAATTCTGACTTCCGGTCTGCGAATTCAGCGGAAAGCAAACCATGTTTGCTGAAGGACCTCAGAAAAACACATTTTGGGCCATGCTCTAGCCTCGGATTCTGATTATCCGCCTCAACAATGGTCGAACAAATCGCAGCAAGCTTGAACTCCAGACGATCAGCAATAGAACTTGAAGATGTTCACTGAAAGTCAGCCTTGTTCGAACTTTCCACCAACACAATAGGACCCCAATGGAGCCCCTCCGACTTCCTGCCGCGGCGGCAACAAAGGCGTCAGTTCTCACCTTGACTTTGGTTGTGCTGGCGAGTCCAATCTCCCTAAGGGAGGGTCGGTCAGATTGCGACATTCGCGCAAGTCGAGCAAATGTTGACTGTGTCAATCCAGATGACGAGCCGGCACTACCCGACCTGGCACGCCAGTAATACTCAGGCTTCTCCAAGTTTCCGAATTGCGCCCCCGTCGCCAGAAGGCGAATCCACAAATCCAAATCTTGCGACTTTGCGAACTCCCGGACATAGCCACCGACAACTTCAAAAGATTTCCTCCGGATTAGCGCTGAGCCGTGGACAATCGGATTACCGCGATACGGACTATTGAGCCATTTTGCAATGGTCGCATGGTCGCACGGGAGTTTGGTTTGTATTAGACGGACTAAATTGCTGTCGGTTACCCATGCTTGCGAACCAACGACATCAAGATCATTCTTTCTCATGTAACTGATCTGTTTCGCGATGCGTGATGGCGTGGATACGTCATCCAGGTCATGTCGAGCCAAGATCCCACTATTGGAAAGCATCGCAGCAAGGTTCAGGGCACTCGAAAGTCCAAGGCGCTCTGTCCGAACTAACGTCCAATTCCACCGGAGTGCCTCAAGGTCACTTGGCTTCACCCTACAGTGACTTCCATCGTCGACAAGTACGACCTCTAGATTGACATCAGTCATCCGGTTAACGGAGTTAAGAAAGCTCTCAATGAAACTTTCATCATCACGGCAAGCAACTACAAGCGATGCATCGATCGGCCTATTCGAGATTGCGAATCTCTCCACTAGCTCATGTTCGACTTCAAATTTCATGGGTTGCTCCGGTTCTGAATCATGAATTCAGTAGCCGTGCGGCCAGTGGTTTCTGCGAGAGTGCGACTAGCGATATTGCAATGACTAGGTCACCCGTCGCGGGTCCGGAATTGTGAAACAATCCATTGATCAATAGAGCGGCCACGGCGATTGTGAGAACCTCTGTATCTTCCCGATTAGTCATTGGCTTCAAAGTGCTACGCAGCAGTCGTCTAGCTACCGATCCGTAGATCCACAACATTGGGACTAGCCCCACCAAACCGTAATAGGCTAGGGCAATCAGTATCTGATTGTGCGGAGCCAGGATTGTACTTCCGTACGTTCCGAGCGCATCATATGATTCTCGATTTCCAACAATTGGACTTGATTTAAACACCCTTAGCGCATACTCAGTTGCGCCAATGCGTGCGCTATCCCGAAACTCGTAGAACCGAGTTGATTTCGTCAGTTCCACAAACAATGACGATGAAAATATTGCTCCGATAGTAGCGACCGCCAACAGACCGAGAGTCAGAACGCTTCGTGCCCTAAGCAAAAATCGAAGCGAGTACAGTACAAAAACTATGCCGCACACGACCAACACCGATCGCTGCTGCAGGTTATATGTGGCGACCGTTAGCAGCATCAAGCTTAGAGCTCGTCGTACTTTCTCGTGCATCGATTTTGACTGCTCCCACAGCAGTACTGCCCACGTAGCCGCTAGGTAGTAGCCCGACAGGAACGCGCCAGAGATCCCTGGTGGGAGCATGCTTTGAGTGTCCAGGCCGCGAATCGCAGCCGTCTGAGACCACGAGGGATTCAGCACCCTCCACAATTGCCATGCAGGTTGGAAGCCAAAGCTCTGACCCAAGATGACGAGTGCGCTAACAAGGCCAACCCATTTAAGTAAGGTAACCAGCCGAACTACCAGCCACTGCCTATCAGCCCGACTCACGATGAGAATGAGTATTAATGCAACTGCGTACCGGCCAATCGTTCGATCAGAAGTGAGAATGTTGCCCTCTCTGATTAGCCCGATACCTAATCCGAAGAGAAGATAAGCGACGTTTGCCCATGCCGATGGGTCAAGACCTATCCCTGCATGATCCGTTCTTGGTCGCGTGAGTGCAATTAACGCGATAACTGGAGTTAGAACACCCAAGATTACGCGGACCGTTATTGGCCCAAACTGAATCCGGCTCAGAATGATATGCGCTAAGAGGCATACCAATACGGAATTCTCCACAAAATGAGACTTCCACGCTCGTGCGAGTCCGTGGTTATCGGAATACGTGATTTGGTCTTCCTCGACAGACTTCATCGTACCGGTCCCTTGTTGTTCCGATCTTCGGCCACCAGCCTTTCACCGAACAATCTCAAAAACAAATACCCGAGATGCGCGTCGGTCGTACTAGCGCCACGTCCCAGGTAGCTGCCTAGAAGACCGAAAATTGGGGTAACGACGAGTACAGATGCCAGCAAATTCAGGGCCGAAGCAGTTCCCATAGGTGAATCTCTGTTTGGGAAAGGCATCACAATCGAGTTGAGCTCGGCTAGCCACGAGACTTCACGTCTTGACACCTGATGTTCGCGTACCTCTACCTTTTCAATCTCAGGCTTCTGAATTGAAGTAATCGAGCTCAAGTCAATGTCTCACGTTCAAGCTGAATTACGGTCGAGCGGCCGTAATTCGCACGCGCGAGGGTTGAAATACGCTGCGCACGCTCCCTTCTGTGCTCAGCGTCAGAGATAACTCTATGAATACACTCGGCGATCTCGGTAGGTGCTTCATCACATACGAGTCCCTCGATGCTCTCCAGTACATCGCGCACACCCGGCGAGTTGCGGCCGATGGCAATACACCCCCCAATCGCTGCTTCAATCAAAGCCTTCGGCATTCCTTCAAAATCAGAGAGCGCAAGATACACGTCGGCTCGAGAGCACTCCAAGAGGACGTCAGAGTGAGGTAATCGAGGCTTAAGTACTACGTTTGTCGGCAAACTGCTGAATCCAGAGTCGCCCTCCTTTGCCCCAACCCACACGAACTTGAACTGTGGTAGCAATCGCGCAACTGCCATGAATAGGTCGGGGCGCTTTTGGCTAACAGGCCTGCCGATGGAGAGAACAATGCCATCACTTGAATCCCAGTTTCTAGTAGCCACATCCTCATACACCCAGTTAGGCACTACCTGCACCTTTTTCGCAATACCTCCGAGCCCCGATTTGTACTCTTCGACTTCTGCTCGTGATGCGGAATATGCGATGTCGCTGGCCCAGATTGATAAAGATTCAAGGACTTGTATGACGCGCCACCATCGATTACCAAGACGCCTCGATAATGAACACCATCGATATCCAGATCTGAACGCAATAACGCCACTCCACATACGGACCATCCGCAGCGGTCGAAGTACGAGAGCGACCCAACTGCCCTTCGCTTGATTTGATCTGACCACTTGCGCTCGCCGCATCGCATCATGATGGATAATCGGCCACAAGAAAGAGTAGAGAGATTTCCCTAATAGACGCGGTCGATACCAAATCTCGTGTTCCACATCAGTTTGACAATCTGCCGTAGTCCCGTACGAGATGATACCGAGAGATAGTCCTAAAGTCTTTGCAAGGTCATGCAAGTAACGCAACTCTCGATCGAGGATTCCGGCTTTGCTCCAAGTATCGAGACTGCAGCCGTAGGTTAAATGTACCAAGAGTAGGTCTCTCCGAGGCAGACTCGAACTTTGGGGCATGAAACTAATGCGCCTCGGAATGCAGCCCGAGATTGCTCATATATTCCAGAGATTTCTTGGAAGTGGCACATCGAAGATTGAAGAGACGCAAGGCGGCTCACCCCACGGGGCCTCATCTAGCTGTTGACTAGCGATGCTGCATCTCTTTCTTGACACATCACGGCAGTACGAGTGTTCCTTCATTCAGTCACCGTCTCCAATCGCCATGGTCGCAGCCCGCACTAGTTTCACTCCTCAAGTGTTCCCGCGATCGAAGACACCAACTCAAACGAACCGCTGGCCTTTACTAGGCCATTTTCGAGATAGAGCACATGCGGACACCTACGCAGTGTTGACGCCCTGTGAGAAACGATAATCAACGTGAGCCTTGAAGTGAGATTCAGTACGGTATCAATCAGAGTTAACTCAGTCTGGTGATCCAAGGACGAAGTTGGCTCGTCAAGAATCAAGAGATTCGGCTGTCCGTAAAGTGCCCTTGCCAAACCGAGCCGTTGGCGTTGTCCACCTGACAGCCTCGCTCCCCGTTCTCCGACCAAAGTTTCAACTCCCGAAGGAAGTGAGCAGACAAAATCCCAGAGGCTGGCGCGACGCAATGCATCTTCTATCAGATTCGACTGAATGGGGAGCCCGAATGCAACATTGCTCGCAATCGAGTCATCAACCAGAAAGACAGATTGCGAAACCAGCCCGACTCGACAGTCTCCGCCGGTCGTCTCAACCCGCACCTCCCCCTTGCTGGGTTGTCGAACCCCGCACAGAATGTCAACAAGTGTTGACTTACCGGAACCGGACCGACCGGTAATCGCGAGACATTGTCCAGGATCAAGGCGAAAACTAATGTCAGATAAGGCTCTTTCGCCGGTCGGGTGTGAGTAGTCGCAGTTCTTGACCGTTACCGACGCTGCTCTATCTGCACTGTCGAGATTTAGTTGAGTGACAGTTGTTCTCTGGGGAACTTCACTCAAACCAGCCGCGTTTAACTCATCCACGTCACTCAACACAAGGTCAAGAGCCGCTCGCCCATGTCGAATGTTGGCTAGAGCTGCCGTAAGTCGCGAGAGTGAAGGCAACACTCGAAAGCCAGCACCGACCAAGACCGCGAGGGTGGGTAGAAGTGATTCGTGATTTCCAATGAACCAAGCTACCGCACTAATAACCGCAATCCCCAGAACAAATGACAACTCTAGGTAGTAACGCGATACTTCTGGAAGAAAGTTGATTATCTGACTTGCACGTGACCCTAGAAGTCGGTTCTTTTCAAACCTCTCAATAAAAACCGCCTCCGTTTTTCGAACCCGATGCTCGCGCAACCCTCCGAGTCCTTCTTGTACAGCCTGAAAGGCACGCGAAGAACTCAGCTCTAGCGGTGCCACAACTCGCCTAAGTCGTGGGTTGATCACACGAGTGAAGCACCATGCGGTCGCAACAAAATACAAGATACCCACACTCCCAACTGTCGGCGCAACCATCACTATCCCGATGGCAAGCGTTACGAGAATCAATCCCTCGCTACGAGCTGTTATCGTGCCGAACCAACCCCTGCTCACAACTCGATTGAGAGTCAGTTGTAATCGATTAAGTATCAGTCCAGAGTTGTGGGAATCGTGATAACTCAAGGGGGCTAGCATGTACAACTTGAAGAGTTCTGTACTCGCAATCGCCTCCGTGCGCAGTACGACACCAGACATCCACCATCTCAAGGCCGCGTTCGCAAGGGTTTTGAGTGCAAAAAGGCAAACGACACTCCAAAGCAACATTTGGGTGCTCACCACGTCAACTATCGGGAGAGACATACCGGAAGATGAACCTGTCAGTCCGCTAACTAAGGGAAACAGAAGTGCTAGGCCAGCAACATCGAGCAACCCGATAGCCAGTGACGACAGAGCAACCATGATCATCTGACGAGACTGAGACTTCGAAAAGATCCGCACAAACTCGCTAATTGAGCGGCGCGCGCCACTGACTTGCAATATCTCGCTAACGTCCGTCATGTTGAGAAACTCTCCACCCCGAGTAAATCACATGATCTTTCATGGTCTACTCCTTCTACAAGCCTCAGTCAGGACTAGGGGCGAAGATTCCAAAGGCATTTTAACGTATCGTTCAGTGCAAAATAGATGCGAGAAAACGAGCCTATTAGTCACCCCTGAACTGACCCCTCGCTGGAATTCGCGGTGGCGGCACAACAGCTGCGTCAGGGAGTGAATAGCCAGATCTACCGGCCGCCACTAGCGGCTGACATTGGTGAGCCCGCCGTTCACGACCTGGTCACGAAGTTCACGCTTCAGGAACTTACCAGCGGCGTTGCGCGGCAGGGGCTCACCGAGCAACACCACATGGCTCGGCACCTTGAAAGCAGCGATCTTGCCGTCGAGGAAAGACCATAGTTCGTCCGGGGTGATCCGGTGCCCCGCCTTCGGATACACCGCCACCGCCACTTCTTCACCGAGGCGTTCATGGGGCACGCCTTACACAGCCGCCTCGTGCACAGCGGGGTGCTCGTAGATGGCGTGCTCCACCTCGGCCCCGTACACGTTCTCGCCGGCGCTTCCATGGCTTCTCAACTCCGCACGTATCCTGGGGGTAGAGTGACCTTCCGCAGGCCTGTCTTTCTCATCAAACTGTGTTTTCTCTCTTGCATAGCTCCGTGCCTCAAATCTCTTCTCACTGTCCAAGCCTTCGACAATCGTCTACAACGAGGGTTACATCAATCAAACTCCAGAGAGCGGTCAACTTGCGACGAATGGTGAGGAGATGCTGCGGGTGCTTGTAATTGATCTTGGAACCCACTTAGGCGACGAGGTAAGGCTTCTCGCCAGTCTCAACCTAAAGAAGGCGAGCGAAAGGAGACGCGTGTGGCTCCGTCTCGTGGTCGCAACACGATCAATATGGAAGGCCAATGCAGAACTTGCTCGGATTGAAGCGTCTCAGAGGATATTGGGGTCGAAGGTTCGCATAGCTATGGTCGAACCGATGTCATGGCCAAGATTCATGAGAAATGTCAGCCTGATGGGATCCATCATCTATTTTCAGGGAGTTACAAGCCTGAATCCCGGAGGTTCGATTCCGCTTTACCTCTCGAAGCATCATCTCGGTCACTCAATCTTCGCTTCAAAACCGGGACTGACCGGTAGGCATGTTGAAGTGTGGAACTTCGAATTCGAGTTGCTCTGGAAAACGGCGGTTGAACTACTACGTGGCCAGGATGAACTTCAAATTGTCCTTCGGATCAATATCGAAGGAGCGGAAGACCAGATTCTCGGCGCTCTTCTTGAGAGAATTGAACCAAAGCCAGCGCTCATCATGGGGAGTTTGGGCGATGTCAAGAAAGTATTTGGAGACCAGCGATTAATTGATCTTCAGACGAAGCTTTCACAATCAGGCATCCCATTCGTCTATTTCACATCGCTGCCGACAACATGGGCGCCAGCCATGGAGGCGCTGGTAAATGCTTTGACTCCCAACGCGAACAGGTAATTCAAGGTCCTGAATCAATACTGCACAAGTAAACACGACTACTTGTTGTTGCAACATATCTGCATTCCGCAGACGGAAAAAGCTGAAAACGCGAAACAGCATCTTCAACCACATCTCACTTGCTTCTTGAGCACCTCCGAACATACGGTGACTTTGTAAGGACCATCGTTCCGTAGTTTCGGTTTCCTAGGGTTTGATGGCACACCTACCAGCTAAGTCAATGATTTGCATAAACGGCCTCTGTTCCAACGTGGAAAAGTACTCATCGACGGCTAATCGACATCCAGACCAACTCCCGTAGTCATCAATGATTAATACACCACCCGAAGATAGCCGCGGGTAAAGCATCTCAAGTTCCTGCTTCGTTGACTCATACCAATCTGTATCTAATCGAAGTACTGCGATCTGCTCTGGAAGATTGCTTGGATCGCTCAATGTGGACATGACATCGCCTTCTACAAATCTAATCTCAGGAGACAGCAAGCCACGAACAGCAAATTGTGCCTTAACATCGTCGAGGGACGCAAAGCACCACTGACTAATCGCACCTCGCCGACTCTTAAGGAACTGTGGTAGCGCTTTCTTCCCAGTACGAATCTTGAAATCTGCTGCTGTGGGTTCCGTCATTCCCGCAAAAGTATCGAAAAGCCAAATGCCTCTTCGCGCCTGACTCGATCGAAACACCTGGGCTGCCAAGATTGCATTCCCTCCTCGCCACACACCACACTCGACAAAATCACCCAAGATCTGCTGCTCTACGACGTAGCGACATGCCAAGAATGTGTTCCACAGCCTTTGGGAGCTAACCATGGTGAGTTCATTCGTAATAACATCATTCAGAAGACGAACATCTGCTGATCCGAATTCAATCGGAACAGTTGAGTGAGTTCGGGTCAGTTGCAGTCCAAAGCTGGCTAAAGCCGCACTAACAATTTCCTTAATCATCTCAGTGACCCTAGCGGCTGACGGTGGAGAGCTCGCCGTTCACCACACGATCGCGTAGTTCACGCTTGAGGAACTTGCCGGCGGCGTTGCGTGGCAGGGGCTCACCGAGCACCACCACATGGCTCGGCACCTTGAATGTGGCGATCTTGCCATCCAAGAACTGCCAGAGTTCAGCCGGGGTGATCTGGTGCCCGGCCTTCGGGTAGATGGCAACCGCAACCTCCTCACTGAGTCGCTCGTGGGGCAGGCCGAAGACGGCCGCTTCGTGCACTGCGGGGTGCTCGTAGATGGCGTGCTCGACCTCGGCCCCGTACACGTTCTCGCCGGTACGCAGAATCATGTCCTTGGCGCGGTCCTCGATGTAGAGGAAGCCGTCGTCGTCCATGCGGCCGATGTCGCCCGACAACAACCAACCGTCAACGATGGTGGCCGCCGTGGCCTCGGGCTTGTTCCAGTAGCCACGAATCAACATCGGGCCGAACATCCCGATGTCGCCGGTTTGCCCCGCGGGCAACGGGCGACGCTCGGCATCGCGAATCTCCACCCGCATCGGCAACACCGCACGACCGGTACTGGTGGGGCGCTCCACGTAGTCGGCACCACGGTTGCCGGGGCCGAAGGCGTTGGTTTCGGTCATGCCGTAGCCCAGTTGCGGGCCACCCTTCTTGAAACTGTTGGCCACCTTGTGCACGAGCGCCGCCGGTGCGGGTGCGGGTGCGCCACCGCCGCCCACCGCACGCAGCGACGAGAGGTCGTAGTTGGGGAACGCCGGGTGGTTGACGAGGTCCCAACTCTGGGTTGGTACGCCGACGAAGCAGCTCATCATCACCGGCACGCACCCGGTCACGTGGAACAGCGGCACGATGAGGATGAACGACGGCGGAAACGGATCGGGCTCGGGTTTCGATGTGGCACGCATGCCGTCGACTGTTTGGCGCAGCGAGAACGACATCAACGCACTGACTATGGCCCGGTGCGTCGACACCGCACCCTTCGGGAAGCCGGTGGTGCCCGAGGTGTAGAGGATGGTGGCGTCGTCGTCGGGGGCGATGTCGACCGGAGCGGGCTTGTTGCCCGGTTGCACCACATCATGCCAATAGTCGCCACCAGCAGCGCCTGCTGCTTGAAACGCACTAGCACCACATGGGATGACAGGTCGCACAAGAGCCGTAGTCGACTGCATCTTTTTCCACTACTCATCGCCTGCACACCGTGAGTATCGGTTATTCACAGCATGTGCATAGGCTCTATTAATGATTGATAACCGCGTCCGGCAGGCATTGCTGGGGGCATTTGTGGTGTTGTGTGCTGCCACGGCAGTACTAGCTCCAGCAGAGCCGTTGTCGGCAAGGGTTGGTGACTGGTTGCTGGTGGCGTTGCTGGCGGGTTACACCGCCTTCTTTGGTCAGCGGGCACTTGGCTGGCAGGGGGCGGTTGCGGCGTTGGCTGCTGCTGCAATCGCCGGGGCATGGTGGCTTACCGCTGCTGCGTTGGTGTCGGGGGGCGTGGCGCTGTGGCTGCCGCGAAAACC
>Ga0169931_10005466_pt1 | contig 19356 bp, 14 predicted proteins | sample Kivu_15m_20L_FD_129675 | JGI IMG/M metagenome (GOLD analysis project Ga0169931, IMG submission 129675) | Freshwater microbial communities from Lake Kivu, Western Province, Rwanda to study Microbial Dark Matter (Phase II) - Kivu_15m_20L... | ecosystem: Environmental > Aquatic > Freshwater > Lake... | reverse complement strand
TCTAAATTATTTCAGAAACTCAGAGTTTTTCTCTAGAAAAATAATCAACAGAACAAGAAAGGTAATTTATGAATCAATAACATCTTTGATTCTGAATCATTGCCAATCTGAGATCTCATGTCAATTTATATCCTTCCTTAATTCTTACACTTTCGTAAATGAGGAATCATCACGTGATCGTGACATGTTTTTTAAAGCGTTTGATCTTTCAGAGGAACGAAAAAGTATTTACAAATATTATCATGCTACAATTATAAATTTAGATATGTTTTTTTTGGATTTCTATCAAATATCTATGAAGGAATTTAGGGATCATTCAATTGCTGAATATGCAACACTTTACTTTATACGAGAATTGATTAGAGGGAAAAATAGTTTATTTTTCACACTTAACGAAACGGTAACAAATATAGTAGTTAATATCAATTTAATTTAGCTTCAATTCCAAAAAGAAGAAAAAGAAAATTTAGACTACATTGACAAACATGTGAGGAAAGAAAACAAAAGGCGAAATATTTTACTTAAAGATAATGAAAATTATGAAGAGCAGCTGTTTAATTTTAACACAAATCTTTCCTTTTCCCATATTAATGAAATTTTCAATCATAATATCCAAATCAATCAGATCTCTCCAATGGATCTTGGATTGACTAAAAATGGAAAGAATGATATGTTTATGCATAATCCGATTGAGGATCTACCAACGCTTCCACAATCTTTGGACATAGATATGAAATTATACGAGAACTTGATGGATGTGGAAGATAATAATAGTTATTTAGTATCATTCAATAATCGTTAGGGATACAAGAATATTTTCATTAATATCAATACGATACTTGCTTTATATATCTTAATAATATCTTTTTATTTTAATTTATAACAAGAAAATCTAAATGATATTAAATACTAAATATAATACACAATTGTAATAGGAAAATCTAATTTATATTTTTATTTGAAATTGGTAGAAAAATAGAAAATCCTTTGACTCGGTATTATGTGATTTAAATTTTATATAGTATTATATAGTAAATTTTATTTAATTCGGAATAATTTTTATAAATGACTGATAAAGATAAGCATTCTAAACACAAATCAGCAGATTTGGACCAACTAAATTCTGCTAAAAACGGGAGGACATTATATGAAAATTTTTTAAAACTTCCAGAATCGAAAACGAAAAAGCATTATCAATCAATAAAAGATGAGCGATTTAAATTATCCGATCAAGGAATGAAAATTGACTTAAGACCTAGAAAGTTTTTTAGTATAATGAAAGTCGAGATTATCTTACTTACATTTGGAGTGGGATTTGCAATAAGTAAATAAGAATCATGAATATAATTTCGTAATTAGCTTTACCGTTTTATTCTAAATATTTAAATGCAAAACTTCGCGAACCAGATGATATTTCAATTGAAAATATAAAGTCAAGGGTTAAATCAGACCCAGTAGAACACGAAGTCAAGAAGGAAAAGCTAAGAATAGACAATAAATTAAAAACAGAATATAAAAAAGACTTAGAACATGAAAGAATCAAATCCGAGATTGAGAAAACTCTACAAGATCTATATGGTGACGGAAATTCCAATCACAAAATGACATACGCAGCTTCAAATAACAAAAAATATTAAAATAATAGTGTGATCTATTTATAAATATAAAACGAATTAATTAAGAAAATTTTAATTTTATTTAAATCATAAAGAAGTAAATGGAAAAAATAATCGCATTCAGCAACCGCACAGAATCTAGAGACAAATTCACTAAGGCCCTTCAATACGGATCTAAGTTACTATCTTGGGTCTACATTTACAAAAACAGACTCTATCACAAGCGATTCAATGATCTATACGTTCTTACTAGAGATTCAAGAAAAGTATTCAAACTTTTCAGAACGCTTCAAGAAACAAAAAATATTTTAGACAAAATAAAAGATCTACTTTGGAAGAAAGAGAAGATTCCAATTGTTTTAGATATCCTTTCTAGATTAGGATTTATGATATACTGGGTATTTGATAATCTTGTAATTTTGAATAGATTGAAACTCATTCAAAGTGATAATATAAATACAATATCCTATTGGTCTCATTTTGGTTGGGTCGTGGCGATTTTTTGGAGTTTGTTGAAGAATATATATGAATTAATTTCTATCTTGAATAATCCTAATTACACTAAACAAGACAACCTGGGTAATGAAACAAAAATCAATAGAAAAGAAGAAATAATAAATCATTTAATCAACATTTTAGGAAATATGGGTGATATGTTACCTGCCTCTTCGGGTATATTCTTGCCTGAAAAATTAGTGGGTTATCCGCTTAGTGATGGAATAGCTGCATTGGGGGGATTAATCTCAGCAATAATCCAAATTAGGGACTTATGGAAAAGTTGTTGAATTATGATAATTAATATGATATTTGTATAAGTTATAGTGTAAAGATTTTTTAGGTAATAGAAATTTTACGAGATCCTTCATTAATTTATTAAAATTTTTGACAAAATTATTAAAAAATTTGAAATTTTAATAAATGAAACAACCTAATACCTCTATTCAAACTAATAAAATTTTAGAAAAATATAAAGAACTCCGAATAAGACTGGATGATCTTAACTATAAATACTATTTCGATATTTCTAGCATTCAACTTATTGACTCCCTTGTTTGTGATTTATCAAAACTCAAGAAAGAAAATCCTGAATTGAAATTACAACTCACAAATTTAGAAAAAGAAAACGAAAATCTTAAGATAGGTGTCAGAGCTTTTAAATCTGAAAATAATCAACTAGTCAACGAAAATAATCAAATTCGCAATGAAATAATAGAATCAAAGAAAAAGGCTTTTTCTTCTCAAAACGCTAAGGAAATCGAATTAATAAATTTATCAGAAGAAAAGGAGAGTTTCAAATTTCTTTATCTCAAGATTAGAGAAAAATTAACAAAAATAGAAAAAGAAAACGAGGAATTAAAAAAGCGACATCTGAATCTCATTTCAAAAGTATATGAAAACAATATGAGTGAGATGAGTTTGAGAAGATTGTACGAATCAGAAATAAATATAGTAAATTCAAACAAAATTTTCGAAAATTCTAATTCAGAACTTGGTATAATCGTTAAACATAGAGGAATGGATTCATCGTCTAATTTGAATATTAATCTAAGTAACAGTTTAAATCAAGCTGCAAATCTCAATAGTAATAAAAAAGATTTCAAGGAAATAATCCAAGAAACATTTGGGAAAAATTATCAAAGAATAAATTCAGAAAATTGTGAAGAGAAAATAAATTCACTTTCTCTTTCTTTAAAAAAAGAATTAAATGAGAAAATCCTTCAATTACAAAAAGGAAATTATGAATTGAATCAAGAAATTTGTAAATTAAAATCGAAAAATAATCTTCTAGAGAACAGACTTGCTCTTCGTCATAAAGAACCAAATTTGGAAAATACCCCAATTGATTTAAATTCTGTGGTTGAATTTTTGAAAAAAGAAAAAGGTGAAATTATAGAGAAATATGAAAAAAGAATCGAAATATTAATGAACGAAAAGAATTTTACAAATTTTAACTGCAAAGAGACTAAATATACGACTACAAGAAAGTTTTTAAATAATCAGGAAAATAAATTGAAAAATTCTGAAGAAGAAAAAAGTAATCATCTAAAAGTATCATTTTATAATACCTCAAATAAAACAGAGAATCTCATAGAGATCCTTAATAGGTATAAATCAGAAAACTTGTCGTTGAAAGTGGAAAATGAAAATTTACAAAATGCAATTAAAAATTACCAATTGAATTACATCGATAAAAAAATCCTAACAGAAAAAGAAGAAGAATTGTCAAAAAGAAATTCGCAATATAGAGCTTTTTTCGAAGATATGAATTTAAAATTGAAAGAAGCTTCTTCAGTTGCGAATTCTGAACGAAGCATTCATGCAAAACAACATTTAGAAGAGAAGGAGAAAATATCCAAATTACAGAAAGAAAAGGAAATTTTTAATTTCAAACTCCAAAAGAAAGACAAAGAAATTTCAGAATTAGAGGATCAAATAAATTCCCTAAACCTTAAACTGTTATTGAAAGACAAAATTATCAATGAAATCTCAGGGGATGGAAGATAAATCTGCGTATATAAACAACATTTATCAGAATTTTATAAATTTTTTACTTATGAAAATTTTATAAATACAACAATTTTCTATAAATTATAAATCGAAAATCCTTCGATGGCCGATAAGATCAATATACTTTCCTTTTTTTCTTTGAGGAAGCAAGTAGAAAATCATACAAATCTCATTTCTTTAGGAAAATTTGACATTCATGATAGAAAAAAAGCATTAGAAGAAAGCAGAGTCATTTTAGAACAAATAGACCGATATGAGATTGAGGAATTTGATGCTCCACTTTCTCATCAACAAGAAACATATAGCTTTAAGGGGAATTATTTAATAAGCTCTTGTTGTTATTGTAAAGTTCTAATTACGAAAAAGAAGAATTCTGAGTGTAGAACATGCAGTCGACTTTTTTGCTGCAAGCATCTAAAAGAAATAAGCCATAATTGCAACATTGGCAGATCAAAAATAATTCAAGGGAAAAACCTCTTTAAAATACGGTTGAGACAAGTGAAGAACACATTAGCTGTAAAGGAATGAGTAGAATTTCTTAAATTATATATTAATAAGACTTAATTCCGAATATGTAGATGTTAAATCCGTTAAAATTATCAAAAGGTAAAATATACTTGTTATTAACTAATCTTTTTTCTCTAATATATAGTAATTACATAAATTAGCAAACGTATAAAAAATTTATTTAGAATTTAATAATAGAATTTAGTTTAGGACTATATGAGAAATTTATTACGTTCTAATTATTATTATACACTCTTCATAATTTTATAATATATACCTCCCCTTGTTATTTATATAAAATAAATAAATTTTATAGAATTTTATTTAATCTCATAATGGAAGATACAAGCAAGAATCAAAATACCGCAGAAAAATCAGAAAAAGAAGAAACTAACACAGTTCCTGTAGATAACATGATGAAATTCATTAAAAGGGATAGAAAGGGAGACTCTATTAAAGAAGTTTGGGATTTTTGGGATAAACAGCCAGTTCCTAAATTCAATAGCGGAGAAATCAAAGAAGAGGATATCGGACCTATAGATAAAATCTCAAACGTCGATACAGAAAGAAAAGAGCCTTTTAACCTCCCTAAAGGGCATGTATGGTATGAAATGAATATAAATAAAGATGAGGAATTGACAAAAGTAAATTTATTCTAATAATTTTAAAGTTGTACGAATTTCTTAGAGACAATTATGTCGAAGACGAAGATCATATGTTCCGATTTGATTATTCAAAAGAATTCCTTAAATGGCATCTAACAGCTCCTGGATATTTAAAACAATGGCATTTGTGCATATTAAAAGAAACCACAAAAGAAATGGTCGGATTTATCTCAGCTATTCCGGTTCATATTCACGTATTTGAAAAAGAAAATTCTATGGTAGAAATAAACTTTCTATGTGTTAAGCATACCTACAGATCAAAGAGGATGGCGGCTGTTTTAATAAAAGAAATAACTAGGCGTGTCCATTTACAAAACATATGGCAAGCCGTATATACAGCGGGAGCTTTACTTCCTCGTCCCATTTCAACTTGCACATATTATCATAGGAATTTGAATATCAAAAAGCTCCTAGATGTTAAATTTACTTATCTTAACCCCCATATGAATATTTCCAGAGCAAAGAGTATTTACAAAATAGCAAAAGATACTACAATTGACGGCCTTCGCCCAATGGAAAAGAGGGACGTTGAGGGCGTTTTTAAAATATTGAATAAATATTTGAAAAATTTTAAAGTCAGACCTTTCTATTCATTAGATGAGGTCGAGCATTGGTTTCTCCCAAGAAAAAATGTTATCTACTCATTCGTTGTAGAAAATTATAACACAGGAGAAATCACAGACTTTATTTCCTTCTATTCCTTGCCTTCAAGTATTCTCAATCACGAAGTTCATAAAACTTTATATGCAGCTTACTCATTCTTTAATGTCGCTACATCTGTTTCTTTCAAGGAGCTAATGAGAAATGCTTTGATTCTTGCTAATTCAAATAAATTTGATGTGTTTAATTGTTTGAATGTTATGGATAATGAAACTGTTTTTAAGGATTTGCTATTTGGACAAGGAGATGGATCATTGAAATATTACTTCTATAATTATGCTTGTCCTGAAGTCAAGCCGAAGGAATTGTCGATTGTTTTAATGTGATCTTAGATAGGTTTATGCTTTGATCTTAATTCATTCATAAAAAATAAAAGTGTTAATTTTATTTTAATGAAATAGTCAATTTAATTTAAAAATTTTTATTTTTTAAAATAGACTAATTAACATTAATTAATATAATTTTATTTAATTTATTATAAAAAATTTGAATTTTTCCAGAGTGAAAAATGAATTCAGTATTTAAAGCGCTAATTAAAGAATAAAATAAAAAAAACAAGACGACAAATATAGAAATGGACAAAGAAAATACTGATAATATACCTAATGACATCATCATTAATAAAAAGGACAAATATCAAAAAGGCAATAACATCCTCAAATTCAGCAACGTAGATGAAAAAGAAATACAAATATTTTTAAAACTTCTAAAAAGCTGGCTAGTCAAATATAGCAATCTCGACACAAATTTCCAAAACGTAGTTGAAGAAGATTTGATAATCAACAAAAAAACAAACTTTGCTCGTGTAAAACTCTTCATAGATTATTTTGAGATGTTGATGAGATGCGAGCAGCTGACACAGTCTATGGAAAAGAATTTCATCAAATTCTCCAAGTTCTCACAAAATTTGACACATAAGGTTCTTCTGGCATCAAACAAAATCAACAAAGAAACGACAATTTTCACTGACATAATCCTTGTGAATTATCCCAACATCATAGAAAAACTGAATTCTCTGAATTTTAATAAAATAATCAATACAAGTTTAAAATCAGGTCAAATATACGCATTTAAAAAAGCGTTTGTGATGAAACTCAAACAACCGTCTTTTCTTCTTTGGTCAAAAAAGATATTTTACACCTGCGATTGTAAAGGAGAAAAAGGCGAATATTTTCAAAAATTTTATAATATTTACAAAAACCAGACTGAAAGAAACTTTAATAGCGGCAGTGGGGCTAACTTTAATGTCTACGACTCTATTTGTGAGATATGTAAGAAACCTTATATTCAAGATAAGAACTCGGACATCTTCATAGAATGTCAAGAAATCACATTCGCTATCGACTCCGAAAGTGAATGTTTAGTGAACAATGTCATCACAGTTTGGACTTATGGAGATCTAATTAACTCAGTTAAAGAGGGTGACTGTGTCAGCTTGATAACTTTCTATCTTCCTAACTCAGGAAAGACCACCTACGAGAAAGATTTTGAGTATGGTTCTTTCATAGCTTTGAATTTTAATATTTTCTTCACTCCCACTTTTATTTTGAAAGAGAAAAATTTTTCTATTTTACATTCGAAAAATTTGATTGAAGGTGTTTTAATCGGAAATAACAAGAACAATCCTTTTAATAATAACATGAACGTGAATTTTTCAACCAAATTCAATGAAAATACAGAAATTGACATCTTACGTTCTGTGAACTTCCAACGTCAAGTCAACTCAGATATGGTCAAGCTTATACTTAGGAATTTTACATTCAATAAAACGAGAAATTTGATAAGGAATACACTATATGAGCAGAATTCTCATAAAGAAAAAAACTTTCACTACAATTTTTTCCTTCATTTTGCACTTGATCTGAGCATCACTCAAAGAGATTATCTTAACAAAACTAAAAAATCGGCTTTTATGAACGAAAATAGAATAGAAGGCAAACAGTTTGGAGGTACAGGAAATCCCATTGATGGTGAAAAAAATAAAAGCCAATTTATGAACACTATCTGTCAGTCAAGGAATCTTTCACTTAAAACAAAAATCTTTGAAAATACCAAAAAAGAGAAAATTGAGAAAATCAAAAATCAAAGATCACAAGAAGAAGATTTTAAAAAGCATTTCAGGCTTTCTAGGCAAATAGATTATCAAAAATATTTCGAATGTATCAACACCAGTAGCAATCACAGCTTGATGACCAAACCGCTGAATATATTTATAATTTTTGATGAAGTTAATAAAGAAAATTTCGAAATCTTCACAAATTATGCGAATGTTTATAAAAGTTTAATTTCAATTTATCCCTTCTTCAACAGTCATAAATTCAATAAAGAATTCCTAATAAGATATCTAATTACCTGCAATAATGGGATAGTCTTAGTACCTTCTGTTGAGCTTTTGTCGAAAAATGAAATCGATGTAATCCAATCCGTAATTAGCGAGAACAGTCAAACTGGGAATTTGAATGTGGCCTTTTGGTTTTGTTCTTCTTTTAACAAATCTTCAAATAAAGGAAAGAAGAATACTGTCTCTTGGGAAATGAAAAATAAAAGTTATGACGGAATAGTCGAAAAATGTGAAATAGTTCTTAATCTTTCGAATAAGTTTAACAAATTAAGAGGAGTAGGAATAGGTAACAATAAAGGCCCTATTAGTGATAATGATGAAATCAATTATAACATGAAAAAATCTGAAAATGAAATTATAATTGCGAATTTCTCTATTGATTTTTCTAATCAAAGTTTAGAAAAGGAATTTATGAAAATAAGCGCCAACAGTTCTCATTACTCAAATGTTTTTGACTTACATATATTCGAGGAATTTAAATTAATGAAGATGATGAACGATAAGGAAATTCTGAAGAACATTAAATCTAATTTATGTAAGACAAATCACTTTTTTCAGAAATCTAATACAGAGGCGAAGGATCTAAATAATACTTGCAATCAGCAAAATTTGAATTTTGATGATTCCTTTTCTTCAGCGAAGTTAATGGAAGATTATTTTATCATCAAAAGGAAAGTCAGCAACGTCGAATTTGATGATTTGGTAATTAAATTGTTTTAATTTTAACATTTTAGTTTTCTATTTTAAGAATTTCTATCTTTTCCTCCATGCTAAGAAATAACTACTCCGATAAAAAAATTACCTATCCTAGGACAATCACAAACATAAACTATCTTGATGTGATCCTAACCATCTTTTTATATGAAGAGTTTGGTGTATTCAAGTATGGATTAGAATCCTCTTCATTTGGTAACACAATAGGGAAGATCATACATTCAAATCCTACAGATGAGCTTGTCAATTTCATTAACGAGTTAAATCGTGAGAGTTCTTTGAAGATAAAGGAGAATAACATGGCTCAAAGAAATCTCTTTATTAATTCTCCTTTAATTCCAAAAACAAAGAGTTCATTTAAGAAATTTGCAATCGGCTATGATATATTATATGACAATCAGCAGGATGAAATGACCAAATATATTTCAGGCTCAAACTGTTCTCAGTGTAATCGAATGCTGAAAATGAGTTTAAATTCTAAGTTGGAAGATTTCCTTGAGAAATTGACTATATTTACATACAATAATTAATTTTATTATCTCCTATAAATTATAAAGGAATAAATACCAAATTTTCCTTATAATCTTTTTAGTAACTTTAAAATATATTATATTTACTTTAGTTAAATTATTATTAAATTCAATAAAATTAATGGAATTACATAAAAGTTACAATAATATTCTAAAACAGATTGTTTACCAATGTAGGGAGGAAAATCATCCAGTTTCTGAAGCCTTAGTTTCTTATATTCTTAACATCCTCTACAACGAGAGTAATATTTTTTATAATTAAATACATTTACAGAAAACGACTCGTTTTATTTCAATGAAAATCAACACATTTCCGAAAATCTGCAAGAAGAGATTATAGACAAGACGATGAATGTTCTTAATAAAAAAAATGATGGTGAATTTGAAGTATTGAAGCTTCAAGTAGCTTATGAACTTGGTCACTTATACGAAGAAGAAAAATTAGAAAAAATGAAAAGTTATTTCGATTCAGAAATAAACAAGATAATACACGAGATTACACAATTCAAAAACCCTTCAAAAAAAGATTACGATTCTATTCAAATCCACAAAAAGATATTTGCATTTCTTCTTGTAAAAACAAGGCAGATTTCTTTGAATTCAATTCAAGAGTTCAGCGCAGATTTCTCGAATAACCTCGGAATCTCTTGTGAGAGAGAAATATATGCAGTTTTAGATGGAGTGCTTCCAAAATCAGGATTACCCCCATTTGTCTCATTATCTTCGCAAGATAAAATCGCTCAGTTGAATAATTTAAGTGACATAGTGTTAGGTATTCGTGTGATGAACAAGGAAATCGAAAAAGGCGGAAATGGATTGACTTCCTCAAAAGAATTAAAAAAGAGGTTTAAAACTAATCTTTTTAAACATATTCAAGCTTACCATTCTAATATACTTGATACTTGTGAAAGGTATTCCTCAATTTATGAAAATTTGGATACAAGCTGTATTACTGAAAAAGACGAATTCAGAGTTTTTGATAGTGTAAGAAAACTAGTCACTTACTTTCGGCAAATACTATCTTACCTTGCGATGCTAGCCGATGATGTGTTGAATTCTTTATCAATAGTCGAGGAAATGTCGAAAAGCTATGAAAAGGAAATAAATTACTTAAATAGTATTGTAGAAAAAAAATCTCCTGTAAGTAAAGAGCAGGCATACCCTCGATTTGAAAATTTAGCCAAAATATACGCAAAATTTCAAAGTCAATTATTCTTGCTCGAAATTAGAGAAAATGTATTTAAAAAACTAAAAGAATTTGTGAGTACAAGCGAAATTCCAGAAAATTTTCAAGTCGAAACATTTGAAGGCAAATTTCTATTTCAAGAACATTTAGAGAAGCTTGATATATATATAAACAAACCAGATCCCATTTTCTCCTTTGAGCCTGGGCTTTATCCAAATAATGTGACTATTTTGTTACCAAATAACACAGCCGAATTTGCAGATATCAAACTTGATTATAAAGGATTTTGCATAGTAACGTTATTAATACATAATGGATTATTAGTCGAAGGTACACCAAACATTGTTGCAAAATTTAAAGAGAAACATCTTGTGTTTGTCGATCAAACTGCTGCAAATAAATTTATAGAAAACCCAATGGGTTTTTTACAAGAACTAAATTCATATGTAAAAAAGAACCCACATTTAATTAATTTACTAAACATGAATGAAGAATTTCCTCAAGGGAATCTATCTCTAATGTTCAGAGATAAAGACAATAATAATTTCAAATATAAATCCTCTAGTGTTATGGTAGACAAAACGATGCAAACTGTAGTGCATGTTTACGAAGATGGACTTATTGATCCAAATTACGTATGGAATGAATGGGAACTTAAGAAACAGGCTATTCAATTGGCTGATATTATGAAGAAGAAAACTGTATCTTGTCAGACTGTTTTAAGTCATTATAGAAGAGACAATGAAACTCAGGTTTATCCCCCTAAACAAACGGGTGTAAATACAACAGTCACAAAAGGAACTAATTTATCGATTGAAAAGGCTTATGTGAGTGATATAAGAAAACATGATAAAAATTATTGATTATTAATATTATAATAAGATATTCTTTTTTATTATTCTAATCGTCTTATAATTTAAGAATTAAATTAGCTTATTAAAATATTTTAACTAAATTAAAATATTTATTTCAATATTCAAAATAATTCATCTTATTTAAATATATCCTATTTAAAGTAATAAAATTATTTATTTCTCATTCAATTTGAATTAGTGAAGGTTTCCTACCTTATTAGAACTTAAGTATTCATTGAATTTATTTAATTTTTCTAATCTTTCGGACTTCTCTTTCATTATGTTCAATATTTCGTTGGTTTTTCTACGATACATTCCATTGACTAAATAAGTTAATAATTATAAGTTTTACTTCTTTCGGAATTGTTAGGGTATTGTTCTACGATTGTCTTCATGTGGTTCAGCTTTTGATTGGGTGTAACTCCAATATAAGTCTCTGATTTTTCTAAACCTTTAACCTCGTTTCCTTTTAATCTTTGAATATTTTTTTCTTTATCTTCAACTCTGCTTTTATTAAACAACTGTGCCTTAAATAAATCCATAAAATACAAAGACTTCCAACCTTCGTCTTCTGCAAGTGGATGTGCGATATTTTTATCTGGCTTCAAGCTTCTTCCAAGTTTTTTCTTCTTTCGAATATCTTCTTCTATCTTGTCATTGTATTCTTTGTCGTTTCTTAGTTGATAGGCAAGATTCATATAATGTGCATTTTCGTCTTTAATATTCTTATTTAGATTATATTGATTATTCTTCAACTTCATTTTTTGTCTTTCTTGATCGCTTCCTGAATTTTTTATATACTCCAACACATCGTTCATGTAATTCATAGAGAGTCTCTCTCTGTTTAAATTTTGTTTGACTCTGTTAATGAAGTTCTCGTGAGTGAAATTATTCAATAAGTCTTCATCGAGTGCTTTTAACTGATCTCTGGTAAGATATTTTTCAACTTGGCTTCTGTGACTAAGGAAATCAGAGAGAATTTCTTCAATTTGATCCTCAAACCATTTTTCTTCTGACTTGTCTAGGATATGCACGGAATCTTTGAATTCTGCATCGGGTTCTTCATGTGCTAAATCGACTAATTTTGATGGTATTGATGCATAGTTACCATATAATGCACGTGAAGTTGCATTGTCTAAATCAACGATATCAGTAAGGTCTGTTGTATTGAACACAGCATATTCTTTATTAATGTTATTCCATTTAAGATAAGTTTGGATTGAGATTTTGAATTTTTGGTCGTTAATTTTTCCAGATTTCATATCTATATATGCTTCCTGACTGTTTGAGATGAGCTCCCAAGGATTAAGAACTCTTACATTTTCCATTGTTGCAATTTTCTCCTTCTGTTGTTTTATTATATCTTTAGTGTAAGATAGTTTTTCTTTTTTATTCTTTAGGTATTCACCAAACAATTCATCAATAATTTTGTAATACTCGCTTTCTCTATTTTTTGATTGATTTTCGATTAAATGATTGAATCCGATTTTTTCCTTGTCATTTAAATTGAATTCATTTTTTCTCATTATTTCATTATTGCTTCTGACGTTTTCTTGATTTGCCCTAAATTCCTCAGTAAGTAACATTGCGGAGGCCTTTCTCTCTTGGAAAACTTTTTCTTTTTCACCTTTATGATACAGTTTCATGTTGTTATAGATATTAAAGTAGTAATCCAATTCGGCCGATAGAATATTTTTTATCCTAGGATCTACAACATCTTCTAATGCCATTTTCCAATCACTTGGTCTATGTGTTACAAAGATTTTAAAAGCTAGATTTCTACTGAAATCTATTATTTGTTTATCCTGTTCTGTTTTGTTTGAATACAAATGCTGATTTGTCTTGTTATATGCTGGGATATGTTCATTCGAATTTTGGGTGACGCTTGTGTCTTGTTCAAAGTTGATTTTAGATTTTTCAGGGTTAAATTCTTTATTTGGATTTTCTTCATTGTTTATGTGATTAGGATTAAAGAAATTTTTTTCAGGATACAATTCTACTAATAATGGATCATACTTTTCCATTCTCTCGATTTTTTCTAAGAAAAGAATGTTATTCAAATTAACAAGTCTTGCTTCAGCTTCGTTTCTATTTGTTTCGTAGAAAGTCTGAAGATTTCCAATATGATAGTCGTATACGTATTTTAATAAGGTATAATTAGAAGATAAATCGGGGAAAGGCACTATCTCTTGTAATTTTTTTAAAATTTTATCACTTATTTCCCTTTTCTTTTCTGGCTCCAGTTTATAAATATTTATGACATTATTCAATAACGACCCCTTTTTGTATTTAATTAAAATTTTATGACCTTTTGAATCCAGTAAGGCGATTTCTTTAAATTCTTCTAAAAATTTTTCCATATTCTCTGCATTTTGGTTGTTAGTTTCCAACATTTTTTCGAATTCTGCAATTTCCTCACCCTCTAATTCTTTTTTAAAGTTATTGTAATTAATTCTGTAATCTTCCAAATCTCCGAATAATTCAGAGAAGACAACTAAATCATCATCATTGAAAGAACCAGGTTTATATGAAAGGTAATTATTATTTAATGTGTGCTGAATGTAATTGTTGAGTGAAAATTCCTTTTGTAATTCTGTTGAGAGAATTAGTTTGAGAGCTTTGATCATTCTCGCATCAAAGACTTGAACCGCACATTTTAATAAATCTGCAGGAATCTTTTTCGAAAACACGGAATCGAAATTTGTATCTTGGAGATAATCATGAAGAGTTTTTTGTCTATCATCGATGATTAGTTCTTGAAGGGAAAGTTTTCTACCTAAGAGAGATTCCATTATTCTGCTAAAGTTAATTCCTGGATTTTCAATATTCTTTATCATTTCTTTGAAATCGGCAGATTGATTTGATGAAGTGTTGTTGAGTCTTTTTATAGACTGAATTACTTTAAGTCCTTTGATTGTAGATGAGATTTTAGCAGAAAAGTCATTGAATTTGTTTTCCTTAGAAGGCTTATCATCAGAAATTTCAGGAACTTTTTTAATATTTGTTGCCTGATTTTCATTAATATCGGCAAGTTGATTTCTGAAAATTTCTTTTATTCTCATATTTAGTTCATTCAAATATTCTAAATTAGTTCCTTCAACTCCTATCAACTCGTCTAGATTGACCTTAGCGAATTTCTTGTAAAATTCTTCATTGTTAATTAAGAAATCTTTTCTATCTATTGTTATTTTCTTCTTGGAGTCAAATTCAGATACAAGGTAGTAATACAATTTCTCACTATCCGCTTGAATTTCATTTAACAAAATTTTGACTTCATATTTTGCAACGAAATCTAATTTATCCAAAAATTCATTTTCGATTAAATTGTTGAATTTTGATTTATTCTCAATGAAGCTATTTAAATGTTCCAAATTCTCTAAATATTCCTTCTGATGGAATAAAATAGACTTCAATCTTGTCATATAATTGAAAGATTTTACACTCTGTAATTTTTCGCTTTCCCTAGATAAATCGAAATAAGTCTCATCCAAATTTCTTTTAATCTCAAATAGGAATTTTCCGTAGTTTTGGCTGTTATCCATTTTTTCTGTAAAGATTTCTTCAGTAATTTTAACATTACAAAGAATTTTATGGATGTAAAAATCAGCGTTGAAAAGATAGTCGGAGTATTTTTTTTTAAGATTGTCTATATTGAATTGAGATTCAATTTGTTTCAATTTTTCTGTCAATTTTAGTTTTTGAATATATAAATCTTTCTTTTCGTGTAAAAGTTTAGGATCAGAGAAAATTCCTGGTGTGTAATTTTCTTCATTTAATGAAATTTTATCATTTCTGTAATCTTTTACTAGTTGGTTCAAATTGAAAATTTCGAATTTTTCTTTCAGCATGTCTTGAATTTTCCTCATGTCAATATAGTAATCTACTGAAGAGTCTTTAGAAGAATACACAATCTCATTAAATCTTTTTTTCATAAAGTTTTCGATTTTTTCGTCTATATTCACATTTTCATTTGTTTCTGAGACATTTGAATATTTAGACAATTTTTCAAACCACTCAGAATTTTTCATTTCCTTTGTTACGAAGTTAAACAAATTTTTAATATTTTTAGCCAGTTCATCATTTGACTCATTTAAAGCAAGTAATTCTTGTACATTTACATAAAGATCAACGATAGTTTTTTCTTTATGAGATATATTGAGATTAGACAAGACGGAATTGAGAGATTGACTTATTGTTTCTGAATTGTTAACTAATAACTGACAAAAAGAAATTTCTTTAAGTGTGTCTATTACGTAATCCATTGTAATTGATCCTTTTAATTCTTGTTTAGAGATTAGATCTTTTTTCTCGATAATATCTATATTCAATAAACTCAATTTTGTTTCGAAGTAATTTTTCAAAGCGCCTTCGAGGAGAGATTTTTCTTTATTGTAAATTGCTCTTACAAAATTTATCTTGTTGTCTTTTATCTTCGAAAGTAAGAAGTTATTGTGATTGAATAATTCGTTCTCGATTTGATTCTTAAGCAAGGATATGATTGAAAATTTCGAGTTTTTTAGAATTTCTGAGAAAATGTTTTGCGTTCCGTATTTCAGATACAACCAGTTTATGAAATCTGAGTCGAAATTTGAACTATTTCCTGTGTTTGAGATATTAAACAATTTGCTTAAGGTCGACTCAACATTGTTTGGATTTAAGCCTTGTGATGATTTGGGATCGACATTATCTAAAAGAGATTTCATTACTAAATTTGAGGTAAGCTCCATTACTTTAGTATTGAAATTATTCAGAAATTCTTTCATTTCAACATTTTGTGAACTTTCTGCATCTTTGATTAATTGAACAAGATTCTGATAGAATGGATCGTTGTTAATTGAATTGTTTATATTCTGTTTAATTATACTTAGTCTTTCCTCATTTGTTTGCAAACCTTTTGAATTAGACACCTCATATTCGTCTATTTCGGATTTGTTTTCATGAACTATATTATATAAAGCTTTTAAATCCTCAAATTTCTCTAATTCAGCTTTTGAATCTTTTCCGAATTCTTTTAAACTTTTATCAAACATTTTTTCCTTTTCAATTATCTCTGTAATTAAATCATGAGTAAAACTCTTAAGAATCTCAGTAGTTTTATTTTTTACTTCTAACCATTTACTTTTCATTTCTTGATATTCCTTATAATAGGGTAATTTATCTAAGGTTGAGTGGCCTTCGTGCCTCATCCTGTAAATTTTTTCATATTCTCTAAAACTTTTTTCTTCCAATTCATTGAATTCTAATTCTGCCTCTTTGTCATAAATGGAATCCCAAACTTCCAAAAACATCTTAGGATTTTCTTTGAGTTGAGCTTTTATTTCATTCAACTTTTCTTGGTTTATTTCTAAATGACTGAATATTTCTTTGTTTGGATTTGTAGTAGAGAATTTCAAAGCATATTCAGGTGAAATAGTTTTGACTGAAAATAGCCCAACTAGTTTATAAAAAGGAGAATTTTTTAAATTTGGGTCAACAACATCTCTGTACGATACGTTGCAATCTTCAGGAATGAAGAAAGATTTAGAACCTAACGCCTCTACTCTTTGTGAGTTAATGATGTTTCTCCTTGTTTTGTATTCCATTATTCTGTTCATGAAAAGCCAACGCTTAAGGCGTAGATAAGTCCTTCTCTTTTCGATTTCTCTTATATCCCTACATCTATTAAAGATATTTTTTGACATCCCTGTTAGATTGTCTTCATACAATTTTTTCATCTTTGTTGATACTATTTCTTTTAAACTTTCTTTGTTATCTTGATATTTTGAAATAACTTCGTGTCTTTTTGTGAAATATTCATTTAAAAATTTAGGGTCTGATAGGAAATTCGAAAGTTTCTCATTATTTTTGTTTCTTGTGTGTTGGTTTGTCTCAATCTTGGTAATTATTCTTCTTACTTCATCGAGAGTTACGTTTGAATCCCTTAAATCAATCCCGCTATATTTAAAAAATTAATTTTAAGATCATTACAATTTTTCTATCATGAAGTGCTTAATTTCATAATCAAAATTTTCTCTGATATTTCCATGTGCTCTGGGATTTTCGTTGAACCACAATCTAAAGCAATCAGGATACTTGTCGTAATATCTGTTATGTGGAAGTAATGAATTATCCTTAACATCAAGTTTCACATTTGAAAGAATTTTGGAATCTTGGAACATTTCATCAACATCATCTGTTGTGATTTGACTTAGATTTTTAGAAAACTTTATATTTTCCTTTTTAGAATGAGCGATTTTATTTTTCATAAAGGAATCAAAATCTTTATTCTTCATAATCATATTTTTTGCTACATTAATTTCTTGTTTAATAATCTCTGTATAGTTCATTTTTCTTGCATTTCTCAATAGTCTCAAGGTAACTTCCAAAGATAAAGGAGATTTTTTGTCTAAAAATTCAAGGCACATCTCAGAGAAGTATGTGTTCTCTTCCTTCAAGGCTTCATATATTTCTTTAACTGTGTTGAATCTGAATAAGCGATTAATATCTTTAACAACATGGACAAGTGAGAAGTATGTTTGTCCCATCAATGGAAGTTTGTTATAGACGAGACTCATAAAGTTCGCATAAGTGTTGTTGAAGTATCTACCTTTTGAATCTTTGAAATTTATTTGTCTATCAGTCTTAATTTCTCTTTCTATCATAGAATGAAACGGAGTCGGCATAATATTGTTTTGGTTTTCTTCATGTTGCCTTTCCCAAGGATATTTGAAAGGATCAGTATTACCTAAGAGATTCATCTTTTTAAGCTCATCACGGCTTAGATGTGAACTCATATTATTGAAATTAGATTTATTTTTTTGATTCTGATTATTATTAAAAGATTCTTCCCATTTTTCAGTATATTCATGCATAGATTCAAAGAAATTTCTTCCGATTGTAGCAGTGGACAAAGCTTCTTCAAGGTAGGGGAATGTGAAAGATTTTGTTAAGCCCAACTTAACAAGATCCCAGTTAGCAACTGGAAATCCAGTGAGTGCCAAGAAAGTACCAATTTCGCCCTCTAATCTAGATAAAAAGAATATTGATCCTCCATCTGGAGTGTATCCAAAACCAGTTTCTGGAAAAGAAGCCTCAGTTGTTTCTGTACTCATAGGAAATGAGCAGCTTGAGAGGAACGAGACACCACTACCCTCTATATTTTTAATATTTTTTATTTACTTGCTTGCCCAGTGCAGAGTCCAAGTAATGGCTTGTGGTAAACTGAAATGAAATGATTAAAATTATATAGATTCTCTAAATATTTATCTATTTTATCATATTCCCCATTCATCTTCTTGTAGTAAAGATAATTTAAATCTGTACCCATGCTAAATGTTTCGAAATGTTTAGAACGCATCATTACAACACGCATGTCTTCGTCTATCTCCATTGCTTCTAAACTTCTTCTTATGTCGGTCATAAATGATTCTGTTAAAATGTTGGATTTGTGTTCCTTATTTAATTCTACCACTCCGACCTTGCCAACTCTCTTTCCTACCACATCTTCCTAATTTTTATGTAATTTTAGATTTAATTAAATATTTACAATTTCGATTTTTTCTTTAGGACCCGAACCAGTTTCTCTTATACCTGCAGTTGATCTTATATTCTTAGCTGAAATAATTACTAATTTTTTGTGGACATTTGCTGATAAAGAAAATTTAAATTTTAAATTGATTATTCTTTTCATTTATATTAGATATTAATTAATTTAGTATTTAATTAAATTAAATATAATTTAAATTAGTTAGAATTTTAGATGCATCATGTCTACATTTTTACAAATAATAAAGAAT
>Ga0169931_10005465_pt1 | contig 19359 bp, 23 predicted proteins | sample Kivu_15m_20L_FD_129675 | JGI IMG/M metagenome (GOLD analysis project Ga0169931, IMG submission 129675) | Freshwater microbial communities from Lake Kivu, Western Province, Rwanda to study Microbial Dark Matter (Phase II) - Kivu_15m_20L... | ecosystem: Environmental > Aquatic > Freshwater > Lake... | reverse complement strand
CCCCATAGAGTACAATTACCCCCCGTATGTATCACACTCACACGCACAAAGTCAAGAACTTTCGCAACCCGTCGCATCCGCGCAACGTATCGCCTGCGCAACGCAAAACCCGCGCCCTTCCGCTCGCTGCGCCGCGCAAGTACACTCGCAAGCGAACCCTGCCAACAACGACCCTATGCCCCGCTTAAACGCTCAAGACAAGTTAGCCCTCGCGCTTACTAGCGCAGGATCACAGCGCAACCTTGCGGGCGGTCTAGGCATATCCCCTCGCGCCCTAGGGCGCTATCTCAAAGGCGAACGAGCGATCCCTGGTTACTTGCTCAATTCGATCAATCAAACGTTCAAAATCCACCGCACGATTGCCAAGCAGCAAGCTGCGGTGCTTGGTGCGCCTTATGACCCGAAAGCGCCGGTATTCATCGAGCGCCCTCTGATCCAGATCACGCAGCGCGGTTACACCATGAAGAACGGGAAAGCGGTTCCGTTTACGCGCAAGGTCAAAGTACCTGGACAGCGCTTGATCGTTCAAAACATTGATTACATTCGCCCCAAGGTGCGCGAGCAAGTTGCCCTTGGTATCTTGCAATCGCCTGCCGTAGGGGGCGTTACAGCCCGCACAAGTGGGCCTGCTGCGCTTGCGATCCGGTCGAGGGTGTCGGGCTTTGAAAAATTTCAACAGCAATTACGCGAGCAGCAGATTCGCCCTGACTCGCAAGTAAAAAGCTACACCGAGCGCAGCGGGAAGGTGACACCCTTTGATGCCCCAGGCACTGCCCGCGACATGGAACTAAAATTAGAACGTATGGGTTACGCTCAAATGAGCGTGGACTCGCTTGTTTTCACTCTGCCAAGGCAACCCGATGAAACGAAACCGCGCAAGCGAGGAAGGAAAGCGCGCCGCTAGACCGTTCAAGCGTATTGGTTCGCGTGGCAAGATCAATGCGCCGCGCATGATCGCATACGATTTTGAAACGACCAATATCGGCGCAGGAACCCCGCGCCCGCTTTATCTAACGGCCTTTTCAACCGAGGTCGAATTTCATATCGCTACAACAATCAGGAACATGAAACACTTGCGCGACATCCTGGTTAACAGTTTTCTCACTGCCCCGCTTGAGGGTTGCCGCTTTGTCGCCTGGAACGCAAACCAATTCGATGCCTATTTCATCGCTGCCGCCTTGCTTCAAGAAGAAGGTTTCATCATTCGCCCCTACCTTACCGCTTCGCGCCAGTTGCGCGGCCTGCGCATCATCCGGTCAAGCGATTTAGATAACAAGGAGGCTGAAGGTTGGGAGTTTTTGGACGGTATGGCGATGACGGGTTTGGCGGGCGTGAGCTTGGAACGGTTCGCCAAAACCTTTGCGCCGGATCACGCGAAGCTATCGGGTGTTATTGATTGGTCGAGCGAATCATTCGACCCCAACAATCACGAGCATCGCGCTTATGCGATCCGCGATTCGGAAGCGCTTTTCTACGCGATGCAGCGCGCCCAGGCGATCCTGATCGAGTATTTTGACCAAGCGCTTGCGCCAACGATGGGGAACGCTTGCATTAAGATTTTTCGCAGGCACTTGCCCGAACGGGTAACGGTGCGCGCCCTGCCTGAAAAAGCGTTAGCGATTGTGCGCGATCAAGTGATGCGTGGGGGCTTTTGCTTTTGCGTCGGTCGCTTTGAAGGCCCGATTTGGAAATATGACATTAACCAAGCCTACGCTGCCGCGATGCGCGATGCGAAGCTGCCCGCGGGCGATTGTTATCATCGCCTGGGCGATTTGCATCCTTATGCGAGGATTTATATCGCCAGGGTGACCGGCAAGAACTCGCGCAACCGTATCCCCTTTTATGTCAAGACCGAAACCGGCGGGCGATCCAAAGCGGTGTTTGTCATGCACGAGCTGCCCGAAACATGGCTTACATCCATCGAGGTCGAGCAGCTCAAGCGCGAAGGTTGGAAGCTAAGCATCACTGAGTCTTATTTTTTTACTGATTCGTTTTCCATGTCCGATTTTGTCAATCGCCTGGAGCATTTGCGCACGACCTGCGCAGGCGGGCCAAGCGGTGCGATTGGCACGATGGTTAAAGCCGTGGGCAATCATTCATACGGGAAAACTGTTGAGCAAACCGATCCCAAGGAAATCATTTTTTCGCCAGAGTGCCCCGTCGGATTCATGCCCTACGCCGCTCCAGGCGAAGCCGACCCGCTTGGGGTGCTTGAGCATATCTGGTGGCGTGTTGGCGATATCGTCACGCGTGACTATCATCAACCGCAAATTGGTGCCTTTATTACCGCGCATGTTCGCATGGTGTTGCGCCGCGCGATGCTGATCGACCCTGATGCGTGGCTTTATGCCGACACTGATTGTGTCGCCTTTAGCCGTGACGTTACCGCCCATATTGATATTGACCCTGTTCGATACGGTGCCTGGAAAATCGAAGAAAGCGGCACTGAATACCGCATCATTGCCAAGAAGGTCTACGCGAGCCTGGACGGGTCTAAGCGCAGCGCAAAGGGTCTTAATGTCAAACGATTAACCAATGAGGATTTCGAGCAATGGCTAGCAGGAAACCCCCCAACGCAAACCCAGGTGCAACGGCAAAACTTTTTAAAAGTGATGGCAGGCTCCGAGATGTACCTGGAGCGGCAACGCAGGGGAACGGCGATACCGAGCTAGAACGCTTTGATCCGTTTCAGGGTTGCTTATTTTGCAAGCGGCAACCCTGCGCATGCCCGCCGGTACAGTTTGAAGCCTGGGGGGTTTTGGTGAGCTTTCCCGATGACGGGTTGAAAGGGTGGATAACCGACCCTGATCGCTGCACGATTTCGATCAACGAGCGAGCGAGCCGCGAAGCGTACCAGTGGACAAGCAAAACCGCGCCGGAAAGTTACGTTGCATTTTTGCGTCACAAATTCAGGCGCGAAAACCCCATCATAAAAATAAAGCCGTTATACTAGCTTCGCGGTCGCGTTGATCGCGTTCAACTTTCCTAGGGGAAAATCATGTCTGAAATGCTTCGCAAAATCACGATCAAAAACTGCGGTTTCGATGTTCAAACGGTCAAGATGGCGCTTGATGGCAAGCGCAGTGCGGACTTGCTCAAAATTGCCGGTGTCACGCAAAAGGCCCAACCGGGCCAAACCGAAAAGGGCGAATATCTTTTGCTCCAAGGCGAATTTCGCGCAGTCAATCTGGTGACGGGTGAGGTGTTTGAATCATCAAGTTGTATCCTGCCCAACTTCATTTCGGATCGCTTAGCGGGCGCGCTGCAAGTATCCGATCAGGTCGAATTTGCCCTGATGATTAGCGCCAAGGCCAATGCAACAAGCGTGACCGGTTATGAATATACCGTCACGCCCCTTGTTGAAGCTGCGCCCTCTGATCGCTTGGCGAACCTGTTGGAATCGAGCGGCATGACCGGAACGCTTGCGATTGCAGGCCCAAGGAAAGCCGCTTAAATGGCCCGCAGGGAAGGCACTGTAACGATGGTGAACATGAGCGCATCCGGGCAACCATCATGCCAGGAGTGCGCCCATTCAAGCCTTCAATTGCAAAAGGGCGAGCCAGGGCGCATTTGCAGGCGCGATCCTCCGAAGGCGCAAGGCATAGCTATGCCTCAGGCTAACGGCATTGCGGTTCAAGTGATTACGCTTTGGCCGATTGTGCAACCGAGCGATTGGTGCGCTGAATTTTGCCCCAATCCAGTTAGCACCCTCAGCAACTGATCTAACTGCGCTAAGATCATGGCGGGCTATATGCCCGCCATTTTTATTTGGGGAAAACGCTATGACGACACGCAAAAAAGCCGCGCCCGACCCGTGGGGCGCGGTGCAAACGACGACGCTTGAAAACGGGCAACCCGTGACCGTTTGGGAAAACGCATCAACCGGCGAGCAACGGGTAGTGCCGCAAGGCATACATCCGGCACAGCAACCGCTTGCCGAAGTGGTGCGCCTGGAACCGGATCAAGAGGATATTGAGGAAACTGCAACGGATCGCGTCGCTTCAATCTTGCGACGCGCGCACGATTCTGGTGGTGGTCAATTGCGGGTTTACAAGATCGACAAAGGGTCGCTTGTTTGGTGCGAGACTTATACGCCTGAACAATTCGAAGCGGGCGATTTACCGATGCTGCGCGATACTTTTGGCCCAGGTGATTATGAGCTTAGGTTATACGGCCCGCATCCGGTCACAAGTAAGTACGGCGTGATTGCCAAAACCCGCGTTGTCATCGCCCAAGCCCTTAAAACCGCGCCGGACGTACGCCGCGATGATGGACTCGCGCAAGTCTTATCGACCATTGCCGAAGGGCAGCGCGCCATGTTGCAAGCGTTAACTGAGCGCCCCGCGCAAAAAGATCCGACCGAGGAAATGACCAAGATGCTCGGACTCATGGTGACCATGCGGCAGGCGATGGGGATCGACGCGCAGCCCCGCTCGCAAATTACCGAGATCGTGAGCGCCATCCGCGAGCTGCGCGAAGCATCCGAGGAAATCAACCCCGAAAAAGAAGCGCCCGAATCTTTACTCGGCGCGCTGCCCAAGGTGCTTGAAGTGGTGCAGGCAGGCATGGCACAGCAGCAACCCCAGGCGCAACCGATGCCCTTTGTTGAGCTGCCGCCTTCGATTGCATCCGCACCGATCCCGCAACCCCAACCGCAACCGCAACCGCAAACCCAACCCAACGAGGAAAACGCCGTGTTCAACCCCTTAGTGATTCTGCAATTGAAGGCTTATCTCAAAACCCTGATTAACATGGCGCAAAGCAAAAAGCCGGTCGAAGCAGGCGCAAAGTTTGTTTACGAGAAAATGCCCGATGAGATTGTCGAGCTGATGACGCTTGATAATTGGTGCGATTTGTTGCTTGAAGTCGCGCCGGAGTGCAAAGCGCATCAAGATTGGTTAACGCAAGTGCGCGATCAAGCGCTTGCCATGTTCGATCAAGTCGATGAAGGCGACGACGACAAAGCCGCGTAATTGACTGATAAGCGCGAATCCTATAGGGTTCGCGCATGTTCCTTGCCCCGGAAATCCCCGCAACCTATGAGCGCGCCGCGATGAGCGATGGCGAAGCGGGCATTTTTGAAACGCTTTCAATCATGCGCCGTATGGTCAATGATTACAAGACCCAACCGGCCATGCGGCAAGCCGCGTTGAATGTCACGTTTATGACCCCTGCGCAGGATGACGCAAGCGAGGTCGAAGCGCTTTATTGTTTTGTGCGCGACCATATACGCTATACCAAGGATGTTTTTGGGATTGAAACACTTGCAACGCCTGATAAGACCTTGCAAATGCGGGTTGGCGATTGCGACGATATGACCGTATTACTTGCGACCTTGCTTGAATCAATCGGTTACCCGACGCGCTTTGTGATTGAGGGCTACAACGAGGGCGCAGGGTGGGAGCATGTTTACCTGGAAACATGCCTTTATGGTCAATGGGTCGCGCTTGATCCAACTGAGCAGGTTGCAATGGGTTGGCAACCCCCGGAGGCCTTCATTCGATGGGTTGAGCCGTGACAACGCTTGCCGAGTGGACAATCGCGATTGAAGCGATTGCAAAAGGCACTGCCGAGCAAAAAGCAGCGTTTTACAATGTCATGCTTGAAAAAGGCACCGATGCGCAAATTCGCGCAGCGGTTGACAAGGTGCTTGGCAAGCAAAGCGATGAAGCCTGGAGCTATCTGCAAGCGCTTGCTGCCGAGCAACGCAAGCCCCCGGTTTTTGTTGATATCAATGATGTTGAACCCGCAGGGCGAACCGCTGCGCTACTGGTATCCAATACCGCCGAAGGCAAGTTTTACAACGCAATCCCGGATGTGATCCGCAAGATTGCAGAGTCGGTTGATTCGCAAATTAAAACCGCAGCAGGCAAGCCCTTATACGATTTGCAAGGGCATCCGCTTTTTGGTGGATCGAAAGAAAAACTTGAGCAAGTGCTGACTGAGGCAATCGGGCAGTTTTCCTTCGATCAAGTCAAGTCGATTGGTTTTCAAAACTTTGCGCAGTACATCCAAAAGCTGCCGATTTTCCCGCCCCCGGACGAGGGCGAACTGGTGGACTTCAGCAATACAAAAACGCCCCTGGAAGTGCAGGCGCGCAAGCTGCCGAATGGCTATTATTCTTTTCCCGCTGCAACCGCTTATGCCTTGATGGGCTTGGTATTCGGCAAAAGCCCGAATATGTTTTACCTGGATCAACTGCCGAATCCGCCCAAGGTTTTCTACGATTTGGAATATGGCATTTGTTTTGCTGAGGAAATCGCTTACTGGATGACCGCCAACCCACCCGTAGGTCTATTCGGGCTTGATGCGATCACTAAGCTAGTGGGTCAAATTTCGCAAGTGCTTGATCGCAATTCAACCGGTGGCGCTTGGGCCTACTTTGGCGCGCCGGAGATGTTGCGCAGGATCGCGCAGCGATGGTTAGATGCAACGGGCATTGATGATCTGAACAACGTAGAACCCGGTACAAAAGATGTTCCGGTTACCTATCCTGTTGTTAAATATGCTGACGAATACGGCAGCGAGAGCTACTATAAAGTTAAAGGCGAAGATTCCCTTGAGCCTTTAACAGCAGAAGAATTAAAAAATCTTAAATCTGAAAGATTTTATGATAATGATAGCGGTGCTTATTACGACAAGTATTCAGTAGAAAGCACCATCAAACAAGAGGGTATTTATAACAAGAAAACCGGTCAATTCATTTTCTTAGGTCGGTCAGGATGGAGCTATCCTTACATTGATCTTGGTGGATGGGGTGAAGGCGACGGTATAACCTATGCCGCTGCCTACTGGTATCCAGGCGCAAGCAGTTTTACCTTTCAGACGACCGGCAAAGCAACCGGCCTTAAAGCCTTTTTGTCATCTGATTTATTCAAAGTTGTATCCATTGGACTTGCGGTTTGGGGCATTGGTGCCGCGCTTGCGAGCATTTCAACGGCAGGCCTTGGGGTCGCCAATGTTGCGCAGTTAACCGCAAGCGTGAATAATTTGCCTGGAGTCGATCTTGGCATTGTGGGCGATATCGCCGCAGGCGTTTCAGGCGGGATCAAACTTGCATCAAGCATCCCTGGCGCATTGGTAGAGGGCTTTGATGCCTTCGATGCGTCAGCGCTTGATGCGTCAGGGTTGAACATTGAGGAAACCATCATGAATTTTGAGTTTGGCGATTTCAACTTCGACGCGGTTGACGTACCCGTTTTCGATACGGGTGGTTTTGACATGACCGGCCTGGAGTTTGGCGAGATTCCCGTGATTGATCCGGGCTTGCTTGAAGTCAATTTGACGCTTGCTGATATCGGCGCAAATGTCATTGACATTGACGAGTCAATTTTTGCCGATTATGGGCTTGAGCTTGGCGATTTGATCCCTGATGATTTTGGGAACATTTTTACCGTAACGGGCGATGCAGTGGTGCTCAGTCCCGAAGCGTATGTCAAGTCAATATACATTGATGAGGGCGGCAATTATCGGGATTACACCAACCGCGTCATTCAAAGCCAAGCCGAGAACGAACAAATTTTCAATGAAACCGGCGCGGATGAGCCTGTTTTCCGGTCGCTTGCCGCCAAAGCCCAAGCGCTTGCAGGCAATTCGTTCGTCGCTGAAGAAGGTCCGCAGGCGCGCCCTGCCGGAACGCCGCAACCCGCTGCGCAAGGCGAGGTGCCATTTTTCCAAGCCTTAAGTAAGGAAGTGATGGGATGGTTCAAAACCATCACAAGCTATAGCCTTGCGAAAGAGCAACTCGAAAAAACCGGACGGTACACGCCCCCGTATCAAACGAACCCGACCGGCACCGCTTACAGTCAGGTGCCAGGGGTGCCGGTGCGCCGCGCTGATGGTTCGACGGTGGTCAATAACGGCAACGGCACGCAAACGATTGTGGATGCGAACGGACAGGTGCGGACGGTGCCGACCAATGTGAACCCTAATTCATTTTCGGGCGGGCAGTTGATCGCCGGGGTGTCGAATCAAACCTTATTACTCGCAGGCGCAGGCTTGCTCGCGGTGCTTTTACTTGCTCGGAGGAACTAATGGAACCTGATGTACCCCCACAGCCTTACGGTATGACTGACGAACAAGCGCAAGCGATCAATTCGATTGCGCCTAATGCAAACAAAATTATTGCTGAAAATCAAACCCCAGGCGAACCCTGGTACGAAACCGCGCAAAAGATTTTGACCGGGCTTGTCATGACCCGACAACAAGAGCAGTTAATGCAACTGAACATCGAGCGCGCCCGCCAGGGCTTGCCGCCCATTGATATCAACCGCTATTCAGGCGTGGGGGTCAATGTAGGCTTGAGCGCAGGCACTCAGCAACTGGTGACTTATGCTTTGCTCGGACTTGGCGCGATTGTGCTTTTGAATACCTTCATGAAACGGTGAGCATCATGTATGCGAATCAACCCCCGCTTTCGCCCTCTGAAGTGTATGCAGGCTTAACAACGCCGCAACTCGGTGCGCGTGGTCGCTTGTATTTAGCAAGGCCCGACGTTCAAGAAGCGGGATTGACGCTTGATGATTTGTATCAGACTGTTCGGGATCAATACGAGTCGACCGGGTTACAAGCGAAACGCTTTGATTTACTCGCAAAAATTTTTGCAAATTATGCAAAATCTTATGACTTAGCGCCCGATGATTTTGCAGCAGCGCTGAACATAAGTATTGATGAAGCTAACGCGCTTTTGATCGGGCCTGATGCGCGTACGGTTCAATTGCAACAATTGTGGGCGCAAACTGTTTCGGTTTCGCAGTCGACGATGCTTCGCGATGCTTTGCAAGTTGCCGCTAAAGCGCTTTTCAACAACATGCGCGATATTGGCGCGAGCGCTGCCGAGCTTGCCGCTGCAAACGGCATTGAGGTTGATGCAGTCAATGAGTTTTTAGACATTGCAAAGCAATATGTTTTTGACGATTTCACGCTGCCGTTAGATTGGTATGGCTACACGCCCGCGCAAAAAGCCGCTTGGTTTAATCAAAACAACGTGACCCCAACGCAGTTGCGAGCCGCAGGGGTTCCCGATGAAGATATGGCTTATCTCAGGCAAGCGGGCTATACGGTGCGAGACGCTGCAAGCGCTGCGCCTGTTGAGCCGGTGCAAGTGGTTGAAGATCAATCACGCGGCATTGATGCGACAACGGTGGTGACCGCGCCCGCTGCGCCCAGTGATGCAGTAACGACTGAGCCGGAAATTTTTTATGTGATTGATGCTCAAGAAAGCCCCGGTTATTTTGAAACGACCTCGCCGGTTGTTGTAACGACTGAGCCGGTTGTCACTGCGCCGGTTGAAACGCCCGCCCCCGCAACTGAGGACACTGCCGTGGAGCAATATGTTTTTGGTGATATCACGCTGCCGCAAGGATGGTATCAATTCACGCCTGCGCAAAAAGCAACTTGGTTCAATCAAAACAACGTGACACCAACGCGCTTGCGAGCCGCAGGGGTTCCCGATCAAGATATTATTTACTTGAGGCAAGCGGGTTACACGATCCAAGACGCAACAACGGTTGCGCCGGTTACGCCTGCTGCGGGCAACCTGTTGCCGCTTGCGCTTGCCGCTGCCTTTGTGCTTTTTGGGGGTTGATGATGAATTATTACGCACCTTGCTATAACGATCTTGGGCGGATCGGTGAGCCGATGAATCCCTTGTTTATTGAACCGGCGATTGCACTTGGGCCTACCCGCGTCATGAACGTACCCGAAGCGGGTTATACAACGCTTCCGCGCTATGGCCTGGACGGTTGGCGCGATGCGATGGACGTATTCACTGCTGCCAGTTTTCTTTTTCCAGAGTAGATCATGGCAACCGGCGATTTTGTGATCGACGACGACGCGCCGCCCGTATCAACGAGTTATTTTGCGGAAAAAGCGCGAGAGTTTCAGCAACTGGTCAATGCGCTTGATGCGACCGACCGCGAAGTCGATCAATTGATCGGCGCATTGCCTGAGAGCGCATTGCTCGATGAATTGGTCGAACAAAAAGCCGAGCTGCAAGGCAAGAAGGGACAAATTAAACTGATCGCTGAAGCGGTGAACTTTGCCGCCAATGGCTTAAACCAACTTGGCGCAAACCTTCCAACGATCAATTTGCCGCAAACGCTCGGCGCTGCGCCCCTGGTGGTCGCCGGTGCCGCTGCCGCTGCGGTCGCCGCTGCCGCTGCCATCATTGTTTGGGGTAAGGCCTGGATCGACGGGATCAATCAACGCCTGCGCAATGCGGAGCTGTTAGCAAGCGTACCCGAAGCAGATCGCGGACGCGTCGCTGAAGCCGTGTTGCGCACCGATGTTGCATTGGCTCAGGCGAATCAGTCGCCGCTTGCCTCCATTGCGGGCGTTGTGAAGTGGATTGCCATTGGTGCGGTTGCCTTTTTTGCTTATCAAGCGTTTCAGCAATATTCGGGCCGTGGTGCACTTGAGGATTGACAGGGATGCCTTACGATGACCACGCAAGCGTTCGATATCGTTACGGGTGACGCATGGTTTACAGCGATCCGGCGCTTTGGGAGGCAGCAAAACGCGCAGCGCGTGAACGCTTGGGCGGTCATTCAGCGCGAGCGATGCAACTTGCAGGCCAACTTTACCGCGCCGCAGGCGGGCGCTATGTGGGACGCAAAACCCAAGCGCAGCAAAGCCTTACGCGTTGGACGCGCCAGGACTGGACAACCAAGAGCGGCAAACCGAGCCGGGAAACCGGCGAGCGCTATTTACCGAAGCGCGTTATTGAGCAACTGTCGAGCGCTGAATACGCCGCAACAACTCGCGCCAAGCGCAAAGGCACCAAGCAGGGCAAGCAATTTGTTAAGCAACCGGCAAAAATTGCCGCAAAGGTGTCACGATTGAAAGCGCAAGCGAACCCGCGCCCGCGCAAGTATGCGAGCGCTGCGGAAAAGCAAGCAGCATTTCGAGCAAGGTTCCCAATTATTTGTGTGCGCGTCGAACCCAAGACCGCCGACACGATACAAAAAATTGGCGATGCTTCCGGTCGAACGCAACAAGAAACCATGTTATCCCTGGTCAAATTCGCACTGACTAACCGCGATTTTGTAAACCTTGGATTGACCGAGCATAAGCAATTACCGAGAATGGAAGAAACGCGAAAGGCTAATCCCATGAAACGCAAACCAACCCCCGCGCAAATTGCAGCCCGCGAGCGCTTTGCTGAGATGGCGCGAAGCGGTGCTTTTAAGAAAAAGGCGAAGCGCAATCCGGCGAAGAAACGCAGCAGTCAAAGCAACGTCATCATGCCAGGGGATAAAACGGTTTACAAGCGTTACACCATCATCCACCCGACTAGCGGTGAATGGTTCTACATTGTGCGCGATGGTGTAAACATTGGAAGTGCTCGCAGTGTCGCTGAAGCAAAAAGCATTATTGATATGCTTACTGAAGGCTTGCCCAACCCACGCAAGAAAAACCCAATAAGCGGTCAGGAAGCAGGCGAATTTCGCATGACCGTAAACGGGAAAAGCGTAACTCGATTTTTTGCTCACGATAATGATCCATGGGCTAATTCATACGGTTTTAATTATAGGCTTTTGAGCAATGTCGTTAAAGTTGGTTCGCCTGTGAGATTTACTAAAACGCGGGCAATTGTTGCGGTTGATGAAGCGGCAGACGGTACCCCAGTGACCGAAACGTGGGAAATTCGCGATTTGAAGTTTTACAAAACCAACCCCCGCGCATCGAACCCGATTGTGCTAATCAGGGACAGCAAGCCGAGCAAGCGCAAGGCGAATCCGCAAGCGCCGAGCATTAAGCGTAAAGGTGCGCGAAACATTGCTTATGCTGTTGAGGCAAAACGCATGCTTGCCGGTGGTGGCAGTCAATTTGAAATGATTGCGGGTTTTCCGACAAAGGCCCAGGCGCAAGATTATATTGACGCGCTGTTGAAAAGTTACCCGAAAGGGCTAACCCTGAGAATTAGCGCCGCTTAAATGACCCTCAAACGCCCCGTCACGCTCAAGCAGGCAAAAGCCTTTCCCGCTAGCGCCAAGCGCCGCAAGGCGTTTTGTTTGAGGATGGGCGGGATGCGCAAGAAGTTGACGGGTCCGAAAAAGGCCAACGATCCGAAAAGTAAGATCAATCGAGCGCTCGCCGCTTGGGATTGCGACATGCCCGCACTGTTACCCAAGAAAGCCTTAAGTAAAGGCATCCGGTCAAAGAAAAACCCGGTACCGCCCTCAAGCAAGGCGGGACGGGTGAGTTATGCCGACCGTGATGCGGTGAGCCGCGCAGCCGATCTTTACGAGCGTTTTAGTGGGCATGAAGCCGAGGCAATCGGCAAGGTGCGGGTGAACCCGCTGCCCCGCGTGGGCGTGGCCATTGGCGAAGTTGACGGGATTCTATATAGTACGGTGCGTGATGGGGTGTTGGAAAAATACATCCACAAATTCCGAAAGGCTGACAAACCGCTTTTTGTTGTTAGCCCAGATGGTAAGTCGCTGCATTTAGTCGGTGGAAATTATTCATTTACTGAACGCGGCATTGTTGACGATTCAGACCCTTCGAGGTGAAAACATGGCTGAGATGCTTTTAATCAATCCAAGACGGCGCAAAGCGCGCCGCGCCAATCCGATTGCTAAACGTCGGCGTGTCACGCGCAGACGCAACCCGCTTGCAGCAGTCGCCCGCCGTAAACGCAACCCCATGCCCGCAGTGCGTCGCCGCAATCCGATCGGTTTAGCGCGTCGGCGTGTGATGCGCAGACGCAACCCGATCGGTGGCCGTATGGGTACCGGGATGCTGATGGCTGCCATCCGCGAGGCCTTTGTCGGTGGTGCCGGTGCGGTTGCGGTTGATCTTGCGATGGGTCAAATCAATCGCTTTTTGCCCGCAACGCTCAAGGTCACGCCTGGAACCATTGGTGCCGGTGATGCGGTCAAAGCGCTGATAACCGTCACGCTCGGACACTTCCTTGCAGGCCCAACGCGTGGACTCAGCCGCAAAATGGCGCTTGGTGCTTTGACCGTTCAATCGGCCAACATCATGAAATCCTTTGTGCCTGCAACCATGGCGATGGGTTATGCGTCGCCTGCCAGGATCGTACGCGGTACCAATACCGTCGGGCCGAATATGGGTGCTTATACCCAAGGGTCGCCGCTGTTGAACGCTTACACTCGCCCCAACGTCACGCCTTTGCTTTCGGCCAATCGCTCAAGCGCGATGAGCCGCGAAAGTAAATACGTTTTCGCTCGCTAATTTTTCGATAAGGATTTAGACAAATGGAACGTCTACCCACCGCAGCGGACTTTAATGCCCGCAGGGTTACTAACCCCAACCAAAGTGAAATCGTTCGCCAACGGTTTTACGATTACCAACTTTACGCAACCGCAGGCACCACGCAATTGACGTTTTTCTCGGCCCCCGTCGGCCAGGGTTTAACGACCGCCCTGGGCGGTACCGCAGGCACCGCGAAAACGCTTTGGGATACCAACCTTGAGCTGCCTAATACGCTGCCTTCCGGCAAAGCCTTTATGATTGAATCCATCGAGGTGCTTTTCTTCCCAGGCTCGGTGAACACCACGAACACGTATACCCTTGCGTCGCCTGTGCTCTTTAATGCAACTGCCGCCGCTGCGGTGCAGTCGCAGTTGGCAGACGTTAATTCGTTCTACCAGTCAGGCATGTTGGAACTCAACATCTTGAGTAAGAACTATCTGAGGGAAACGCCCACGCTAGCCTTCCCGCCCAAGGCTCATTTCGCGCTTGATGCTGCGCTTGCAAGCAACTCAGCAACGACTTCGCTCAATGGTGCGGTCAATATGAGAGCTAGCGGTCGCCCGTATTACCTGGAACCGACCATCGCGTTACAGCCTGCGGTTAACTTTGAAGTGGTCATCCGGTATCCCGCAGCGGTCGCAACCCCTTCAGGGTTTAACGCCCGTGTCGGCGTGATCCTGGACGGTTACTTCATGCGCGCTTCGCAGTAATCGCCGTAATCAGCGCGTCTTCCCCGCGCTGCCAGGGTTTTGCTCGCCTTCCCTCAAAAAAGGCGAGCGCGAATCTTTTGGGACGCTACCATGTCAAGCGAAAATTATTCGATTGCAGATATTGAGAGCTTTGCAAGCCGCTTTTATGGTGGTCGGCCTTTGCTCTTAACGCCTTATGCCTATAGCACGACGTTTACCACGTTGACCTTTGGCACTTCGCAAACGTCGACGATCAACATCACGGCAAACGCTGATTTCATCCTTACGCAATTCCACCATCGCGCAAGCGTCGATTTGAGCCTCGCTCAAACTTCAGCAACCAAGAACGCGCCTTATGTGCGCATGTTGGTAACCGATTCAGGCACTAACGAGCAATTCACTAACCAATCGGTTGATTTAGAAAACTATTCAACCAACGGTAATATTGTGAACTTGCTTGAATATCCCCGGATCATTTCGGGACGTTCGACCTTAACCGTTCAAGTGACTAACTTCGGGACTGCCGCAGCGGTAACGCTTGCAAGCCTGGAGATTCAACTTCACGGTGTTTTAGTGCGCGCCTACACCAAGTAACGCAACGAGGGCGACAATGAGCGATTTAATTCCCCCAATTGAGTATCTGAATCAGCGTGACCCTTGGGGGCAACCGCAGTATTTGCCGCCCTCGCCCCATAATTTGCCGGTGCGCCCTGAGCCGGGCGCTTTTGCTAACACGACGCAAACCCTTGCGAGCGGTAACACGGTTGATACTCGCGAGATTTATCGCTATGCGTCGGTTGTCACGGTGTCGCTCACGGTGGGCGCAACCTCGATTAAGTTTTTGGATGCGCCCATTGGCAAACGAAACTTTTTAGGGTTCCGCAACGCTTCAACCGGCGGTCAAATTCTGTACATCGAATTTAACGCCCAGGCAACAACGGGTGCGTGGCTTGCAATCACTGCGGGTACGCTAGTGCTTTTTGATACCGTGGTGCCGCAGGATGACCTCTATGTGATCTCAAGCGCTGCCGGTGGTGTATTGGCCTACGCCTATTCGACCTTCCCAGGCTAACCATGAATCGCACCGCGCTTGCAGCCCTGGTGCTCGCTGCGGTGCTTTTTTGGCCCAGGCGGGCGAGCGCTGCGGGTACCGATCCCGACACAAGCGATACGTCGCCGCCGCAACCGCAAGCGGTTGATAACGCCGATGCGGTCATCATTCAAGACGCTGAGGTGCAACCGATGAGCCTGCCGATTGATGTTCAAGCCTTCCTGTACATGATCCGCTCATGCGAGCATCGCTTCCCGACCGATGTTGTAAATGATGATTGCTATGAAATTTTCTATGGCGGTACGCGCTTTGCTGATTTGTCGGATCATCCGGTGATTACCGGCGAGCTTGCGCCGGTGCCGCTGCCTGAGCATATGTGCCGCGCTGCGGGCTTGAATAGCCCCTGCTATTCGACCGCTGCCGGTGCCTATCAGATGATCCGACCAACCTGGACGCGCCTGCGCGATCAACTAGACCTTGAAGATTTCAGCAAGGAGTCGCAAGACCGCGCTGCGGTTGAGTTGCTCAGGCAAAACGGGATCATTGCCATGATCGAGGCGGGCGAGATTGAAGCAGCCATCAAAAAAGCCGGTAAGGTTTGGGCAGGCCTGCCAGGAAACACGTATCAACAAAGCCCTAAGCAATTGAAATATGCGCTTGATCGCTTCGCTGAAGGTCAATTGCGCTATGCACCCTTCCCATGATTGTCGAAACGCTCATTGGTGCCTTGGTGCCGGTTGCCGCTGAAAGCGTCAAACAATTGATTGTGCGGTGGACGGGTGGCGTAAAGCCTGCGACCGTGGATGAAACGATCCGTTTGATGAAGGCAGAATCGGATCGTTTAACGGCGCTTGCAGCCCTTGATCAGCCTGGGGGAACCCCTTCCCAATGGGTGATTGATTTGCGAGCCTCAGCGCGCTATCTGGGGGCTTTGTCGGTGATCGCCGTGGGCATTGGATCGCTTTATGTGAGCGAGCTGCCCGAGTTGGTGAGAATTACGGCGCTTGAAGCGGCTAACATTGCTTTTGGATTTTTGTTTGGTTCGCGCCTTGCCGCGAATTGGGGGACTAAAAAATGAGTTTTATTATTCAGGCAGCAGCGAGCGGTGGAACGATTACGGCCCAGGCATCAACAGCCATGACCGGCAATAAACCGGTGATCGTTAACGCTAACGGTACGGTTGATGAGGTTGGTTTGGTGGTGCCTGCGGGGTTTACGCAATCAGCAACCGCTACAACTAACCCAACGGCAAATTCTAATGCAGGCAATTGCAACGCGATTAGCGTCGGGTCAAATACCTTTGTTATCGTTGGGAGACAAAATACAACGCTTTACCCCATGATTGTCGCCGGTACGGTTTCGGGTAATGCTTTTACCTGGGGAACGCCAGCCGTGATTGAATCGCTCGCATGTGGTTTACAAATGGGGATCGCCTACGATTCAGTTAATCAAAAAGTTGTCGTAGGATATTCCACAAGCGGATCAGGCCAGCGCGCAGTTGTTGCAACGATATCCGGCACGACCGTATCACTCGGCACGATTGCGACCGCTGATGCAACCGGATCAACTTCGCCGGTAACAGTTGTTTATGATTCTACCAATCAAAAAATAGCTTATTTTTATGGGGTTCCTGGAGGTGGTTCGCAAAATTATGCGCGAGTCGGTACGGTTTCGGGAACATCGATTAGCTTTGGAAGTTCGACGCAAATAAATACGGTCGGATCGGTAACGTACACAAGAACGCGTGGAACATTTGACAGCGCCAACGGCAAGGTTATTTTGGTCGGTGCTGAAACAAGTACCCGCATTAGTTCAACGGTTTGTACCATTTCGGGAACGTCGATTAGTGTGGGAACAACACAGCAAATCGATACGGGCAATTTTCAAGGTACTTATGGCCCGCTTTTTGATGTTTGTTATCATGCAGCACAATCGCGTGTCATTGTTAGTTATGCCGTAATTGGCGCAAATAACAATTTTGCGGTTGCCGGTCAAGTTTCAGGAACATCGATTAGTTACGGGTCGTCGGTAACAGTTGATACAACGCAACAATATGAATCAATAAGTTGTTGTTATGATTCCGTCGATCAAGCGATTTTATTTTTGTGCACTAGTGCTTCATCATTTGGTAAGGTTAACAGTGCGGTTCTAAGCGGGTCAACGATTACGTTAAACTACGCAACCGCACAAAGTTATGGCAGCGCAGGCGCGCCGAGTGTTTTGATGTATAACGCTTCATCAAATCGAACTTATATCGCCAGAACCGGAAACCCAACGAGTAGCTCTTTCATTAATGTACCTTATTATGTGACGCTTGCCGCAGCATTTAGCACCAATTTAACAAGCGAAAACTTTATTGGTTTTTCGGATGGCGCTTATGCCGCAGGCCAGACTGCGACGATTGAAATTATCGGAGCGGTCAATGATGGTCAAAGCGGATTGACCCCAGGTCAAAGCTACTATGTGCAATTAAATGGCACGTTGGGCCTATCCCCTGCAAGCCCTAGCGTGTTTGCCGGTACCGCTTTTGCAACGACTAAGATAATTGTGAAAGGTTGATTGTGAAAACCATTGTTAGAACTGAAACGAACCTTTCGCTTTATTGCCTTGCTGATGATGTTGCGATCAACCTGGGCGATAACGTAACCGTGGTCGGTGAACCTGCGCAATTTATCATCAACGATTGCAACGCGCATAACGTCCAGGTATTTGAACAAGTAACCGCACCCGATGATTGGGAAGGCGGGAAATATTGCTTTGACGGGCAAGCCTGGAGCATCGCGCCCGATTGGATCGAGCCTGCAAGCGATGGATCAGCGAACCTTTGAGCATTTGCAGGCGAGCGTATGGCCTTTGCTGGAACAGGTCTATGGCCTGCCTCAAGGAGTGCTTAATGCGATTGCAGGCTATGAAACCGGGGGAACCTACAATACCCGCGCTTTTAATGCGGAGAGCAAAGCGGCGGGCCTGTTTCAGTTAACCCCGGTTGCGCTGAAGCAACTCGCCATTGATACCGGGATCAACTTTGACCCTTACAGCCCAGGCGCAGCAAGCGCAGCGGCAGCGCTCCTTTTAAGGCGGCAGTTGCGAATCTTTCGCGGAGATATTAGCCTTGCCATTGCAGGCTATAACGCAGGCGAAGGTCGCGTCAGGCGATACTTAACGCAAGTGCAAACTGAAGGTAAAGGGTCGCTGCCCCTGGAAACGGCGCGGTACATTAAGCGGATTCGAGAGGCTTTGTGATGAGTGCAAACAATGGCGAGATGGGCAAACAAGCGCTGGACGTTATAAGCGTCATTGCTGCGATTGGGAGTTGGTTAAACGTGTTTACACCGATATTCGGATTGATCGGCGCAACGTGGACGGTCATGCGCATTGCTGAGATGTTGACGGGCAAACCCTTTCATGAGCTGATTCGGCGCAAGCGATCCGAGCAGAGCGAGCAGGAAAAGCCTTGATGGAAGCGCAGAAAAGCCAGGGTGTAAGAGTTTTTGACTTTCTGGTGTATGGGCCTGTTTTGATGCGCTTATCGCGTGAACTGCCCGGATGGAAGGGTGACGTTTTGTTTTTGTTTGGTGCGGGCGCAGCGGTCTACAACTTCGCCAACTGGTACGCGAACGAACAAAAGAAAAACCCAGGCATTGCGCCTGGGTAAAGTCCAACTCACAGGAGACTCGAAGCAACCCTGCCAAGGGTTGCCAAGAGTCTACGCGCAATCGCTACGCGTGACAATATTCAAAGCCAACCGACCAAGGCGAAGATAGCCAGGGCGATGCAAATCGCAAGCATGGTCCAGGCAATGGTTGCGTCGGAGATGAGCGGGTTAACGTGAACGCAGGATTTCGGATCAGCGCAGGCCCAGATCGCCGCGCAATCATGCTTGCAGGGTGGGCAGGGTTTCATGATCGCACCTTTGCTTTGTAGAGCGGAATGAAGCGGTTGCCATCAGTCGGGGGCTTGCGTCGAAGGTAACGCAAGCCAACCGCGTTGACGCAATCGTAGGCAGCGGGTTCAGGTTCAAGCGGTGGGTGCCTGGGGATCGCTAGAACGCGATCTAAGACGCTGATCGCGTCGGCAATAGTTCCACCCGTGACGCTGTTGTTTAACGCCTTGTCGAGCGCTTCGCGGGCGTGCAGCAGTGCTTCGCGGGTGTCGATCTCGCCAAGCGTTGCGGGCGCGATGCGAAGCGAGCGCGGGATCTTTTGATCGAGCTGTTGCTCGATGCTCGAAACAAAGCGCAAGGCTTGCGAAGGGTTCAAGCGCGCTTCGATAACGCCCACGCCTGGGATGTTGAGAACGTAAAGGCTTGCGCCTTTGGTGGTGGTATCCATGCTTCCCTCATGAAATAAACGCAGCGGATCGCTGCAACGCGATTTTGCGCGTAGGTGCAAGCGGTTT
>Ga0169931_10005464_pt1 | contig 19361 bp, 13 predicted proteins | sample Kivu_15m_20L_FD_129675 | JGI IMG/M metagenome (GOLD analysis project Ga0169931, IMG submission 129675) | Freshwater microbial communities from Lake Kivu, Western Province, Rwanda to study Microbial Dark Matter (Phase II) - Kivu_15m_20L... | ecosystem: Environmental > Aquatic > Freshwater > Lake... | reverse complement strand
CGATCGCTATGAACCAGGGCATGCCCAGCCGTCGTTCGACAAGCAATTCGTGCGACAGTGGCTGAGCGAAGAAAGTGGTTGGGATCAGAACAGTCCTCCGCCTCCGCTCCCACCGCGAATCGTCGCCGAGACGCAGAAGAAGTACGCCCAGGCCGAACGACTGCTCTGTCAATAAGCAGTGCCTCGAAGCTACCGCGACGCACGTGGGGCCGATCAACGACTCGGTACTACGGCCGGACGCGAACAAGCTTCATCAGCCGACCGGCAACATTCCAGTCCTGGACGTACAAATTCCCATCACGATCCCAGTACGATCCGTGGGTACCGCTGAAAACGCCCTCGATCCATTTGTCCTGAAAAACATTAAAATTCGCGCGCTGGTTCTCGTCGATATTATGTCCGAGCACGGCGATGATCGTGTTGCTCTTGTCCAAGATCACGAGACGGCCATGGAGGTCGGGGACCGAAACATAGTCCCCTTGAATCGCGGCCGAGGTCGGCATTCCTAAACCCGTCACGATCTCTTCCAAAAACTGCCCCTCCAGATCGTAATGCAATAGCCGTCCTTTGGGCTGATGATTGCGATCGCAGATCAATAACCGCGGCGGATTGTAGCGCGTATCGAGGGTCATCCCATGGCAGGTGTTGAATTCCTTGAGGCCGTTCCCTGGCGAGCCAAAGTGCATCAAGTACTTGCCATTTTTGTCATATTTGAAAATGTGATTGCTCGCATAGCCATCGGCCAGAAAGATCTCTCCCCCAAGTCCGACGGTAATCGCGGTGGGGTTGAAACGGTCGAGACCCAAGCCTGATTCCTCGGGATATTTCAGCCGCAGAACAATCTCGCCACTGTGTGCATTGAACTTGATCCCCTCGGCATTATTGTTCCGCGCCCCGTAGATGAATTCGCCCCCTTCTTCGTTCCGAATCTCCATGTCATGAATGTTCGAATAATCGTCCCCAAGATACGTTTGAATGACCTGACCTTCGGGAGTGAAGACAAAAACTCCCGCTTGGGCACTGGTGTAGATATGCCCCTCCTGGTCAATCACCACGGAACCATGCGTCGGTCCCAGGGGAGATTCTCCTGTCGGCCGCAGCCCCCAGTGGGGAACGGTCTCGAAGGTCATCGCCCCGGCCCCCATCCGGACCGGAAGAACCTTTGCTTTTCCCGTCCCAGGCTCCTGGGCAACGAGCGGTTGTGGGAAAAGGGCGAGAGCCATAAGGCCCCCAAAGAGCGCGGACCACACGTGGAAGCGAGTCATGAAGAATTTGCCTGTAGAGAACGGAAAAAGAAACGACATCATCAGCATCAGGGGGTCTCGTCCGCGGTCCGCTCCAGCAATCGCGCCCGCAGCCGATTCCCATGCTCCTGCGGATCGCCCTGGGTCTTGTAGAGCGAAATCGCCTGCTCTGCCCCACCGAGGCGCTCCACGGCGCGTCCGAGATTGTACCTCGCTGCGGCACTCCAAGGTGAATCGGCGCTGTCTACGAGAACTCGCTTCTCCAGCCAGTTCTTGGAATTCTCGTAATCCCCCCGATCGTACTGAATCAGGCTCAGCCAGAAACTGGCCGTCCGCTTGGCAAGCCGCATCATGTTCTGGACCTGCAGGATCTTGGCGTCGTAAAGCTCCTGGGTATCTCCCAGCGACCTGCGAACATTGTATTTTTGCTGCAGCTGGACATCGGTTCGCAGCCGGCTGATCTCGCTCTCCGGAAAACGCATGTCCCCATAAGCCGCGCGGGCACCTGGCTTCTGGTCCACGCGCTCGAGATTCCCCAGCAAGTGATCCCACCGTGCAAGGGCCAGCGGAAATTTGTCGGCGACTCGGTCGTCGAGCATCAACCACTGAATGCTCTCCCATGCAGCAATTTCTTGGTTCACGCGCACGACCTCCGCGAGCAAATCCTGATAGACTGCGGCCTGAATCGCCAGCGGCCAGAGCTGCACTTTCGCAACCCCTTGGACCGTAAGATACTTCGCCGCGGCCGCATCGAGATCGATCGCGACGCGGAGCCGGTTCTCCCCGGTCAATCCACGCTCCAGCTGTGCCATCCGGTATGACAACCCTTCGGGCTCTGCGTCCAGCAAGGCGATCGTCTTGTCAATATCTGAGCTGGACCATGGATAATCGAACCATCCCTGGACGCTCAGACGACGAAGAATTGTCGGATCACGCTGTGCCTCAGCCAGCGTCGCAATCCCTTGTTGGTTGCTCCCAGGAATCGGGAGCCCAAGTCCTGGTTCGAACAAGAAAAGCTCTTTCCCGACAAACACTCCGGCACCCCACACCGCCGCAGGGTCCGCGCCTTCGATGCCCAGCGCACACGCTTCAAGTTCTGCCTGCTGGCACAGATGGATGAAGACCCGCGCCCGCTGCAGACGATCTCCCTCGCCGCGAACGAGCGTCTGTAAGACCGTTTGCCGATATCCAGGACCGCGATACTGCATTCCTAGTGGAAATTGCTGACCGCGCGGTCCCGGATCGTCCAACTCGGTGGGAACGAGGCGAATGTTCCGCACCGTCCAGTCAAAAATCCGTATCGCGCGAAGAAGCTCCGCTTGACCTTCGGCTCCCAACCGCTCCTGCTGTGTCTCAATCCACGGCGCGAAGAGCGGATCCTCTGCTGGAACCTCCCCCATCCACCCAAGAATCCGCTTACAGAGATGTCTGGAGCGAAGATAATCGACATCCGCGGGTCCAAAAGAACGCCGCTCGAGTTCCTCCAACGGCGGGTAGCGAAGAAGGGGCCCGTCGAGCGCTGCGAGAAGCTCCGCACGCTTCCATGGGACCTCCGCTCGTTCCCCCTGGAGCCACGCATTGAGCAGCCCCAGGACGCGCGATGTGGCAACGGTGTACTCCGATTCATGCAACTGGCTGACAATTTCAAAAACGCTCACCAGCGGGTCGCTCTCCGCAATTTTCTCCATCCGGCTCTCGCGCTGCCGCTGGACCTCCTCGAGCGATGGGAGCGACGGGCGGCAACCGCCGATGCCAACCGCCACGAGGCTCAGCAGGACAATCCCCATCGTCCCACGGATCCCCCCGCTCATCCCGCCGCTGACCGCCGCGCGAACGCGGGCAAGCTGTGCAAAGAGCTCCCCGATCGCCCCGAGCGGAACCATGTTCGGACCATCGCTCGGCGAGAGGTCGGGCTGGGGATGAGTCTCGAGGAAAATCCCGTCCACCCCGACCGCCACGGCCGCGCGGGCAAGCGGGGGAACCATCGCACGATTCCCCCCCGTCGCCCCGCCAAGTCCTCCGGGTTGCTGGACACTGTGCGTGGCGTCAAAGATCACCGGCGCTCCCAACGAACGCATCAGCGGAAGTCCCGTCATGTCGTTGACTAGTCTGCCGTAGCCAAAAAAAGTCCCGCGCTCGGTCAACATCGCTCCTCCCGCTCCTCCAGTTCGTAACTTCTCAAGCACAAACGCCATGTCCTGCGGAGCCATAAACTGCCCTTTCTTGACATTCACGACGCGACCTGTGGCGGCCGCCGCGAGCAGCAGATCGGTCTGCCGAGCAAGAAATGCGGGTATTTGAAGGAGATCACAGACCTCCGCCACCTCGGCCGCTTGCGTAGGAAGATGAACATCCGTCGTCACCGGCACCCCCAACCGCTCGCGGACTGCGGCCAAGATCTCGAGCCCCTCCGCAACGCCGGGACCGCGGTAACTCTCGCGGCTCGTCCGATTGGCCTTGTCAAAGGACCCTTTGAAGACAAATCCGAAACCATGCTCGATGGTCGCTTCGCGAAGCCGCTGGGCAATTTCCAGCGCCCCCTCGAGCGTCTGCAAAACGCACGGTCCCCCAATAACCAGCAATGGGTGCCCCGTTCCACAGGGTACACCACCCACGTTCACTTCCGAGGAAACCCCCGCCGTTCGACTCGCATCAGGCAACTGGCTCACATCGACTCCTTCGGTAATCGCAAGGTCACGCGCTGGGGTAGCACTCGAATCTCGACTGGCAGACGCCCCGCGTAGTCGCCGTCGATTTGGACCGCCAACGGTCGCTCGCACGAGATCAAAAATCGCGCTCCCAACTCCCGAGGCACATCCCCCCAAGCCATATGCCGCTGCGTGAGAATGCCCATCAAGTACCGTAGCGTTGCCGCGTGAGAACCTCGCTCGAATCCACAGAAATTCAGCAATCCATCGGCTCCCTCGGCCTCCGGTTCAATCCGCAGCGCCGTCGCATAACAGGGAAGATTGAACACGAAGGCCCACGCCACCGTCAACGCATCCCCCCAACTCGGGCCCTCCCCGCGGCGGACAACGATCGGGGGATAACGATATCTACGCACCATTTGCAGGATCGGTTTCGCATAAGTCCAGCGTCGAATATGCCCTCGCCTCCCCAGTTCCACGCGACGAACCGTTTCCGCATCAAAGCCCGCCGAAAGCATCAGCAGCATCAACCGCCGCGCTCGCGCCGGGGAACGGGCATGGAGAAACGACACCTCTCCAGCATCGATCGAGTGGTTTCTCCCTGCCACGACGGCTGACACAATCGACTCGGCAGATCGCAGCTTTCGCCCACGCGTCAATCCAAAATGCCGTGCCAGCAAGTTCTCTGTCCCCAGTGGAAACGGAACAATCGGGACGCCGGCCGGAATCCCTCCCGCCACCAGGTTCATCGTCCCATCTCCACCCGCAGCAACCACCACGAGCTCCCCGTCGCCTCCCTCCTGGTCCTTCTCGCCCGGTGCTCCACCACAGCGATCGACCCACCGCGAAACCTCGGCAAATCCCTGCTGTGGGTCCGTGTAAAGATCGGCCCGAAAACGCCGCTCGCGGAGCTCGCGAAGCACCTCGGTAACGACCCGACCCGATTCTCCCGCACCCGCCTTGGGGTTCGCAAAGAGGATCACTCGCCCCCCCGAAAGGAACGAACGTTCACCAGCAGTGATTCTTTTTTTCATCGTTCGCACCCCGTCGTCCGCAGGAGAACTCACTGAGCCAAGTAGATTCCGCTCGGCCCCGAAGGATTCCGCTCAAAAGATCGCAAAAGAATTCAAAAGATAAGCTACGGTTCCGTAAGTTGCATGCGCAGTGCAAACCCCGCATGGTTTCAGCGAGATCCGGATCGTATGGCAGAGCAATCCCCAAGCAGACTGGCAAAGTGGTTTCGAAACTACTGGGTGGCAGGCCTGGTCTTTTTGATGGTTGGCATGCACGCAGTGATCATTGCTTATGTCAGGCATCAAGTCGCGCGGCTGAAAAATGTCCAAACGACGGCTGTCGAGATCGGACCCTTTCGCTTTCGCAGCATCACCGACAAGGACCATGTTCATTTCTTCCAGCTCCATGCGGTGGTCGACCCGAATCGCCGCAGTCTGAGCGAAGAACGGATCGAGCAACTGCGACCCGAGATCCTTGAAGGGATCCAGCAAATGCTCACCCAAGCCGAAGCGGATTGGCTCGGCGACCCCGGCCAGAAGGAACTTCGCGCACGGATGCTGCAGATCGTCCTAAAGCATGTTAAAGACCCGATCATTCAGCGGCTGGTGATCACCGACTGGATGACCGCCCCAGCGGGTGCGGTGGTCATTCATATCGGCCAGCAAGCCGATGGGGAATCCTCAGCCGCCCATCTCCTCCAGTGAACTGTTCCGCTGCTTTTGGTCCGGCGATGATTCGCAATCGCGGCTCGGAACCCCGTCGTCCTCGGTCGATCCCCCAAGTACTCCGGCTGGACTGCTCACTCCGGCTGGACTGAGCACTCCGGCTGGACGCTCGCGCGTTGTCCGCACGGACACCGGCGGGTTGCTCCGCAGCAGCTGGAAGGTGTTGATCTGCCGGGCATCGATCTCGAACATGACGCGATTGTGCAGCCACCACCGCGCCGTCCGCCCCTCCTCCTCGGTCTCCCCCTGCGGACCTGCGGAAATCGGCGGCTGGATTTCGAAGTAAACCCACACGAAGCGGACCTCGCGTTCGACTCCCACCCACCGAAAACGTTTTCGCCGCGCATCGCTGGCCGCAGGATCCTCAAGATTTTCAGCAGCCGTGGAGGAGTCGAGGAAGAATCGGTCGACGAGGTAGTCGACGAGCAGTTTCTCGGTGTCGGCGGGAGACTCCTTTTCCAGCCGGATCGCGCGCTTCTGCCGTTTGGAGAGCACTTCGTCCAGATCGCGGGGTGCAAGGCGGAGCGAAACCTGCAGCGCCGTCCGATCAGCGTTCCATTGCCCCTCGGCCAAACTTTCGTGGACCGGGTGCAGCAGTAGCGCCATGAGGATCATCACCAAGGCAGCACTAGCCATCGCTTGTCGCTCCCCCGTCGCCAACCTGACCACTGGCCCCTTTTTGTTCTTTACCAGACTCTTGTTTACCAGACTCTTCCGTCGTTGCCTCTTCCTTCGCGGCTGGTTCCTTGGCTGACTGCTCCTTTGCAGCCTCTTCCTTGGCTGCTTGTTCCTTCACGGCTTGTTCCTTCACGGCTTGCTCCTTCACGGCCTGTTCCTTCGCTGCTTGTTCCTTCGCTGCTTGTTCCTTCGCTGCTTGTTCCTTCGCTGCTTGTTCCTTCGCTTCGCGTTCCTTAGCTTGTCGCATCGGGCTTGTCCCTCCCCCGCCGCGCGCCTGGAACAATTCGAACCGCGTTGGCAGCAGCCGTGGCGGCCAATGATTGTTGTCGTCATCAGTATCGGCGGTTTGCCGCCGCGGATCGAGCTCGACGCGGACCAGCTCTCGATCGGTAATCACCAGCTTGCTGACCTCGCTGCTATTTCGACGCCAGATTTCGGCAGGAATGGTCAGTGTCTCCTGCGTCCCGTCGGCATAATGCAGGCGGAGGATGATCGGCATCACGAGCCCCCCGACATTCCGCAAGTCGAGGACGTAGAAGTTAGTCGTCCGTTTGAGCAGACCTCGCTGATCGTCCCCCAGAGACTTCAGAAACCGCTCGAATGCTTGCCGATCATCATCGCTGACCTGCAGGGGATCGTACTGGTTATAAAAATCCTTGAGCTCCGGATACTGATCGACCAGTTTCGGCAATGACGCATTGCGCTCGGCGGAGAGCGATGGTTCGCGGCTCTGCTTTTCGAGTCGCTTCCGCTCGGCCCGCTCATCGGGATCCCCACTATCGATCTGGTAGAGCCGCACACTGTCGATTGCCAGATCGACATGATCGGTGCTGTAAAACCACCCTCGCCAGAACCAGTCGAGATCGACGCCCGATGCATCCTCCATCGTGCGAAAGAAATCGGCGGGTGTCGGCCGCTTGAATTTCCATCGCCGCGCATATTCCTTGAAAGCGAAATCAAACAGTTCTCGCCCCAGGATCGTCTCGCGCAGAATATTCAGCGCCGTTGCTGGTTTGGAATAAGCGTTCGGACCGAACTGAAGAATCGATTCGCTGTTCGTCATGATCGGGACTTGGCCATTGCCACGCATATAGCCAACGATCGACGCGGGTTCTCCAGCGCGACTAGGATAATTTTCCTCCCACTCTTGTTCGGCCAAGTACTGCAGGAAGGTGTTGATCCCCTCATCCATCCACGTCCATTGCCGCTCGTCACTGTTGACGATCATCGGGAAATAATTATGCCCGACCTCATGGATGACGACCGAAATCAACCCATACTTCGTCCCCGCCGAATAGGTCCCGTCCTCCTCGGGTCGAGGACCATTGAAGCAGATCATCGGATATTCCATCCCACCGACAGGGCCGTTGACGCTGATGGCCACCGGGTAGGGATAATCAAAGGTGTAACGGCTGTAAACCTTGAGCGTATGCACGATTGAGGGGGTCGAATAACGGCTCCACAGCGGTTCGGCTTCGCGCGGGTAATACGACATCGCATACACCTCGCGCTCTCCCATCCGATGGACCATCGCATCCCAAATAAATTTGCGGCTGCTGGCAAAGGCAAAGTCGCGTACATTTTCCGCGCGGAAAACCCAGGTCTTCTTCTCCTCAGTCCCCGCCAGCTCGTTTTCCGCTGCCTCCTCAGGGGTGACAATAAAGTGGGGTCGATCGTGCCCCTTGGCTTGCTCGAGCCGTTCTCGCTGCAGCGGCGTGAGTACCTCGTGGGCATTTTGGAGCACCCCCGTGGCGGCCACCAGATGGTCGGCCGGGGCAGTGATCCGCACCGTGTAATCCCCCAGCTCTAACGTGAATTCCCCCGCTCCCAGAAACTGCTTGTGCTGCCACCCGGTGTAATCGGTGTAAGCGACCAGGCGCGGAAACCACTGGGCCATCTCATAGATGTAGTTCTTATCTTTTTCAAAGTACTCATAACCGCCCCGCGCGCGGAGCTGTTTCGCATCGACAATGTTGAATGCAAAATCGATTTCGATGCCGATTGCGTTCCCCGGTTGCAGCGGTTGCGGAAGATCGATCCGCATCATCGTGTCGACAATGATGTAGGGCAGCGGCGTGCCATCGGAACTGGCGACGCGAGAGATCGTATAGCCCCCCTGAAAATTTTGACTCAGCAGCAACGTTTGGATCTGCTCGAAGGGGACGCGCGAACCCAGTGGCGCGGCGGTCGCAGTCCGATTCGAAACCGAATCGGGATGGAAGATGTTCTGGTCGAGCTGAAACCAGACATAGCGGAGCGTCATCGGGGAATCGTTATGATAACGAACCTTCGTCGTTCCCTCGATCCGCTGACGCTGGTCATCCAGAGTCACATCGATTTCGTAATCGGCGCGCTGCTGCCAGTACCCAGGGCCCGAGTCCCCCGAAGCGGTGCGGTACTCGTTGGGGGTCGGCAACCATTCCTCGAGCTGACGAAAGGCATCCGGAAGCCCCCCGTTCTTCGCGTTCTCCGGGGGCTGTGCCATGACCTGCATCCCCGCCAGTGAACTCCACAAACCGGCCAGAACACACCACTTTCCTGCCAGAACACACCACTTTCCGGCCAGGGCACTCCTTGTCGCGACAATCGCCAGCAGCACCGCACGACAGAAAACAGGAAAAGGACCAAAGAATCGAATCGCAGCAACCATGGTTCACCGGCAGTTCGCTAAATCCAAGAGACAGGGCTTTCGTTGCAGTTTACCTCCAGCAAAAATTAATAAAACATCCTTCCTCCACCGATTGCCTGCCGCCGCACCCTTTTCTGCGGCAAACCGTCCCCACCACCCCCCCCAATAAAAAAGCCCCCACGCAGCGCACTGAAAAGAGAGCACGGCGGCCCTCAGGCCCGAAGACCGATGTCGAGCACCCTGAAGACTGGATATTGCACCAACATTCATGCCGGAACCGATCTTCGGTCACTGCGTGAAAATTTGCGGCGTTACAGTGCCGAGGTCCGTCATTTGGCCCGCCCCGATGAATCGCTTGGCGTCGGTCTTTGGGTCCCGGCGCAGGCGGCTCAGCAACTCGTCGAGAAACCCGAAGAAATCGACTCTCTCGCGGCACTTCTGGCCGAGCTGCGGCTGGAACCCTACACCTTCAATGGTTTTCCGTACGGTAATTTTCATGATGCGGTCGTCAAGCACCGTGTCTATCTTCCCGACTGGGGCGATACCGCGCGTTTGCGCTACACGCGGAACTTGGTTGCAATCCTCGACCGCCTTTTGCCTCAAGGTGCTGTTGGTTCGATCAGCACGCTTCCGCTGGCATGGGGAAAAGAGCAGCCAGACCTGGCTGCTCAAGCGGCGACAGAGCTTTCGACAATCGCCAGCGAACTGGCCGCGCTCGAATCGGCTTCGGGACGGAGAATCGTCTTGGCGATTGAACCGGAACCTGGCTGCATGCTCGACCGCGCGGACGATGTGATCGCTTTTTTCGCTTCATCGGTCGCTCCTGAACACCGCCGCTACCTCACTGTCTGTCACGACATTTGTCACTCGGCGGTGATGTTCGAATCGCAGGCGGAGGTCCTTGGTCGTTATGCCGCCGCCGGGATCGTGATCGGCAAGGTGCAGGTCAGCAGTGCGATTCGCGTTCCCTGGCAGCGAATGGACGAAGAACAAATGCTTGCGGCCCTGCGGCAGCTGCAGGGATTTGCGGAGGATCGTTACCTGCACCAAACGGGGCGCTGCGAGGCCTCGGGCGAGTTTTCACTGGTCGAGGATTTGCCGCAGCTGCTTGCCAGCCTGCAGGCCGATGGGGCGATCGACCAGTCCGTGCCGCATCTACCGATCGGGACCGGAGGACCTGCCGGGGACCGCGCTTGGTGCATCCACTTTCATGTCCCGATTTTTCTCGATCGCTTTGGGGTCCTCGAGGGGACGCAGGATGATATTGTTTCGTGCCTGACAACTCTGCTCAGCAGCGATTCGTCGGGCTGGATCCCGCATTTTGAAATCGAGACCTACGCGTGGGGAGTGCTTCCCAGTACGATGCGTCAAATGTCGCTCGCCCAGTCCATTGCCGGCGAGGTGCAGTGGCTGGATCGCTTCCTGCACGACCTGCGGCTGGACCCCTGAATCTCGTGGTCCATTCCCTTTTCTGAAAACAACGCCCTTTCCTGAAAACAAAAAGAAAACACTCCGTCGATGATCGAATTAGGGATCAATGTGGATCATGTCGCCACGCTTCGCCAAGCGCGGCGGACCTACGAGCCAGACCCCGTCGTTGCGGCCGCGCTGGCCGAGCAGGGAGGGGCGGATGGGATTACCTTTCACCTTCGTGAGGACCGCCGCCACATCCAGGAGCGCGATGTCCAGCTGCTGCTGCAGACGGTGAGCGTGAAAACGAATTTCGAAATCGCATGCAACCCCGAAGTCTTGGGGATCGCGTGCCGTGTTCGCCCGACATGGGCTTTGCTCGTCCCCGAACACCGACAGGAGATCACAACCGAAGGGGGACTCGATCTTCTTTCACACCACTCCCGCGTGGCCGATGCGATCGACCAAATCCGCAGCGCTGGAATTCTCGTGAGTCTCTTTATGGATGCCGATCCTGAGCAGATCGCCGCGGCGCTGCGGCTGCCGATCCAGGCGATCGAGCTCCATACCGGACCCTACGCGATCGCTCGCGGAGAGGCCCAGCACGAGCAACTCCAACGCCTAAGAGAGGCCGCGAGAGAGATCCGTGAGGCGGGAATTCGCGTCCACGCCGGACATGGTTTGAATTATGCAAACGTTCGACCCGTGGCCCGAATCGAAAACCTGGCGGAAGTGAATATCGGCCACGCAATCGTCTCTCGCGCCCTCTTTGTCGGGTTCCGCGAGGCAGTCGCCGAAATGCGACGGATCCTCGACACGATTCCCCCTTCGTGACGATTTCTCGCAAGTGACGATTTCTCGCAAGTGACGATTTCTCCGGCAAACCTCCGAGAATGAGCTACCCTTTCCGCGACGGGGTTCGGCGGAGGTCCCCGGCCATCGCATCGCGCTTTCGCGAAGGCAGGCGAGATCACTTGGGAACAAGCATGACAGAGCGGAAATGCGCCCCGGCGGGCAAAGAGTGCGGATTTGGTCATGGCGAGCTTGTCGGCATCGTCGGCAACGGGTCGACCAAAGCTAGGAGTAGGAATAGGGATAAGAATAGGGATAGGAATGTTGCCAGGCGGTTCTTCGCGGGGTTGCCGAGTGCTCGCGTTTTGCTCTTGGGGCTTGCGGTTCTGCTGCTTGGAGTTCCTTCCACCGCCGCCGCATTCGATCCCCGCCCCTGTGGTCCAGCGCGGATGACCAGCCCGCTCAAGTTTCTCATTCCGCAGGGGATCGCCGGAGCCGATTTTCGCCCTGCATGTCGGCGGCACGATGCGTGCTACGACACCGCGGGAGCGAACCGGCATGCATGCGACCGCCAATTCCAGCGCGATTTGATCGCGGCCTGCGACCGCTCGCGATGCCCCCTTTTTTGCCGCTTTGTGGCCGTGGTCATGGGGAATGTGACGATGCGTTATGGGGAACAATCGTTCCAAACCGCCCAAGCGATTGCCAGCACGCGATAACCTTTCGCAGCGCGCAACCCCCGTCGCGATGGCGACGGCCAGCGGAGTGGAGGATGAAAAGTTGATGAACCTCGATTGAACCGGGGATGGCAGAGGGCTTAGTCTACACGGACGCGATCACCCACAACTCATTTTTCGACCGCCCGCTATGAAGCCCCATACATCGCTCGATCGGCGTCATTTCCTGCTCGGCTCCGCCGCACTTGCATCGGCATGCTGGCTCTCGGGTAAAGCGACTGGGGCGGTCGCGAGACGACTCTCTTTGCAGGACGATCCTTTCCAGATGGGGGTGGCTTCTGGCGATCCGGACGAACATGGCTTTGTTCTTTGGACGCGTCTTGCGCCGCGACCGTTCGAAGGGGGAGGGATGCCAGACCAGGCAGTCGAAGTGGGCTGGGAAGTTGCTGCGGATGAGACATTTCACAGCGTTGTGCAGAAGGGGATTTTTCACGCCACCCCAGCGCTTGCCCACAGCGTTCATATTGAAGTCGTCGGCCTGAAGCCCGATCGCTGGTACTTTTATCGCTTTCACGCTGCCGGACAGACAAGCCCTGTGGGACGCGCGCGGACATTCCCTCGCCGCGACGTAATGCCCTCGCAACTCCGCCTCGCCTTTGCCTCCTGCCAGCATTACGAGCAGGGGTTCTACACTTCGCTCCAGCACTTGGCCCAAGAGGATCTCGACATTTGCATCCACTTGGGTGATTACATCTATGAGGGGCCAGCCCGCAAGAATGGAGTCCGCCAACATCAGGGTCGGGAAATTACCACCTTGGAAGAATATCGCCAGCGATTTGCCCTCTATCGTTCCGATCCCCACCTCCAAGCCGCGCATGCCGCCATGCCCTGGTTGGTGACCTGGGATGATCACGAATTTGACAATAATTATGCTGGGGAAATCAGCGAGGAAGAAGGGATCGACCGCGCGGCGTTTCTCCGGCGGCGGGAAGCAGCCTATCAGGCGTACTATGAAAATATGCCGCTGCGGAGCAGCGCACTTCCCGCCGGTCCGCAGCTGCGTCTGTTCCGGAGCCTCCCCTTTGGCCGACTGGCCCAATTGGCGGTGCTCGACACGCGGCAGTATCGCACCGACCAGCCCAACGGAGACAAGCGCGGACCGCTGGTCGGAGATGTTTTCAGTCCGACTGCCGAAATGCTCGGCGCGTCCCAGGAGCAATGGTTGCAGACCGAATTGCTGCAAAGCCCGGCGACGTGGAATGTCCTTGCCCAGCAGGTGATGATGGGTCGCATCGATCGCATCCCCGGCCCCGAGTTCGGATACAGCATGGACCAGTGGTCGGGTTATGACGTCCCGAGGCGCCGCCTGCTCTCGTTTCTTGAAGAGCAAAAAATTGCCAATCCGATCGTCCTTACCGGGGACATCCACTGCAGTTGGGTCAACGATCTGAAGGTCGACTTTGATCGTCCTGATGCACCGGTTGTGGCGACCGAGTTCGTCGGGACGTCGCTGAGCTCCGGCGGAGACGGACAGGATCAGCATGAAGGAGTTCCACAGATTCTCGCCGAAAACCCCTTCGTCAAATTCTATAACGGCCAGCGCGGTTATGTCCGCTGCACCGTCACCCCCGAGCGGTGGGTCGCGGACTATCGCGTCGTTCCCTTCGTGACTCGGCCCGACGCGCCGATTCAAACCCGAGCTTCGTTCGCTGTCGCCGCCGGCCAGTGTGGTGCCGAACAAATTGCTTAGGGAGGGTTGTTCCAAAAGTCGCTGGCGTGTATGCAACTAGGGATGCGGGGAGCTGCTCCACCGCACTTGGTCCTCGGCTGCTTGTCCACGAGAAGGTTTTTGGAAATGACCAGCCCACGAAAAGGCGCTGCCTTTGCCGGATTGTCCGTCGCGATCGTCACTCCTTTTCGCGATGGCGAGGTCGATTACCAGCGACTCCGCGAGCAGATCGATTTTCAGATCGAAGGGGGAACCGGCTGCCTCGTGCCGGTCGGAACGACCGGTGAATCCCCAACCCTCTCCCATGAGGAACACGAGCGCGTGATTGCAGAAACGATCCAGTATGTCGCTGGGCGCTGCAAGGTCATGGCGGGGACGGGGAGCAACAGCACGCGCGAGGCACTGCGGCTGACCCTCCGCGCGGCCCGCGAAGGGGCCGATGCCTCCCTGCAAGTTGCACCCTATTACAACAAACCGACGCAGGAAGGTTTTTTTCAGCACTTCAAGCAAATTGCCGAGGCCGTCGAGATTCCTCTGTGCGTCTACAACATTCCGGGACGGACGGGAAAAAACATTGAACCCGAAACCATCTGCCGATTGGCAGAAGTCTCCGGGATTACGATGGTCAAGGAAGCAACCGGCTCGCTCGACCAGTGCTCGCAGATTCTCAGCAGCACCGACCTGACGGTTCTCAGCGGTGACGACAGTCTCACCCTCCCGATGATGTCCGTCGGCGCCGAAGGAGTGATTTCAGTCGTGGGGAACATTGTCCCAGGAGACCTCCTCGAAATGATCCATCTGTTCACCAGCGGAGACATCCACGGGGCAATGCGGTTGCATCACCAACTGTTTTATCTCTGCCGTGATATGCTCGGACTGGCCACCAATCCGATTCCAATTAAGGCGGCGATGCAGATTCTCGGGCGCGATACGGGGGAACTTCGTTTGCCGATGACCCCGCTGGAATCGGCCGGCAAGCAGGCGCTGCGGCGGACTTTGCAAAATTATGGTCTTTTGGCTCCCGCCGCCGTTTCCTGAGGGCCTCGCCGAAAAGGGGTCTGAACCTCTACTGGCCGGAAGGTCGAAAAAAAGTTTCTTCGGTGCCCGATCAGGAGCTATGATTGCTCATTCGTTTCTTGCATCGCCTTGGCCTTCCTCCTTGAGAGACACCCGGAACCGACATGCAGTGCCATCGTCTGGCAGAGCGGATCAGCCAACTCGATCCTGAGCTTCCTGCCGTCGAGGTCGCGCGTCTTTGTTTGCTGATGCTGACGCAGCAGCCCGAGAGCGACCTTTTGGAACAGCCTGAGGAACTCGCCCGCCAGTGGAAAGGGGCCTCGTTTCGGCTCAAGGCGAGCGCCGACCAGCATGCCGCGATGACCGCGGAACTGGAGACATTGTGGAGCGATGGACCACAGCGATTCTCACCAGAGCAAATTTGGATTCTCGTTCGAGCGATCAAAGTGCAAAGCCAGATCCTTGATCTCTACAGCGATTCGGTCTGTTTGACCTGATCCACTCGGCGATTCGGCGCGAACTGGGCAAGAAGTGCCGGAAGAAAGAACAGATCCGCGAAGAGCGCCGAGAAGAAGGTTGAGATCCCCATCCACGCGAAAATGAGATGCTCGCGTGAATCGCTCAGAAGCACCGTACTGAATCCCGCCACCAGGACAATCGTCGTCGTGATCAGCGCCGTGCCGACGCTGACAAAAGAGCGTGAAAGGGCTTCTTCTGTGGCATAACCCGCTTCGCAGCACTCAAGGTAGCGGGTCATGAAGTGGATCGTGTCGTCGACGGCAATTCCCAGGCAGACGGTAAAAGCACAGACGCTGACGAGTTCCAGTCCCTGATCAAACAGATAGAGCCCCGTAGCCGTCAGCGCGAGGGGAAAAACGTTCGGCACCACCGCGATCAAACCAATCCGCACCGAGCGATAGACCAGCGCGAGGACGGCGAAGATGATCAACGATGCAGTCCCCAAACTGGTCGCCAGATCGACGACCACGCGATACAGATTTCTCCAGCGAAAGACGGCTCGACCTCCAAGATCAAACTGGAACTCCGGATGCCGGCTGCGAATCTCGTCGAAGCCTCCTTCGATCCGCTCGAAGACCTCCGCATACTTGGCGATTCCCAGATCTTGCACTCGAAAGACCACCTTGGCTTCACTCCGCTCCGGTACGTAATAGGCTCGTTTCAGCGGCGGTGGCAGCAGTTCGACCATCGCCATTCGGTTCCCCTCAGGACCGCTCCCGGGGACCCCCTCGATTAACCGTGCGATCGAAAGCGGGTGACCGATGAGGGGCTCACTTGCGAGCAGCGCATGGACCTCGTTGAGGACAGCGAGGATCTGCGCGTCATCTTCTCCAGTCCGGGGGGACCAGCGGACAACGACCTCCGCGGTTTCAAGTCCACCCATCACGCGATCGAGCAACTGGATTCCCCGCGCCGCCTCGCTGCCCTGCGGCAACCCACGCTGCCGCCGCTCGTCGGGCTCGATCTGCAAGGCAATCCCCGCGAGAACCAACGTCGAGAGAATCGCCGCAGCACTGACTGCGCGGCGATGCTGGACGACGAAATCGATCGCGCCGCCGATCCCCCCAAGTCGACCTTGAATCCATCCCGTCGCGTGCCCGGAATGAATCCTACGGCCAAGGATCGTGCTCGAGGCCAAAGGGATCACCGTCAGGACCGCGACAAGCGTGAGCGTCACTCCCAAGACCGCGCACCAGCCGAATTCCTGGACGACTTCATGTTCAGCCAGTCCGAGCGAACCGAGACCGATCGCCGTGGTCAGTGAGGTGAGGACACACGCCAGTCCGACTTCGCGGGTTCCCAATCGTGCCGCTTCACGCGGTTTCATTCCCTCGCTGCGGTGATGACGAATCTGCACCATCACGTGAACCCCATCGGTCAGTCCCACTAAAGACAGCAGGGTGGGAAGGATGACGTCATTGAATGGATTGTCTGCAAGCTGGAAATAGCGAAGAAAGCCCAGCGTCCAAAAGACCCCCAGCGCTGGCGCCAGCGAGACGACAAAGACCGCCGCCGGACCTCGAAAGAGAACGAGCGCCACCAAACCAATCACCCCGTAGGCAATCAGTTGGTAACGAAGCTGATTGGCATCGCGCGCGCTGACGGCGGCGAGATACAGCGGGACGGGACCGGTCGCGGTGACCTGAGCATCAAAACCCGGGGTTCCGGCGATCACTTTCCGTGCTGCCTCGGCAAGCTCCGTCGTCACATCCGCGTCGTCACGGACATCGAGCCAATCGACTTTGACCATCAGCAGCATTGTCTTGGCATCGGTCGAAAGAAACTGTCCGACCACCAGCGGATGCTGGAGCGCCTTGCGGCGCGCCGCTGCGACCTGCGTCTCCGAGGGACGACCACGGGGAATAATCGGTTCGGGCAACCCGAACACATTCAGGATCGGGACGCGATCAAGCCATCGGACCCGTTCGACTTGCGGGAGCGACTCAAGCGACTGGACCACGGCGCGGAGGGTCTCGATCCCGACGACCGAAAAGAGTTCGTCCGACTCAATGATCAGGATCGTATCCGCATCATAGACACGTTCGGGCGTCACGTTCGGCAGCGATGCCTGGGAACCTGAGCGAGAGTCCTCGGGATTCTCCTGGGGTTGCACGAGCCTCAGTCGCGGCACCCAGCGCTGCGGCGCCCCGGGATCGTAATACCCCAGCGCGGCGATCCCTGTCAGGACGATCACGAGCGCCGTCACCGCAAGCGGATGATCGACAACTTGACTCAGGAAACGATTCACCCGCGCGTGCACTCGAGTTCGCCACTCCGTTACTGGATTCGCCGCCGAGCAAGTCGATCGACTTCGCCTCGATCGATTCGCCCATCTTGATTTTCATCACACTGACCGAAAGCAAAGCGTCGAAAAGATTCGGGCGTCTCAAGACGAAGGACGATCCCATCGCGATCGCGATCAAAGTCGCGAAAAAAAGCTTCGACATACGCTGTCCGTCGCGAGGCCAGTTCCGCATCACTCTGCGGAGGACTCGAGTCCTCCTCCCGCGGCCGGCTTCTCCCCACCGGGCCAACCGCATTCCGCGGACGACTGATGTCGAAAAAAGCGACTGCCATCTCCTCCCATGACTGATCTCCCCACGAGACGGTCGCTGCGGGATCGGGATTCGCCGGGTTCTCAGCCGAGTTATCAAAAACCGCGGTGAACTGCAGCCGATCGTAGGCGTCGAGCGATATCGGCTCGCGGAGCCGGTAATCGTGCTGCCAGTTGAAGTCATAACGGGGAACATCCAGCAGCCGCTCGGAGACCCCCTCGGGACTGACTAAATCGATCAAAAAAGCGGCTCCGCGATAGTGCATGTGCGGAGTGATTGAAAGGAGGCGGGCACCGGCCGGAAAAGGTCCGAACTCACCATGGACCGCATGCCGCTTGACCCCTGGCGGGATTTCAAACGATTGATCAAGCGCCGCGAGCGTCACGATCTCATGCGTTATCTCTGCGGCACTGGAGGTCTCGGCGCCAGAGGAACCAGCTGAACGATCTGCGAAGACGATGCCGATCTTCGTGATATCCGTCTCGGGCTTTCCAGACGGGGTATAGTGCATTTGAAAAACCAGCTTGCTCCCCGCCGGCAGCAATCTCGCATGACCCGGGGGAAAGACCGCTGGTTGCTGGCCGGGAACATAGGCACCGAGCCAGCCGACACCGCGAAATTCACGGCCATCGGGAGGGCGAATGAAACAGATCGCATGATGGACCACGCGCGGATTCCCAGGAATCACCTGCGCTCCTTCGACCCACCGGTCCTCAGTAAGTCCCGGATCGACGACAAAATACTGATAATCGACAGTTCCCGTCGCAGGGACCTCCATCGCCTTCCGTGCCATCGGGACAACGAGGTCGGGGACACGAGGCAAATTCCACCCGGTCACCCACTCCCGCCGCTGGGGCAAACGCGCCGGGTCCCCCTCGGTCAATTCCCCCTCGGCCATGCCCCCTTCGGCCATACCTTGCGCGACCCATTGCCGAACGATCTCCACTTCATCACTGGAAATAACCCTCGCACCGAGAAACCGGTCATGGGGAGGTGCCGCGTGCCATGGGGGCATTCTCCCCTGGTCGATCACCTCCAGGATCATCTCCCCCCAGCCCACCACATCGTCGTATTGCTGGAGCGAAAAGGGACCAATCTGCGACTCGCGATGGCACTCGACACAGTGCCGCTCGAGAATCGCCGCTACATGCTCGCTGTAAGTGATCGTGGCGGGGGTCTGCTCGCGGGGTTTCTTCTCCCGACCAATCAAGCAACCAACAGGCACCGTCCGCGGAACCGCGACATCGCGTCCGGCGACAAGTGCCGCGATCGCCTGCTGCAGATCGTCTGCTGTGGGTTCTTTTCGAGCGATTCCGATTTGATACTGATCGTCGATCCGGCCACGGTACTGAATCGTTCCTTCGCCGTCGATGACCACGACCTCCGGAGTCCGCGTCGCGACCACCAAATCCGCAATCCGCTGCGCGGGGTCGCGGAGCAGGGGGAAGCTCAAGGCATGCTCGCGCGCGTACCGGCGAATCTCCTCTTCATCGTCCTGAATGTTGCTAAAGATGCCGAAGAATTGCACTTGCCGCTCGCCATACCTCGCGGCCAGGGCCTGCAAGCGGGGACCATAGAGTTTCGCGAGCGGGCACTCGGTACCAAGGAAGCAAAGAACATGAATCCGCTGCTCCCCGTGGGGAAGAATCGAGATTTCGTTCCCGGCAAGATCCGTGGCAGCAGCCGAGGCAATTTTCCAGACCGGATCGACCAGCGGGACTTGG
>Ga0169931_10005463_pt1 | contig 19362 bp, 23 predicted proteins | sample Kivu_15m_20L_FD_129675 | JGI IMG/M metagenome (GOLD analysis project Ga0169931, IMG submission 129675) | Freshwater microbial communities from Lake Kivu, Western Province, Rwanda to study Microbial Dark Matter (Phase II) - Kivu_15m_20L... | ecosystem: Environmental > Aquatic > Freshwater > Lake... | reverse complement strand
TTAGGAGCAACCTTAGCAGCTGGTTTTGCTTGGGCTTTTGGTTGATGTTTAACTTCTTGGCTGCTTTCATCATCAGAGTCTTCATCGGATGACTCGACTTTTTTAGGAGCAACCTTAGCAGCTGGTTTTGCTTGGGCTTTTGGTTGATGTTTAACTTCTTGGCTGCTTTCATCATCAGAGTCTTCATCGGATGACTCGACTACTTTTTTAGGAGCAACCTTAGCAGCTGGTTTTGCTTGGGCTTTTGGTTGATGTTTAACTTCTTCGCTGCTTTCATCGGATGATTCGACTATTGCGGGCTTTTTGGCTTGTGTTTGAACTGGTGCTTTCTTAGCAACTGGTTTAACATCTGATTCGTCGCTACTATCATCACTGTCTGATTCGACTTTCTTAACTACTTTAGCTTGAGCTTTAACAGATGTAGCTGGTTTTTGTTCTTCCTTCTTTGTGGGCTTGCTGAGTTCTTGTCCTTTAGTCTTAGATTTTAATAAGACAACTTCTTCTTCGGATGAACTTTCATCGTCATCACTATCTTTCTTGGGTGCTTGCTTGACTGGCTGTTTAGCAGCTGGTTTTGTTTGTTGGACTTTTTTTGTTTTTGGGGCTTCTTCTTCAGAAAATTCGATATCTGAATCGACTGGCTCTTGTTTTTTGGTGCTTTTAACTTTACTCATAAAATAGTATAAATAATTTGAATTTCCCTCGTATTTATAGCAAGATATTAATTAATTTTACATAAATAATTAAAAAAATTAAATAATTTAATTAAATTTTAATTAATTTAAATTATTTACCTTCTTCTATTAAAACTTATGAGTCAGAATTATTTTTCATTTTTAGAAACTATTGTGATGTCTTTACCTGTAATTCTGGTATATTTATTGATTTCCTCAATAACATACTCTTATATAGTGTTTTACACATTTGATAATAATTCAGAATTTACCTTGACTAAAGCAATTCTATTTTTATTTGGATTGATAATCCTATTTTTTGTTTTGCTATGTCACATTTTATGTGTGTTTGTAAATCCAGGAAATCCTGAACGATCCGAAGTTGTCTTAACTTCACCAATACGTAAATCCAATGAATTCCAATTAAAATCAGAGTCCTTGGAACAAAATTCTGAAACATTTTGTAAAAAATGTGATCAAATAAGGCCAATTCGTAGTCATCATTGTAAAACATGTCAAAACTGCATTTTGAAAATGGATCATCATTGCCCATGGATAAATAATTGTGTCGGGTATTACAATCACAAATATTTTTATCTCTTTTTATTATATACTAATATAGGATCGATTCTTGCCCTCTGTGGTCTAATTACAAAATTTAATGAAATCGAAGGAAAGTTCGATTATTACTTTGCAGCTTATATATACGCATTTAATTGTATTTATTCTCTAGTATATTCTGAAAATACTAATTTATCTGCGGATTCAAATAAAATCATAAATTTCGAAAATTCCACTTTTACTAATCTCACTATTTCAGAAAACAATTCAGCTAAACAGATCATTTACGAAAATCCTTTTTTTGATCCATTCATCATTGTAATGAGTACAGTTATTTGCGTAATTACAATCGTGGGTGTTTCTATTTTATTTTTCTTGCAGACCTATCTAATTTCTCAAAATGTAACAGGAATAGAATATCATAAATACAGACCTATTGCAAATTGTCCTAATTATAAACCTAATAATATTCTAATAAATTTCAAAAAAGTTTTGGGAAATAATGTCGCCCTATGGTTCATCCCTGTTTTTTTTGAATCTAAAGATGAAGAGGATTATAAAAATATAGGCCTCCAAAATGATAATGAATTTAAAGATTTTGATTTAAAGATTATTCAATAAATAATATATTAGCCTATATTTATTTGCAAAATATTAATTTTTTTATATATAAATGGTAAAATAAAAATAAAAATTAAAAATGTAGCAAGCCAAAATTCTTAAAGAAAAAAACCAAACATATCAAAAAAATATTGAAAAAAGAGGAAAGGTTCCCAGTTCTTTAACAGTAAGAACTTTATTAATTTTTTCTTAGAAAAAAGAAGACAAATTTCCAATAGGTCCAGTTCTTTTAGGATTTTTCCTATTCGTCGTAGTAGGATCAGCACTATTCCAAATCCTTAATACAGCCACTTCTCCAGGAGGAAACTCAGTTTACTAAATAGATTCATAAAAAATTTTAAAATAATTAAAAATAAAAAACATATTTCGATTTCAATTTATATTTATTGTCAATTTATCTTCCATAATTAAACAGAATTTTTTATACATACATATATTATTTAAGATAAAATTAAGTGTATTGTTCAAATTTTTTAAGATTTATTTTATTAAAGACTTTCTAAGTATCTCTTCTTTGCCAAAGTATTAGAAGCTGGTAATCCCCTAAACCAGATAGAATGATGTGTTTCAACCATAGATTCAGATTGCTTGCGATCTCCATTAATACGATTGTTGCTGGCACATTCCCAAAGATCTTCATCGTCCTTTCCCTTAACAGTCCAATAAAGTTGGTCTGCCCCGAAAGGACTATCATTGAATCCTCCTATTTTGCTTCTACTTATATTTATGACAGTTCCTGGGGTAAGAGGATCAGGTGTAGAAATATTAGGAAGATTTATTGGAGGAGGAAGTGGTTTATATTTGCTTGATAAAGAGGCAGTATCTAGAACACTTTGATCACCATTTCTGGCTACAGATAGCATGCTGTCGTGAGAAGTTCTAAAATGCCAATATCTATTTCCAGTTCTGCTCTTTTCGAAACAACTAAATCTTAATTCTGATATAGCTCTTCCATCGAATATTTCTAATTTGGTATGAGAATTATCTAATAAATCAGCAGGAACATCATTTTTAAGATTAACCTCAGCTCCTGGATTATGAATATAATTGAAAAAAAGTGTCCATCCTCCATCATCAACTTCCATATCACAAAAGACTTTAATTGCTCCTTTTGACTGAACCTGAATCCAGTATTGTCCTGATTTGGCACTTTCATCTCCCCATCTTTTGATATCTGCACATGAAAGTCCTGGTTTCTTTTCGGACCCTAGTTCTGGATCTCTTGGGGGTTCTTTCATTGTGGCATCTGGCATTTCAACTGGATTCTCCTTACTACAAAGTTTTTTGCATTGAACAACTTGTGATTTGTCAAAGACATCTCTTACTGCTTTTAATCCTTGATCATTTTTTAGTCCTAAAAATTCTCCTATTACGTTATTATTGATTGCATTCTGATAAACAAATGCTAAATGATCGCAACATACTTGACAGAAGTTATACAAACAATCTAAAATTATCAAATTAAATTATATATTTTTACTAGTTATTTTAGTTTTAGCTCCTAAGAAAACATTATTACACCATTTTTCGTAATTTACTCTGGCAGATGGGTATAAGCACATTCTATACAATTCTGTAGGAATCATCATGACTTTGTTCCATCTTCTTCTATCTTTTCTGATTTTCAAAGCTCTTTCAACAGTCTCCTTTGGATAGCCTTCAGGTAAAATACCGATAAGTCTTCTTTTAACTTCTATATTAGAATTTTTCATTTTCTGATCTGCAATTTTCTTAATTAAACTCTGGACTTCTTTATACATGTCATTATCAGCTCTACTATTAGCATTGTTTAAAAATGCCAAGGTTATTTCGATCATAATACTGAGTATAATGAATAAAACAATGTTTTTTCTAAACTTCATTGTTATTTAATTATTTTTATAAATTTTTTATAAATATAATAAGGGTAAATTCTTATCTATTTTATTAATTATAAATTATTGGTTTTTAACATTTCTCCTATCTCATTATTTGCCAAATTTCTACCGTTCGGAGATAGTTCATACCATTTGACACCTTTGATTTTTTCCCACTAAATAAATATAGAAGTTTGATATTTAAAATAATATAATCTACCTTTTTCATTACAGATGCACTAAACAACCTTGGGCAGTATGTTGCAGATGTTGATGTTGAGCTCTTATTTCTATTAATCGATGTAAGGTGAGAGGTCTTAGGTTTAAGAGAATTTATATCTTTTAAAGGTTCGTTGGATGTGGAAAAAAACCTTTTAAAGTATTTTGTAGAATTACTTGCAATATTGTTATATTCAGTAGAAATAATTTGGTTTTTATCGAATCTATTTATTCTCAGAGCGACTTTCTTATTTGTTTTTTCTATATTTTCTTTTGAATCTGCCTCAACCTTTGATTTAAGTTTCATCGATGTCTTACATTCTTGTAAGTTAGTTTTATTAATATTCGTCTTTTTAGCAGATACAAAAATATTGTTTGTAGCGAAATTATTCGTGTTCAATGGGGTCTTAATAATGTTAACTTCGTTATTTTTATTGAAGTTTTGGTGTTTGTGTGAAATCATAGAATTTTGCTTGATTTTTGTATTTTCTGGGTTCGTGTTGAATATCTTTTTGTAATTAGTAAGTTTTTTAATTTTGGTATTTTTATTGTTTTCGTATGGAATGTCGACCTTGCCCAGATTCTTATCCAAAGAAATATTTTCTTTTTCGAATTGAGAGTATTTTCTTTTTTTAACTTTCTCATTGTGAATTTTTATCATTTCGTCAATAGAAATATTATTATGATTCGATTTTTCAGTATGTGTTTGATTTACCTTTGAGTTTTCATTTTTGAACGTCGATCGCCTCTTTTTCAAAGCATCAGATTCATTTGTTTTTTTAGTATTATTTGTGGGATTAATATACCCAGATTGCTGGTTGAAATTATTAAGGGTTGTTATAATAGGTGCTTTTTTGTGTTCAATAAAAAACCATGGATCTATGAAATCTTGACTAAATTTTGAAAAAGAGTTTTTATTTTAAAGCTTTATCTACTTACTTAAATCGTTTTTTTTCTTCTTCATCATTAATCCTAGCAAAATCGTAAAATTTTGGTGCATCGAACTCAAATTTAGAATCTATTTTCAATACACTCTTCCTTGGTTTATAATCTAAATTAGGCATAGATAATTTTTTGCTTTTATTGGTGTCTGTCATAGTTTAATAGTATATAAACTTTTTAAATTAAATTTAAATTTTGAATTTTTAAATAAAAAATTAATAACAATATATATTACTATTTGTTTGTTTATAAATTTATTTCTTTCTCTATTGATTTAAAATAATGGATTTAATGGCTTCTTTAAATAATTATTTGCAAATAACTCATTTCGTAAATTATTAAAATAAAAAGAATAAAGATAGAATTATTTCATTTTTGGATAGTTACACTGATCATCATATATTTTACAATTGTGTTGATAATAGGTTACATTTTAAAATATAATCAAGGTATTTTGGAATTTTAATCTTTAAAAGAAATTAATTTCATGCTTGAATATAAGGAAGACGTCAACATATCTGAGCTTAGAAAACAAAGATCTAATTGGGATAAAATAGATAGATCAGCTATTCTATCTCGTTTCAAATTTTAAATGAAAAAGATTATTGTAATCTGCTTAATATAAAAAATTTCATAATAAATATTAATTATAATTTTTATATTTAATCAAATGAACAACAAAAGAGAAAAAATAGACAAGATGTCGGATGAAGTGAAAGACTCCAACCCCTACAGGTATTTATACTATACTAATATCATACATTAGCCGTCTTATGGCTCTCCAAAAAATGGGAATCGTAGAAAACTATGAAAAAATTAGAGAACACTCATGTATAATAGTTGGTGTAGGTGGAGTAGGATCAGTCGCCGCAGAAATGTTAGTTCGATGTGGAATTGGAAAATTAATTTTATATGACTACGATAAAGTAGAATTAGCAAACATGAATCGTCTATTTTATACCCCAGACCAAATAGGAATGGATAAAGTTGATGCAGCAAAAGTTACTTTAGAAAAAATCAACCCTGATGTTGTTATAGAAGGCTATTCTTATAATATAGTTTCCAACGATCATTTCGATAAGTTTCTAGACAAGATAAAATCTGGAGGATTGAATGGAAATTCAGTCGACTTAGTATTATCATGCGTGGATAACTATGGAGCAAGAATGACAATCAACAAAGCATGTAATATACTAAATCAAATATGGATGGAAAGTGGAGTTTCAGAAAATGCAATGAGCGGTCACATACAATTTGTCATGCCAGGGGAAACAGCTTGTTTTGCATGTGCCCCTCCTCTTGTTGTAGCTGAAGAGGGTAATGAAAAAAAAATCAAAAGAGAAGGAGTATGTGCAGCTTCTTTACCTACAACAATGGGGATCATTGCAGGATTCTTAGCTCAAAATGTATTGAAATATCTATTGAATTTCGGTGATGTATCTTATTTACTATCGTATAATGCATTTGTGAATTTCTTCGATAATTCTATTTTGTTGCCTAATCCCTATTGTAATGATGAAAATTGTGTCAAACTGCAAAAAGAGTTTGTAAATGGGGTAAATTTAATTTTAATATTGATATATTGTTTTGTTATAGAACTATGCTTCAAGAAAACTAGTTAAAAAAGTCTTGGTAACTGAAGAAAAAACAGATTTTGATTATTTAGGGGATAATGAATGGGGAATCACTGTGGTTGAGAACGCAGATGAATCAAATAGTCAATTCAAAGTGGTTGAATCTAATTCAGTCTCATTTTCTCTTGATGAATTGAAAAATCAGTTGGGAAGTTTATATAAAAAATAATGAATAAATTATATTAACTTATTTGATATTTTTTATTAAATTAATTCATATTTATGCAAAGGATAATTAGGAGGAAATTTTTAACAAAAATATCTAGATTTGAAAGTATTTAAATTTACTTCCAGAAATATAATAATAAAGAGAATAATAAACTTAATTTAAATAAATTTTAATACTTTTTATTAAAATGTCTAAAATCCACAAATACCAGTATATCTCACCAGAAATTGGTAAATTAAATATTTAATCATTACCTCCATAAATAACTAAATAGAAATTTCTGATTATGATATATCAACATGTCTAGACTACTCTTCGATAAACAATACAGAATATATTTCTAATCAAGATAAGTTACCAATATCCTTTAAAGATGCATCAGATAAGAGAAATTTGCTATATCCAACTTATCCTATAAAATCTCTAATATTAAAACACCCGTGTTTAAAGAAGATGCTCATATTTAACATTTTAATTTACGGAATAATTTTGATGCTTCTAGCTAAATTTCATTAATGATTAAAGGTTATAAATAATTTATAATAAATTTTATTTAAATAATCTCTTATGCAATGGATAAGATTAAAAATTTACCTTCTACCGATCATACTCCAGCAAGTTGATTCTGTAACTGAACAATATATTAGTAAAATATTTAATAATATATAATTCATATTTGACTTAAATAGAATTGATTAACGATGTCAAAAGAAATCACAATAATCAAGAAAAAATAACCGAATTTTTAAAGCTTAGAGAAAGTGTAGGATTAATTGAAATATTTTAATAAAAATAGATACAGTATCGTATTGAAGAAGTAGATAATTTTTACGAAGACAATTTTGAAAATCCTAAGGCCCTTATTTTTGAAAAAGTCAGAATAAAACTGAAAAAACTATTAATGTATGATCCAGATCATGTATTAAAATTAGAAAACGATATAGGTAGTACAAAAAACAGTAATTTTAGAGGATTAGTATTTGGACATATCAAGTAATTCAATAAAAATATTAATTAATTTTCAGTGAAACACAAAAACCTCAAACTAATAATAAGAAGATAATTAGTGATACTAATCCAAATGATGTAATTAAAAACAATTTTTTTTGTAATAATGAATATCAAAGTGTGAATGAAAACATTACAAGTATAATGAATAAGGAGAAGGAAAAAGAAAACTTCATCAAACCTTTACAAAGTACTCCTAATACGAATACGTTTTCATTCAAAGATTCTGTAATGAAATTTAAAAACTTAAACAAAAAAATAAACTTAGAAATGAAAAGATTCAATGACCGAGAACAATCAAAGATAAATAATAATTTCAGGCAATCTCCAGAAAAAACAAAAACAACCCGAAAAAACTCTACATTTAAACAAAAAGAAGAAAAACACGAAATAACGAACATAACTCTAGAAAACAAATTTAATAAAAATATAGAAAATAAGAAACATGTATCCTTAGGAATACCGAAAACCAAAAAATTACCCGTAGATTTTACTAATGAAAGGAAAGATGAACTTTCAATATCAAGTATCAAATATACTCCAATTCAAAAAGAGGATATAATAAATTTAAATAAAGAGGAAGAATGGAAAGAAATTCACATTCAAATAAAATTATCACCAGAGGAGTATAAACTACTTTTAGAAGAAAAAGCAAATCAAATTAAAATATAGTGTGCTCTTACTTCTCAATCTAACAATTCAGTGTTATTAACAAAATTTTTATATTATTATTAATTTTTTATTAATTTATATTTAAATGAGAAAATCAGAAGCAATAAATTTTTTAAATTTAAAATTTATAAAAACTAATCCAGATAAATTAGAGGGGTTAATTTACATACCGTTAGGTTCAAAACTCATAACTTATTCCTACCCGAGTTTAGAGAAAACTTCTCAAATTGAATACAATGATGAAATATTAAATTTTCATTTATTTAAAGAAAATGAAAGTCATGAGATTAAAACTGTTTTATTAGCAAAATCTAACAAATCAATAACAATATTCAACGGCAATCGAGAGAAAGAAAACGAATTGTAATAGATCTTAAATTTTAAACGTATTTTATAGCATTCATTACAAAAAAATAACAAACTCCATTCTAATTGAGGAAAATAACAAACACTTTTTAATATTTTCAGACAAATTCGGTGAGATCTACATTAAAAAACTTCAAAAGGAAAATTTCTCAGAGGCTCCAAAAGCACTATATGGACATTCTGATCCAATTCATTTTATGAAAATTTCTCCGTCTAAAAATTTGATAGCTTCTGCTGATATTTTAGGAAAAATAAAAATCTGTGAATTTCCTAATGTTTTTAATGTTCAGTCTGTTCTATTTTATGAAAATGAAGATGTTATTTTAATGGATTTTTTTTCGAAATCAAATAGGGAATTAGTTGTCCTGGATTCTAAGAATGCTCTCCATTTTTGGTCTGTGGAAAGTTTCAAAACTATTTGTAAAATTCCCCTGGAAGAAGTATTGTTGGAAAATACTAAATTAACTAGTATTGAAATTATTTCTATAATGCCTTACGATGAAAATTTAATTTATGTTGAAACTAAAGAAGAATATTTCATTTTAGAAAAACAGAAATCCTCACAATTGATTATAAGAAAAAAAGTGAAGAAACATGAAAGTATTTTGCAATCCAAAAACTTTTTCTTAGAAGAAGAAGGAAAAGTTCTATCTGTTGGGGATGATGGAAAAATATCATTTATTTATGAATTGAATTAAACTCGTTTTTGAATTATTTTATATCCATTATTTATGAATTTATGTGTTTACTTCTTATTCAAGATTGAGTTTATAATTTGATTGATAAATAAAATTCAAATAAAATTTATATAAATGATATTTCTAAATTATTTTGTTAAAAAAATAAATCGAGATTTATGACTTTTAATAGGATCAGGAATTTTACTTTTCTAAAATAAATTATTAGAAGAATATTTATAGCTTGCTTACATTTTGATTCTTATTTTCATTTCTCAATTCTTCAAAAATTTAGCGCTTCTCCAATGTTAGATTTAGGAAAATAAATAATTAAATAGTAGGCATTATAATTTAAATAAATATAATGAAAAATGTGTTGGATAAGAGGAAAAGAGGACTATTAATTGTGTTTGAGGGGGTAGATCGTATAGGTAAATCAACACAAATAAAAATGCTTAAGGACTACTTCTTAAACAAACAACAAGGATGTACAGTTTTTGCATTCCCAGGTACATATATTGTATAAATAACAATCTAGATCGTAAAACTCCTATGACTAGTCCACATATAAATGACCTCTTAGCAAATTTAAAAACCTTAACATACCGAGCTGCCCATCTTTTGTTTTCCCTTAATAGATGGGAAAGAAGGGAGGACATCCTAAATGAGTTAGAAAAGGGAAACCATGTTTTAATTGATCGATATGCCTTTTCTGGTGTGGTTTATTCAGTCGCTAGTGTAATTATTTATTTAAATATCAAAAGGGCGCTGATTCAGAATGGTGCAGGTATCCTGATCAAGGACTTCCAAGACCCGATATTGTTTTCCAATTAGATGCAGATGTTGAAAAATTGAAAATAAGAGAAGGTTATGGTAATGAAGTTTTTGAGAAAGTAGAATTCCAACAAAAAGTCAGAAAAAATTATGAAAAGTTATTTCAGCATTATAAATATTGGAGAACTATAGATGCTAATGACACTAAGGAGGAGATTCATAATAAAATTATTAAGGAATTAGAAATTTTGATTAAATTGTATGAGTCCAATTCAGAAGATGATTTTTTAAGAAATTTTTACCCTACTTCAATTGGAGAAGATTTATTCATGTATAAGGATATTTAAATATTATGTTTTAAATAGTCTTAAATTAATCAATCTTTATAAAATTAAATTTTTGAATAATTTATAAAAAATTTTTAAGTTTTTCAAAGAATCTTAATCTGAAAGAGATTTTATTTTATCTCTCAATGTAATATTAAAAGTATATCTGTGGTAAAACGTCATAAATTCTTTGAATGTTTGATTTATATTCAAGTTAGTTAAATCAGTGTTAGTTAATCTTTTTGATTTAGATTTACGTGCAGATAAATTGAAAAATGGTTCTAAATTTTAAGGTGATTATAATACCTAATCTTTCAGAAATATCGGTGAGCTGATCCTCGTTTAAAGGTGATGGATCCGCAAGGAAGGAAAGTTTATATATGGGTTTATATCTATAAATGAAAGATTGATACTTTGAAATATTGTCTAAAACTTTTTGGACTTTTTTTATTTTTTCAATATTAACCATATTCTTCTCTTTTAAATATTTCGGACCTTCATCTAAGAAGGCCAACTCTTTTAAAAAGTACCCGAAATAGGGAATACATGGCTCACTTTCAACTTTGCTAATTTCTTCTCGAAGGTGAAAGAAATTCCTTGAATATGAAAACAGCTCTTCAAGTTCTTTAAATATTACTAAGCGTTCAAGACTTACTTTATTCCAAGATTTTTTTAGAGATTTAATATGGAAAGAATTCAAAGCTATAATTACCGCGAAGGCATCGTTAAAATTGTTAATATTCCTCAATTCTTTTGCGATTAATATGAATTTTTCTATTGCCCCAGCACGTAATCTGGCTTTATCATATGCAAGTATCTCTTCACAAATCCACGCTGAGATCTTATTGAATCTTTCGATAATCTTTGTGACATTGGGAGATTCTGTGTATTTATTATGTTTTGTCCATTTTGAATTTATTAGTTCTTTTGGATGGATACTACAAAATATAAAATGTGTAATTAGAGTAATTTGTCTGGCAACTTCGATTTCTGACCATTGCGTAACGTCGAAATATTCTTTCATAGTTACAGGAAGAATTCTTTCAGTGCTACTAAAAATACTACTGATAAATTTATTAGAAAGATCATATGTCTGATCTAAATCAAGCAGCTTTTTTATTTTCATAACTGAAATGAAACGAATGATACTTATATTACCTAGATCATAATTGTCTATTGGCTTAATTTGTTCTGATTTTAAAATAGTTAAAAGTGTTTTTATTTCAATAGATTTAAGTTTGAAATTTATAATTGGAGTAAGGGTTTCAAGTTTTTCAAGAAAATTTATCATTTTATCTATTATTTCATCGTTCCCAAAAATTTCGTCTTCATATCTGTAATATATCCAGTTTATGAAAATTATACCTAGTCCATTCACAAGTTTACTATCCAAAGAATGGCTGGCAATTAATTTACAAATAGAGTACATCAATTCTATAAAATTATTTGTTGTGATTATTCCAGATTTTTGTAAAATAAATCCTTTTAATATATTATTATCAATCTTATACTTTTCTGATTTTTCTGATGCTTCCATAAAAATTTTCATTAACAAATTTATCGAAATGAATGAAATTTCTTTTGTGTGATCCTTAGAATTTTCGAAGTATATTATATTTGTATGTTCTATTTCATCTTCATCATAATATGTGTTATCTTCAATTATATTTAATTTGTTGTTTTCATTTTCTTTGATTAATTTCAAACTTTTTCTAACCGAAAAATTATTTTCAAAACGTTCTATACTGGATAAGATATTTAATCCGTCCTCTTTTGAATTAAGAGCATCGATAGATAATTTTTTAGCTTCAAATTGTTTTGGAATTATTTGATTGTTTGTAGAATCATCGATTTTATCAACCACATAATATTCATTGATTACCTCAAAACTCTCATCAATGGAATTATCCTTGTGTGTATTTTCTGTTTGATAGACATTTTCATTTTCAGATATAACATGATCATATTCATAGTAACCATTCTCAGTATTCTTTTCATATTCTTCAGAAAATTTTTCTAAAATTAAATTTTTTTTATCTCTATCCAGAAGAGAAATTCTTTTAGATAACCTCTTTATATTATTTTGATCTTCATTTACAACTCCTATTAAAATGGAAATGCACTCCTCTGAATGTTTGATACTTTTCCTGACCCTTATGCTTAACCTTGGCATGTCTATTACTTTAACGTTAACTTTTTGTTTATATTCTTCGATAATTATTTTGATTTGATCACATAAAGAGGAAACTATTTTAAAATCCAGAATTATTAAATTATTTAAATTTACTTTCACAAATTTCCTTTTCGTTTTCCCTTCGCTTTGCTTTTTCTAGAAATTCATCAAATTTAGAGATATTATTAGCGATGACTGTTTCAAATATTTTTAAACCTTTAGACTTATTGCTGAAGATTTTCAATGTAAGAATTAATGCCTTAGTAAGCTTATCATAATCTGCTTCTTCTCCGTCTTCTAAAATTTCGAATATTTGGCCAAATACATTTTCTGCATCTCTTCTGATTGATATAAAGTAAACATTTAAAAATTGGTTATTACTTTGAGGTTAATAGTTTTTCTAACAATTCCACTGCTTCTGAATTATAGGAATCATCATTTGATAGATAAAAAAAATCAAATAATTTAATATTCAGTTCTTTTGTTTCTGGACCATGTTCATCTAAGATTTATTTCATATATTACAATCTATTTCATCATTTTCCATTTTTGGTTTTATTAATATTAAATATTTTAATAAATCTAAGTAAGTAAATACTTAGATAATAGATAAGCCTGCTGTATTAAAATTTTGATGATTATGAATAATAATTAGATTAGAGATTATTTTAGAATTAAATTAACTTCTAAATATAAGTCTGTTTTCCAAAATAAATTATATTATTTCTTTTAACAATAATAAATAATTTTATGGAAAATTTTTCTTTTAATGAGAATATTTCTACTGAAAAGCACATCATTAAAACTTCTTTTGATAAATTGATAAATCTATTCTATTCAGATAATAGAATCAAGCATAAAAATGATACTAATCTGAAAAGACAAAATCAAAAAATAAATTCGTATTCTAAAAATATGAAAAGGGAAGCTCTATCAAAAAATAAATCCTTCCTTAATCAAGACTTCTGCAATGAAGAATGCCGAATAAAATTTCAAAAAATTCTTAAGAAATTAAAGAACGGAGAAATCGATTTCAACAAAATAAACTGGTCTCAAAAAGAGGGACAAGATTTTAATTTAATACAAAATTTAGTAAATTATTATTATAATGTTGGTTATAACCAAGCTGCTTCAAACTTAGATTTAGAAAATAAAAATAATTAAATTAGAGTCTTTATTTACTCATATATCCAAATTTTTAAAAATAAATTATAATCTACATATCATATTAAGAGGAGGGACATTCATGATTTAACCTGTCGAAGTAAGTATTTAGAGATGCGAAATGATGAAAAATGATTCCCCCCAATACGAAGATATGCCAAATCTGATGGCTACTTCCTATCAAATCGAATTTTCCTGGAAATATTCTTTCAGGAAATCTAAAAATATAGATCAAACATCCGGAAATATAAACAGCTCCTCCTATGTACCAAAACTTCAACTGAGGATCCTCAATCATTCCGATTTTTTCGTCACTAAAATGATAAATTAATTATTTTACAAAAATAAAGCTAAGTGTAATATTGGGATAGCTGTTGAAATTCCTAAAAGAAGAAATAGCCATCCTCTCAACTTTCTCTTTTCTGGTTTATTAAATCTTGGTGTTAGGCTAAAAAGAAACACTATTAAAGCAAACCCAGTTATAAACGATAGATAAATGACACGATAAACTAAGATAAATTATTAAAAATTTATTTTTACAAAAATCACAATAATAGAAATAATAATAGGCAGGGTAGCAGCTTCCCGCAATTAAAATTGAAATTCCTGCATAATCCAATCTTGCTAAGATTTCTACTACTTTGTGACTGTAGGCTAAAAAAAGATGATATGTTGATGAGCAAAGCAAACAAATTATTGCACATACTAATTGTACGTAAATTGGCCATTTAACCAAATAAATGTTTGAATAAAAAGAATCCGTATCGTATCCGTATCTACCGAAATCAGAAATATCGTAATGTTCATTTAATACCTTTAAATTTTTAGTCTAAAATTTAGAAATATCTTGTTACCTTATTCGATAATAAATTTATAATTTTCTTAATAACCAATTTAAAGCTAATTGTTTTTTCTATGACATCTTCTTGAATTTTAAAAGTCCCACCAGTTATTTTATTTAATTCTTCCATATGCTTTAATGTTTCATCTACAAAGCCATCTATAGTGTATATATTTCTTGAAAAGTCTTCAATGCAAGAAGCACAATTTATGAAATTTTCATCGATCGTATTTAAATTTTCGTAGAGTGCTGAGTAATCCAATAAGTTTTTCGTTAAAATATAATTTGTAGTGTTGGTTGCTATTTCATGATGATTTTTAAATTTTGTGTTATTAGAGAGTTTTCGTAAACTTTGATTAAAATAAGAAAGAAAAATACGAGTATTATGGAATAATGGTATTGAAGAATAAAATGTTGTTGAAAACTTTTCAAAATAAATTTCACGTTTTTCTGCTCGCCAAGACTCATTTACAGAAGAACTATAGGGTCCGATGTTGATTCCTACTATGACAATTAAAACCATCGTAAATAAGGCCCCTACTAGGTGAGTCCAAACGTTCACGGTTTCGTTATGACAAAGACATAGGGATTTAGCTATCGTTTCACACGTGTGAAAATTTACACGATACCCTCGCAAAATAAACTCATTATCACGGCTGAACCCCGGGGCATCATCTACATGACCTACATAACTATGAGTTCTGACAGGAAGGAAACTATTTTCATCTTTTTTTTTGAGATTATCACTTTCAAATTTATCTATTGTATCATAAAAATCTGTGCGTCTATTTTCTTCTTCATCCTTGAAATAATTTTCTAAGTTTTCATTTGAATTTCCTAATTTTTTTAAACTATCGTTATTGAGTGCTGGTTGGGCCTCTTCTGTAAGGTTTTTTTTAGAAGTTTCACTTAGTGTATTGTAATCTTTGTCACTCATAATTGTTATTTAATAGATCAAATTATTAATATTGTTAATTTTTAATGAATTTAAAACAAATCATAGTAGAAAATATTATAGCATTCCTGTAAATATAATCAAAATATTAAAATTCTAATATTTAATAATTGATTTGAATATATATTATTTTCATTAACTTTATTTTGTCTTAAATTAGAATATTTTTAGTAGATTTTCATTTTTAAAATCCTCTTTTATAGGTTTTAATGATATCCTTGAATTCTTGATCAATAATGAGGGATTTTTCGTACATAGCTATATTCTTAGCAGCGTCTCCTTGACTAGAAAATCTGTAGGCTCCAAGCCTGTAAAATACATATGAACCGAATAATATTGGAACAAATCCAACAACTAAAGGAAGGATTCTTCCAGATTTTCTTGGGAATTTATTGGTAACAAAGAAATATGCGAGTAATCCTCCTACAGCTGCAGACGAATAAAGACCAGCAGGATTAACATTTCCTCTGATGATGTGTTTGATGTTGTGGTTTGCTCTTTGTAAATCTTGATGTAATTCAACTATATCTGATTGTTTAACAGATCCTATTTCAAATGTTTTCTTTAATTGATTAAGAATCTCTTCTTTTTTTTTTAAGAAGTCATCCATTGATACTAATTAAATTAAATAAATAAAAATATATTTTAATATATTCAAAATATCACAATTAATATGAACATTAATATTTATTTTTTATATATAAATGACAAGGCTCTACGTGGCTAATGTATCTACAAAAGCCGATACCTCCGAGCTGAAGGAGTTACTATCTGATTGCGGCAAACTAAAACATATTGACATAAAAGATGGGTCTGGATACATAGTAATTAATTTAACTAAAGATTAACAAAAAGGAATTCGAGACACCAGATGAAGCTGAAGAAGCAGTTAAAAAATACAATGGGTAAGTCTATTATCATTTTTACTAGTCTCTTTTTTAAATTTTAAATTAAATCTTAACCTATATCTACAACTTAACTTATTTAAAATACAAGGCTCACATTTGGATTTTTTGGATAATTTTAAAGAAGATTTAAAGAGAATTAAGATATGAATTATTAGATTATATCATTAAGAATATATGAGATAACAAATGATTTACTGATTTATAGCTATGAATTCCAAGGAAAAAGCATAATAGTGGAACCTGCTAGAAGAATTTTCTCAAGAGGTGGATTTAGGGGAAGAAAATTCCAACCAGGTGATAGAGATCGTAGGAGGTCCTACTCCAGGTCATCCTCAAGGTAATCTTGTCTTTTATAAACTAATTTATAGATCCAGGTCCAGATCTCGTAATAGAAAAAAGAGAAATCATTATCGTTCTCGTTCGAGATCTCGTTCTGATTCTCGATCTGTTTCTAGATCATCTAGATCAAGGAGCAAATCTAGAGACAGAAATCATAAAAGGAAATCGAAAAGATCTAAATCAAGATCTTAAAAATCAAAGATACTTTTAGTTATTTACGAATAAGGAATATAAAACTAGATGATAGATAGATATATGTTTTAATATAAAACATTTTCTAATTTTGTAAAATATTTTGAATTTCTTATAAATTATTTTAATTTATAAAATTTTTATATGTGTTATTATAATCTTTAACAAAAATTCTTAATGTCAGAAGTTACACAAACAAAAATAACAGGAATGCCTGAACTTGACATAGTTCAGGGCGAGATAGAAACCTATACTAAAAAGATAGAACAGGAGAAAATTAATCTTAGACTTACTAAAGAGAGATACGAAAAGCAGTTATCTCAATATCTCCAGCTACAAGGAATGCCGGACCCTTTCAAGTCTAAAGAAGATAAAGAAAAAGAAAAAAAGAAAAAGCATGAAGAAAAAAAACTTAGAAAGCCCCTTTACGAAAAGACAAATTATAAAAACAAATTAGATGTAATCTTGAATAATCCAAATAGTTTGGTGAAGGAAATTAGCAAAGAGGAAACCAGTTTAGATAAAGTAAAAAATTCTAAATTAATTTTTGTAGCTTACAAATGATATTAATCAGCTTATGTTAGAAAACAAGGACCTTAGAAAGCAAACTGAAGATCTTAGGAAAGAAAAATTAGTTGCTAAGAACATGCTAGAAACTCTTAAAACCAAACATGAGCAAATAAAAATAGAAACAGAATACATAGAGAAAATAAATGAAGAAGCAAGAAATCGTATTAGATTAGATCAATTAGAAGAAACAAAAAAGGAAAGAATATTTGAAAAAAAGGATTTCGAGCAAAACAGAGAATCCCTTGAGGAAAAGTATCATAAGATAATCGAAGAAAACATTAAGAGAGAAAGAGACCACAAAAAAGAACTAAGTAGAAAAAGAAATCTTTTAGGTAGCATAACTTCTTCTAGTTCAGGGATGAAGGAGGATATGTCTAAAAGCTCAAATTTAACTTCAGAACAATTTAAAATGTTGGAAGAAGAAGATATTTCAGATCGTACTCCTATTCTTGATATTTTAATTGAAAAGTGGAAATACTACAACAAATATAAGAAGTTAATGCTTGAAAGATACACCAAAAATTCAGTCTCTATTAAAGATGCTTTCGATAAAATTATGAGATTTTTAGGCCTAGATGAATATGATGATTTACCTATTGTATTAGAAAAAATGGAAGATCAAATGTCCTCGATACAAATTTATATTTCAGAACTTACCAATCAAATTGATATCTTAGAAGATAAAAAAAGACTTATAGAACAGAAAATTCAGATACTTTCTAATAAGTTAAAATTAAACGCTGATGGTAAAACGAATTTCCAAGAAACTAAACTTAATAATATTTCAAGATTAAAAAACCATATTGCCGAGTTGAAGGAAGATATCAATAAGAAACGACAGTTTTTCATAAAAATTCAACCTGAAACAGACAACTTTATGAAAAAAATGGAATCCTCTTATTTAAGTGATTACATCCCAAATAAAATAGCAGTCAACACAGAAGTCCCATATAATGAAGGTAATGTCATTGAAGTTCTAGCTAATTTACAGGATTATCAGAAGATTATTCAGGACTTCGACAAGGTTGCTATAAATCCAGATAAAAATCTTGATATCCTAATAAACAAAGAAATTGATAGATTACAACTTGAAATGAGAGCTAAAATAGAAAAAGTTGAAAAAGAAAAATTGAGCAATCTTAACTAGAATAGTCTAAAGAATGATACTAAAATTAATAGTAGCTTTGATGAAACTATTAAAAAGATGGCAGAAGAAGTCATAAAAGTTGTGAATGTCCAAGCGTCACAAAAAGATCAGCAAATGCGAAAAAAGAAAAATTAAATTAACGAGAACAAACTAATAACCTTACCTATTTAGTATGAGAAATTATTTTAAATCGACATTTTAATCTTATTTGATGTTTTTCTATTAGAAAGTAAAGTTGTTATTTAATTATAATTATAATTAATTTGTTTGTAATTTTTATTCAAATTTATTGTTTAAACTTTTATTATATGGCTAAATAAGTCATACTTAGATCAAATTTACAGAAATTAACTAATTAATCCGTTTAAATGAAAACCTTTTAAATGACTAATTATAAATTATGAATAAATTTTAAAAATTTTTAATTTTATTCAAATATGCTGAAAAATATTTCAGACATTAATAAAATTAAAAATCTAATTCTTGTTCCTGTTTTACTCTACAGAACTTCAAAAAAATTCTTTCCTCGTGCTCAAAATACGATTAAGCATTCAAATACTGGAATTAATTCTTT
>Ga0169931_10005462_pt1 | contig 19362 bp, 11 predicted proteins | sample Kivu_15m_20L_FD_129675 | JGI IMG/M metagenome (GOLD analysis project Ga0169931, IMG submission 129675) | Freshwater microbial communities from Lake Kivu, Western Province, Rwanda to study Microbial Dark Matter (Phase II) - Kivu_15m_20L... | ecosystem: Environmental > Aquatic > Freshwater > Lake... | reverse complement strand
TCTCAAGCTATCGTTACTTCGATGGGCCTTGACGATCCAGGATGATGCGAAGAGCACCCTTCTGGGCCAAAGCAATGAATCGGCTCAGCCACATTGCCACGCTGAAATTTTAAGTCCCGCTGAATTCCGAACGCCCATCCAGGTTGTTACGCGAGAAAGAGTTGAGATGCCAGCGAATTTAACTCCACAATATCACAAAGCGGAAGCCGCTTTTCGACAAGCCCAAACTCCAGAAGAGGAACTGCAATGGCTGCAGGTTATGCTGCGCGAGATTCCCAAGCATAAGGGAACCGACAAAATGCAGGCTGATCTGAAAGCGAAGATCAGCAAACTAAAGACGGATGTGCAGAAGAAGTCTTCCACGGCCGCCACCAACAAAGCGAATAAAATTCCCCGTCAAGGTGCCGGACGGGTCCTATTGATCGGAGCCCCTAACGTCGGAAAAAGCGCTTTGCTCAAAGCGCTGACCAGAGCAACTCCGGAAGTAGCCCCCTATCCCTTTACGACCCAGTCTCCTCAACCGGGTATGATGCTGTTTGAAGATGTCCCCATACAATTGATCGATCTCCCTCCCATCACCGCCGACTTTTTCGATTTGGGTACACTCAACCTTGTGCGAGGAGCCGATATTGTGTGGCTGGTGATCGATGCGGCGAGCGACACGGTCATCGAGGACACTCAAGCGGTTCTGGAACAATTTAGCTCGGGCAAAACGCGATTGGGTGGCGATACCGCGTTGGATGAAGAAGATATAGGCGTCAGCTACACGGCGACTCTTGTCGTCTACAACAAGTGCGATGTTGCCGACGCGCAAGATCGACTGGCAGCAATTCGTGAGTTCTTGCCTTTGCCCTTCCCTTTCATGGAAGTGAGTGCTGAAAGTGGTCTTGGACTGGAGGACTTGCGTCGCTGGAGTTTTGAAAAGTTAGATGTCGTGCGAGTCTACACAAAGCACCCCAAGCAAAAAGATCCAGATCTCTCCAAGCCATTCACGATCAAAAGGGGCGAGACCTTGGTCGAGGTTGCCGAACAAGTGCACCACGAAATGGCCGCGGCGCTCAAGGGGGCAAGAGTCTGGGGTAAGTCGTTGCATGCCGGTACCCCTGTCAAACCCGATTATCAACCGGAAGATAAAGATATTGTCGAATTGAATGCAGGCTCATAACATTTTTTCTTGTCCTATATCGTGCGTCTATTGCAAAATACGGCCGTGGGAGTCATCCATGGACAACGAATGGATCGCGAGTCATTTCGATGAAATGGCTGAACTACTGGAAATTCGAGGAGAGAGTACGTTTCGTGTGCGGGCTTATCGCAATGGAGCTAAAGCGATACGCGATCTCCCGGAGTCCATTGCCGCCATCCTCGCCGATCCCCAGCGCAATCTGACCGATATTCCTGGCATCGGCGATGCGATCTCACAAAAATGCAAAACGCTCGTCGAGACCGGCAAAATTCCACAACTGGAAGAATTGCGGCAAGAAGTCCCTCCCGAGTTATTGCAAATTATGCGCGTCCCAGGCTTGGGCCCTAAGAAAGCAAAAACACTTTACGAAACCCTCGGCATCAAAAGTATCGAAGAGCTGCGTTTAGCCTGCCTCCAAAACAGAGTTCGCCAGATCAAAGGCTTCGCGGCTAAAACCGAGCAAGCTATCCTCAGTTCGTTAAAGCTTTTGGAATCGGCCTCCAATCGTATTTTGCTCAGCGATGCCGATAGCCTTGTCGAGGCGTTGCGGTCCCATCTGCTGAAACTCAAATCGATTCAACAATTAGAGTTTGCAGGGAGTTATCGCCGAGGAAAAGAAACCATCGGCGACCTGGATATCTTGCTTGTATCCGCACATCCGGATGAAGCGATGGATTGCCTGCAAAGATTTCCGAGACTGCAAGAGGTTATCGCACGAGGCGATACGAAAATGTCGATCCGGGTCAGCAATAGTTTCCAGGTCGATATGCGCGTCGTACCTGCCGAATCCTTCGGGGCGGCGCTGCAGTATTTCACCGGATCTAAGGAACATAATGTTGAGATTCGGGGACGCGCGAAAAAAATGGGACTGCGAATCAATGAATATGGCGTCTATCGCGAAGAAGATCTCGATCATTCGATCGCTGGAAACACCGAAGAATCTGTCTATGCGGCCGTTCAATTGCCATGGATTCCACCGGAAATGCGCGAGTCCCGAGGCGAAATCGAAATGGCAGAGCAAGGACGACTCCCCAACCTCATCACGTACGCTGACCTTCGCGGCGATTTACATATGCATACCACCGCGAGCGACGGTGAAAATACACTGGAAGAAATGGTGGCCGCTGCCCAAACTCGAGGCTGGGAATACATCGCCATCACCGACCACTCGCAACGCGTCTCCGTCGCTCGCGGCTTAGATGGCCCGCGACTGCGAAAACAATGGCACGAAATCGATCAACTCAATAAGAAACTCGACGGATCATTTTGGATCTTCAAAGGTATCGAATGCGATATCTTAGAAAAAGGTGGAATGGATCTTCCCGACGATGTCCTCGCGGAAGCAGATTGGGTTCTCGCCAGTGTCCATTTTGGACAACAACAATCGCGTGATCAAATTACCGATCGCATTTTGGGCGCCTTGCGACATCCATCGGTCAACGCAGTCGCTCATCCCACCGGAAGACTGCTCAATCGGCGACCACCTTATCAGCTCGATCTCGATGCGGTTATGCAAGCCGCTCAAGAATACGGAAAGCTCTTAGAACTCAATAGCAATCCAGCGCGGTTAGACCTCAACGATGTCCATTGCCAAATGGCGGCCGCTCGAGGAATTCCCTTAGTGATCAATTCCGATGCGCATGCAATAGCTAATTTCGATTTGCTCAAGTTCGGTATCCTGACCGCGCGGCGAGCACATCTCGAACCCTCCGCCGTCTGGAATACGCTCTCCTGCGCAGAGCTTAAGATGAAATTGCAGCAAATGAAGCAAGCCTGATCAGACCAAAAACGTTTTCCGATTGGACTAGCACAGACGCTAAGTAAAAACAGTTCCATTAGGTCGCAAGCGTCCAGAATCGCGAGATACAAAACCTGCAGTACAACCCCACTAGCGACTGATGTCGCTATCGCTTTCCTGAGACAGCATCAAGCGTGGCGAAATACCCAATTTCGATGCCAAATCCGTTGATAACTTTTCGAGGCGTTCCAAAGTGGGCATGATCTCTTTGGCCAATAAAATTCCCTCTTGCTCGACCTCGTTTTGCAACTGGCTCAACCCCGTATCCTGACGCTGCTCAATGGCGGTACGGATCTTCTCCAATTCCTCTTTCTCTTGGGTGTCATACACCATTTTTACAATCGTCGGCAACCACTCTTCTAAATTGCTGTTCACCGTCACCGCATACTGATCCTCAACACACGTGATGTCCATCTCAATGTCGATGCGATCTAAGGTTTTTATGTGGTCGCTTACTGCGGCAACCACCTTGGACATCTTGTCATCTCCAGCTAAATTACGAGCGACGAAACGCAGACCCTCCTGGCGGATAACCCACTTTGCTCTCCATTGATCATCCGCTTCAAATCTCCATTGCGACCAAACCCAAGGACTCGCTCCCTGCCATGCCAGACCGATCGCTGGATCGATTTGCATTTCGCCCAGTCCAGGACCAGCCACAGGACTTTCGAGAGTGATCACATCACTGTGCTTGGTCAATATCTGTGGAAAATTGGATACTCCATCGCGAGCCGCCTGCAATTGACTCTCCCATAAACGCCGAAAATCGAAGAGCAACAATTGGCCGTGCGATTTGATTTCTCCTCGGAGCACTGTAGGTTTGATCGTCGCCAGCTCATTGGTATTATTGAAAACTCGAGTTACATTTTTCGGCTTGGGAAAGGATCGCAAATGAAAGCCATGCATGATAATCTCATGCGTGCGATGATGGAGCGAGAACGAACCTTTGAGCGTTAGTTCATCGATTGAAGTTCCCGCGGTCGGCGCAGTCCGAGCGAAATGAAATTCCGTCCCTGACGAACGACGAAACTCGGGAAGCTGCAAACTACCTAACAAACTGCGCCCTGTAACAATGTAGTCGAGCCACATCGTTGTTTGAGCTAGACCATGATCTTTGATCATCCGCTCCGCAAGGTCCTGGAATATCCCCTCATTCAGACGCAATTTCTCCGTAGCACGCTGGATCTCCTCACGTGTCTTTATATTTAATTCGGTTTCAATCTGAGCGATCTTATCCGCGAAGGTGGATATGCCGTACTTCGCTTGCAAGAATCGCTGACGCGCTTCAATCGCAGCCTTCATTGTCTGCTCGAGTTGTTCTTTTTCTCGAAGACTGTTGGGACGCATCTGCTCGGTTTGCTCGATCGTCTCCAACGTCTCGCGCAGTAATGCGGATGCTTCAAGCAGCCGCTTCTTCTCTGTTTGCCAAATGTCGCGATAAACCTGTGTTGATTCATCCAACGCTTGTTCATAGCTCGCGATTTTCTCGTCCGAAAAATCAGCAGCCACCTGGGGAAAGATCGATGGGACCAACGCACCCGATCGCTTGGTTTTCAACTGGGAAAAAATCCCAAAGTACTCATGCGTAACCGGGTCGGCTTCGATCCGAACATCGTCGAGTATCGCTCGACGAAATCGCAATGGACCATCACTCCAGCTATCATCTTTCCAAGTAAGCCAACTTTGACCGATCTTAAAATACGCTTGTCCCCTTTCGTGACCCAATGTCGTATCTGAAACGTGCAAAGTTCTCGATTTGGGATAAATTCGAACCTCACCCACCGTTACCGGACTATCCAAAGCCGTCGAAAAACGATCGATCATCCAATGACGCAAGATGGTAGGCATAGCCACAGCCAGACAGACAGCCATGGCGCCTGCAATCAAAAGTCGCTTGGTTAGATAGTCCTTCAGCATTATTCTTCCCGCTCCCGCTGCAAGCATTGCAGATGATGAATCAGAAATTTCAACGATTCATCACGACTATACATGGATCGCGGTCGAGTTAAGTGAGGCGCAACATTCACCCCACTCGGTGTTGACGATGAGATTCGCTCTCCAGATTCGGAATTTCCGAGTCCCTTGACCGAACCACCAGGGAGACTTGCATCCGTTCTAATAATCTTTTCCATACTATCTTCTGCAGCTTGTGGCTTATGATCCGACGATAGATCCTGACAAGATTCCGATTTAAACTGGTTCGCCTCCCCAGCATTCGCTAGAGGTGCTAATAGATTTTTCGAGGTCAATTCGATCGATTCACCCTCTTGGCTATCGCTCGAGCTTTGATCGCGTAAGGCTTCATCTTTCAGTCGAATAATTTCAATGAGCGTATCGAGTACCCACTGTTGCTCCTGATAAGCAAGCTGAGTTTCGGGCGAATCTTGGGTGAAACTTTGTGACTGGAGTTCCAATTGCTTGGCAGAAACAAGTTCGTGCAACACCCGTTCCGCTTCCGCCATCTCTTCGGCGGTGAGTTCGCTGACCTCGCGAAGCAACGTCTCTTCGCGAGGTTCACCTTCTTCGCTCAACACGCTATCGATCAGTTTCGTCTCTGCCAAATTGCGGGATACGGACAAGCTGTGCGACATAGCCGCTCGGTCATTCATAGCCGCTCGGTCGGTCATTGCCTCTCGGTCGGTCATTGCCGATTTAGCGCTCGCCATCACCTGTGTTGCGGACGCCAACGACTCTTGACCAGAGACAATCTTCCTGTCAGTCGGCCAAGTGCTTTCCAAATCAAGCTTAAGACGCCGCTGGAAATAAGTAGTCGTCGTCAAAAATGTAGGATAGAAACTACCGAGAGCTAGAACCAAGCTCCCCATGACCTGAGAGTTCTGGAAGCCGATCGCCCGAAAAATTGGGGAACTGTAAAGGGTTTCCCAGACAACCTGCAGTCGCGATTGACCTAGGAACCATTCACCCAAACTACGCTCTAGCCCGGCGAGCTGTGGGGAAATAAGCGAAACGACAAGCGTAATGCCAAAACAAAGAACTAGAGATATTGGGCAAAATAGGGCGACTGTCAGAAGGGTTGCGAAAAGAAAACTGAACTTGGGAAGCAATCCAAGTGTCAAGCCTAATGCGATGGCCAATCCACGTTGCCATGGTTCGCGAAATTCGAGAAACAACGATCGTTGGAGTGACTTTTTGTGCACCATGATCACCGTTCCGATGGACTCCATTCGTACGACACGTCGTTTCTTCCATCGAACCGTCAGCATCACAAAATTGAATCCAATAGATTAGGATCCACGATTCCAACTAGAAAAGGTCTCCAAGATTGCCTAGTCTTCCTGTCTTGTTTCCGGTCGGGGCATGCGGCGGCAAATCAACACATCCACTTTCGCGCAGCTGCGGCGATCCACAGCGGTGAAATAAGCTCGACGGCGACCTACAAATGACTGAAACGGTACTCGCTAACGCTGCTCACCCGACGGTTCGCTGTTTCGTAAAATTCAATCGTCAATGAAGTCAAAATGCATCGCCAGGAGAGGGGCATTGCCCTCGGCGGCTGCGACGGTCAACACTAGCAAGCCGCGGCGACTGGGACGTGTAACACCGCGCTGCTGAGCCCCTGTAATACTGGGCCCGTTAAATACTGAGCCCCTGTAATACTGAGCAACAGCGCGAAGATGGGCCGAGAGAAATAGACAAACGAAACTTGAAACAGAATCCAATAACAGGATGGAGTCAAGAAAACGATCATGCCACTGGAACGATTCTTTATCGATTGGAAGCAGCCCTTGTTGTGGTCCGCAGTCGAATGGCTGGCGGATAATTATCGGTCGGGTCGGACATGGGATTTGAGTCGATGCATTATTGTTCTTCCTAGTTCTATGGCTGGCCGAAGGTTGATGGAATATTTGGCCGTGCGAGCGGACCAGGAGAGTTGGAATCTATTACCTCCGCAGGTCTGCACGTTGGGTGCCTTGCCGGAACAACTCTACCGAGCTCAACGCCCCCTAGCGAGTGACATGGTGCAGGCGTTGGTTTGGGGGGAAGTATTGTTGCACGCTCCTGCTGCCGCGCTGGAGGCTTGGCTTTTGCAAATACCCGATAAGTCACGAATCGATGAGTGGTTGGAACTCGCCAAGAACCTCGCGACGATGCACCGGGAACTCGCTAGCGACGATCTCGATTTTGCGGCCGTTGCAACATGGATCGAACGAGAGAATCTAGCCCCGCTCACCGAACTAAAACGTTGGCAAGGCTTAGCCCTGTTGCAAAAAGATTATTGGAAACGACTTGATCGCCTCGAATTATGGGACGCTCAAACCGCGCGGCGAGTTGCCCTGCAGAAAAAAGAACTGCACTGCACCCGAGAGATTATTTCGCTGGGCAATGTCGATTTGAACTTAATCCAAAAGCGTCTATTGCAAGAGGTCGATGCCCGGGTTGTTGTGTTGGTGGGAGCTCCGGAAAAATGGAGTTCGGGTTTTGATGCTACCGGCTGTTTGATCGCCAAGGCATGGCAAGCAATTGAAATTCCTATCGAGGATTCGCAAATCGATGTCGCCGGCAATCCAGCGGATCAGGCCGCCGCAGTGACCGATACGCTCGATCGCCTCTTGGACCGTTTCGAAACCTGCGAGATAACCGTCGGGGTCCCCGACTCCAATTTGATTCCCTACATGCGATTTCAGTTTGATCAAGCGAAACTCGCAGTGCGTTATGGACCAGGTCATTCTGTCACCGAATCACCCCCGTTCAAACTGTTGGTCGCACTGACGAGCTTTTTGCAAGCCGACCAATACACCCATTGGGCCAGCCTTCTGCGGCAGCCAGCCATCGAGGCGTATCTCCGTTCAAAGCTGACTTTGCCCGACGATTGGTTGATCAGTATCGATCGCTTTTATCACGAAACGCTCCAGCGCGAAGTGCCATCCGCTGCATCCCCTCACCCAGAAAAGCGTTATGCGGATTGTCGATCTCTCGCGATTCAAGTGGCAGATTGTTTGAAAGAACTGGTTCTCCCTTTGCGAGGTTCAGCTCGACCGGTGAGGGAGTGGGCGCAACCAGCCGTGACATTTTTTCAAAAGTTGTTAGCCGATTTCGATTTGAATTCCAATCATGCCAATGAACATGCGTGGAGTGAAGGCTGTGCGATATTGAACGATCTTTTTTGCACTGCCAATACGATTCCGCCGGAGATTCAACTTCCTCTGTCCTGTGCAGAATGGTTTAGATGGCTGCTGCGACAGGCTGGTGCGATTCAAATATCAGAGCCTCCAATCGCGGAGGCGATCGAAATGCTCGGTTGGCTTGAATTGGTCCTGGATGATACCCCCGCTCTGGTGCTCACTGGCATGTCGCTCAATGTTGTCCCGGATAGCAGTCAAGGAGATACATTTCTCCCGAATCAATTGAGAACATCGTTAGGTTTGCTCGACAACGATCGACGGTGGGCCCGGGATGCCTATGCGCTCATGGTCGCAACACAAACTCGAGAGGAGCTTCGGATCGTTGTTGGTAGAATTGGAATCGATGGCGAACCGGTCATGCCGAGCCGGCTTCTCTTTACCACGTCTTCCGAACATATCGGTCCGCGCGTGAATCATTTGTTGAAAGTGCGCTCGCGCTCAGCGGCTGATTCGAAACGAAGATCATGGAAACCGCTCGACGAAGACGCATTATTCCCAATACCGGAAATCGTTCAGCCCCGTATTCCAACCGTTTTGTCGGTCACCGATTTTAAGAGCTACATGGAATGTCCTTATCGCTACTATCTCGATCGTTTGCTTCGTTTGCAGGATTTAGATGATCGCCCGATCGAACTTGACGCCCGTCGGTTCGGTACGCTGGTCCATGATTGCCTCGACAAATTGATCGAGGATGAGATGAAGAGTTGCCAGGATGCAGACAAGATATTTAAGTTTTTAAAGCGGCATCTCGATGCGCTGGTGCGAGAACGTTTTGGAGCCAAAAAATCGGCCGCCCTGGAAATACAGGTGGCTCAAGCCGAGCAGCGTTTACTGGCTTTCGCTGCGAAACAAGCGGAGTGGGCCGCGGAAGGCTGGACCATCTTGCACACAGAACTACAAATCAACGAAGGGGATGCCTTCTTTCCAGTGGATGGAGAAGAACCGATGAAGTTGAAAGGGCGAATCGATCGAATCGACTACCATCCCAATTCGGAAAAAATGGCAATCTGGGATTACAAAACCAGCGATTCTTACAAAGATCCCTTAGCGGCTCACTACAGCAGCAAAAAAGATGAATGGTACGATCTGCAACTACCGCTGTATCGGCATATGATCGAGAAATTTCGCAAAGGAAAAGTGCTTGAGGTGGGATACATCACGCTTCCCAGGAAACTGAGTGAGATCAAATTTCGAACCGCCGAGTTTGAGCCACCGCAGCTTGCGTCGGCAGATCGCAAGGCGACTGAAATTATCCGCAATATCCGCGCTGGAAAATTTGGGCCTCCCGTCTTTCCTGCCCCCTTCCCCGCTGATCGCTATGCCGCCATTTGCCAGAACGATATCTTGCGACGCGGTCCTTTACGCGAAGTAAAACACTCTTAAATCCATCGCTGTAAAAATAATATAATTAATAATTTAATGATAGAAAATATATTTATGGACATTGTGCCCCATCAAGATGCTGTGTTGATTCGAGCTTCGGCCGGTACCGGCAAAACGTATCAACTCTCAACGCGCTTGCTCCAACTCTTGGTTACCGACCAACCGGTGGACCGGATATTGGCGACTACTTTCACTCGAAAAGCGGCAGGCGAAATATTGGATCGAGTCCTCGAGAGGCTGGCTGAAGCGATCGAAAATCCGAGAAAATTGCAGGAACTCAATGACAGCCTGGTCGGCCCGCAATTGAATGTGGCTCTCTGTCAAAATCTTCTCAAAAAATTGACGATGCAACTGCATCGATTGCGCATCAGTACGCTGGATAGTTTCTTTTCCCAATTGGCTCGCGCGTACGCTTTTGAAATGAGACTCCCTGGCGGATGGCAAATGATGGATCCACAAAGGGAAATCGCCATTCGTCAACAAGCCATTCAGACGCTCATGGATCAACATGACCCAGCGCAACTCCGCACCCTGCTGAACCTGCTGGGTAAAGGGGAGTATTCGGCAGGTATCTTGCGTGAAATTGAAAACACCGTGGAAAATGGAGCATCTTTGGCTGGACTCACCACCGCCGATGCCTGGGATAATCCACGTGTTCCCGAGCCACCAAGGGATAGCGAACTGGAGGCAGCCATCGCCGCCCTGCAGCCCGGTGATCATTTGCAGGGCTCTCTAAGCAAAGGTCTCGCCAAACTTCAAGTTCAAATTCTGGATGGGGATTGGGAGGAGATCGTTGCCGCAACCCTCATCCAAGCCACCAACAGTCCAAATCCAACCTACTACCGAGCAACCATTCCGGAGAAAGTCGTAGCCGCTCTGCTGGTTCTCCGCAAGCAAGCCCTTCACAGCGCTCTTTCGGTCTATCGCAACCAAACGACCAGCAGTCGACAACTTCTGGAATCGTATCTCAGTTATCTCGATATTCAAAAAAGCCAGATTCGTGAATGGACCTTTGAGGATATCAGTCGTAAACTGGCTCAGTGGTTAAGTGCAGGCCAATGGAGCACCGAAAATCTCGGTTTTCGTCTCGACTTCGCCATTGATCATCTCCTGCTCGATGAGTTTCAAGATACATCGCTGATTCAATGGGAAGTGCTCAAGCCATTCGTTGAAAGTATTGATCGTCGACGAAAAGACAAGCCTTGCAGTTTCTTCTGTGTGGGAGATACAAAGCAAGCGATCTATGGCTGGCGCGGTGGCATCGCCGAATTGTTTGATGAGGTCGAGAAAAATCTTGTCGATCTGCGAACGCAAACGTTATCCAGCAGTCGCCGCAGTAGCCCGATTGTTCTGGAAACCGTGAATCAAGTTTTCTCGAATCTCCATCAACATGAAGCGTATGGTCAAGGTGCTATCGAAGCCGAAAAATGGCTGGGCAGCTTCCATACACACACTGCCCATCACTCAGCAATGGCGGGTTACGTGCAGTTGTTTCAAGGAGAACTAACCGAGGAGACCAATGCGGGCGACCGCAAATTGGCCCTGCTGACCAAGGGAGCCGAAGATGTCGCCGCAATCGCGCGAAAATATCCGCAAGGCTCAATCGGCATCTTGGTTCGATCCAACAAAGAGGTCGGTTTGATGATTGATCTACTTCGAAGATACAGATTGGATGTCAGTCAGGAAGGGGGTAATCCGCTGACCGACTCCGCTGCAGTCGAAGTGATCCTTTCGCTTTTGATGATTGCCGATCACCCTGGTCACTCCATCTCGGTATGGCATTTGCGCCAGTCGCCACTGGCTAGCAAAATCGATCCGAATCTTTTGGCAGCGCCTGGGCAATTATCTTTGAAGCTCCGGACCGAGCTCACGGATCTTGGGCTCTCCCAGTTCTTAATCAAATATTGCAATTTGCTCGCCGAGCATTGTAATGAACGAGATCAACTACGTTTGGAACAATTGATTCAGCAGGGTTTCGGATTCACACTGCATCATCATTCTCGCGTGATGGCGTTTGTGGATTCCGTTCGCGCGCAAAAGGTGGCTTTGCCTCAGCCCGCGCAGGTCCGTGTGATGAATATTCACCAATCCAAAGGTCTCGAATTCGATTCGGTTTTCCTACCCAATTTAAATGATTCACTCACTGGGCAAACACCGCTGTTCGTCGCGATGCGCAGCGGCCCCACAGATCGACCGAGTCGAGTCGTTCGGTATATGAAATCCGAAGTGCAAGCGATGCTCGATGACCAATGGCAAGAGGCCTTTCGCCGCGATGCCGGACTGAGAGTGTCGGAAAGCCTCTGTATTCTTTACGTCGCGATGACTCGGGCCAAGCATGCTCTCTACATGTACATTACACCCGCTAAAGAATCCAAATCGGCAACACCACCCAATCAAGACCAGAAGTCTACCATGGCCTCTCTACTTCAATCGACGCTGGTCAACCCGCAGCAGAAAAGTGCCCAAAATCAAATCACCTATTCCACCGGAGATGAACGATGGTATGAAAGCTTGGCCGCTGCGGCTCATACAGAATCAAGGCGTCGACCGGCAAAGCAACAAGCTCTTATCGAGGGAATCGAGCCCAAGGGAAGTGCGAAGCCAAAGGCTCGTGCAGCTACGGAACGCGGCAGAAAAATGTTTGCCCATGCGAGGAAGCATCGCCAACTCGACACCCCGCTGGCACCCTCGAGCTTGGTTCGCGATGTGCAGCCAACGCTTTCCAAAGGTGATGAGACTAGCAGCCGCCAGTCTTTGGGGTCGATCTTTGGAATGCAAACCGCTTTGGCGGCTCTGGAAGGTACTGTAGTTCACGCATGGTTGGCCAAAATACGCTGGTTCAATGACTTGGCCGTATTGGATTCTCAGAAGCACGAGCTTGCCGCTGCTGCGATCGATCGCAGTCATTGGGGTATGTTAGACCTCGACGAACTATGGGCTCGATTTACAAAGCATTTCGATTTTCCACAGATCCGCGCGATCTTCGATGCGCAAAGGTATTCCCAGACTGCTGGTCAAACCGGTCTACTTCAAGTCGAAAACGAACTGCGTTTCGCGACACTCCTGAAAGGACGTATGATCCAGGGTAGTATCGATCGACTGGTGGTTTCCTCCCAAGATCAGCGAGCGACTTTTGCCGAAGTCCTCGACTTTAAAACCGATCGCTGGCAGGACCAATCTTCGAAAGCCGATTGGGTCAAGTTGCAAGTCGAAAAGTATCGACCTCAATTGACGGCCTACTCCGATGTTGTAGCTAAGAACTATCAACTTTCAGCGGCTCAAATTCGCACGACGCTTGTGCTGCTGGATGTGGGCGAAGTCGCCGAGCTATCGAGCCATTCGACATGATAGCGACCAACGATTTGTATCGCCTTTCTCATCGCGGCATGATCGATGGCATGAACTTCGATCGGCCGTCCGATTTCTGTCAGCATGGTGAGTGTTAATTCGCCCCCTAAGTGCTGACGAAATTCCTCCAATCCATCAAAAATGGTTTGTTCCGAAAGCGCTGGATCATAGATGGGCAAACCGAGGTGACTGAGTGTCTGCAAAGTGGCTTGAACAACAGTATCGGGCAGGCCATGGACGAGAGATGAATAAACAACATCGACGGCCACTCCGATACTTACCGCCTCTCCATGTCGAATTCGATACTCGGTTAACGCTTCAAGTTTGTGTGCGGACCAGTGCCCAAAATCCAGTGGACGGGCTTGGAGCATCTCAAAAGGATCACCTCCGCGAGTGATGTGATCTAAGTGCATCAGCACAGATAAGCGAATCGCTTCGGACGTTGCCGCCGTATTTCGCTGTGAGATAAGTTTGGCATTTCGATAGAGAAAATCAAAAGCGGAGGAACTTTTGAGCAGAGAGACTTTGACCGCTTCGGAGAAACCGCAGCGAAAATCGCGGTCGGGCAGCAATCGCAAAACTTCTTGATCGTTGACGACTCCCCACGGTACCGCAAAAGTTCCTTTCCAATTCTTTTTATTGAACCAGTTCACGGCATTCTTAACGCCCACTCCCGAATCGGCTTGGGCAAGAGTCGTCGTGGGAACACGCACTAAACGAATACCGCGATGAGCGAGAGCGGCGGCGAAACCCACCGCATCCAATAACGCGCCGCCACCAATGGCCAACATATAACTGCGGCGGTCTAAATTCGAAGCATTGATACGTTCCAAAATCCGATCGATCCATCTGGGATCATTTTTGATTTCTTCACCGCCAGGAATCACTTGCACTGGATCGGTCAGTTCGATGTGCGAGCCGCTGCGAGCAAACAGATGTTCGATCTTGCTCACAAGATTAGGATTGGCTGTCGCCAGTCCTTGGTCCAACCAGACTTGAACTCGCGCGATGGGGTGTACAAGCGTATCTTGGCTCTCGCTTTCAAAAAGCTGACGTAAAACGGGCCAATCCCTGCCAAAGCAGTCCTCCGTCATTCGCAAACGGTGCGTGAAGGGAACCGAGAAAGAGATATCCCACCGACGCGCGGCGTTCGGTTGATCATGGGGATGGCTCATACGATCTCTTTCTCAGGCTCAGGCAATGGTTCAATGGCGGGGAGGGACACCGGATTGAGACTATACAACTCCCGGCGTCACCTAGTACCATATTAACCGTGGATGAAGGGGACGCCAAACCGGTACCGCTCCAAACCTTTGCAATTTTCTCGAAAATCAGCCCGAGACGGTTAGGAAATCGCATGAGAAAACATGGCCCCTGGACGATTCGCGGTACTCAAGAAGTCTATCGAGATCCATGGATTTACCTGCAAGTCGACCAGGTCATCCGTCCAGACGGAAACGCGGGGACCTACTGCACGGTCCAGCTAAAGCCGGGCGTCTGCGTTGTCGCTATGGACGATCAGCGAGAAGTCTACCTCACCAAAGAATTTCATTATGCAGTTGGGCGTATAACGATCGAAGGCGTCAGCGGTGGAATTGAAGAGGGAGAGTCCCCCCTATCCACGGCGGAACGGGAATTGAAAGAGGAACTTGGCATCAGCGCCAAACGCTTCACCTCGCTGGGGAGCGTCGACCCATTCACGGCAGCGATTCTCTCACCCACCGAGCTTTTTTTGGCAGAGGATCTTTCCTTCGGCGAAGTTCAGCACGAAGGTACCGAAGTGATCGATTTGGTCAAAGCCCCATTGGATACCGTGCTGCAGTGGGTGGATGACGGCACGATCACTCATGCCCCCTCTTGCGTCGCACTGCTCAAGCTAGCGCGGCTTCACCGAAGTTAACTGCTTCCAAAACCCGCTTCGTCGCTTGCGATTTATTGAGCACATAAAAGTGAATGCCGGGAACACCTCTGTCCAACAATTCCCGCACCTGCTGCTGCGCGAACTCAACGCCTACTTCAAATTGCCATTGCTCGTCATTCTTCTGACCTAATCGCTCTACGAATTGCGTAGGGAGTTTGGCTTTGCACAACGCAGTGATCCGCTGTATTTGAGCTAAATTCGTGACCGGAAGGATACCTGGAACGATGGGAACATCGATTCCAATGTCGCGACAGTTTTGTTCAAAGCGGAAAAAGTCATCGTTCCCATAAAATAACTGAGTGACGATGATGTCTGCTCCCGCATCCACTTTTCGCTTAAGATTAACCAGATCCGTTTTTGCATCGACAGCTTCTTGATGGACTTCGGGATACCCCGCTACTGCAATACCCAAATCCTTGAAGTCTGCTCGAATCAACTCGACGAGTTCATTTGCATAGCGAAGTCCCCCTTCGATGGCGCGAAATTCTGTTTCCCCTTTGGGTGGGTCACCACGCAAAGCAACGATGTAACTGACGCCGGCATCAGCAGCTGCTCGAAGGTAATCTCTCAATTGCTCGACCGTCGAACCGACGCAGGTGAGGTGGCTGGCAACCGGCACGCGGAATTCACGATGAACAGCTTTTACTACCTGCAAAGTTCGATCGCGCGTCGAACCACCTGCTCCATAAGTGCAAGTGAAGAAGTCTGGATGAAAGGCCATCAGTTCGCCGACGGCCTCCAGCAAGGTGGCTATCCCCGCTTCGCTTTTCGGAGGAAACAATTCGAAGGAAAGGCCTTTCCGTTGGCCCGAAAAATAATTTGCCAGCTTCATGATCTTCTTGCTCAAAATCTACAGTTCTAACGGTCTACAGATCCAGCGGTTAGGGTTGTATCGATCCTCGGCCCTCTGGCTCGACGATTGTAACGGTTTTGCACCTTCGCGAGGCCCAAACACGAAAGCAAACGCGGTCCGGGGATCAATGCCTTGCCAAATTATGGCTCACACAGGCTTGTTGGCCTCAATTTGCCTGCGAATATTTGCCAAATTCAACGGTCCGTCGCATGACGGTTTTTCATTCATCCGTTCAACCGCATGAACGGATGCTATATTCACCCCCAAAATGCAACTTTTGTCAAGCAGTTTTATCGGGCAAAACGAGTTTGGCAGAAAATTTGCAATGCGTTTTGGATGTCGTTTACACCTCGATATGTGAGGTTTTGTTGATTTCTACGCCCCGTGGCGTTGGCGTTGCTACAGAGATAGGAGATCGGAACAGCGGTCGCGTTCCTCTTGCGTAAACCGGTACATGTCGTGAATCAATTGGACGTCGCAAAGTCGCTGCTTCACACTTCTGCGACTGAACATTCGAGCCTGTGTGGCGATCATGACCTCAGGGGGAAGCGTGGTCACTTGTCCGAACAGACGGGCGTAGTTGACAAAGCTGGGAACATTACTGGTAACAAACCCGTACATCATGCTGCAGGCTCCAATCACTTTGCCTGTAAAGATGCCCGTATTGATCGCCGTCTTGGAGTAATTGCCCATAACACATCCAAGAAACTGCATACCTGTGGTCGCTTTGCCAGCCGGGTATTCCATGTTGACCGTGCCATAGGTATTTTTCAAATCGCTGTTGCAAGTTCCCGCGCCCAGGTTGATCCAACTTCCCAAATAACTGTGTCCCAAAAAGCCGTGATGCTGTTTGTTCGAAAAAGGCTCAACAATCGAAGCTTCCACTTCGCCGCCGATTTTCGTGGTGTGGCCGAGCGCAACAGCATCTTTGATGGCGGCATGTTCGAGTATCTTGCATTTGGGACCCATATACACCGGGCCGCGGAGCAGAGTGTACGGACCTACTTGCGCATCGCGATCGATCACGATCGGTCCAGCCTTGGCGTCGATCGCCAAATAATCTCCCAGCTTGACGCCCGGAGCCACGAAAAGACCATCTTGCAATTGTTCATAGCCTCCTTGTCGCAAGCGATACTCCAGGTTCCGACCGAGAAGCGTCATGTGATGGGCAATGACTTCATGCGGCCAGCGAAGAATCTCGAATTTCAGATCGACTTTGTTGAACGAACTTGCGCTTTGAAGTAAATCAGTCATCCCCTCGTAGCCCGCTTGACGTATCTGCAATAACGACCAGGGAGGGCGAATGACCACTGCTACCTGATCGCCACACATCACAACGCTGCTTCCCGTGTTGCCGACCGGCGAGGACGCTTTAAGCAAGCTTACTAGCCGATCGACATAGCACATCGACGGCAGAAGCCGAGCATTGATCAAAAGGGAGGGCTGGCTTGAACTGGATAAACTCTCCGCATCCAGCGATAGGATTCCTGGATAGTCGGCGTCTTGGATTGCCTGAAGATAGGGGCGGGTCACGCCGATCAACTGGCCAGACTCGCCCGCAATGCTCGAAACCTTGCGAGATAGATCCAGCAGCAGGTCGAACAATGGATAACCACCGCACTGAACCGCGTAAGCGAGTCGACCCGTCGTAATCGGGGCCAACGCATCGACTCCGCGATCTTCGCACACGACGATCATGTTTTGCTCCTGCTAACCGAATGGGTTTCCTACCGTTGATACCTGGAATCTAGCTGTCACTTCATCATAGCTGTCACTTCATCATAGCTGTGACCTGGGGGCGCATTTCAGCGAACTTCAAAAATCAATCGTCGCTCGTTTTGCTCATGCTCGCTCCAGAGCGTCTGTAACCGCTGGACTTCCATGACGAAATAAGGAAACCGTTCCACCAGTTTGCCTTGATACTCCGCCATCTCGGCCGCTTCACTCATTTCACTAGCCATCAAGTATAACATTCGATGCTGCTGATAGGCAGCTTCCACCTGCGTAGAATACGTTAAAGAATGAATGACGGGCGTTTGCAGATAACCATACGTTTCTTCCAGTAAAAACTGTCGCTGAAGTTCTTGACGGACTTGTCTCAGCAATGGAACCAACTCACTCAGCGGCGTTAAATCCGTTTTTGGCACTAAATCAGTTTTTCGTACGAACTCAAGCAGTGTCGTGGCGCTGCTGAGCCACTGTGCGAGTCGCTCCTGAGCCAGTTCGTAGTCAGGATTGACGTCTTTGAGCTCTTGCAAAAAAACGCGATTAATTGCCCATGTTACCATTGCTGCCTCGCTTGTGCAGGTTATCGAACTTGCCAAGTGAGTTCAGGTTTTAGTAGCGAAGAATACACCACAGGGCCCGAACTCCATCTTTCCAGCCAATTTTTTTTCCTTGATCCCACGAGCGGCGGTGGTAGCGGATATGTCGTTCGTAGAAACGTATCTTCTGGCGTGCTAAGCGAATTGTAACTTCGATCTCAATACCGAATCTGTTTTCTCGCAACTTGGGAACGAGTTCCTGAATCAATTTTCTTGGAAACAGTTTATAACAGGTCTCCACGTCCGAAAAGTAAAGCCCTGTTTTTATGCTCGTCAGCATACTGATAATTCTGTTTACTGCGTAATGCCATAGTGGAGCTACGGGACGATCTTGATGTCCGTAACGAGTCCCGTAAACAACGTCGGCATCTCCTTCGATAATCGGCTGGATCAAATAGCGAAAGTCTTGGGGATCGTATTCCATATCGGCATCTTGAATGACGACGATATCTCCCGTAGCCTGGCTAAAACCCGTTTTGATCGCCGCGCCTTTGCCTCGATTTTTTTCATGAAAAATGACTTTGGTTTTTGGCATCAATTCGAATTGTTTTAGCTTCTCTCGCGAACCATCTCGACTTCCATCATCGACCAAGATAATCTCGATCGGCAACCCTGAACTCCGCACTCGCTCAACGACCGATTCAATCGTGTTGACTTCGTTGTAAACGGGAATAACTACAGAAAGAAAGAAATTTTCTGGCAAATGAAAAATACCCAGCCTTCGCGCAGTGTCTTGCCCCAGCCAACTCGCGGCGGGATGGTTCGCAGCAACGGCGCTGTTGCTCATCCCGTGCGGCGATTCTTCCGACTGCTGTGGAACCGGAATGGAAAACGGTTGTGGTACATCCGAAGAAGGCATAACGTCGGTTCTTTCTCTAGCTCCGCCACAATTAAGTTCGCTGATCCTTTTTCATCTATCGCGAGACGCTGCTGAGTAACGCAGAGCAGATAGAGGTATCCATGCAAACTGTCAAGCACTCTGGCTCTATTTTTGCTTGGTTTTCGTTGTGGAAAATATGTCAGTAACATGCTTGACTTTTCGTTCCAGCTTGTCACAATCGCCCCAATCACTTAGCGTGCGTAACAACCTGCTTCAGGATACATCACGGACGGCCTGTGGGCTACGGATGGCCTTTGAAATTAGAATTCAGTTTTCACTTTTCACTTTTCAGTGTTTGATTTTCAGTGTTTGATTTTCAGTGTTTGATTTTCAGTTTTAAGCGTTCAGCGTTCAGTTTTGATGGCGCTGGGAACTGTTGGGTTGGCCGGCGTACTGGATGCAAGGCTTTGATTCAAGCGATCAAGGGGCGATGCAGGCGATGCATCTGCTGATTGCCATCACGGATACACAGCCAATTTTGATACACAGCCAATTTTGATACACAGCCAATTTTGATACACAGCC
>Ga0169931_10005461_pt1 | contig 19365 bp, 21 predicted proteins | sample Kivu_15m_20L_FD_129675 | JGI IMG/M metagenome (GOLD analysis project Ga0169931, IMG submission 129675) | Freshwater microbial communities from Lake Kivu, Western Province, Rwanda to study Microbial Dark Matter (Phase II) - Kivu_15m_20L... | ecosystem: Environmental > Aquatic > Freshwater > Lake... | reverse complement strand
CATTTAATTATACTATATTATATAAAAATTATATTTATTATTTCGGAAATTCAAGGTCAATTAAGATGAGATTCACAATTTAGTAATTTTAAATTTTTATTATAATAATAATTAAGTAAAAATAGTTTTCTCCTTTACAAAATAAATTTCACAAATTTATAAAAATAAATTTAAAATCAATTTAGTATATTTAAATATACATAAATTAAAACTTAATGTTTTATTTATTTAGAAGATTCATGAACAACATCAGTTCCTTTATATTCATTTCTAACTTTTTGTCTTTGTAATTCTCTAGTTCTTCCTTCTATCACATATTCCATTTCTTCGACTAATTTTAAAAATTAAAACGAATTAAAAATACCATTTAAAGTATCATATTGAAATACAGCTTGTGCTATATTTTTTAAATCATTAGCATTCTTATTCAACAAATCATATACTCTATCATGTGACTCTTTTAATATGACACTAACAGTTTCATCTATAGATTGTTTATATTTCTCAGACACTTTTTCGAACTCATAATTATTTTTATCTTCAACATAAAGATATCCTGCTTTTTCCCCATACATTCCTAATTTTTTGACCATCATTTGGGCAACTCTAGTGGCTTTGTTAAGGTCACTCGAGCAACCAGCCGTCATCATTTCTTTTCCATACATAAGTTCTTCAGCAACATGTCCTCCCATAGCCATGTCGATTTCGCTAATAAATTCTTCTTTACTGTTCAATGCATCCTCATCATGTAAAGTGAAAGTGACCCCTTCGGCAGGTCCTCTTGGGATGATGGTGAGTTTGTGTAATTTCTTTTTGCAAATGGGATTTTTGAAGCAAACTAGTGCATGTCCACCCTCGTGTAGTGATGTTAAGTATCTTCTTCTATCACTGGCATTGAATTTTTTACGAGATATTCCCATTAATATTCTATCTCTGGCTTCTCCGATATCATCAACAGTCACTTCCGGACTTTTGTTATTGACAGCTGAAATTATAGCTAGGTTTACTAAGTTTTCTATTTCTGCTCCAGTAAAACCGGGAGTCATTTTTGAAATAAAGTTAGGATTAAGATTATTGCGTTCTAGTTTTATTTTATTAAGGTAGAAATCGATAATCTTTTGTCTGCCTTCTTCGTCTGGAACATTTATGTGTATTCTTTTGTCAAATCTTCCAGGTCTGATTGCTGCTGGGTCTAGATCTTTCTCATGATTAGTTGCTCCAATTAGGAAGACTTGTTCTAATTTTTCAAATCCATCCATCTCAGCCAAGAATTGGTTAATTGTAGCTCTTGAGGAGGAATGCTCTAAAGCCATTCTTCGAGATTTAGTTAAAAGAGAATCGATCTCGTCAATAAAAATTATACATGGTTGATTTTTTCTAGCGAATTGGAAAAGTTTTCTGATTCTGGCAGCACCAACCCCAACAAATATTTCATCAAAATCACTTCCAGTAAGAGATAAAAAGTTTACCCCAGACTCTCCTGCGATTGCACGGGCTATCAACGTTTTTCCGGTACCTGGTTTTCCACAAAGTAAAATTCCTTTGTGTAATTTGGCACCTGCATCGACATATCTTTTAGGATCTTTAATCATTTTTATAAGCTGTTCAATTTCTTCTCTAACTTCGTCTATTCCTTTCACATTGTATAATCTTTCTTCTACATTACTTGCGAAGTTGATATTGAAGCTACCTTCTGGATTGAACAACTTTTTAAAAAAATTATTATTTCCATCTTCTTCTTTTAACTCCTTAGCGGAACTTATCCACCAATAATATCCTCCGGCAAGAGCAACAACAAGACTGATGAAAATAAAACCTGGAGTAAAAAATTTTGGTCTTAGAAAATTCATCAAAAATGCATTTTGCTTTGATAATGCCTCGTCTGCTAGTATTTTTACTCTGTAAATATATGGATCGTGTTTTTCTAGCAATTTTAGTTGATTATACTTGGATAAAATTTTCTCATATTTTCCGTTCACATAATAAAACTTTAAATAAATAACAATCTACTTACTCTAAATTTTTTAAGTACTTCATTATTATAACAAAGATCTTCTGTTGAATACCCTCGGAAAATTTTTCTTTTAAGTACAAAATTTTTTAAAAATTTTGGGACAATTTTTACTTTTATTTTCGAAAACATAATGTAAAAAATGAAATAATTTTAAAATTATTTAGAAATAAATTTTATCAAATTAATTAGTCCAATTATGATTAGTTAATAAATTTATATTTATAAAAAATTAATTAATATTGAAAAATTAAAACACGTGTATATTCATATAAATACCAAAGAATTAAAATTATTTCATAATATGAAATTAAACAAGATCTTATTTGTATTTTGGTTGGTGATATCAACCCATATAATTGGCATCCTATCGAAAGCCGATTCGAAGATAGACGGACCAGTAATTGGTATCGATCTTGGAACAACCTACTCTTGCGTCGGTATTTTCAAAAATGGACATGTAGAAATTATTCCAAATGAACTTGGAAACAGAATCACCCCATCGATTGTTGCCTTCACAGACGAGGAAAGATTAGTAGGAGAGGCTGCTAAAAATCAAGGAGCTGTTAATCCAAGAAGAACTATCTACTCTGTAAAAAGATTGATCGGAAGAAAATACAACGATAAAGAAGTTCAATTAGATAAAAAACTTTTACCTTACGATATCGTAAACAAAGACGGAAAACCATATATCGAAGTTGAAGTTAAAGGAGAAAAGAAAGTTTACTCCCCTGAAGAAATTTCTGCTATGATTTTGATTAAAATGAAATCTATTGCTGAAAACTACTTAGGAAGAGAAGTTAAAAACGCTGTAATTACTGTTCCTGCCTATTTCAATGACAGTCAAAGACAATCTACCAAAGACGCTGGAACTATTGCTGGTTTGAACGTATTGAGAATCATAAACGAACCCACTGCTGCAGCTATTGCTTACGGACTTGATAAAAAAGATAAAGAAAGAAATATTCTTGTCTTTGATCTCGGAGGAGGAACTTTTGATGTCTCTTTATTAACAATTGACTCAGGTGTCTTCGAAGTTATTGCTACTAATGGTGATACTCACTTGGGAGGAGAAGATTTCGATAACAGAATCCTCGACTTTTTACAAAAGAAAATTAAAAACAACTATGGAAAAGATATCACTAAAAACAAATCCGCAGTTCAAAAATTGAAGACCGAAATTGAAAAAGCTAAAAGAAGTTTGTCCTCAAGCTATCAAGCTACTATTGAAATTGACGATTTATTAGACGGATTCGACTTCAAAGAAGATTTAACCAGATCAAAATTGGAAGAATTAAACATGGACTTATTCAAAAAAACCATGGAACCAGTAGAAAAAGTTATGCAAGACGGAGGCATGAAGAAATCTGAAATTCACGAAGTTGTCTTAGTCGGAGGTTCAACTCGTATTCCTAAAATTCAACAATTAATAAAAGACTACTTCAACGGTAAAGAACCAAATAAAGGTATCAATCCAGATGAAGCTGTTGCCTATGGTGCTGCTGTTCAAGGAGGTATTCTCGGAGGAGAACAAAGCGAAGTTACTGACAGCTTAGTCCTTATTGACGTCACTCCTTTGACTATGGGTATCGAAACAGTTGGTGGAGTGATGACTAAGATCATCCCAAAAGGTACTGTTATCCCTGCTAAGAAATCTCAAGTCTTCACCACCTATCAAGATAATCAAACTACAGTCACAATTCATGTCTTTGAAGGAGAAAGACCCATGACTAAAGACAATCACTCTTTAGGTAAATTCGATTTGACTGGTATTCCACCTGCCCCAAGAGGACAACCTCAAATTGAAGTTACATTCGAAGTTGATGAAAATTCCATTCTTAAAGTTTCCGCTGTTGAAAAAGCAACTGGTAAATCTGAAAAAATTGTTATCACTAATGATTCTGGAAGATTAAGCAAAGAAGAAATTGAAAAAATGTTGAGAGAAGCCGAACAATTCGCTGAACAAGATAAAATTACCAAAGAAAAGATCGATGCAAAAAATTCTCTTGAAAACTACATCTACTCCATGAAAAACACTGTCGAAGACAAAGAAAAAGGAATTGGAGACAAATTATCCAGCACTGAAAAAGACACTATCCTAAACGCTGTTAAAGAACATCAAGAATGGTTGAACTCCAACCCTGAAGCTGAAAAAAGTGATTACGAAAGCCACTTGAAAGAATTACAAAGTACTTGCGATCCCATCATTGCTAAGGTATACAAACAAACAGGTGGACCTAATCCAGGGCAAGATGAAGCTCCTGAAGATCCAGATCTTTAGATAAATTAATAGATATAATAAATTTTAATATAATTATAACATTTATTATTTAAAATATCTCTTAAATAAAAATTTTTCATTCAATTAAAAAATAACTTAAATTATCTATTTAATTATATTAAATTGAAAACGTGTTTTATATTAAATGATTATATTAAATGAAAAATCATTAATTATTTATTTTTTGAGTTATGATAGAATATTTTTAAGAATAATATTAGATGTTGATTTATTTCAAACTCCCTATATATCTCCTTCATCTTCGTTCATTTCGTTATTCCACAAGATTAAATTTTCCTTCAAAAGCTGTATGATGAGGATTGTGTCTTTTGCTTTTTTGTCTTCTAATTCGTCCAAAATTTTGATGCTTTCTTCAAAAGCATTTTTAGCAATTTGACAGGCTTCAGCTTTCAAATTTTTAATTTCATAGTAGAAAACTGAGAAATTAAGAGCCAATCCAAGTCTTGTGGAGCTTGATATAGGAATATCCTTTTCTGCTATGTCGAATGCAGCTTTGTAGGCAGCTTCTGCATCATTGGCAGCTTTTTCATGCTCAGCGCCTGAGGTAAATTCAGCGCGATATCTGAAATAATCTCCTTTTAATTTCAAATAGAAAACTTTAGTCTCTGCGTCTTTTGCGTTGGGGACAAGATATTTATCCATTACTGATTGGATATCATCGCATATCTTTTTCATCTCGTCTTCTACTTGCCCCTTGATTTCCCTTAGATAGGCTAAATTTTGACTGTTTTTCTTTTCCTCCTTTTTCTCTAAGGAATGAAGCAAACGCCAACTCGCTCTCTTTCCACTTATAACATTCTTATAGCCGGCAGATAAAATATTTCTTTCGTCGTTAGATAAGGTGGGATCTAATTGAACGTATTTGGTGATCCATTTCACCATGTCGTCAAATCTTTCTGCTCTTTCATACAATTTAGCCAAGTAAACATATTCATCTCTAGTGTAGGATTTTTCACTCATATTGAATTAAATAAAAATATTTTATATTATATATACTAATTTATTTATAAAATATAATAAGTGAAATTTTGTAAGCATAATTTCTTATGTTGGCTATAAATCTTAATATAGATTTTGTAAACATACATGTATTACTCTTAATGACACATATGTGTTTGTATTTATATTTTTATTTGATAAAATATTTAAAACAAAAGATTATTTTATTCTTCATTTAAAGTAAAGTTTTGAATTCAATTGAATTTTTATTAAAAATTTTTAATTCAATTAAAAAATATTAAATGTCGAAAAACAAAAGATTTACAAGAAATGATAATAACCTCTTACTAGCTATTATCGGAGATGAAGAAACAGTAACTGGGTTTTTATTAGCAGGAATTGGAGAAAGAAATGAAAACAGCAAAAATTTTTTAATTGTAAGCAGCCAAACTGAAAAGATAGAAATAGAAGACACATTCAAATCATTTATAAACAGAAAGGATGTCGGAATCATTTTGATTTCTCAGCACATTGCAGAAATGATCAGAGACACTTTAGATAAATATGAAGAAATTATTCCAACAGTTTTGGAAATTCCTTCTAAAAATTACCCTTATTCAATTGAAAAAGATTCAATTATGCAAAAAGCATGTAGACAATTATATGGACAAAACCTTCCAGATGATCTTAAATAAAATAAATTGCCTGTAAAAATTTATAAAAGTTATTTTTAAATATTTTGAAATTATAATCGAAAATATAAAAACAGTCGATTATATAATAAATTATATGAAGAAATAGGTAATACAGATTGCATAGGAGAGGAAGTTACCAAAACTGAACACGCCATTCAATCAGCTTTACAAGCAGATAAGAATGTTACGAGGATAAAATAGTAGTGGCTTATTTATTACACGACATAGGTCATTTAATTAGTTTGGAATATAACTATGAAGAAATGGAAAATTTAGGGTATTGTTTCATCAAGTTATTGGTTCAGACGTTTAAACGTGTCGGGATGAATGATAAAGTTTGTTGACTTGTTATGAATCATGTTAATTCAAAGCTATATTTAGTCATTAAGTATGATAGTTACAATAACAATTTGTCTGAGGCTAGTAAAAAAACTTTGAAATTTTCAAAGTGGAAAAATGAGTCAAGAACAATTAAAACCCTTTAAGGAGATAATTTCCTTGATTTGCTAACAAAACTTCGTAATTTGGATGATAGATCATAAGTTAAAAATCTTAAGCTTCCTGATAATTCGGAATTTAAAGAAAATCTTCTTAAATGTATAATTACAGCAACTTTAAGAAAGAAATTTAATTAAAATAAGAAATATATATGTTTTTATATAATTCTATTTATTTAATAAATTTTTAAGCTTTAATTATTCAGGTTTTGTTTTAGATAAGGCTCTGTGGATTTATTAAAATTTTTATCACTAAATAATAATTGATTAGAATTTTCCTCAATGAATTCATTTCTTAAAAAGTCTATAATTAATACTATTCTGTTTTTATCTGAAAAATTCCATGCTTCATGTATTAAAAAGTCATCGAATATAAAACTTTTACCATTTTCCCAACCTCTAATGTCATTTTCTACTCTAATTCCAATTTCTCCTTCTGGAACTATTATACCCATATGATATCTAAGAATTTTTTCTGAATACTCATCGTATCCCTTATGAGCTACAATATGTGTTCCGGGTTTTAATAATGAGTAGGAGACAGAGACTATTCCAGAAATCTGATCTGTTAATTTTTTTAATTTGGGGAATAATATGCAGCGATCATCAATACTCGCTCCTCCTATTTTTAAAGGGGCCACGTCCCATCCGTTTTCGTTACTGTCTTGATATAGATTTCTTTCTATCCAAGGTTCAAATATTTTTTCAACTATATGATTTTCCTGCATAACACTCAGTAATTCATTTAAAATCTCGTAATAATTTTCTTCTATAATTTTAAATTTAGGAAATTCATCTAAAGTGTAGAATGCTCTGTCATGTTTGATTATTATTTCTTTATTAATTTGAAAGTTTGATAAATTTGAGGAGTCATTTTCAGACATTTATTTGATTTTATGATTTAACACATAATTTAATATAAAATTTTATTTTATTTTATTTAATGTATTTATATTATATTTAAAGGAGCTGTATGAGATATATGAAAATTTAATGCCCTAAAATTTTATTTTATTTAAAAAGGGAAAATGCAGCTAAGTCATAAATGATTTTGTATAATTGAATATTTCATATAATAAATATCTTTTCCAAGAATAAAATACTAAATAATCAATTTATCATATTTTTAAATTTCCTTTTTATTTTTTCAATTTTCCCTTATTATACGATAATAAATACCACTCCTAAAATTATCAAATTCTTCTTCCAAGTCGGCACTTCTGAACTCTTCACTATGAAATAAAACAGAACAGTCTTTATGAAAAACAAAATAAATAAATTAACCATTTTAACAAACAAAGCCACGAAGAAATATACCAAAAAGTCATTATCTCTTCCTACACTATAATTCCTGAGGTAAATCCAAGTAGTATTGATCACTGACCAACTAAAAGCCGAAAACATCAAAAAGTAAATAAAAACGTGAAAGAACATAAATTTAGTTCTTTGTGCTTTAAAGTTGTCTTTTTTCTCTCCTTTGAATAGAAATTTCTTGGAAAGAACCAGCTTGAACAGAGTAGTAGGGACATTTACAATGATAAGAGTAAGAATTGAAACAGCGAGGCCTCTATTCCAAATTATCTCTCCTGTCGAAGTTTCATCTTTTTTCCCTGATATTGAGTTGCAAGGAGAGAAAAGACCGCATACTGCGAAGGATAAGGAGATGTTAAATATAATAAGCGAAAGGACGTCTGTTTTGTTGAGTTTATACTCAAAGTTCATGACTAGAGCAGTGTATAGGTTGTATTCCTGTAGGATTTTTAGAACTGAAGTGATTCTGGTAAGGAAATTTGTTTTAGGCGTTGGGTTGATTATAGAAAAGTAAGTCGAGGTGTTATGGAGAGCGATTGTATTTATATTATCATTTTTAGAATTAGTATTAGTGAAGTTATTTGCAAAGTTGTTAGTATTTGTGTCTTCTATTTCTTCTATTTTATTCTTACAAGTTTCATTTTCAGAATCACTTTCACTATTATTTTTTGAATTCTTATTATTATTTTCTATTTTTACTTCTTTAATGTCAGTGTTGTATTCAATATTGACTTTCTCTTCATTATCACTGATATTCAGAGGAGTCTTTAAATTATTAAAATTATCCAAATTATTCACTCCCACCTCTAAATCATTCAAGCTCTCCGTCGAATCAATTTTCTTATGATTAATCCTGAACGACTTATACAAATTCCTCCTAAACTTCTCGACCTCCTCAAAATCAAGTATACTATTACTAACTCTTCCCATAGTCTCATCAGTCTTCTGCTTTACTGCCAGAACTTCCTCCACAATCATCTTCCTAGAAAAGCAAAATTTTTCACAGCACTTGACTTTTTCTTTATAGGTCATATTGAAATAATAATTATCTCGTTTAGGATTTAAATCGAATCTAAAAGTAAAAACTAATCCTATGAAATACATGACCAAAATAGCAGAGTAAATATAAATAACAACCGCTGTATCAGCATTAAGATATTTAAATTCTTCGAAGCCAGTCATCCAGTTGGTTTCAGCGAGGATATTTTTGATGTCTTCGAATATATAGATAGGGTTGAACTTGGAAATTGTGAAGTCTGTTAGATGAGTGCAGTTACATAGAATGTAGTCGTCGCTGAGTTCGATACTGGAGCAGTTCTTGTCGTTCCAAGTGTTGTTGTGCTCATCGAAGTAAAGGCAGACGTTGTAGCTTTTGTCAGGTCGTTTGAAGATTATATTTATGGGGTAAGTTAAATTTTCTACTTTTTGAGGCTTGTCATTCTCGTCGTAGAGTTTTACGGAAATTACTTGGTTGGAGTAGTTTTGATTATTACTGGCCAGAAGAGGGTATTTGTCGTAGAGGATTACTCCCAATTTGGCTGTTTGTAAGGAGTATTTTGAGATAAGATGGTCTATAGGCAGCGATATGTTAATTGAGGTTTTGTTATTAGAAATAGTCAAGTTCTCATAGTTGATGTTAAATTCATTTGAAAATTCTTTGATTGTACTATTGTTATTACTTAAATTGTAAGTATTACTCATTTTCTCTCTTTTCTTCTCAAATTTCTTACTAAAAAACACCAAATTATTAGTCTTTATCTTATCCTCTTCAAAATTCGTAAAATAATTCTTGACTAATAACTCACTCCCTTCCTCCACAATCTTCTTCATTCCCAAAGTCACCTCATCGACTATCAAAGAGTCGTTCTTCTCTGTAGTCTTATTTCCATAAAGATTATTATTTCCTTTGAGGATGCCTATATTATTCGAAGAAACTATACTTAAAGCTGTGATATAATCATTCGCGATATTCTCGAACAAACTCTTGTCCTCTCCCATCTTTTCTTTGAGCTTTTCTAGCATTTGAAAGCCTTTTGAGTTGAGACATTCAGCTACAAAGTTTCCTTCCATAAAAGTTGAGTTATAGAATAATTCGCTTTTGGAAGTTTGGTAGATGAAAGTCACTGCTGACAAGGAAAGTATTTTATGAGGCGTTGGGTGTTTAAACACCCTGTCTATTATCGAATCGCATTTGAGCAATTCGTTCAGTTTCTCTATCACTTTCCCATGAGAAATCTGCAGGTCGCTTGGATTATCTGAAGAATTTGTAACTGTCAGAAAATTATTTACAAGAATCGACTGCTGTAAATAAAACTCGGAGTCCTCAGTTTTATTATTTACCAAAAATTCTACATTATTTTCTAAAATCTCCTTTTTCTTCTCGGCAGGTTGGATGAGATAATCTACTATCAATTCTGTATTATCATTTACATAATTCACTTTAGGGTTAAAAGGAATGATTTCTCCCGGATTATACTTTCTATCCGTGAATAAATTATACTCCACCCCGGCTTCATGGTCGACACCGTTATTGCAGTGATAGGTACAGTAAAACTTTATTCTATAAACTGGCAGGGTCATTGCTTCTGTTAGCTGTATGTCCAGAGTGTAGGGAATTTCCTGAGGGCTTGAGTCCGGGATGCGGGCGCCTGATAAATAAGTTTTTTGGATAAGGTTTGTCCTGGTTTTATGATCTATCACATAATAAATACAGTTTATTGTCCCTGGAGGATGTGTCACTGCATATGAAGTGATAATAGGGGAGTTTAGATATAAAACGTGAGGAACTACATCGAAATATTCGAACTCGCAGTTTATAAACGAGTTGCTTAGAGCAATTATTAGCAGGTGAAAGGATAGGAACAAATTGATTTTCATTTTTTTATTAAAAATTTTATAATTTTGCTTAATTAATGAAAAAATATTTAATTCCAATATAGGGATTGTAATATGTTTAAAACTCATATTTATATTATATATTCTAAATAATATATTCTTATAGGAAAATTGGATAATCTAATATATACTTTAAAATTTAATAAAAATATTTAAATTTTTATAAAAATTAAATGTAAGATTCTGAGTTCGGTTATGAGACCCCTGGAATTCATAGTAATGAAAATTCATGTGACTACGACTTCAAATTTAGCATGAAAATGAAAAGAAAGGTATCTGTACAAGAATTGAATGATTTTTTCAAAAAAAAAACATCTGTGCCTACGATGGAGTTTACAACATTTCATTCATTGAGCTTGGAGGAAAAAAACTTGATCTCTGTAAAGCTGAATTCTTTTATGCTGAAGGCCAAAGCGATTTTACTGTAATTTCTCTCAACTTCGTTTCTCGTTTTCTCGTTTTACGAGAACGAGAACAATAATTTTTATTGGTGAAAAAAATAAAAATTTCATAAACGAATTCGAGAAATTCTGGATCTCGTTTAATAAGTTATTCTATATAAAAATAATTTCTCTTAAATTTAAATGTAAATTTAATATAGATATTTCCGAGCCGCCAATTTAACCCAGAATTTTTCATTTTATATGTATTTTTCAAATAAATAAAATTTTACTTTATAAATATAATATTTTATGTTACAATTTTTATTTATTCACCATTTTATTTTCTAAAATAAATTTTTATTTTTAGACAAATTAAATTTTAATAATATTTCAATTAAAAAGACAAAATTTTTAATTTTGTTTGAGCTCAAATTAATATTTTTGATTATGAAATTTACAATTTAAATAATTATTTTATTTTAGTAAAATTATTTAATTAAAAAAAAAAAATTAATTTAACAAAAATTTTGTTAAAGTTGGAGTCATGGAAAACTCTATATAAATTAATAACGCTATAAAATAATTTTAATTTATGCTTAAATATTTTAAAACTAAATTAATAATGGAAGATAAAATAATTCAATTAGAGTCAGATAAAAGCTCTGTCAAACAAGCTCTAGATTTATTAGGTCTTAATAATATTTCTCCAATTTGTCGAATATGAAAGTTTCACCTACGACAAAATCAAATGCATTTGAGATATTGTCTAGTTTAATATAAGTATACAGATATGGTCTATTTATATTGATCAACAAAAATTATTAAAATTTGAAATAAAAGATTCAATATTTTAAACCGTCCATATAAGAAAATTATTAAAATGATAAATAATATAAAAGATTAAATTTACATTAATTTAATTTTAGCTATCTTTTGAATATTAATTATAATATTTTTCAAATCAATTTATATCATCTTCTTCAGTGATAGATCCACAAGAAGCACTTTGAAATTTAATGAATAACATAATTTTATTTACTTTTTAGAGCTGTTATTTTCATTACCCACAAAAGATTCTAATTCATCTTCTGTTTCATTTATAACTTTTATTCTTTCTATTACCGATTCAGAATCAATAGACCCTAATTTATTATAACTGTAATTCATTGTGTCCTATATTTATATTTATATGAAAATTTAAACCTTTTCTTCTAAATCTATAACTTTTCCTCGGTAAGTTTTTGTGGAATGAAAATGTTTTATATTTTTAGGCTTATTTCTACGATTTGACTTTTCCATTTGATAATTCAATCTTTTATTACCGGTAGTATTTGAATTATTCTCATCCATCGATACATTTTTATTAATCACATCATCATCAGATAAGGATTCTTTTTTAATTCCTGAAGATTTTTTATTTCCAACATTCAATTCTATATTATTACAAGGAGAAATTATGATATTATTAATCTCAACTAAGTTGTTTACATTCTGATCTGTGTAAAGGTTGGAAACATTTTGAATAGTTATGATGTTGTTAGTATTTAAATTAGACTGTGTTAATTTTTTATGAACAAGTGAATCTTCTTCTTCATTTCGAATGTTAGAGAAAAATCTATATAGTTTTAAATGATGAATTACCTCTCAAGCAGAAACTCTTTATTTACTTTTTGTGAAATGAGGATGTTTGCCTCTTTAGAGGATAGCATAGTCTTCTTCAATTTTGAAAAGTTATTAAAATAATTTGAAAGATTGTTATTCTTTTCATCGTAGTTAAAAATATTATTCGTGTGGATATCTTTAAATGATCTTAAAATAGTCTCTTGTATCATTCCTATAGATTTGTCTACGTTTGTATTATCTATTTTGGGTAATAAAATACTATCTGCTTTTTTAACAAGGTAGTTTTGAATCGTTCTGATTGAGAGAAAATTTTCTACATACTTGTTATACTTTGCATCTAGTGTCATCAATCTGGATCTAATTGCAAACCTCTCCTTATGCTTTTCCTCTTTTTCAATATAAATCAAAAATGGAAAAGTGTATCGATATTTCTGCAATATTATTTTTACAATATCATTAGTAAGGTGTACGCCTTCGATGATTATAGACTCTTGTCTCTCAATCACATTTTGAATTACTTTTTCTAGCTTATCATTAACGATTCTGCATTGATCTAAGTAGCCTTTTATTATTTTTTTCTTCATAGGAACGCTTGAAGCATCTTCATCAGAAAAGTCTACATGCTTCCAAGCCTCATAAGTTGAGGCGAAAAGAACTCCACACTTTTCTTTTGAGATGAAGTTTCTCATAATGTGACGAATCGTGTCTGTTGATAAAACAGAAGAAATGCCGAGGCGACTTGCTAGAAGAGAAGACACTGTAGATTTCCCTGTGCCAGATGTTCCTCCTAATAGAATGATTATCGGGATTGTTTTATCTGAGAAAAAAATTATATATCTACTTACTTGTAATCAGACAAGAAAGATTAAAATACTTTTTAATCGTACATTTTGTTCCAGTCAGATTACGAATTACATATTTCGCAAGAGTATAAAACAAAGACTGCCTTAATACCACACTTGTTTTCAAGCAATCTGTTGATTCTTCATTTTCGTATTTTATTGATAATAAAATATTTAACTCGTTGAGAATGTTCTCGGCTATTTGAGGACAGTATATAATATTAAACCCTAAGCATTTGAAAATAGTAGAAAGTCTTTCTTTATTTAATTTTTTGATCTCCGGGTTGGATTTTTTTTTTCTTCGTGTTTCTTTTTCCTTTTTCTCAAAAATGTTCAATGTTTCTAAATCAAGATAGTGTATTCCATTTATAATTTTAATAAAATTATTTAATGATGCTAATTCTTTGTAAATCGCTTTTAATTTTTGTTTCATTTTTTCTTCATCACATTCATATAGTTTGAAAGAGAGATTCATTTCATCTGTAATTATATATATTTGCTCTAATTTAGTGGGGACAGAATATTGATCGAGCATATTATAAATATTTTTATGATATGTATTTAATTGAAATATAAAAATAAAATGTATTCATAATTTAAAGTAAAGTTATTATACCAAAAAATTGAAGACTGTATGTTCATTTAATAGAATTTACTTGTTATTAATAATGATAGTCATGCTTTTTATAAATTAATATTTTTCGAATAATATGTAGGAAATATTTTTATCTATTTAAGTTATCTAATTGAATATTCTATCTCTATCATAAACTGAATAAAACACATATATTTGAAGAATATTTGTAATTTTAAAGGTTTCCATATTTAATTGTACTAAGAATTTAATTTAATAATAAAGCAAAAATGAAATCACAATTAATTATATGATGCAGATTTTTAAATTTTATTTAAATATTTTAATGATACAATATATCATAATAATCCAACACTAAATGATATACCTAATATTTTCAAAAGTTTACATAATTTTTTCAGATTTTTGAAACCAATTTGGAACCAATATGTCAATTAATTTATTATCAGTATCAGCACTTAACTCTTCTTTAGAGAAGTAAAATAATGAATCAACTAAATCTTTGTCTAAATTCTTAGTTACTTTCTCATCTCTAATTTCATTAAAAAACGGATGAGACAAAGCAGCTAAAGGTTTCAATCTTCTTTCTGGATCATACACTATAATATTTTTTAACAGATCAATAAATTCAGGGGACACTTCAGGGTAATCATTAAATACTTCTTTCCAAGTAAAACATCGGATAACAGGAAATTTAAAATGCCTATAATCAGGATTCATGGCTTCAATTTGTTTTTTACTAGGCGTGCCTAGGATTTTTATAATTTCCACAATCTGATCTACAGAATCTTCTCCCATAAAAAGAGGCTTAGTCAAAACCAATTCTGCAATAATACAGCCAACAGACCAAACATCTATTGCGAAAGTGTAATCAACAGCTGAGAATATAAGTTCTGGCGCTCTGTAATATCTACTGCAAATATAGGAAATATTTATTTCTGTTTTTACCAATTTCTTGGCTGATCCAAAATCGCACACCTTTAAAAAATTCGTATCTGGATCTATTAAAATATTTTGAGGCTTGATATCTCTGTGAGCGATTCCTAAGGAATGAATATAGCTAAGAGATTTTAGAATCTGATATGAGTAAAGCTTTATAGTAAGTGGATGCATTGGTACTTTCGATATAAAAGAAGTTTTTATGAAGTTAGAGAGAGTCTGCGGTATGCACTCCATTACTACGTTAAGGTTTAAATCCTTTAAATGCGATGCTGAATAAAAATAATTTTTGAGTTTAATTATATTCGGGTGATCCAATTGCTTTAAAATTTGTAATTCTCTATTTTTGAACCGTGAATCTTGTAATACCTTTTTAATCGCTACGATTTCTCCTGTTTCTTCACATTTTGCCTTAAAGACTGTTCCAAAGGCACCTTTTCCTAATTTTTCCAGAGATTTGTAATTATAGGTTGATACATCTGTAACACTAGTTACTTGAGTTTGCATATTTTCCTCAGATTGTAACTGCTTTGAGAATGTTTCCATTTTAGCTGTATTAATAAAATTATAAAATTATCAATTACATAAAATTAGCACATTTAAATTATTCACAAATTTAAATTTTCTTTTAAAGTCTTTAAAAATTATTAAACTTATCTTAGTTTATTTTGTTGGGAATGTTGATCTGGAACAGGTTGATTGCTTAAATTAATGATAGAATTTTGAAGTCCTACAAGTAACTTAGCAACTCTCTGATCGTTCAGGGCATTTAAAAATAGATATTCTGATAGTTCAGTAGCTTTAAGCCCAATATTTTCTTCAACATTTTTATAGACTTCGGATTCTGTATCTATAGTATTCTCTAGAGTCTTCGCTTTGGCATATTGTTTGATTCTATAAGCCTCAGACATACCTGTCGCGTTTGTGATTCTTATTTTTTGATCTGCCTCTGAAATAATAACAGAAATATTTTGACGAATCAATTCTGCCATTTGTTCGAATTTTCTCATGTTAGTTTTCTGTACTTCAACCTGAGTTGCAACAATAGAATCTTCATAGGATTTAGGAAGATCGATTTTAAGAATTTGTAAACTAACACATGAACTATACGCCTTTTGTAATTCGTTGTTTAACGATTCTTTCATAAAGTCTCCGATTTTCTGTCTATCAGTCCAATAATTGGTTGCATTATAACGCCCTCCAACTTTGAGAATGACATCTCTCGATATTCTTACAATTGTTCCTTGGTAATTAATATTTGCCAAATCGTAAAGCTTGGGGATGTCTTTTTTATTTAATCTATATTGAAAAGAAACGTGAAGAACTAATGCCAAACCTTCAGCTGTACGAGTTTGAAGGGGGTCTGCCTAATAAAATTAATTAGAAATTTACAGTGGCCTTTCTTGAATCAGAAAATTCAACAGTTACAAGATTACCTGGGTAGACAATGAAATTAACCCAAGGCCAGAATATATATCTGCCACTGTCATAAACCTCCGTTCCTATTGATTTAGTAATTGAGTTGTAGGTTATTCCCCATTGAAGAGGCTCCAAAGAATTCATCGATACCAATAAAAATATCGCCGTTAGTGTGAGTAGAATAAAAAATAGTGAGACAAATAAAACTAAATAATCCATGCTTCAATTTATTTTAATTAATTGTTAAAAAAAAATTAATATTAAAGCCAATTTAAATATGTAATTAAAAGAAAAACTAAGTTAAAAGATAAATTTTAAAATATGTTGCATTGACACTGACATTCTTCTCTCCCAACTATATTAGTATTTGAATCAAATCTGACATGCTCTTTGCTTTTATCTAAATTTTTGACTTTTTTAACCTTTGTCTATTAATATCATAATTATATTTTACTGATATACTTAAATCTGGAAATAGATTTGTGTCTGTTACTGGTTTCTGACTGAATAGAAGATTCTTTTGAATTTGCAAATTTTCATATAGTTCCTGTAAAAATTCAAATTCTTTAATTTTGTTGTTTCTATCATTTTCTAAGTGATTAATCTGACTGACTAAAATTGAATTTATTTCCTCTTGTTTTCTCGAAGAATGATTTAGCTCCTTGATTTCTATTTCAAGAGCTGATAGTTTTTGTCGAAATTCGTTAGATTTCAATTTATTTTCTGTTCTAAATTTAAAGTTATTGTTATATAATATACGAAGAATTTGTAACTATGTAATAAAGAATTTCTTTCATGTTATTGTTTATGAAATCTGTTAGAACTTTCAATTTATCACATCCATCAGCTTTTTGTTCGTAGATTTTCAAAATGTTTAGCAAGTCTTCGATGAGATCATGATAATTAAGCTCGTTTTTATAAGAATTTTCTAAGAGCTTATTTAATATACTTTTATATTCAGTTTTCAACAATTCAATATTGGTTTTCTTTCTTGCAATATTATAATCCCTAATGATTTTATCTTCTAGTTTTGTCATTTCTTCATTCAATTTATTTTTATAATTCTCAAATAGTTTGAAATAATTTTCATTTATATTAATCTCTGGATTTATTACTGTCAATTGATCATAAAGAATAAATGATTTAATTTTATCATCACCGAGGGAAAAGAGAAGAGAAGAATATGAAGTTGCCCTTTCAGATTTTTTTGATAATTCTTTGAACTTTTTAAATGCCTTGTCATAATAAGACTTAATATCATTTTCGATCACATTATCCCAAGCATTATTTATGTTCGGTACTGCTCCATTGTTAATGGCATTCACAAATTCTTTTAACAAATTTACTAGAGCTTCTCCATTCATTTTCTTTCCTTTAATACGTTTAGGACTGGCTTCTTTAAAGACTTTGTTCTTTAAATTTAGAAATTCCAATTTAAATTCAGTTTTTAATTCTTCTAATCGCATATTTTTGAGATTTCTTAACTCATCTTCCGATTCTGCAGGTCTAGGCAATGTGATACATTCTCTGTATGTAAAATATTTTATGATGGTTTCCCTTATCATATTGTTTTCAATAGAATTTTTTTTAGAATTTTTTTTTCTTAAACAGGATTCCATATACTCATCGCTGCTTATAGGGAGTCCTGATTCAAAGTGTACTTTTTCTAATGTAAAATCTCTAATGACCCAGATAAACCTGGGAGCTAATTCTGCAATAAGATTTTCTTTATCAATAGAAGTGTTGCAAGCAATTGAATTAGATAGATGGGCTGCAAGAGATAACTCAGAGATGGAGTTTTCATCAATGTTAGAATTGGAATTATAAATGAACAAACTGCTTATGAGGACAACTAAAGCAAATATTTTAGAGTCGAATGTTTTTGTGCTTCTATCTATTGACGATGTCCCTTCAGAATCGATAAAAATTATCTTAGAATTTCCTAAATTACTTCTACGGTAGCTTCCCCACAGCCAAATACCCTTTGTACATGATGCTATAGAAGAGTCTGACACAAACTAAATATTAAGGAAAATTTTTATTAACCTTCTTACCCCTCCTTTCCCTGTTTGATCTAGTAAAAGATTCATTAGAAAACTCTTTCCTGTTCTGGCCTTTCCAACTATCGAGACAACAATGAGTTCTTCCTCAATTGATCTTATCATATTTAAAGCTTCGTCTTTTAGATTGAACTTCCCATCAGAAAAATCTATTAGTTGTAATGGAGCTTCTTTATAATAATAATTGGGGCCGTCTTTAAAAAAAAATAAATAGTGTTTGGTTAATAATTGATTATTACCTAGATCTAAATCTTCTTCTCTGAAATTGCTCATTATTTCTTCTTCCGAGAATAATTGCATTTTCGATTATTAATGTTTATTATAAGAATATTTTAATTAAGAATTAGGAAATATTTCGAAAAATAATTTCATAATTAATTCTGTATTTGAAATAGTAAAATAATATGCTTTTATTACAAGCTATCATTGTTGATCCTATTTAATATGCTATTTTAGCAATTTAATAAAAATTAAATCGTAAAAAAGTAATTTAGAATTTGATATTATTTGTAATTCATATTATATATTATCGCACAGATTTTATTTACAACAAAATTAATTAAACCCTGCTGAATTTCTTTCAGCTCCCAAAAAAGAATTCTTCGTTTTCTCTTTGATATCTATTTAAATATTGCTCCGCTCTTTTTCTTTTTATCTCTTTTTCTTCCAAAGAACAAGAATTTTTATTTGAAATAATTCTAAACAAAAAGAAACTAAGGACTAAAACTGCTATCAGAATAGTATTTGATTGAATGTTGTGAACTTGGCATATAATATTCCCTTCATTTGAAATAGCTTTCATTTATTTATAAAAAATTTATTTGTTGAAATTTTTATATCAGTCATAGCCGTTT
>Ga0169931_10005460_pt1 | contig 19367 bp, 30 predicted proteins | sample Kivu_15m_20L_FD_129675 | JGI IMG/M metagenome (GOLD analysis project Ga0169931, IMG submission 129675) | Freshwater microbial communities from Lake Kivu, Western Province, Rwanda to study Microbial Dark Matter (Phase II) - Kivu_15m_20L... | ecosystem: Environmental > Aquatic > Freshwater > Lake... | reverse complement strand
CTTCTGTAGTAGGCGGCGGCCCTGAAAATAATGATTACTTTACGTTCACTGTAGGGAATGATCAAACATTAAATAAAATTCTTCTTAGAGGTTACAGTTCTTATGATAATGTTGCTTGGTTGGCCATTCAATCTGGCTCTGCATGGACTGCAGGAGATAATCCCGGCTTAATGTTAGCTCAACAACATTTTGGACCCGGAAATATAGATCAAGAAGTTTTATCAGTTGCAGCACCTTACAATTCTGGCAATTATACAGAGAGAGTACAGCAGCTAGGTTCCAACACTAATTATACTATAGAATTTCAGGTTTAAGCTGCAGCTACACCTACCCCAACTCCTACAGTCACAAATACTGCTTCTCCTACTCCCACTATTTAAAATAAAACTTAAGCTTTGGATAGAGTTCAAATTTATCACACCTGTCTAATAGTTCCATATTTAAAACAATTCTATATCTAAAAATATCTCCTGTGTCCCAATAATCTAAAAATGTTTTTATTTTTAAATACTTACTCTTTTTTTCAAGAATTGCCCATTCAGGATACAGCCCGTATTGAACAAAGATATCTATATCTCGCTGACGTTCTAAAAGAGTTTTAGTATCTAACTCTTTTATTTCATCTGCAAAGGATCTCTTCCGCGGATCTAAAGAGTCTATTATAGAACTCATTGGGATAATATTTACTCTCCATTACTCTAATAGTCGACTGTAATTTTTCTACAAGCTCCTTTGCGCATTTAAAATCTATATATACAGTATGACCTCCTAATTTATTAAAGCCGTTTTCTTTAAAATTAAGTTCTAAAGAAGGCAGTCGTTGACCTCTAGATATGACTTCCTCCACATTAACTATTTTGTTTATAATGTTATTATAGTCCTTCCTCTTCACTAGTAAGTTCCTCCTTAATTTGTTGTTCAGCATTTATTAACTCTTTACTAAGATTATAAAGGCCAGCATTAGCAAGAGCAATAGAAGTAAGTACAAAAAATGTATAGTTATCAGGATCCTTTCTATATTTGTCTAAATCTAATATTTCCGTTAATATACCTACATTTAAAAGCCTATTAACTCTCTCTACTTTAAATTCTTTATATATCTCTTCAAATACTTTTGTTGCCGCTTCCATAGGAGAGTCGGCTTCAACTCCAACAACTTCTATTTTTCCAGAAGTAACTTTATATCTATTTGACACGTTTTTCTTCTTCAAGAAGAGCTTCATCTAAATTTGTCATATTATCAGAATAAACTTTATTAGCAATTATTAATTTACCTGAGCCTTGCTCTCCAAAATAAATCCCTTTGTTTCGCTTAACTTTACTATGTTTAGTTGAAGTCCACATATTCTCAGGCACTCCTAGCATTTGAAGTGCTTCGATTCTACTAATTGAAAGAGGCTCGCCAGATATTGAACAATAATATATTTTATTCATAATTAGAGTATAAAGGAAATCTCAAAACACTCAAGTTACTTTTGAAAAATTCTTAACACAGCTTCTTGCTCCATTGGGTACAAAATATTTTTTATTATTATCCCAACATTCCTTAGTCATCACTTCAATTGCTCCTGCGGTTTTATGACCATAAACCATTCTTCCAAATCTGTTTCTCATTTTTTCTGGAGGAAGATTTACTAAAGGCTTTCTATGTCCTATAGGAAAAGGCGGCTCTTTAAAGTCCATAATATTTTTTAGCTTCAGTTATAAAAGCTATATTAGGGTTAAAATTAACATCTGAGTTTAATTCATTTCTAATATCAGTAATATCTTTACCTTCCTTTAAGAGCATGACAGCATCACTACTAATATAATTCTTTACAAAATTATCTATAGAGCCAAATTTGTCCTCTTTAGTTTTTAGATAATCCATACTTGTAGAGCGCTCAATACCGGTAATTAAACACTTAAGTTTAGGTACTTTACCTTGAAGACTTTTTTTAAGCCTGGCATTAATTTCTTCTTTACTAAACATAAAATTATTATAGTTGAAAAATTAAATAGTACAAGTAAATTAATTTGAACAAAAAAAAGAACGCCGCACTCAAAGAGTAACGGCGCTCTAATTTCAACGTTAAAATTAAGCAACGTTAAGACCACCAGTGCGGTTAATTGCACGGGTTAGATCACGAGCGTCGACGCGACGGATAGAACGAGCAAACTGGTTAGACTGCTCGAGCAACTTGGCGCGCTTAACTGTGAACTGGCCATTACGGCTGCGTTCGATCTTGACGAAGAATGTCTTCGGACGAAGATCGCGGCTATTGTAATCGATCATTTTGTTATTACCTCCTCTCATAAATTTAATAATAAATTATATCTTTAATGTTTCAACTGGTTTTTCACTACTAATTGTTTTATCTAATAAAATAGGCTCAGCAAACATATAATTCTCATGACTTTTAGAACTTCTATTACTAGTACGTCTGTACCCTAAAAGGTAGTGCTTACCTTCAGGGCTAGTTTGAATAACTGGAGTGACTCTACCTTTAGCAATTAGCTTCTGTAACTTACTGGGACTTAATTTAGCCATAATTTTATTATAAAGGTAATTAAAAAATAATCAATATTTCTTTTTCGTCATTATATTAAAAAACTCTATTTTATCTACCTCTTTAAATAATTTGCTTTTAAAGCACTTATATATGTCATCCTTTTTAAATCCCTCACTAAGAGCATATCTAACAACAGAATCGTTAAGAATAAAAAACCCTAAAACTACTTTATTATTCTCAATATATTGTCCTATGGCTCCGACAACTCCTTCCTGATTAATGACTGGAATAAAATGAAACTCTTCTGTAGAATCGTCTATAAATACCTCCGCTCCACTAGCTTCTGCTAATTCTTCTAGTTCTTTAATTATATCTTTTAGAACCATTAATAAATTATAAATGTAAGATTAAGAATGTCAAGAAAAAGCTTGTATTAATACAATTTGCCTTTATAATCATGTAATGGAACATGCAGAAACAGAACTCTATAATTTAAACTACGGGCAAAAATTTACAATTAAAGGGCTTAATTCATATAGAAATTTAAGATTAGTGAGAGCCACAGATTGTTCAGCAGTAATAGGTGGTGAAAGAAAATTAAAAATTAATGATAAAGAGACTTGGACACAAATTCCTACAGGATATACAATTTCGCCCTGTACTATGGTTGTACCTTCTTAAATAAACCACCAAATATCTAAACCAAAACCTAAAAACTTAAGTTTTAAAATATTTCCATAATCATAGCGACTAAAAAACACTCCAGTATCAGCTTTTGTTAAATACGGTCCTATTTCAAGATCACCATATTCCTTATCTTTTTTAATCAATATTATCTCCGGGGTAGAAAGCTCTACTAAAAGATAGCCTTTATTTAAAATTTTTATTTGCATAAAGAGGTAAGAGATTTAATAAGTTCTTTTGCTGATTGTTTTGAAAGAACTATTTCGTCGGTGTAAGGGAAGCCGTTTTTAAGAATATAAAGAATATGTCTAAACCTATCTCTCCAATTATACCTCTTAACGTTTAAGCCTCGTCCAAAAATACTAAGGTATATTTCGTCCTCATTTTTAAATTTCTCTAAAACTATAGTTTCTGAACTACAAGAGCAAGATATAAATTTTTTAATACCCGTCATATGTCTTCTTAAACATAGCTACTCTCATCGGAAATGCAATATCTTTATTTCCTGAATCGATATTTACAGCTTCTTTTTTTTCTTTTTTATAGCGTATAACATAGACAATAAGAATATCTCCTACTTCCATTAGAAATGCTAAAAGCAAACATACAATTGCTGTTGTCTCTAATCTTAACAGCGCGTCAAATGCAAGGCGAATAATATTATCTGACCCTGTAATTTCTGTTGCTTTAAACTCAACATTTACTTTTGATGCAACTGACGAAATTAACCCATTTACTTGAATATTAGCTAATTCTAATTCTCCAAAGTTTCTTGCTTTATTAACTTCTTTCTTAATATTAACAAACTTTTCTTCTATAAGTTTATTTGCAGCTTGTAGTTTTTTAACCTCGTCTTTTGTTTCTTGTAGTGCAAGATTTGCTTCCCGTTCTATTTTTTGACGAGAAGAATCTTTTTCAATCTCTGCTTCGCTTTGTAATCTTCTTACAGAGGCTTGCAATTCCTTAGCACGGGGCCCATCACCAACCTTACCTGTAGAGAAATCTGCTCGAACCCCTGACTTTTCATCTATTACTTTTTGTTTAGCTTCATTTATTTGTCTATTTATATCTTCTAATTTTCTTGAATGTGATGCTTCGATCTCAGCTAGTCGGTTTCTCTCATTCTCTTTAATTTGGTCCTCTAATAACTGAGCTGCTTTTTTACTAGATGCCTCAAAATTATTTACTTGTTCTAAAATTTGAACTTTGCTTGTTTTAAGACTATCCTGTAATCCGGTTTCAGAATATAACCCGGTAAAATCAAAGATAGTCGGTAGCAAGCTTAATGCTAAACATAGCAAAGCTGCTTTTTTAGGAAATTCATCTCTTCCGAATAATATAATTTTAACGCAATAAGGTAATCCTACAACTCCTAGAGCAGTCATTGCTACGAGAAACCAATTCCAAGAATGTAATACTAGGTCTAATGCATGGTAGGCAAAAGCATACGCTGCTCCTATAATAATCCAATATATAATATCTATTGCCTTTGCAGATACCTTATGTGCAGTATCAAACCCAAAAATAGTAGGGTATTTTGGTCTATTGACCGTTTCCATTAATATATTTATTATTTTCTTTCTTGTAAAAACCGTTCAAAATAATCGTAATTTCCAGACAACAATACGTCTATAGGAGCTTTATTCTTAAACATTTTATTAGGAAGAGATAACCAGTTTTCTAATAAACGCGAGTCTTCAAAGACTTCTTTAAGCTTATAAAATATTTCTATTTGCTTCTCAGACATATTACTTATGTTCATTAAATTAATTTAATCGCTGGTTACTCAGATATCAATTAAAACATGTAATTCTCTTAAATTCTCATAAATAATTCTAATGCGAGCACAGCTCCTACAAGTAAAGCGAAACTCTAGATTAGAGATTCATAAATCTAAAGGAGTTATACCGATTACCCCTGTTCTCCCATCTCCCACGCCTACCAATACACCCACAACCACAAACACACCCACACCAACTCCAACTAAAACTCAAACACCTACAGTTACAAGAACACCAACAAACACACCTACAAATACTGTTACCCCATCAATTTCACCTACATCAACTCCAACTGTGTCATTTACTCCAACAAACACAGTTACTGCAACAGTTTCACCAACACCTACACAAACAAATTCTCCAACTATTACATTCAGCTCAACACCAACAAATACTCCAACAGCAACAGGTACACCTACAGCTACTCCTACAGGTACAGCTACGGGAACTCCTACACCTACAGGTACTCCTACAAGAACTCCAACACCTACAAGAACAGCTACAAGAACACCTACACCCACGCCTACAACTACCAAGACCCCAACACTAACACAATCACAAACTACAACACCAACGAAGACTCCCACACGTACTCCTACAACAACACCTACACTTTCAATTACACCTACAATTACAAAATCACCGACTATCACACCTACTATTTCCAAGACTCCTACAAATACACCTACAAATACAAGAACACAAACACCAACGCCTACTAAGACATCTACACCTACTGTAACCCCCGGGACTCAGACACCAACTCCTTCTATTACACCCACAAATACTCCTACGAGAACTCCTACACCAACACAAACTCCAACTTCAGGTGTATCGTGGCTATATGCTCTATCAGGCTCTTATGATGTTGATACTGTTGTAATTCCTAATATGGAATTCATAGCTATTTCGGCTAATCCTTCTAATCCTGGTCAAACCGAGCCAATGGTAAAATATAGATTGTATTATAGTGTAAGAAGAAGTGGTAATACTGTTGCTTCACAGAGATTTTATCCTTCAGGCTTACCTAAGACCACTACTTATCAAACAGCTCAGCTTAATTTCCCTGTTGGAGAAGCAGGCGGATCAGAAGGTTATACAACCGCGGATGTTCTTGGATTCCAATATAATTGGCCATGTGGTACTGTATATGTAGCACCGTTCTCAGCTAATGGAAATTATAGATTCCCAGGAGATGAATTGTATAGTTATAATCCTTATCCTTGTTAAAATTTGACAATATAATTCTTAAAAAAATATCTTTAAAGATTAAATATTTGTATGGCTTTACCTCCTAGTTTTAAAGATTTAAATAGAGAGAAAAACCAATCAGCTCAAGACTTTACTTCTTTTAAAAGTTTTTCTCTAAGAGGCCCTGCCGCACAAGTTAATGCCGGTAAACCTGCGCCAACTCCTTCAAATACACCTACTCCATCAGTTACCCCTTCATTTACTCCTACTCCGACAATCACCGAAACACCAACAAATACACCATCGATAACACCAACTCAAACGCAAACTTCGTCTCATACTCCTACGCCTACAGTAACTCCATCTCATACTCCCACACCATCTGTAACACCTATTGCTATTACAAATTATGTTGAGGCTAATTTTACCCAAGATGATATTGAATTCATTTCTCCTACAAATCCTTCATCGGTATTATATTATAATAATCCTGGCATTGGTTTAGACTCTCCTCAAGCAATGCCTCTATATGTTGACGATGTACAAGTAGCTTTAATTATATTTAACGTCGACCGAATAGGCACACCTTTCTATTGGACGCCTAATTTTGGAGGTTCGAGATATTACCAAAATTTCCAAAATAATGCAGTATATTTTTATTCAGTTTAAAATAAATTAATTTATGATGTTTCACGTTCCAGAGGGGTTTTCGGAATCTATTTTTGAAGGTTCTACTTATGTAGAATTGTCTGCTTATGAAGATAAACTTAATAGTGTCTTCAAAACATCTTCAATGCCTTTTAAGTGTTGGGCTCCTCCAACTCTTAATAACCCTTTCAATAGTTTAAAAATTGTAGAACCGGGAAGCCCTTACCACTGGAATGCTAAGGTAAGTTTTGATATTATAACATAATATAACCTTATAAATTACATATTAAGAGATAAATACTCTATATGGCATCAGTTTCTGTAATAAAGCTTAAAGTTAGAAGAGGCTCAGATTACGAAAGAAGACAAATTACACTCGATGTAGGTGAACTAGGCTATGTATCGGATGTAGCGGCAAGACGTATTTTTGTTGGTGATGGAAGCACTAAGGGTGGTAACCCCGCGGGAATAAAGTTTTATACAGCAGATATAAATAATCCCGACCCTGCATTACAAACATGCCAGGTAGGGGATATAATTTTTAATACCTCAGATAATAGATTATATTCTCTATCTGGTTACAATCTTCAGAATTTTCCAAATTATAGCGTTCCTACAGCTTATCAATTTATAGGAACGAGAACAGATAATGCTTCGCTTGAATATCATCCTAATGGTTCTATTAAAGTAAAGGACGGAGCTGCTCCAGGCTCTCCCTCACAAAGTGGAATTAGTTGGTGGCATATGGATGCTTCTAGCTTTGGATCTGCATTTGATTTAAATGGCGGGCTTCAGAGAACAGGTAATGGACCGGTAAGCGTAAAGGTAGATAACGTTGCAATAAAGATTATTTCAGGATCAGTGACATTGGATCAAGGTCAAATTAATTTTGGATCTATCAATACAAATAACCAAGGAATTGATGCATCTAATTTAGCGTTTAACTTTTTACCTGGATCCCCATGGACGCTTGGAACTAATAAATTATGGAGAGATTCTAACGGTTACTTAAGGGTTTCATAATATGGCACGTACAATAGAAATTACAGCTGATACAGTAGTTAAAATTCTCGTAAGAAGGGGTACTGATTCTGAAAGACAAGTTACAACATTTACGGAAGGTGAGCTCGGTTATACTATTGACACACAGAGGTTGTTTATTGGCGATGGTATTACCCCCGGGGGAATTATTGCGGGTAATAAGTTTTTAGGCTTTACCTCAGATTATAATGCCTTTACTTCTATTGCCCAATATGGAGATACAGTATATCAGGTAACAGATCATGATTGTTATGCTTATGATAAGGTATTGGGATGGGAATCAATTCATCCTCTTCCTTATACTGGTTATATAGCAAATTCTAGGGCATCTATCGAAAAAGCTTCGCACAATGGTAGTTGGAGAGTTTCTCCAGAAATGATTGGTGATGGGTTTGTTTTAATTTATGATGGAACACCTGTTACCCCTACATCCATAACAGGGACATTTAATAGATTAGATTTTGATGCGACCTTTATTTCTTTATGCGCAGATTTTTCAAGCTTTTATTTTGGTAATGTTTTTGATAAGCAAGTAACCAATAATCTCGAGGCAACAGTTAATGTTGCAGATAGATTGTATGTTAATGCGCATGATGGAAATACAACACAAATACAAGTACTTGCTAAAGACCCCCTAGATACAAATGCATCGTTAATTAAGACACAGAATTCTCACCTTCATCTTAATAGTTATGATGCATTAAGATTGTATTCTGAAGGACATCTAGGGTTACAGATGGATCATAATAGTGCATTAAATATTCTTACTACTACCCTTTCCTCACAGTGTAACGGGTCTTTAGCACTTCCTAATTTTGATATTAGAGGTATTGCGGTTTTCAGAAATCCAGTAATTTATGATAGTCAAGCTAACGTAACAATCTTAGGAAATTTATCAGTATTCGGAGACACTACATATCTTGAAACTACTGTTACTACAACGAGTGCATTAAGCGTTATTAATAGAAACGATAATGAAACTGCGATGGTTGTTGCGCAGCTCAACACTGGAGGAAGTTCTAACCAAACTGTAGCGAGATTTGAAGAAGGTACAGTTTATACCGGTAACCCTTCAATACTTCAGATTAAAGAAAAGCAATTTGTTGGTGTAGGTGTAGGAAAGATTATTAATTACGATACGTTTAATAGTAATTTTATGGTTTCAGGTGCAAGCTTATTTAGACCTACCCCTGCAGTAAATCATGATGGAGGTGATGGATGGCCGGGGTATATAGTTGACATGAGGTCTAGTGCTCCCGTTTATAATGGTAATATTGAATTTTATACTGCAGGTAATGCAGATATTATATTTGAAAATGTTGGAGGAGGAATAACATTTAATGTTGGAGGTTTTACAAATTCTATGTTTGTAAGTGGTAATTTAAGAGTATCAGAAGATATTGTCGCTTTTTCGTTATCAGACGTTAAGTATAAAAATAATATTAAGAAAATTGATTCAGCATTAGATAAAATAGATAAGATTTCTGGAGTTGAATTTGAGTGGGATAGTAAATCACCTTATTCAGGAAAAGATATTGGAGTTTTGGCCCATGAGGTTGAAAAGGTTATTCCGGAAGTTGTAACAACAAGAAGCAATGGTTCTAAAGCAGTAAGGTATGAAAAGATTGTCCCTCTGCTTATAGAGGCTATAAAAGAATTAAAAAGAGGTAAGTAAAAATGCCTTTTTCCTATCAAACTTTATCTGCTACATCACCAATAACAGATAGCTTTTTTGGTTTTAGATCAGATATAAAGAACAATGCATCTTCTTTTATTGTTGGAGCTCCCGGAGCCAATAGTGCATACGGATTAGTATATGCATTCACTCAATCGGGAGGTTATTTCTTTCAATCATCTATCCTAAATCCAGGTACTACGTATGGCGCTGCCCCCTACCTTTTTGGAGCAGCGGTTGCCATGAATAATAACAATGCTTTTGTAGGAGCACCTACTCTAAACGGTAATTTTGGGGGAGTGTTTTGTTATAATGAAATAAGCCCGGGAACATATTCAATTTCACAGCTTATTAACCCCACTACTTCCCATAGAGGTAATTTTGGTGTAAGCTTGGCTCTTTCAGGTAACAATTCGCTTTTTGTTGGAGCTACTGCAGTTAATAGTGGAAGAGGGGGTGCAATAAGATATTTTAGTAGTACAGGTATTGCAGGATGGACATATACGGATGTTATTTCCTCAGGTAATTTTACAGTTAACAGTCAGTTAGGATATTCAATAGCTCCTAATTTTGATGTCCCTGATGAATTGTTTTTAGGTGCTCCTGGGCATAATCAGGGTAGAGGTAGAGTAGCTTATTTTAAAAGATCTCCAACTTTGGGTTGGGTTGAATTAGGTAATATTTCTTTAAACGGAGCATACGGTGATGCTGTACAATCTAACTTTGGGTTTTCTATAGCTGTTAAAAGGGACGTTTTAGTAATAGGATCAAAAGATGCCCTTATAACTGATAGATTCGGTTCCACCTCTAGAAGAGGAGCAGCATTTATATATTCTAGATCCCCAGGTAGTACTTTTTGGACTTTCACTAATGTTCTATCAACAGATGAAGGAGATATAGGTAATAGTTTTGGTTATTCCGTTGCTATTAGCGGTACAGGGCTTCAAGCCGGTCCTAATAGAATTTTTGTAGGTGCTTCTAATTTTGATCAAAATAAAGGAAAGGTTTTTGTGTATAATGCAGATAATATTTTTAATCCATATCTATCCTTTACTCTAGAAAATCCTAAAAATTTAAAAAATTCCCAGACGGGACATTTTATTAAGCTTTCTGATGGTTATAGTAAAGGAATAGCTCTTCTTGGAGCTCCTGGTAATATTCAAACAGATTTAGGTTCAGGCGATAGATTTGGAGGAGTGATTGCAGCTCTTAATATTGGAGAAATAACACCTACCCCTACCCCGACAATAACACAACCTCTTCCTTCAGCTACCCCTACTCCGACACCTCCCACGACTCCTAGATTTTTAGAATCAAATTTATATGGGTTAGGGCCTGATCTTGATCCTATTTCAATAGGAACTGCTTCTGATGGTGCAGGAGGTACAGCTTTTGTAAATTATCCAAAAGCACCTTCAAAAGGAGGTCCAGGAAGAAATTTTAGTATTATTAGAGAATTAGGAACGAAATGGGCTTCGTATCCTGTAATTAATTCTATACCAGCCTCTATTAAGCAGCTACAAAACTTATATATTCAATGGTGTTATACAAGAGGAATGAACGGGTCGGATCCCGTATCATTTAGTGAATTTTGTAACGCGAGAGGAATTTCTTTAGCTTTTAACGTAAGCTTAGCTTCAACTCCAGAAACACCTTCAAAATATAGTACTAATAATAACGGTACAGCTTCTATTTCGGTAACAGACAATCCATTAAGACCTAGCACATATGATATCACTCTTAATGGAACTCTTTATCCTAATACAACAAATCCTCCTCCTGTAACTAATTTATCTGCTCCTGTAGATATTCCTTGGTCAGTTGTCGATAATTTTACTGGATATACAAGATCTGGTTCAATACCTGTTGGTTACGGGGGCGGTAATTATAGCGCTACTCTTAATTACAGGACAAACATTACCCCACTTAATCCTCCTTAATGTTGCTATTACCGCTTCGTTGTTAAATAATTTTATGGAAGATCAAAATAAAAAAGATCTATTTAAGTACTCAAAATTTTATATTTGTTTGGTTGAATATTTCGATAAAAATGAGCTTGTTTTTAGTTTTGTAACTAGATCGTCTAAATACTACTCTGAATCGTCAAATTACGAATTTTTTGATCTTATTAAAAACAAAAATATTAATATAGACAATCTATTAAATTTTAGAATTCTTTTTCCTACAAAAACCCCTTCATACTATATTTTTAATGGTGAATTTAATCATTCTGAATTAGATGAGCATTATAAAAACTGTGAAGAATTTATAGCCGAGTATATTAAACTAAATAAAAAAGCAGTTAATGAAAATTTTAAGAGATGGAAAGAAATGGAATTTTTTGATTTAAAAGAAGAATGCATAGAAAAGCTATTTTTTGTTCCCGAGTCTTCTGATAGAGAAAAACTTCTAAAAGAAATGAAGAATAGATTAAAGTATCTTCAAACAGTAGTTGATGGTGGTGTTATTTCAAAATTGTTATCTATTTTAGAAATTTCTGAAGATAAGCTTTTTGTAGAGGATAAAGGCATAGTTAATAGCTGTAAAGAAAAATGGAAAGGGGTAATCAAATTTTATGCACACAAAGCATTTAAACAATTAGATGAAGAAATAAAAAACATTACACTTAAGGAAGATAAAAATGATATGTTAATTGAATCTCAGGAAATTAAAAAAATGATAGTTGAGATGTGTGATGAAATTGATACTAAAGAATTTAAAACTCCGCAAGAAGTGGTTGAGTTTTGGCCTGCTTTACTTAAACCATCTCCTGTATATGTTATTGAAAAAAAATAAAGACTTGTTAATTTTAATTACTTCTTGCGGTAAAAATAATAAAAAACAAGATTTTCAAAGAGAACTTTTTAAGAATAGTTTATTAAACTATTTTTTTATAATAGGAGGATCAACTCAATCTTATATTAACAAAGATATATTGTATCTTAAAGCGCCGGATACATATGAAATGCTTCACTTAAAAATTATAGAGGCAATAAAGTTTTTTAAAGCAAAGTACAACATTTTAAAAATTGATGATGATACATTGGTTGATATTAATAAATTAAAGAGATTTAATTTTTCATTTGATTACGGGGGGTATATTGCAAATTCAGGTAAAGGAGATTATGATTATCATTGCGAAAAAATTATTGATAAAAGATATAGCTCTATTATAAAGAGTGAATTAAAATATAAATTTGCTTATGGAGGGGGGTACTATCTAAGTAAAAAAGCTCAAAAAATATTTTTAAAAAACTATAGTAATTCGGAAGAATATTATAATCATTTAAAGTTTTTAAAGGGTAGGGAAGATAGATTAGTTGGTCAAACGCTTTTCCCATATTTTAATAAATTAGATGTGCAAAATTGTGGTTATAGGTTCTTAATTAATAAACAAAAAGAACATAGTTTCTCCGCATTTAATGATTCTATTTTTCATCCCTTTGAAGAGAAAGATATTCATTCATATAAAAACAGTAATTTTTTAAAGTTTATTTACTATAAAAACTTATTAAATAACAAAAAAAATGAATAGTGTTATCAACTATTATTCTACTAAATCATTCTGCTATAAATGTCAAAAACATGTAGATGGAATAATTAGTTATAAAACAGATAAAAAAGTGTATTTAAACTTAAAATGTAGCTGTCCTAATTTAGAATTTATTGTTGAAAATGACTATAGGTTTTGGGATGGGTTATTAACAGCATTAAAAAATAATAAAAATTATTTAGAATCAGATGATAATGATAATACAGCTATTGACGTGACTTCAAGATGTAATCTACAATGTAAGCATTGTTATTATGAACCAGATAATTCAGTTAAAGATAAACCTATAGAAGAAATTCTGAAACTTATTAAATTTGTAAAAACTAGAGATGTAGTTCTTGTTGGAGCAGAATCTACCTTAAGAAAGGATATATTTGAGTTAATAGATAGAATAGCTGAATTTAAAGAAGTGAGTATACATACTAATGCGCAAAAATTAGCAGATATTAATTTTGTTAAAGAGCTTAAAAAGACAAGGCTTAAACTACTAAACATTAGTATTCATAATGATGAGTATCATTCTAATAAGGAAGTTTTTAATAAAGCTGTTAAAGGGCTTTGGAATTCTGTTAAGCTTGATATTAAAATAGGCGGTCTAGCTTTTGTTGTCGTTACTCAAAAAGATGTACAAAAAACTGTAGATTTTATTATAGATTTTGAAAAAAAATTTAATTTTTATAAAAAATATTTAAATTTAAAAAATGATTTGAAAACTACAAAATATTTAATTTACGCTCCTATGAGAGCGGGTAGATATGTAAAAGAAGAACCAGAAATTTTTGTTTCTGATCTATATAAAATGTTTGATATAGCTCTAGCAAATAGAAATATTGATATAGATAAAGAAATATTTGACGGTATTAATACTCCATATGAAGTGGCTCTTAAGCAATCTTCATTAGAGGGTTCTATTCAATTTCATGCATATTCTAACGCTGCGCAAGGGTTTGATTTAAATATAGTTTCTGTTTATTCAAAAATTAGACCTAACTTTATTACAAAAGAAGGCTTTAATGATTTTATTGCTCATTCTATAGCAGTAGGGAAGCTAGCGCCTGATTATTTAAAGAGTATAAAACCATGAACACTATTATTGCAACAGCTGTTAATAAAGTTTATGTAGAGTTAGCTAATAACTGGATTGAAAATTTAAAAAAATTTAATTATGATAAAAATATTTTAATATGTTGTCTAGATAAAGAAACTTACGATATCTTAAATAAGAAAGTAGAATGTACCTTGGAAGAAACCAGTTATTCTACAAAGACAAGATCGGAGTGGATTGAAGTAGAGAAATATTATAAATATAAATCGCCTTTAAATTACGCTAATAGGAATAAATGCAATATTTTGTTTTCGGACGTAGATGTTGTTTTTTTAAAGGAACCTATTACTTTTTTTCAAAATCAATGCAATGATGCTGATATTGCTGTTACTAGCGACAAACGTTATGATACTTTTAATTTAAAAAGACAAAAAGATAAAATAATTACGGTAGATAATACTAAATTTAAAGATTGGGGGTTTACTGATCAACATAAATACGGTCCTCTTAACGGTGCAGTTGCATACTATAGATATAGCGCAAAATTAGACAATATTTTTTCATCATTTTTTAATGATTATAATCTAAGTAAATACCCTATTGGAAAGGAAAGCGGTGCTGCTCAGACAATTTTTAATGATTTTGTAAAATTTAATAAAAGTATTAAGGTTAAAAAAATAAGCGTTTTTGACTTCGCAAACGGAAGTCTCTTAAATGTTGACTATTTAAAAAGAAAAGTACTTGAAAACGCGTGTGGGATACACTATAATTTCTGTGAAAACCTTGATCCTGAACCTTCTTGCATGGAAAAAATAAAAAGAATAAAGGATGACGGGTTTTGGTATATATGAATAATATTAGTACGAGAGGCTTTAAATTAAACGAAGAATCGGATTTTCTGTTTACATACAAGTTACTTAAACAGAGATACGCAAACTCTAAATCAATAATAAAATATATTACACCATCAATATTACCTACTTTTGAGCAACATAAAACTTTTATAAAAGACTGTTTAATTGCTAGAATTGCTACAGTAAATCAAGAAGATGTTGGTTTTAGCTATTTTGATAAAAAGTTATATTTAGGACATTTTTATGATTTTACTGCTCTTAGAAAAATTTTTAAAAAGTTTAAACTCTCTAACGAAGATATTTCTGTTTCGATTTTTAATGATATGACATCACGTCTTCCCAAAGGTACAGTGGTGTTTGCACAAATAAGCTCAAAAAATACTACAGCACTAAGACTCGCAGATAGAACTATGGAGCATGTTTCTACTCTTTACGCATATGAATGTTTATAAGGTTGTAAGTGATTTTGAAAAAACTATAGCCTGCTACTCTGGCGCTAGATACGCTGTAGCTGTAGATAGCTGTACGAGCGCGCTCTTTCTTTCTTTAATGTATACTGATATAAAAGATAAAAAAGTATATATACCAAGTAAGACCTATATTTCTGTTCCATGTTCTATAATTCATGCGGGAGGTATACCCGTGTTTAGAAACATTAGTTGGAAAGGTATTTATAAGCTTGACCCATTTCCTGTTATTGATAGTGCTCTTCGTTTTACTAAGAACATGTATATTCCAGGCACTTTACAGTGTTTATCTTTTCATTCAAAAAAACACCTAAAAATAGGTAAAGGTGGAATGATTTTAACAGATAGCAAAAAAGCGAGAGACTGGCTTCTACTAGCAAGATATAATGGACGTTCTGGTAAAGATTATAATAAAGAAGCTTTTAAACTGGTTGGTTGGAACTGCTATATGACCCCAGAAGATGCTGCAAGAGGGCTTAAACTGTTTCATGTTTTAAATGAAACAAATAAAGATATAAAATGTGATTATCAAGATCTTTCTAAGTATAAGTTTGGATTAAGTGGAGAAAATATACAAAAATGAAGAAAGATACTTTATCGTATACGATTAATAATCGTGAAATAAAGCTTAATGTATTGGCGGATAATATTGTCTATGGTGAGAATAAAGTATTATATAAGTCTGATGGACGCTCTATATTTAATGAATGGGAAGATAAGGGATATACTGTTAAGCAATTTTTAGACAAACAAAAATTTTTAGATTTTTATGATTTTATTTTTCAGCTTTTTGTTAGTAATTTAAAAAAAATTAGGTCTTTTGATACTAGTAAATTTACTTTGGAGAAATATCACGACTTTGTCGACGATAAAACACATCTTTTATTTTTAAAAAATGTTGCTGCTGGTAGTTTTGGTATTTCAGGTATTCCTCTTTCTTTACTTCCATTTAGCTATAAAGAATTTGATAGTTTAGTTAGCGATGCGTGTGGTAAAAGATTTACTTGCTCTAAAACGTTTTTCTATCTTTTTACAAACAAGCATTTTTGGCTAAGGGTTGTGAGACCTAAGAGTAAAGATAATAACCCCCCTCATAGAGACTGTCATTTAAAACGAAATAGAAAAATCGTTAATATATATGCTCCTATAGCAGGTAGTAATGAGAATTCATCATTACCCTTAATTCCTGGAAGTCATTTTTGGCCTGATAGCGAACTAAAAATTACTAAAGGCCAGGCATATGTTGATAATGTTAAATTTACTAATCCTGCTATTGTATCTGCTAATAGAGGATTACAAATGATAACACCTAATCCAAGTTTAGGAGAATTAATGATCTTTACGCCTTATTGCATCCATGGAGGAGGAAGAAACTTTAATGACAATTTAACTAGAATTTCATTAGAAATGAGGTTTTGGCCGGATGATTAAATTTTTAATGCGAGCTTTTGAAAGGGCTATAGAAGCAGCGGACCCTACGCCAACATTTTATAACCCAGATGAATTCAATGTAGTAAAAGATTTATCTAAAAATAAAAAAGCAGTTATTAAGGAGTTTGAAAAGGTAAAGGGTATTCGACCTTTTAAAGAAATTTCACCCGATACTACTCCAGATAAATATTTTAAAAATGCTAATTGGAATGTTTACTTTTTAAAGGCATATAATACTCCTATAGTTGAAAATATTAAAAACTGTCCAATTACTTACAATATTATTAACCGTAAGAATATTACAACAGCAATGTTTTCTATTTTACCTCCGGGTTCTGAAATGAATTTTCATAGAGGACCATATAAAGGTGTATTGAGGTGTTTATATAAACTTAAGCTTGAAGATAAGTCAGGCGATGTGGGTTTAATGGTTAACAAAACTGAGATACAATGGAATAAAACAGAATGTGTGATATTTGACGATACATTATTTCATAAAGCGTGGAATAGATCTAAAGGTACAAGAGTTGTTTTGTTTTTAGATATAATGCGTGATCTTCCTTTTCCTCTTAATATTATTAATAACGCTTTTCTATTTTTAGTTAGCCGAAGCAAAAGAATTAAATCGATCTACGACTACTACAAAAAAACTAATAATTTAAAAGACTAATGAAAACTGCATTTGTAACGGTACTAAATGACGCCTATATTTTAGGTGCGCTAACAACATTCTATAGCTTAGTAAAAAATACTCCTAATTTTAATTGTGACATTATTATTCTAGATTGGGGCGATTTGAGTGATAATAATAAACAAAAGTTAAAAAACATATATAAAAATATTATTTTTAGACCTATTGATGTAGATTTATATAATAATTGTAAATACGATTCGTCAGATAGAAAATGGTATTATAATTGTAATTATAGATTTGATATTTTTTGTATTCAAGGATATGATAAATTAATTTTTATAGATACAGACTTTCTTATACAGATAAGTGTACAACCTTTAATTGATATAGATTGTAATTTTGGTGTTGTTAAATCATTATCTGAATTCGTTTTGCAGTATTCAGGAGAGAATTGTTTTGATGCAGGGTTGATGATAATAGGAAAAAAATATCTCGATTGTTCTATTAGAGATAAACTTATTAAACTAAGTCTTGAGCCAGCTCCAATGCTAGCAAACGGTTCAACACTTTGGACGAGTGATGAGCCTATTCTTAATACTTTCTTTAGCACAGATAAAACAATGTTAGAAGATAAATTTAATTACCACGGTACGTGGCTTAATAAAACTACAGATATTTACAATACAAATTTTCAATTTAACGGCGTTAAAAAGCCATGGTTATCCTCAGATATTTATGAATGCTTTAATGAGCATACTGTTAAGCATAATATAGAAGAAAGCGGTACTTCAAGAGGTTTATTGATAATGTTGAGATTACATAAAATTTATTTAAATTATATGAATGAGGCTATTAAGCTCTCTCAAATAAATGACAAATAAATCTATACTAGCAGTGTTTCCTCATGGAGACGATGAAGTTTTAGGAATGGGAGGTGCTCTATATAGATTATCTAAGAATAATAACGTTACTGTAATTATATGTAGGGGTGAAGAAAACGAGAGAACAAATAAACAATATAAAGATATAGATAAGGCAAAAGAAATTTTAGGTTATCAAAACTTAATAAAATTTAATTTAACTGAAAAATATATGTCTTCTAATAAGCTGGATGTTTTTAAGATGTTAGAAGAACAGACGTCTCTTATAAATCCTGATATTTTGTTTATCCCTTTTTGGGGCGATATTCATCAAGATCATCTATATGTTTATGAATCTATGATAAGAACTTCTAGAGTATGGGGGTTTTCAAATATAAAACAAATTTTTTGCTGCGAGATAATTAGTAGTACAGATCAAGGTTTTTATCAACAAGGAAATAGATTTAACCCTAATTTTTATTTTAAATTGACAAAAGAAGATGTAGATAAAAAAATAGAAGCTCTCAAATGCTATTCAAGTGAAATTAATATTGATCCTCATCCAAGAAGCGAAAAAGGAATTTTAGCTAGAGCTATGCAAAGAGGATCAGAATCAAAAATGGATTTTGCTGAGGCGTTTATGTGTATTAGATATTTCTATGAATAATTTTGTTATTATCGGTTATGGCTTTGTGGGGTCTGCTATTGGCTCAATATTTAAAGAAAAAGAGCTATATATAATTGATCCTAAAATTAATACTAATACTATTAAAAATTTAAAAAATAAAAAAATACAAATCGTTTTTGTATGTGTTGATACTCCATTAAACGAGAAGTTTGCGCTTTTAAATAGTGTTTTAGATGATTTAAACTCTAACTTAACTAAAGGTACGATTGTTTGTTGCAAGTCTACAGCTTCACCGGAATTTTATCAAAACGCAGAAAGACAATATAAAAATATACGATTAATATATTCACCTGAATATTTGTCTCACAAAACAAATATTGAAG
>Ga0169931_10005459_pt1 | contig 19372 bp, 14 predicted proteins | sample Kivu_15m_20L_FD_129675 | JGI IMG/M metagenome (GOLD analysis project Ga0169931, IMG submission 129675) | Freshwater microbial communities from Lake Kivu, Western Province, Rwanda to study Microbial Dark Matter (Phase II) - Kivu_15m_20L... | ecosystem: Environmental > Aquatic > Freshwater > Lake... | reverse complement strand
TCTGCCTCGACGTGGACCAGCGCAAGATCGACATGCTGCGCCGCGGCGAGAGCCCGATCTATGAGCCCGGCCTGAGCGAGATGCTGAAGGCGAACATCGCGGCAGGCCGCATCCGCTTCACGCTGGACAAGGCCGAGGCGTATCGCCACGCCGAGGCGATCTTCATCTGCGTGGGCACGCCGAGCGACGAGGACGGCAGCGCGGACCTGCAGTACGTGCTCGCCGTGGCGAAGGACATCGCGGACGAGCTCGAGCGCATCGGACCCGGTGGCAAGCCGAAGACCGTGGTGGTGAAGAGCACCGTGCCGGTGGGCACGAGTCACAAGGTGCGCGACCTGATCCGCAGCCGCACCAAGGTGCCCTTCCACATCGCCGACAACCCGGAGTTCCTGAAGGAAGGCGACGCGATCATCGACTTCAACAAGCCCGACCGCGTGGTCTGCGGTGTGGAGAGCGAGGCGGCCGGCGACGTGATGCGCGAGCTGTACGAACCGTTCGTGCGTCAGGGCCATCCCATCCTGGTGATGGACGTCCGCAGCGCCGAGATGGTGAAGTACGCCAGCAACGCGATGCTTGCCTGCAAGATCAGCTTCATCAACGAGATGGCGAACCTGTGCGAGAAGTACGGCGCCGACGTGAACAGCGTGCGCGCCGGCATGTGCGCGGATCGCCGTATCGGTGACCAGTTCCTGTACCCGGGCCTCGGCTACGGCGGCAGCTGCTTCCCCAAGGACACGCTCGCGGTGGTGGGCATGGGCAAGGCGGTCGGCTTCGACGCCAAGCTGAACGCCGCGGTGCACGAGGTGAATCAGGACCAGCGCGGCCACTTCTGGAGCAAGCTGACGGCGGAATTCCCGAAGGGCCTGAAGGGCGCGACCCTCGCGTTCTGGGGCGTCGCGTTCAAGCCCCGCACCGACGACATCCGCGAGGCGCCGAGCATGACGCTGATGCAGCGTGCGCTGGACGCCGGGGCGAAGGTGCGCGCGTTCGATCCGGTCGCGCTGGAGAACCTCGCGAAGGAGATGCCGCAGGTCGAGCGCGCGGCGGACATGTACGCATGCGTGCAGGGCGCGGACGCGCTGGTGATCTGCACCGAGTGGCGCGAGTTCCGCTCGCCCGACCTTGATCGCGTGAAGGCGTCGCTGACGCGGCCGTTGATCGTGGACGGGCGCAACCTGTATCGCTGCGAAACCATGCAGGAACATGGCTTCGACTACGCGAGCGTGGGTCGCGCGACGGTGCGCGGCGGCGCGCGCTGAGCGGGCTGGAACAAGCGCGCAAGCGGCCGTCAAGGGCGGAAACCCACAATTCCGTCGCGTTTTCCGGTGGTTTCAGGCCGCGACATGCGTTTGGATCGGGAAAAACCGCCACTTTTGCGCCTTCAACCGCTTGAGGCCTGAAAACGCCCCGGTTACAGTCCGTTCTTCATCCGGCTGGGGAGCCGGAAGAACACGCAAACCAGTTCGCACGGCGGACGCCGCGCGACAAACCAAATTGGAAAGGAATCCCCACCATGGCAAAGACCGCCACCAAGAAGAAGCCCTTCAAGGCCACTCCCGCCAGCAAGCGTCGCAGCAAGGGTGACACCTTCAAGACGATCGCCGCGTACACCGAGCTGAAGAACAGCAAGGTCAAGGAGGTCTTCGAGACCCTGACCGGCATCATGGTCGCTGACCTCAGCAAGGGCTGCGGCGAGTTCAACTTCAACGGCCTCATCAAGCTGAAGACCGTGAAGAAGCCCGCCACCCCCTCGCGCAAGGGTCGCAACCCCTTCACCGGCGAGGAGATCACGATCAAGGCCAAGCCGGCCAGCCGCAAGGTGCGCGCTCGCGCCCTGCGCGCCCTGAACGGCCAGATCTGAGTTCGCTCAGGTCGGCAACGATCGACACACGGCCCCGCCTCGCGCGGGGCCGTGTTCTTTTTCGCGCACGCCTCAGCCGATGAGCGCGCGAAGCGAACCATGCGCCCGCGCGAGTCGACGATCCGCCTCGTCGCGGGAAAGGCCGCAGCGCTGCATCGCGATCGCCGTCTTCAATCGCATGCCCGCGGACTCCAGCGCGACCAAGGCCTGGTCACGCGAGAGCGCGGGGCAGAAACGACGAAGGGTCCGCGCCGCACGGTCGATCAGCTTGTCGTTCGTCGCGGCCACATCCACCATGAACGCGCCGTGCGTCTTGCCGAGCCGCACGAAGGTCGCGGTGGTGATCGCGTTCAGCGCGAGCTTGGTCGCGGAGCCGGCCTTCAGCCGAGTGCTGCCGATCAGGATCTCGGGGCCCGTGTCGAGCGTGATGAGCCGGTCGCAGTGCTCGGGCACGTCGCGCGGCGCGCACACGAGCATGGCCGTGGCCGCACCCCGCTGCTTCGCGAGGCGCAGGCCTCCAAGCACCCAGGGCGTGGTGCCACCGGCGGCGATGCCCAGGAAGGTGTCGCCCGCGCGCAGACCGATCGACTCGAAATCCGCCGCCGCACCATCCAGTTCGTCCTCGCGGCGCTCGCTGCTTCGGCGCAGCGCCGCGTCGCCGCCCGCGATCAGGCCGACCACCGTGCTCGGATCACTCTGAAAGGTCGGCGGACACTCGCTCGCGTCGAGCACACCCAGACGCCCGCTGGTGCCGGCACCGCCGTAGACCAGCCTGCCGCCCGCTCGGAGCCGCGGCACAAGTTCCGAGACGAACGCGCCGATCGACGCGGCGGCCGACTCCACCGAGCGCAGCACCGCCTGGTGATCACGCGCCATCAGGCGCACGATCGCCTCGGGCTCAAGCTGATCCAGATCGGCGGACTCCGGATGCTCCTGCTCGGTCCGCACATGTCCGCGGTCGGGAACCGCACGCGTCATGGCGCGACCTCGCGCGTGCCCGCCGGCGCGACCTCGGCGTCCGCGGCGGGCGCTTCCAGCGGCCCGAGGCCCTGCACCAGGAAACTCCACTTCGCGCTGCGATAGGCAGGCGAGCCGATGCCGTGATCGGCGCTCGGGAAGATCTGCATCTCGAAGGGCACGTCGGCGTCCTGCAGCGCCTTCGCGAGCTGGAACGTGTTCGAGGGGTGCACGTTGTCGTCGACCATGCCGTGCAGCAGCAGGAGCGAGGCCTGCAGATCGCGCGCGCGGGCCGCGAGGTCGGCGGCGGCGTAGCCCTCGGGATTCTCCGCGGGCGTGCGCATCCAGCGCTCGGTGTAGATGGTGTCGTAGTTGCGCCAGTCGGTCACGGGCGCGCCCGCCACGGCGACGTGGAAGAGCTCGGGGAATCGAAGGGCGCAGGTCGCCGCCATCGTGCCACCGTAGGAATGGCCGTGGATGCCGACGCGATGGCGATCGACGTAGGGGCGATCCGAGAGGGCACGCACCGCGGCGGCCTGATCGTCGGCGTCGGGGCCACCCAACTTCAGATAGGTCGCGCTCTCGAAAGCCTTGCCGCGACCCTTCGTGCCGCGATTGTCGACCTTCGCCACGATCACGCCGAACGCGCGCTCCGCCGGTCCGGGATCGAAACGTCCCAGCACGGCCTGCGAGTGCGGGCCGCCGTAGACGTCCATCACGAGCGGGTATCGCCGTGAGGGATCAAAATCGGGCGGAAAGTGCAGGATCCCCCAGAGTGGCGTGGTGCCATCGGCCGCGGTGCAGGTGAAGAGTTCCGAGGGCGGCACGCCCGCGTTGCGCATCTCGTCGGCCGGCGACTCCGCGAGCGTGGCGACGGGCCGCGGCGCACCACTTGGCGAGAAGAGCACCGTTCGGGGCGCATCGACCGGCGATTCCCCGCGCGCGATCAGACGCGTGCCATCGGGCGAGAAGTCGAAGCGCGACCAATGGCGATCGGTCGGCGTGATGCGGGCCTCGCCCACACCGTCCAGGCCGACGCGATGCAGTTGCGCCAGCATCGGCCGATCGGCGCTGAACGCGGTGTACCACAGCGTGTTCGCGTCCTCGTCCACGCGGATCACGTCGTCGACCGGGAAGGCGTGACGCGTGAGCGGCACCACGAACGACGGATCGGACAGCTTGCGCAACTCCAGGTTCCCGAAGCCGCTGCGCTCGCTCTTCCAGAGGAAGCGGTCTCCGTCGGCGAGGAACCGCATGAGTGGGCGATTCTCCTGGAACGTCGGCTGCACCTCCTCCACCACCACGCGCGAGCGGCCGGTTGCCGGATCGGCCAGCACGAGCTGCAGCCGATCCTGCCGGCGATTCGTGCGATGGAACAGCAGCCCCGCGTCGCCCGGCGCGAAACGCACGCCGTACACGTACTGTTCCGGGTCCTCGCCCACGTCGATCGTGGCGATGCGGCCGCTGACCCGGTCGAGTGCAAGGATGCCCGCGATCGGATTGGGGTCGCCCGCCTTCGGATAGCGGCGCGGCGCGGCGCGTGTTCGAAGGCGATCCCATCCGGTCGGCAGCTCGTAGGTGGGCACGCGCGAGACGTCGAACACGTAGAACGCGAGCCAGCGCGCGTCGGGGCTCCACCACATCGCGTCGTCCTGATCGAGTTCCTCGCCGTAGACCCAGTCCGCGGTGCCGTGCACGATCCCGGGCTCGTCGGGATTCGGCGCGATGACGGGCGTGACCTTGCCTGTGGCGACCTCGACGATGCGCACGCCGCCGTCGCGGTGCTCGGCGCGCCAGAGACCGTCGGGACTGGTCGACTGCGTGCGCTGCTTCGCGCGGCCCGCAGGCGGATCCACGGGCGCGCGCGGTGCCTCGCGCGACGGCGGTTCCTCGGCCGGACGCTCGTTCGCGCCGTCGCGATCGACCTTCACCCATGCGCCTCCGCGACGGAAGACGATGCCGTCGGGCTCCCATCGGATGTCGGAGACGCGGCCGGCCTGCCCAAGCCCGCGCAGATCCGACTGCAACTGACGCACGCGATCGGCGCCGGGCAGGTCCTCGAATCGGTCGTAGGCGAGTGCAGCGGTCGCGAGGATCGATGCGACGATCGCGGCGACGGTCCGGACGGCTCGCATGCGCGCGCTCATCCCACCCGCGCCGCGGTCTGGAATCGCTTCATGCGCTCGGCGATCTGCGCGGCATCCAGCTTGCGCAGGCGATCCAGGCCGAACGCCTCGATCGTGAAACTGGCCATCACGGTGCCCCACGCCATGCCTTCCTGCACCGTGGCAAGGTCACCCTTGCCCGTGCGCGCGACATGCGCCATCAGGCCGCCCGCGAAGGTGTCGCCGGCGCCGGTCGGATCGACCACGTGCGAGGCGTCGGCGGGATAGGCCGGCAGCGTGGCCACGCCATCGCAGTGCGCCAGGATCGCGCCGTGCTCACCCTTCTTCACCACCACGAACTTCGGTCCGAGGTCCAGGATCGCGCGGCCTGCGGAGACCGCGTTGCGCGCCTCGGTCAGCTGCATCGCCTCCTGATCGTTCAGCACCACGCCGTCGACCTCGCGGAAGAGCGCGAGCAGTTCGGGACGCGCCACGTTGATCCACAGGTCCATCGTGTCGCACACCGCGAGCGCGCGCCTGGGGAACTGACGCAGCAGGTCCATCTGCACCGATGGGTGCGTGTTGCCAAGGAACACGAACTGGCTGTCCTGATAGGCGGCGGGCACCTTCGGCGGCGCCTCCTCGAGCACGCCAAGTTCGGTGAACAGCGTCTCGCGGCGGTTCATGTCGTCGAGGTAACGGCCGCCCCACGCGAAGGTGCGGCTGGCCGGGCGGCGCTCGAGCCCCTTCAGGCAGACCCCCTTGAACGACTCGAGGATCGCGGCGTGCTCGGCCGGAAAGTCACCGCCCACCGCACCGACCACGCGCACGGGAGTCAGGTGACTCGCGGCGGCCGCGAAGTAGCTGCAGCTGCCTCCAAGCACGCGCTCCGCGCTGCCGGTGGGTGCGTGCAGCGTGTCGATGCCGATGGTGCCGGTGACGATGAGAGCCATGGCGCGCGAGTGTAGCCGCGCGCGCGCGACGTTCAGGCGTCGGCGTCGCGCTTGACGAGGCCACGCGACCAGCCCAGACCGACCGCGACCCCGCAGAGGGAACCGGCGGCCACGTCGGCGGGCATGACGCACAGGATCGGGTTCAGCGAGCCGCTCGCGAAGCGCGCATCGAGCGATCCCATCACCGGGCCGGCCAGCATGAGTTGCGCCACCCCCACCACGATGCACGGCGCGGCGAAGAGGAGAATCGGCTGCTCGTGCGCGGCGATGAGCCGGGCACCGAACGCGGCGGCGACACCGGCGAGCGTGCACGCCCCGATCGCCTGCCCCTTCGAGGCACCGACCATCATGAACGCGAGGACCGCGGGCGCGGCGAGCGCGGCGGCCAACGAGACGAGGGCGCGCTTGCGAAGCAGACCGGCGATGAACGACTGGTCCGGATCCGGATTCGGCACATCAGGCAGCGGTCCACTCACGCGGAAGATCATCACCGTGACGCTGGCGACGAAGAGCCCCCACGCGAGCGTCTCGAAGCCGAGCCAGCGGAACATGCCGCCCTGGAACACCGCGTCGGCCACGGTGCCGCCGCGCATCGAGAATGCCGCCACGCCGCACCCCACGCAGAAGAGCGCGACGGCCGCGTTGATCGGCCGCGCGATGGCGCACGCGAATGCGGCGCCCACCGCCAGGCAGACGAACACGAGCGCCGAAGCCAGCACGGGCGCGGACGCGTCGAGCAGCGCGGGCGCCACGACGCCGCGGGCACCGACCGCGAATCGCGAGGCGAGCAGGCCCAGCAGCGCGCAGGTGACGATGCAGAGTCCCGTGAGCACGGTGCGTGGCCAGCCGTTGTCCATGTCGCGATGATGGGGCCGCGCGCCCGGGGGCGCAAGCCGATGTCCAGCTATCTTGCCGCGGATGACCGCGACCCGCACGATCACGCTGGATGGCAAGCCTCTTTCGATCGAGCAGGTGCGGCTGGTCGCCTGCGAGGGAGCGCAGGTCGCGCTGGCCGCCGAGGCACGCGCACGCATCGATGCGGCGCGCGCGGCGATCGAGGGTGTGGCTGCGTCGGGCTCCGCGGTCTACGGGGTGAACACCGGCTTCGGCTCGCTCGCGCACCAGCGCGTGGGAGCCGGTGAACTGGCCGCGCTGCAGGCGAACCTGGTGCGATCCCATGCCGCGGGCGTGGGCGATCCCCTTCCCGAACCCGTGGTTCGGGCCATGCTGCTGCTGCTGGCGGCCAGCCTTTCGCGCGGCGCGAGCGGCGTGCGATGCGTGGTGGTGGAACGCATCGCGGAACTGCTGAATCATGGTCTTGTGCCGGTGGTTCCCGAGCGCGGGAGCGTGGGCGCGAGCGGTGATCTGGCGCCGTTGGCGCACGCGTGCCTTCCGCTGCTGGGCGAGGGCGAGGTGTGGCAGTCGGGTCGCCGCGTGGCTGCGGGCGACGCGATGCGAGCCAAGGGCGTGAAGCCGATCTCGTTGGAGGCGAAGGAAGGACTGGCGCTGCTGAACGGCACGCACCTCATGGCGGCGCTTGGCGCGCTGGCCTTCGCGGAGCTGGAACCTGTGCTCGAGGCCGCGATCGGCGCGACGGCCATGGCGATCGACGCGTGTCTGGCGAGCTCGGCGCCGCTGGATGCGCGCATTCATGCGGCGCGTCGGCAGCCCGGCCAGATCGTGGTGGCCGAGCGCGTGGCGCACCTGCTGCATGGTTCGCAGATCGGACCCTCGCACGCCACGAACGATCCGCGCGTGCAGGATCCCTACGCGCTGCGATGCGCACCGCAGGTGCTGGGCGCGGCCATGGACCAGCTGCGCGCGCAGCGCTGCGTGATCGAGCACGAACTGGGCGCGGTGACGGACAACCCGCTGGTCGTGCCGGCGGCAGGCGGCGGCTTCGACGTGGTGAGCGGCGGCAACTTCCATGGCATGCCGCTGGCCATCGCGATGGATGCGGCGAAGGTCGCGCTGTGTCATGTGGCGGCGGTGAGCGAGCGACGCGTGTTCTGGGTGCTCGGCGGATTCGATCGCGTGAATCCCGTGAAGCCGCACCTCGCCGGCAATCCGGGCGTGGAGAGCGGCCTCATGATCACGCAGTATGCGGCGGCGGCGTGCGTGAACGAGCTGCAGTCGTTGGCGCACCCGGCCAGCGTGGGCAACGTGGGCACCTGTGGCGGGATCGAGGACTACAACAGCTTCGGGCCGCTGGCCGGACGGCAACTGCTCCGCGCGGTTCGACTCGCCCGCGAGGTGATCGCGATCGAGTTGCTGGTGATGGCGCAGGCGATCGAGGCCCACCGACCGAAGCGCTCCGGCGAGGGCGTGGAACGACTGCATGCCGCGGTACGCGGGGTGGTGAAGCCGCTGCAAGGTGACCGCAGTCCCGCGCCGGACATGGCGGCGCTGGCCGCGGCCATCGAGCAGGGCTCGCTCCTGCGCTGAGCGCGTTCGATCGCGCGGGAAACCGCGGCTACAGTGTGCGGATGAGCCACGCCGCCGAAGCCGTTCGGACCGTGCGCGCCCCCCGCGGCGCGCAGCGCACCTGCAAGACCTGGGCCGCCGAAGCGGCGATGCGCATGATCATGAACAACCTCGACCCCGAGGTGGCGGAGCGGCCAGGCGATCTGGTGGTCTACGGTGGCCGTGGGCGCGCGGCGCGCGACTGGGCGTGCTTCGACGCGATCGTGAAGAGCCTGCAGTCGCTCGGTGTGGACGAGACGCTGCTTGTGCAGAGCGGCAAGCCCGTGGGCATCGTGCGCACGCACGTGGACGCGCCGCGCGTGCTCATCGCCAACTCGAATCTGGTGCCGCACTGGGCCACGCAACAGCACTTCGACGACCTCGAGGCGCGCGGCCTGATGATGTTCGGCCAGATGACCGCGGGCAGCTGGATCTACATCGGCACGCAGGGCATCGTGCAGGGCACCTACGAGACCTACGCGGAGTGCGCACGCCAGCACTTCGGCGGCACGCTCAAGGGCACGCTGAACGTGACCGCGGGCTGTGGCGGCATGGGCGGCGCGCAGCCGCTGGCGATCACCATGAACGAGGGCACCTGCCTGATCGCCGATGTCTGCATGGAGCGCCTGAAGAAGCGCGTGCATGACCGGTACCTCGACGAGGTGCATGAGGATCTCGACGCGGCGATCGACCGCGCGGTGGAACTGAAGAAGCGCGGCGAGGCGATCAGCGTGGGCGTGCTTGCGAACGCGGTCGACCTGCTGGCGCGGCTCAAGTCACGCAAGATCGTGCCCGAGACGCTCACCGACCAGACGAGCGCGCACGATCCGCTGGAGGGCTATTACCCGCAGGGACTCACCCGCGAGGCGGCCGACGCCTTGCGTGCGAGTGATCCGGCCGAATACCAGCGGCGCAGCACCGCGAGCATGGAGGCGCATGTGCGCCTGATGGTCGACTTCATGAAGGCCGGCTCGAAGGTCTTCGACTACGGCAACAACATCCGTCAGCGCGCGCTGGATCATGGATTCAAGGAGGCGTTCGCGTTTCCAGGGTTCGTGCCGGCCTACATCCGTCCGCAGTTCTGCACGGGCCGCGGGCCCTTCCGCTGGGTGGCGCTGTCGGGCGATCCGGCGGACATCCGCGCAACCGACGAGGCGGTGCTGAAGCTCTTCCCGCAGGACAAGGGCCTCGAGCGATGGATCCGCATGGCGCAGAAGCGCATCGCGTTCCAGGGACTGCCGGCGCGCATCTGCTGGCTGGGTCTGGGCGAGCGCCACAAGGCGGGACTGCGTTTCAACGAGATGGTCGCGAAGGGCGAGGTGAAGGCGCCGATCGTGATCGGTCGCGATCACCTCGACTGCGGCAGCGTGGCGAGCCCGAACCGCGAGACGGAAGGCATGCTCGACGGCACCGACGCGGTCAGCGACTGGCCGCTGCTCAACTTCGCGGTGAACATCGCGAGCGGCGCGAGCTGGACGAGCTTCCATCACGGCGGCGGCGTGGGCATCGGCTTCAGCCAGCACTCGGGACAGGTGGTGGTGGCCGACGGCACACCGGAGGCGGCGGCGCGCCTGGAGCGTGTGCTGACCAACGATCCGATGATGGGCGTGTTCCGTCACGCCGACGCGGGCTACGACCTTGCGAAGGACTGTGCGCAGCGCCTCGGCGTGCGCATTCCGCTCCCATAACGAGGGTCAGAGGTTGTTTCGCGCCCCTTGCGCAAGTGGTCGGTAACAACCTCTGACCCTCGCTATCGGACGGTGGCGCGACGCAGCCGATCGAGCACCGCCAGCCACACGCCATCGCGCCCCGGCGGCTCCTCGATCACGATCTGCGACAAGCCGGTCGCCTCGGCCTCGCGCAAGCCTGCGTAGAGCATGCGCGCGTAGCCCTCGGCATCGGGCTGCATGCGGATCACCGCATGCGGCTCGCGCACTTCGGTGCCCGGCATGGCCAGCACCGCCGCCGGCTCGCGCATGGACGCAAGGAACACCGCCAGCCGCACCGTTGGCACCATCGTGGCCGGGACATCCGGCGCGTAATGGATCAGGCTGGTGCCCGGACTCACCCCCTGCTGCACCGCGTGCGCCACCTCGACCGTTCCCACGATGCGGCGCAGCGCATCGGCCGTGACCGAGCCGGGCCTTCGGATCACCGGCACCTTTCCGGTCAGGTCAAGCACCGTGCTCTCGATGCCGAACCCCGCACGGCCACCCTCGAGCACCAGCAGATCCTCGACCCCAGAAAAGTCCGCCATCACATGTTCAACGGTCGTCGGCGAGACATGTCCCGATCGATTCGCGCTCGGCGCGCTCACCGGCCCGTCCACCGCGTACAGCAGCGATCTGGCCACCGGGTGCATCGGCGAGCGAACCGCGATCGATGGAAGCCCGGCCACCGCCTCGTCGGGCACCATGTCGCCGCGCGGCAGGATCAGCGTGAGCGGCCCCGGCCAGAACGCCGCGGCCAGACGGTTGCAGCGCCGGTCCCATTCGGCCACCAGCATCTTGGCATCGACCGCGTCCACCACGTGCGCGATCAGCGGATTGTCCGAGGGCCGACCCTTGAGCTCGTACACCTTCCGCAGCGCGTCGGGCGCCAGCGTGCTGGCGCCGAGTCCATACACCGTCTCGGTTGGAAAGGCCGCCACGCCGCCCTCGCGGATGCACGCCGCGGCCTCGCGGATGCCCGCGTCGTCGCTCGCCACGCGCCGCGGCACTCAGGCTCCAGGCTCGGGCGGGTTCGCCACGTCCAGTTCCACGCGGTTCATCTGCAGGCCCGTGCCCATCGCGTGCCACAGTTGCGCGATGGCGCCGCTGTACTCGACCAGCGAGAGCATCTCCTGCACCTGGGCATTCGCGAGCTCCTGCTGCCGCTGGAACTTCAGCGCCAGGAACTCCGGCGTGAGCGTGGCGATCGTCTGCTCCTCGACCAGCAGCGCGCGGAGGTTCTCCGCCTGCGCCAGCCGGTAGGCGCGCGTCTGCTCGATGAGGCGGTACTGCGCCTCCACGCTGCGCAGCGCGTCCTTCACCTGGAAGATCGCCGTCTGCACCGCACCGCGATACGCCAGCACCGCCTGCGAACGCTGCAGCCGCGCGCGACGATAGTTCGCCTCGCCCGCGCGATTGCCGATCGGCTGGTTGAAGTTCAGGCCCACCAGATAGTTCACGAAGCCGGCCTCGCCCAGCTCCTGCCACGACTGCCCGTAGTCGCCCTCGAGGCCGTTGAACTGCATCTGCGCGTTCAGGTTGAGGTCCGGCAGACGCCCGTTGTCGGCCACCACCTGACGGATGCCCGCGTCGTCCACGCCGAGCAGCGCCTGCGTGACCGTCGGGCTCTGCTCCATGGCGGTCGCGATCGCCTCGCGCAGCGAGTACTTGAGCGGCTGATCCACCATGAAGTCGGCGGGCATGATCATCGTCTCGTCGCCCACCGGAAGCGACGGATCGTTCAGCATCACCTTCAGACGGTCGACCGCCGCCGTGACGTCGCGCTGGGCCCGGATCAGCTGGCTCTTGCGGTCCTCGACCTTCGCCACCGCGTCGGCGTACTGCGCCTGCGTGGTGTCGAACGCCCTGCGCTTGGCCAGCACGTCGCGCACCTCCACGCCCACACGCACGAGCCATTGCGTGGTGGCCACGCGCTGTCGCGCCATCACCAGCGCCCAATAGCCCTGCTCCACGTCGCGACACAGCTGCATGAGCTGCGCGCGCAATTGCTGCAGGCTGCGTCGATCGTTGTTGCGGGCCAGACGGATCTGCGCCATGTTCACGTCGGTGCCGAAGCCGCGCAGCAAGGGCTGCGTGAGTCCGACCTGCAGCGCGTTGATCCACGCGGGATTGTTCGAGTAGAGATTCTCGGGATAGAGCTTCGAGTAGGTGCTCGACATGCCCACGTTGAACGTTCCACCCGTCACCGTGGCGGTCTGGATCCCGCTGGTGAGCGTCCACTGCTTGAACTGGTTCGAGAAGTCCGATGGCAACGAGATGCCCGCGACCGGCGCGAAGTTCTGCGTGGGCTGATCCTGCAGGTTCATCTGCGTGCTCGCCACCAGCGCCGCGTCGAAGGCCGCCTGCGCCGCCACCAGTTCAGCCTGCGTGACGCCCTGCTGCAGGCGCGCCCCCTGCACGCCGAGGTTGTTCTTCACGGCCAACCGGATCGCGTCCTGCAGCGACAACGTCGTCTCCGGATACGCCTGCCCGTACAGGTCGATGCCCAGATCCACCGCCTGTCCCGCCACCACGATCTGGGGCCCGGTCGCGTCCAGCTGCGTCCGGCGGTCCTTCAACTCCTCGAAGACGGCCGGGGTCTGCCGCTCGATCGGCTTGACCGGATCCTTCTCCGGCGCCCGAGCCAGTTCACGCGTGACCGCCGCATCCATCGAGCGGCGAAGGCCCTGCAATTCGGGCCGATCGTCCTCGGGGGCTGAACAGGAGGCCAGCGCCAGGGCCGCCAAGGCCGCGCCAAGTCCCATCCACAGGGTGAGGTTCCGCCGCATGAAGTGGGCACTGTAGCCGCCCGGCGGTTTCCCTAGAATCCGCCCCCATGCACCTGTCACGAATCCTCCCGTCGCTCACGCTCGCCCTGCTCACCGTCGGCCCCGCGCTGGCACAGGATGCCGCACCTGCCACCGCGCCCGCGCAGCCTCCAGCCGCCGCACCCGCCGCGTCGAAGGGCTTCACCGCCACCATCAACGCGGACAACGTGTACGTGCGCAGCGGTCCAAGCGTGAACAGCGCGTATCCGTTCGGCAAGCTGAAGCTCGGCGACGTGGTCGAGGTCGAGGAGGAGAGCTACGGCTGGGCGAAGATCCGCACGCGCGGCGGCGCCTTCCAGAACATCCACGGTTACGTGCTGGCCGACGAGAAGGTCGCGCTGTCGCCGGATGGCAAGACGCTCACGGTGGTCACGGCCACCGCAGTGCGCGCGCCGAACATCGGCGCCGACGGCAATCCTGACGCGAGCATCAAGTCGATCGGCGAACTCACCCCCGGCGAGACCCTTGCCGTGGTCGGCCAAGTGAGCGGCGAGCGCGAGAAGGTCCACAAGGTCGCGCTGCCCGCAAGCGCGATCGGCTGGGTGAACATGAACTTCGTGCGCCGCGCCACGCAGGGCGAGTCGCAGGCGATCGGCGCGGGCACGCAGCCCCCGGTGCCGGTGATCGAGGGCGCCGCGACCACCGCCACCTCGGGCCAGGCCCCGCAGGGCGGAACGGTGACCGTGGAGACCACCACCGTCGCGCAGGAATCAGCCAAGCCGGTCGAGGCTCCCAAGCCTCCGCCGCCGCCGGTGAAGACCGAGGCGGAAATCGCGGCGGAGAAGTGCCGCGCCTCCTACAAGGATCTCGAGGCTTCATTCGAGAAGGTCCGCAGCGAGCCCACCACCTCCGCCGAGATTGGCCCGATGCGCGAGCGCTACGCCGCCCTGATGGCCGAGGCGAACTGCCCGACCGACGTGAAGAGCATGGCGGCCGCCCGCGTGAAGCAGCTGGAGCTGCTCGCCGAGGCGCAGCAGCTGGAGCAGGAAGTCGCCAAGGCGATGGCCTCGCGCGATCGCAACATGGAGCGCTACGAGAAGATGAAGCTGGCGATGGAGGCGCGCGCGGACTACACCGCCGTCGGCGTGCTGAACGCCAGCACCGTCTACAACGGCAACCGCCTGCCCCTCCTGTTCCGCGTGACCGATCCGGCCGCGGGCCAGACCGTGGCGTACGTGGCCCCGAAGGACGCGAACAAGCTCAGCACCATGCTGGGAACGCTGGTCGGCATCCGCGGCACCAAGCGCTACGACGAGGCGCTGAAGCTGAACATCATCGATCCGGGCTCGATCGACATCCTGACCACCCGCAAGGACGGGCAGGTGCAGCGCGTGCCGATCGACGCACCCAAGGCCAACAAGTGACGCGACACGCGACGCCTTGCGCACCCCGTTCGCTACACTGATTCCTCTCGCGGGCCGTTAGCTCAATTGGGAGAGCGCCGCCTTTGCAAGGCGGAGGTTACCGGTTCGACCCCGGTACGGTCCACTTTCAGGCTTCATGCGCGGCACGGATCGCGCCACAGGCCACCGCCACCGCCAACTCGATGCGCAGGATTCCCGGGCCCAGCGCGGCCCTCGCCGCGCCTGCATCGGTGATCTGCGCAACCTCGCTCTCGCTGAAGCCGCCCTCGGGGCCGACCAGCAACGCGATCGACGCAGCGTTCTGCACGGTGCGCAGGAGCGGCAGACCAGCGGGATCGAGCAGCACGACACGTTGGCCTGCGGCGTGCGCGTGGCGCGTGAACGCCCAGGGATCCGACGGCGGCCGGATCTCGGTCCACCAGAGGCCACGACTCTGTTTCATCGCCTCGACGAGGATGCGCGCCGGCCGCTCGCCACCCAGTCGATCCGCGGGCACCACGCTTCGTTCACAGTCGAGCGGCGTGAGCGACTCGACCCCCAGTTCGCCGGCTGCGTCGAGCAACGACGACAGCCGATCACCCTTCGGAACGGCCGTGGCGACGTGGATCGCGGGCTGCGGGCGTGGCGCGTGACGAACCTCGCTCACCTGGGCGGCAAGGTTGCCCTCCCGATCACGATCGTTGCCGACATGCGCGAGCGCCAGACCCCCGCGGCCATCGACCAGTTCAATCGGATCCCCGGCGCCCAGACGCCGGCTTCCAAGCGCGTGACGGGCTTCGTCGCGCGGCAGCCAGGCCGACTCGCCCCCTGCCGGAATGCGATCAACGAGGAACCTGGGCGTCGCCATGCGCGCCGAGTCTAGAGATTGAGGCGTGGGGTACCCCCAAAAGCGGCATCGGCCCCCGAGGTGGGGGCCGAAGAGCCGTCGCTGCGTTGCGGGCGACGGGTTCCCGTCCGTCGTTCCGCGTGCGAGAGGCCGGGTTCCCGTCCGGCCGTCGTCGCTGATGCAGGGGTCGGTTCCCGCGACCCGCTGCTTGTCCTTCACAGGTAGAAACGAAAAGCAGCTGTGCCGTCCCTCATGGCAGAGAAAGTTTTTCAGCAGATGCGAATCCGTCGAAGCGTCCATCCTTTCACGCTGTTTTTTGAGCTGCAAGAATTGTTTTTATTGGACGTTATTCTGCCCACGCATGCTTCCTATGCCGCACGCCCAAAATTCGTCTTCAATTCCGCCGAGATCGGTTGCCCAGCGCAAGTTCCGTGGCATGTTATGGGCATTCCGCTGGCGTTCCCCCTCTGTTGCCCGCCACTCAAGTTCCCGCTTGATGCATTCAAGTTGGCAATCGAGTGTCCAGTCGGAATGATGTGTCCGCTGCTTGCTGTTTGAGTTCCCGTCTGCAATTCCCTGTTCCCTTCCTTCGGAGTTCCCGTCATGTCATCTCGATTCGTCGGCTCGGCCGTGGCCGTGGTTGTTCTGTGCGCATCCGCGCAGGCAAGCGTGATCGTCTCCAACAGCCAAGCGTTGTGGAATTGGCGCGTGACCAACGGTGGCCAAGTGGTGGGCACGGAGAACTTCAACGGTTTTGCCAACGGCTTCTACTCGGCTCCTGTTTCCGACACGCTCGGCAACGTTGTCTGGACGGCATCGGCGACCGGCGGTCTGTATGTGGACAACGGCTATTTCTCCACCAACAACCCCGTGCCCCTGACCTTCACGTTCAACCCTGGTGTGCGCGCCGTGGCAGGCAACATCTTCGGCACCGACATCAACTTCAACGTGGTGACCTGTGTGGTCTCGGTGACGCTGGCCACCGGGTTCACCTATGAAGGCATCTCGTCGAGCCCGACCGACTTCGTTGGCTTCTACTCGACCGCCGCCGACATTTCCTCGATGACGATCGTGCCCTCGCCGCTGGCCACGGGTGCGGTCTTCGCCACGATCGACAACCTGTACCTCGCCGTGCCGGCCCCTGGCGCGGCAGCGCTGATCGGTCTGGCAGGTCTTGTCGCCCGCCGCCGTCGAGCCTGATACGAAACACTGGGAGTGTGGCGGAGTCCCTCCGCCGGATGGCCCGAGGTTCGCCTCGGGCCGTTCCCTTTTTGGGCAACGCGCGGCTTCGTGCGGCTGCTCAGCCCTTGCAGAGACCGCGATACACGTCAAGTCGCAGCAGCTTGCCCTCGATCTTCCATGCAGGCTGCAGATTCGCGAGCGGCGGCGCCTGACGCGGACGCTTCACGACCACGCGCTGCGTGGCCACCGCGAGCGCGGGCACAAGCAGCGCGTCGGCGTCGTCGTCCGAGCCCACCACCGCGGCGAGCGCCTGCATGGCCTTCGGGGGCTTGGCGTCGGGCTTTCGCTTGGCGGGGAACATGGGGTCGAGCAGCACGACATCGACCGGCGCGTGCGCGGCGAGGTGCTCGCGCGCGTCCGCGGCGACCAGCGTGATGCGTGCGGCGATCGCGGCGAGCGCGGCGTCCGCAGCCGCGCGTGCGTGCGCGTGCTCAAGCAACGCACGCACCCAGGGCTCGCGCTCCACGGCCTCGACGTGCAGGCCGACCGCGGCGAGCGCAAACGCGTCGAAGCCCAGGCCTGCGGTGGCGTCGATCGCCGTGCGCGCGGCGGAGCCCACCGCGCGCCCGAGCGGCTGCCCACGCAACGCCTGAAGCCCACCGGGAACGCGCAGTTCGCGCCAGTCCGCGCGCAGACCGCGCCCCGGCGCGTCGTCGGGCGCGAGGAGTTCTGGCTCGCTTCCATGCGTGCCGAATCGCCAACCATTCCGTGCATCCGGATTCACGGACACATTGTGACAGGCGCGGACCGCGGCTGCTTCACCGATAGACTCGCCGGATGCCCGCGCACACCACCCATCGTGCCGCCGCCCCGGTGTTCGGCAACGTGCTCGAGATGATCGGCAACACGCCCATGCTGCGCGTGCAGCGGCTGGACACCGGGCCGTGCCAGATCTTCGTGAAGATGGAGAACCTGAACCCGGGCGCGAGCATCAAGGACCGCATCGCGGTGCGCATGATCGAGGAGGCCGAACGCAGCGGCCAGCTGAAGCCGGGCGGGACGATCGTGGAGGCGACCGCGGGCAACACCGGGCTGGCGCTGGCGCTGGTGGCCGCCCAGAAGGGCTACAAGCTCGTCGTGGTGGTGCCCGACAAGATGAGCGACGAGAAGATCAGCCACCTGCGCGCCATGGGCGCCGAGGTGATGCTGACCCGCAGCGACGTGGGCAAGGGCCATCCGGAGTACTACCAGGACATCGCCGCGCGCATCGCGAAGGAGCGCGCCAACCACTTCTACACCGACCAGTTCAGCAACCCCGCGAACCCGCAGACGCACTACGACGAGACCGGCCCAGAGATCTGGGAGCAGATGGGCGGCAAGGTGGACGCGTTCGTGGCCGGCGTGGGCAGCGGCGGCACGGTGAGCGGCGTGGGCAAGTTCCTGAAGGAGCGCAACCCGAAGCTCGAGATGGTGCTGGCCGACCCGGTGGGCTCGATCCTGGCGCCGCTGGTGAACGAAGGAAAGAAGGTCACGCCGGGCAGCTGGCTGGTGGAAGGGATCGGCGAGGACTTCATTCCCGACATCCTCGACATGAAGCTGGTGGACAAGGCCTTCGCCATCACCGACGCGGAGGCGTTTCACACGGCGCGCGAACTGCTGCGCGTGGAAGGTGTGCTTGCCGGCAGCAGCGTGGGCACGCTCATGGCCGCCACGCTGAAGTACTGCCGCGAGCAGACCGCGCCCAAGCGCGTGGTGACGCTGATCTGCGACACCGGAGCCAAGTACCTGAGCAAGATGTACAGCGACTGGTGGATGGTGGACAACGGCTTCCTGGAACGGAAGACCTTCGGCGACCTGCGCGACCTGATCGCGCGCAGGCACCTGGACCACGAAGACTACGTGCTGAGCCCCGAGATGCCCGTGATGCAGGCGATCAAGCGCATGCGCATGTACGGCGTGAGCCAGCTGGCGGTGCTGGACGCCAGCGACCGCGTGGTGGGCATCCTGGACGAGAGCGACGTGCTGCTCGCGCTGCTGAAGGGCGGCGAGGGCACGAAGCGCCCCGTGAGCGACTTCATGACGAGCCGAATTGAGACGCTGCCGCCGAGCGCGAGTGTGAACGACCTGCTGCCGATCTTCCGCGCGGACCGCGTGGCGATCGTGGCCGACGACGACCGCTTCTACGGCATCATCACCCGCATCGACCTGATCAACTTCCTGCGCAAGAAGATGCCGTGAGCGCGCGGCGACCCCCTTCCACACCATGAGCCACGACCATCTCAATCTGGAAAGCCGCTGCATCCACGGCGGCCAGCACGCCGAGCCCACCACCGGCGCGGTGATGCCGCCGATCTTCACGAGCAGCACCTTCATCCAGGAAAGCCCCGGCGTGCACAAGGGCTTCGAGTACAGCCGCAGCCACAACGCCACGCGCTTCGCGTTCGAGCGTTGCGTGGCGAACCTGGAGTCGAGCGGCCTGAGCGAGGCGGACGAGCGCACCTGCGGTGGCTTCGCGTTCGCGAGCGGCCTGGCGGCGATCGGCACGGCGCTGGAACTGCTGGATCACGGCGCGCCGCTGGTGTGCATGGACGACGTGTACGGCGGCACCTTCCGGCTGCTCACGCGCGTGCGCGAGCGCAGCTCGGGCCTGAAGCCGACCTACCTGGACCTGACCGATCCGGCACGACTGGAAGCGCATCTGTCCAAGCACAAGGCCGGCATGGTGTGGGTGGAGACGCCTACCAATCCCACGCTGAAGGTGGTCGATCTGGAGGCCATCGCGAAGATCTGCGCGAAGCACGGGGCGATCAGCGTGTGTGACAACACCTTCGCCACACCCATGCTGCAGCGGCCGCTGGAGCTGGGCTTCGACATGGTGATGCACTCGGCGACCAAGTACCTGGGCGGACACAGTGACGTGGTTGGGGGCGTGCTTGTGACGCGGCACAAGGATCTGGGCGAGAAGCTGCGCTTCCTCCAGAACGCGATCGGCAGCGTGATGGGGCCGTTCGACGCATATCTGGCGTTGCGCGGCGCGAAGACGCTGGCCGTGCGCATGCGGCGTCACTGTGAAAGCGCCATGAAGATCGCGCAGTGGCTGGAGAGGCACCCGAAGGTGGAGAAG
>Ga0169931_10005458_pt1 | contig 19372 bp, 16 predicted proteins | sample Kivu_15m_20L_FD_129675 | JGI IMG/M metagenome (GOLD analysis project Ga0169931, IMG submission 129675) | Freshwater microbial communities from Lake Kivu, Western Province, Rwanda to study Microbial Dark Matter (Phase II) - Kivu_15m_20L... | ecosystem: Environmental > Aquatic > Freshwater > Lake... | reverse complement strand
GCTAAAAAGATGGGGACGAAGCCCTTGCGAGAGCAGCCTTGCCAATAGTCGAGATAGATAGCAATATTGCGAAGGTTAGACATAACTGGTCGTACTTTCGGAAATCCATTCAAAGGTGTTTTGCGGTCAACTACCGTATTGTAGCGAACTCTTGGAGGTTACGCCAAAGAAAGTCTGGATTGCTAAAGTGGACTATTTTTAATGGAAAATCGGGGGTAAGGCTTATTTTTGTGACTCTAGTTTGGTGTTCGCATCCTTTTCAATCCTTGCCGACTAGAATTGAACGGGTTAAGATGAAATCAATGATGGGATTTGCGGCCGCTTGCAGCCTTAAACTGCTAAAGAGCCACTTTGGAATGAAAAGCCAACGTAGCCCGATTCTCGCCGCGTCCATATTGACAGTATTTTTCGCGAGTTTACGAACATCTTAGGGTTACGATGAGTGCCATCACAAGCGCCAATGGTAGCAACGAGCTAGGTAGCAACGAGCTAGGTAGCACCGGCAAAGGCAATAACGACAAGTGTCGAGAGACTACCGTCGGGTTTTCGACGTTGAGTGTCCATGCTGGGGAAGCTCGGCAAAAAAACGCCGATTCGATCACGGATCCCATTTGCTGTACCTCCACCTATACGTTTGCCAATACGCAATCGATTATTGACTTTATCGAGCAGAAGCAGCCGCGCGAAGAGTATGGTCGATACGGCAATCCGAATGAAAAAGTTGTGGAAGCGAAGTTGGCCGCCTTGGATCATGCGGAAGAGGCGATCGTTTATAGCAGTGGGATGGCGGCGATTGTCGGTTTGTTAATGGCGAAATTGAGCGCTGGCGATGAGATCATTTTTTTTGATGAATGTTATCATCGATCGCGGGAGTTTTGCGCGAAGCATTTAGCTCGATTTGGAGTGGTTACTCGTCAGGTCAAGACGGGCGACATGAAGGCGATGGAGGGGGCGATCAATGAGCGTACCAAACTGTTGGTAAGCGAGTCGCCAACGAACCCCCATTTGACTTGTATCGATTTAGAGCAGTTTGTTGCGATTGGCAAGGCTCATGAAGTCGAAACTCTAATCGATGCTACTTTGGCAACACCTTATAATGTGCGACCGATCGATTATGGTGTAGATTATGTGTGGCATTCCGCGACCAAGTATCTTGGTGGACACAACGACTTGCTGGCTGGGGTGATCGCTGGATCGAAGGAAAAGCTGGAATCGGTTCGCCACTTGCGCGGAATCTTGGGTGGTATTAATTCACCGCACAATCTCTATTTGCTCGAGCGTGGTCTGAAGACATTTGAATTGCGGATGCAGCGTCACAACGCGAATGGGCAAGCCATTGCGGAATTTCTAGAGCAGCATCCTCGCGTTGAACGCGTCTACTATCCAGGACTGAAGTCGCATCCAAGTCACTTTATTGCGAAGCAGTGCATGAAGGGATTCGGTGGACTGATTACCTTTTTGGTTAAAGATGCCGATTGGCGAGAAACTGCGAATATTATTGATGCTTGTAAAATTCCTCGAATCGGTCCTAGCTTGGGTGGCGTGGAATCGTTGATTGAACAACCGATGGTGATGAGTTACTTCAACTATAAGCCAGAGGATCGGCAGAAGTTCGGTATCTATGACAACATGATTCGGCTGGCCTGTGGTATTGAAAATACCGAAGACTTGATCGCCGATTTAACGCGGGCTTTGGAGTTATGAAATTTCGAACGCGGGCGATTCATGTAGGAAATGAACCTGATCCACAAACCGGTGCGGTCGTACCACCGATCTACTTGGCGACGACGTTTATTCAGCCGGGAGTTGGCGAATGGGGCGAGTTTGATTATTCCCGAAGCGGTTCTCCGACTCGAAAAAATGTTGAAGCGACGGTAGCGAGTTTGGAGTCAGGTTCCAATGCATTGCTGTTCGCGTCCGGTATGGCGGCAACACATTGTGTTACGATGCTTTTTCAATCTGGGGATCATATTGTCGCGAACAGGGATTTGTACGGTGGATCGTACCGTTTGCTGCACCGGATTTGTGATCGCTCTGGACTAGAAGTCACTCTGGTGGATGCAACGAATTTCGAACAGTTGAAGTCCGCAATTCGCCCGCAGACCAAATTGATTTGGATTGAAACAATAGGCAACCCATTGATGAGTATCCCCGATATTCGTCGATGTGCCGAGTTGGCCCATGAGCACAAGCTGCTTTTGGGTGTGGATAATACTTTCGCGTCTCCCGCCTTATGTCGCCCTTTGGAGTTGGGAGCGGATATTGTGATGCATTCCGCGACGAAGTATCTGGGTGGCCACAGCGATTGTCTGGTAGGTGCTTTAATCACATCAGATCCAGAACTTCACAAGCGATTGTACTTCATTCAAAACGCATGTGGCTCAGCCTGCGGACCCTTGGAAGCGTATCTTTTGGGTCGAGGCATGAAGACGCTGGAGATACGGATGCGAGAGCAATGCCGGTCTGCAGAGCGAATTGCCGAATACTTATATCAGCATCGCAAGGTGACTCGCGTATTGTACCCCGGCTTGAAGCATCATCCCGGTCATGATTTGGCTGGTCTGCAGTTGGGTGGAATGTTCGGTACGATGATGAGCTTCGAAGTGGACGGGGACTTGGAGGCAACCAAGCGGGTATGCAAATCGACCCAACTGTTTGGACTGGCTGTCAGCTTAGGTGCAGTGGAATCATTGATCGCTCATCCGGCGACCATGTCTCACGCCAGTTATGCGCCAGAGGCTCGAGCGGCAGCGGGTATCTCCGATCGACTGATTCGCTTGTCGGTTGGGCTGGAAGATGTCGATGATCTGATTTCCGATTTGGATCAGGCTTTATCGAACGTATAAGCTATCGAGTGAAAAGCTCTGCCAGCAGTTCATAATGCAAAATGCGGCCCGCAAGGGACCGCATCTTTTGTTTTCGGCAGGATTTGAATTAGCGATTGTATTCGAGGCCGAAGTTGACACCGTGAGAAATCAATGTCGTATCCGACTCGACATCGACCAGCGATGATCGAGGCAACGCATAAACAATTTTTGGACTAGCTCGTGAGATGTCACCTACGACTAGGCCGGTATATCCAACCTTTAAGGCCCATGAGCGGCTCATTTTCAAGATCATGTCAGCCCGCAATTCGCCGGTGGGGGAAAAGGCATCGTTTCCAAATCCATCGACAAAAGATCCGCTGGTCAAGGCCGCAGGACCGTTAGCGGCACCCGTGGCAGGGAAGTTACTTGCAGTGTAACCACGAAGATCGTTGTCTTGTCGGTTGTAGGCTGCGAAGAATCTTCCATCCACAGAGAAACCAACGGCTCGATTCCGTCTCGACCAACGCAGGCCAAGTTGTGGACCGATTAGGTTGTTGTCGCTTTCAGCATTCCAAACGCTTTGATCGAGAAAGTTACCATTGGCAGTTACGTTGTAGATATCTTTTACTTGCAAATAGCGTAGCCCGTAATAGTAGTCAATCTCATTGGCCCAGCTATGTCCTGCGACGCGATAGAGCCGGTTGAGCTCGACGTTGATCAGGGTTAGTTTGTTCGATGAAACCACGTTATCAAATGTTTGCAGCCAAGTAACCATATCACCTGTATCTACCGGGGCACCGACATCAGGTGTTCCATCGAACGGAGCAATAAAACCTGGAGGAGGACCGGCGTCAAAGGTACCTAAATCTCGGCCGCTGCGACCATAAACGTTGTCGGCATCTAAGTCATCGTCGATGCTGTCACCGTTGCCATCAACGAATCCGCTCATCAAATTGTTGGGATCTGAGGGAACGAAGGCGACTCCCAGTGTGCGGTACGTTTGAGCTTGTTTGACATTCCAGAGGCTAACGAACCAGCCGCAATCTTGGTTCACGTTACCGAAATCGAGCCGTTGTCCCCAGGCTCCGTCGTTTGAGAGCCAAGACGAGTCGAGCGAGTTTTCAAATCTGTACGTGACACCGTTAACCGAAACGATTCGCTCGGAAGCTTCATCGCCAAATGTGGCGACAGTCGGTTTACTCATGAAGAACAGTAGCGCTTCAAGCGACGCAAAGCAACCGGAATTGGAAGGACCATCGCACCAGGGAAGTCCACCGCCGTCATAGTTGCCGTAACCGTAAGCGGCGCTAGGATCAAACGAGGATGGGGCGCAAGTTTGGCAGTTTGAATTATTGCTATAGCCTGCGTTTAAATTCGGATTGAAAGCTTCCGAGGTGCTCATCGTCGACTCGCCACTGGCAGTAGAGTTCGATACCAGTCGTCCGATTGATCCGCGACTGTTGCCGTTCGAATTGGCTGCACTGTAGCCTGGGACCTGCGTGAAGGTTGGCATGTAGGACGATGGTTGCTCTGCGAATACTGTCCCCTGAGGAGCGCTGATGTTGGGAGTCGGCAGAGTGTTGTTACCAGGATTAAAAATGTTATTTTGCGTTACCAATCCCCCTGCAACAGGAATTGACCCTGTGGCAGCGGCGGTCACTTGAGGCTGTTGCCACTGGGGTTGGGAAAACTGAGGTTGGGAAAATTGGGGTTGGGGCACTTGAGGTTGAAACGATTGTGGCTGATTGATCATTCCCGCGGGAGCATTGGTGGGCAGCGGCATACCCTGAGTGGGGGCAACGATGCCGGGGCCTTGCGGATAACTAGGCAGATTATTTGGGCTTTGCGCAGCTAGGATTGCGGGCAGACCAGCTGCAATCATCAAGCTCGTAAGTGAAGTGCGAGTTCCAAATCGCAACAGCATGATCCACCATCCTTGGCGACTTCGGCGTTCGTTGTGAAACTGTACCGACTGGGAAAAATATCCTGCGAAAGTTTTGCGTTCTGTGGTGAACGTTGCTTCGCCCAGGGGTAGAAATGCCCCTCACATCAGGTTATCGACCCGTTATGCATCGATTGTTTGATAGATAACGGAATCTCGGCAAGTCCGTTACAACCGTTAAGTATCGCCAAATCGGGGATTGCGATGGGACTTGGAGCCGGGTGTGTATGGCTAATAGAGGGAGTTTTGTGGATGTACTGGCTGGAAGGGCTATTAGACGGATTGCGCGGCGGCGACAGCCATTTCATCGCAGCGTTCATTTTCCGGATGGCCGCTATGGCCGCGGACGTGATGGTAGATCATTTGGTGGCGTTGGATGAGCAAATCTAATTCTTTCCAGAGTTCGACATTTTTAACTTCTTCAAAACCACCATTTTTTGATTTTCTTCGCCAGCCTTTCTTTTTCCAACCAGCCATCCATTCGTTCAAGCCTTGCAGAACGTAGGAACTGTCGGAGTACAGTTCGACGACGCATGGTCTTTTGAGCGCCTTTAGGCCTTCGATAACCGCGGTCATTTCCATTTGATTATTGGTGGTATCTCGTTTACCGCCGGAGTCAACGCGTTCCTTTTTGGTGGCTTTATCTCGCAGGATGTAAGCCCATCCACCTGGTCCAGGATTTCCGCTGCAGGCGCCGTCGGTATAGAGTTCAACATGGGAACGTTTGGTTTCTTCAGGACTCATTCCATTCCTCGTCCCAATCTAGGGTTCTATCTGAGTAGGAAAAAAAGCCTTCCCCCGATTTTTGACCAAGTTTGCCGGCAGCAACGTAGGGCTCAAGAAATTGGATGAGGTGTTCGGTTGCAATGGGTTTGGCGAACCGTCCATTTTGGAGGACTTGTTGGGTAACATCCAGACCTATCTGGTCCATGATCCAAAAAGGGCCGCGTTTCATGCCTGTTAAATCCTTCCAGCGTTGATCGATTTCTTCTGGATCTGCGACGCCCTGTTGCGCCAATTCCATTGCCGCTTTCAGCAGAGCCTGCAGAAGCCAGTTGAAAACATAGCCTGGGTGTTCGTGTCGGCAGAGTAGTGGTTTTTGTCCGATGCGGTGTGAAAATTCGGTGAGACGTTCAACGACGATGGGTTGAGTGCCACCCCATGGCATGATGTCGACAGCGTTGGTGATAAAGACGGGAACGTGGAAATGATAATGAGCGAAGCGTTCTGGAAATCGAATGGCGGCCTGGAACATCGAAGGGATGAAATACGAGCTATTGGAAGCGATGATGACCTGATCCCCAAATTCTTTTCCTAGTTCTCGCAAAACGCGTTTCTTGAGTGAGGCTTGTTCGGGTACGCATTCCAGAACTAAGTCGGGGGCGGTGGCGATGCGGTTTTTTGAAATAGTCCCAGTGAGAAGTTCGTTGGATGTGGTGCGTTGTTGGTCGGTCCATGTTCCCGCTTCCACCAATCTATTTGCTTGTGATTGAGTCCATTCGATCGCCTGTTTGACGATGGAGGCATCGCGGTCACACATGATCACACGGCAGCCGCTGGCCGCGATCGTCATGGCGATTTGTCGACCCACCCAGCCTGCTCCGACGACGAGTATAGTTTTAATAGGCTCGGACGTCACGAAATGTTTCAACCTTGCAGTCGTTTAGGAAAACCCAGTGTGCCTCATGGCGAAGAGCTAGATGATAAATCGTCTACCCCATAACTACTAGGCCCCGCTTGATTGCAAAGTAGGATTTCCAGCATTATTCTGTGGATCGACCGGTGGGACGCATGAGCTTTGGTTGCTTGACCGGGGTAGGAAAACCTTTTTTGCGATGTTTCTTCTATGTCAGCTGTATTGTATCGGTTGATTCCAAGTTTATTTGGCTATGGGATTGTGTTGTTGTTTTCGGTTTTGTTGCTGGATTGGATGATGGTGCCTTGTAGTGCCCAGGAGTCGGCGGCGAGTTCAGCTCGATTGGATTTGGAGTCCAAAGTCATTGAAGCATTTGGGAAGACAGCGGATGGCTGGAGCGTCGATGAAGTGATGTTGCATGATGAGCGGCGACGGGCATTTTTGGACAGTTGTAAATCGGTTGGCGCGGAGGGTGATGAGAAGCAACTGTTTGAAACGTTGTTGCGAGTACGTAAGGGAGGTCGATTGGAGGTGCGATCCACTCGCAGTGAGCGGGTGAGTGTGGAGGACTACACGATTGCCGCGGAGATTGCCGCGCGGCGGGTGGGGGATGAACGGAAGGTTCATTTTGATGAGATTCTGTGCGATCCCGAGTTACTGAATCGGTTTGATACGCTTGCTGGTGAGTTATCACCGGATGTTGAAAATTATTTGTTTCGCAAAGCGGCTTTACGCTTGCGCAAGTCGAGGCAATTGCGTCCGGAGTTAGCGGTGCAGGCCAATGACTGGAGGGTTCGGATCCACGATTACACGTTGGACGAATTGACGGCTCAGTTATCGCAGGTGACTTCGCGACCTGGGATCTATATTTTTCGAGATGCGAGCGGTTATTTGTATATTGGTCAAACGAACAATTTACGCGAGCGGCTTACGCATCACTTGGAGCAGTCGGATCGGGATCAGTTGCGGCGTTACTTGTTGGAAAAAAGCGGAGTCGATTTACGGATTGAGTTGCATGAGTTTGAGGATGGATCACCGGGGGAGAAGCTTGCAGCGCGTCGGGCTTACGAGAGTGAATTGATTCGTTCGCGAGAGCCGCGTTTAAACCTGGCACCGTAAGCGGCTTGCCAAATTTGAAGCGTGCAGTTCATCTCGCGCAGCGCAATGTATTTGAACAGTGCCTCGACCAATTCGCCTCGACCAATTCGCATCATCCAGCAGGCATCATCCAGCGGGCATCATCCAGCAGGCATCGTCCAGCAGGCATCGTATGAACGCCCTTGGGACGTGCAATTTCCGCGCGAACTGCTTTTCGGCAGAGTATCAGTGCTCGACGCGATCACTCGCGCGACTTCTCGATCTAGAGGTCGCGCGAGGATTGTGCATGCGTTGTTATCGTTCGGGTCGGAAGACCATGGTTGCTAAGGGGGGCAATCGCAAGTTTAGGGATTGGGGACGACCGTGACAGGGGATCTTTTCTGCGATAACGCCGGGGAAATTACCGACATTGCTGCCGCCGTAGTAGGTTGAATCGCTGTTGAAAATTTCTCTGTAGAAGCCGCTGTTTGGCACACCAACTCGATAATCACGTACGACAGGGGTAAAGTTGCAGCAGACGAGAAGCCAATTCGAGCGATCTTCGGCGAATCGAATGTAGGCCAAAGTGCTATCTTCTCGAGTGAGGCAATCGACCCATTCGAAACCTTCGCTGGAGAAATCGACTTCATGGAGCGAGGCTTCTTGTACGAGGAGACGGTTAAGATCGCCGATCATGCGTTGCATACCGGCGTGATGATCCCATTTGAGCAAATCCCATTGGATTTCTGCATCGTAGTTCCATTCATGCCACTGCGCGATTTCGCTTCCCATGAAGAGTAGTTTCTTTCCTGGGTGAGTCCACATGTAGCTGTAAAGGAGGCGAAGATTAGCAAATTTCTGCCAGAGGTCTCCCGCCATCTGAGCGACCAGTGCGCCTTTGCCGTGGACAACTTCATCATGGGAAAGTGGGAGCGCGAAATTTTCGGTGAATGCGTAGATCAGGCTGAAAGTGAGTTCATCGTGATGATATTTTCGATGGATGGGATCATGTCGCATGTAGCGCAATGTATCGTTCATCCAGCCCATGTTCCATTTGAGCGAGAATCCGAGGCCGCCGCTTTCGACGGGGCGGCTGACTCCGGGCCAAGCCGTTGATTCTTCTGCAATGGTGAGTACGCCCGGGTATTGTGCGTGGGCTTGTGAATTGAATTCTCTCAGCAAGAAAATGGCATCGAGATTTTCGCGACCTCCGTGAACATTCGGAACCCATTCACCATGTTTGCGGCTGTAGTCGAGGTACAGCATCGAGGCTACAGCATCGACGCGAAGTCCGTCGATGTGATACTCATCGAGCCAGAATAAAGCATTGGCGACGAGGAAGTTGCGAACTTCGTTTCGTCCGTAGTTGAAGATCATGGTTCCCCAATCCGGATGTTCTCCTTGACGAGGGTCGTCATGTTCGTAAAGAGCGCTGCCGTCGAAACGGCGGAGGCCATGCCCATCTTTGGGGAAGTGTGCTGGTACCCAATCAATGAGGACACCGACTCCATTTTGATGGCAGTAGTTGACAAGATACTTGAAATCTTCCGGTGTCCCATAACGACTGGTGACGCTGAAGTATCCAACGGTTTGGTAACCCCAGCTTCCCGTGAAGGGATGTTCGCTGATCGGCATTAATTCAATATGAGTGAAACCGGTTTGCCGGCAGTAATCGACGACTTGGTGCGCAATCTCACGGTAGTTCATCCATCCATGGATACCGCGTGAATCACGACGCCAGCTGCCCAGATGCAATTCGTATACAGAGATTGGTTTGCGGAGTGGATCTTCTGTGGCACGTTTATGCATCCACTGATCGTCGGACCAAGTGTACTTGCCGATTTCCGTGATCACGGATGCAGTTCGCGGTGGAAGTTCCGCGTAGAATCCAAACGGATCGCTTTTGTCAATTGTTTGACCATCGAGTGTGCGGATACGGAATTTATATTTTTGTCCCACCTTGGCCATCGGGACAAAGAGTTCCCAAATGCCCGAGGGAACTTGTTTCCTCATGGCATGTTGCCGACCATCCCAAAAATTAAAATCTCCAACGACTTGAATGGATTGCGCGTTGGGGGCCCACACGGCGAAGTTGATGCCGACTTCGCCATGGACCGTTCGGCAATGAGCTCCTAAGCGTCGATAGATATTCCAATTTCGGCCTTCACCAAAAAGGTACCGATCGAAATCGGTCATCAATGGAGCAACAGCATACGGATCCTGCATCTCGGTCACTTCACCTCGTTCGTTGGCAACTCTAAGTAGATATTGATTGTTCTGATCGCTGCTTCCCAGCGGACAGACTCCCTCAAAAAAGCCCGCGGGGTGGATTTTACGCATCGGTCGAATCGACCGGTGCTCTTTATCCACCAGCCATACTTGTTGAGAACCCGGCAGATAGGCTCGTACTGACAAAGCCTCCCTACCCTCATGTTCAATCCGATGTGGTCCTAAAACCTCTGCAGGGTTCTCATGTGTTCCTTCGAGCACTCGACGGATTCCATGAAGCGGTACCTGTGTTCGCACGTCCAACTCCGTTCTATTTCAATTGTTATAAGCGAATGAGTTATCAAGTCGTAGTAGGGCAAGGGATTAAGTCGTGGCCAATTCCAAACCGGAATTTGATTTTCCTGTTAGCCATTGGCCCAAATCGCGAATCGATTCCAAGCAACGGTCCGAGACGCTTTTCGTTGAGGGGGGCAAGGTTGACGCAGATGGCGAACTGGGGCGACTGCTCTTCCGCAAACTTGCAATTTCCAGTTCTTCGCGATCGTGAACCTGAGTGATTTCGGGTGCCATGCGGCAGAGAACGTCGTGAAAACCTAGCGCATGCTGAACGCGGCGCCACAAATCGGCATTGCGCACGGGGCGCCATGTCCCAAAATGCTCCCAGCGATATTCATTTTCTTCCCATTCCGTTAGACCGAAACGCAAGCCGCGACTCACATATCGACTCGGCGTAATCAAGGTGACACGGCTCGGTTGTTCCAACGCTTCCAAGCCACGAACCAGAGCCATTAGAGCTAAGCGATCTCCAGAAGACTCTAGCTCCGAATCGATGGCCTCCAATCGCTCTTCGGACTCAAGCGACTCGAGTACAAAGTGCCACTTATTCCCCCCTGAAGGCGGTGCTGAGGCACCTCCCGGAAGTGGTGGCATCGGATTAACGACCACTCCACAGTACAAAAGATAATGCGGTTTACCAGCGACCATTATACGAATTCCGCAGCTAGGGATAATCTGTCCAGATCTGCGCCGTCCATGGCCCAACCCATGAGGAAACGAAGCGACCAAGTAGCATTCTTCCTCATGCCTAGAAGCTGTATCGATTACAGTGCCGATTTAACTTGATCGATCCGTTTGAGAATTTAAATTAACTGGCGAAACGATTCCGATTGCGCCGTCCAAATCAATTGTGCAATCAAGCGGGGCTTGCCCCCACTTTTCAATTAAATGGACTATAATCAAATCCCAACTTAGACCGCGATGGGCAAACACGAACATCGCATATCGAAACTCTTTACCTCGGATAGGAGCCTCTCTCAATGAGCTTTGCTTCAAGACGTCAGTTCCTGCGAAGTTCCGCTGCAGCCGTCGCCGCTGTTGGTGCTTTCCAATTCTCTTCCTCCTTCACCCCCTTCGCTGTTGCCGCTAACGCTGAATCGCGCTTCAAGATTTCCTTGGCCGAGTGGTCGCTGCACAAAACGCTGTTCGCCAATAAAATTACGAATTTGGACTTCCCCAAGGTTGCCAAGGAGGAGTTCGGTATCGATGGTGTGGAGTATGTGAATCAGTTTTTCAAGGACAAAGCTAAAGACAATGCATATCTAACGGAGTTGAAAAAGCGGACCGAGGATCTCGGGGTAACCAACGTGTTGATCATGATCGATGGCGAAGGCAAATTGGGTGATCCGAACCCGATGAAGCGCAAGCAAGCGATCGAAAATCATTACAAGTGGGTCGATGCAGCAAAGTTGCTCGGTTGTCATTCCATTCGTGTTAATGCATATGCGGAAGGAACTTTTGAAGAGCAAACGAAGCTGGCAGCGGAAGGTTTGCGCGGTGTTTGCGAATATGCCAAGCCTCATAATATCGGTGTGATCGTGGAAAATCATGGTGGCTTGAGTTCCAACGGCAAATGGCTCGCGGGCGTTATGAAGACCGTGAACATGGACAATTGCGGAACGTTGCCCGATTTTGGTAACTTCCACGACTATGATCGTTACATGGGTGTGGAAGAAACGATGCCATTCGCGAAAGGTGTCAGTGCCAAGAGTCATGACTTCGACGCGGAAGGAAACGAGACTCATACCGATTATGTAAAGATGATGAAAATCGTCGCCGCTTCGAAATACAGCGGCTACGTCGGTATTGAATATGAAGGAAGCAAGTTGGACGAGTACGCTGGTATTCGCGCTACCAAAACGCTGCTGGAAAAAGTGCTAAAGACCTTATAAATGACTCTCATTCGCTAAGTCGAATGCGATGTCACAGTGCGATGTCACAGTGCGATAGAGCGAGTTTCGCAACCTGTGCTAAGAGGTATCTTTCGGCTAACAGAGAAAGAGTAATCCGGTAATGCCAAAGGGATGTCGATTTTCGACATCCCTTTTTTGCTCGACTACTTTTCTATTTAACTTCTGGTCTGTTCGGCTACTCGTCTGCTACAACTCTCTTCCGCTAATTCTCTCCGTTTTCTGCTTCTAGTTTTGCGCGAGTTTCCGGTGCCATCAGTCCAATATCTTTTTGCGTTTGCAGTAGTGCTTGATTGCCTCCATCATCTTTTAAATTGATACCGATAGTATAGAAGGTTGGGCCGAACTCAGTGCTTTGTATCTTCAATGGTCCACCATCGAAAGGATCTTTCTGAAGTGGGCCAGTTGCTTGAAGTTCCTCAATCGATTTGGCAGTGCCACCCGAACGCCGCCACTGGATCAGCGCGAGTAGGCAGCGGATTTTTGCCTCCGAGCGTATCAGAGAATATTGAGTCGCTTCAACCGCAGGAGCTAAGCTGTTCATCCAAGTGGGATCGAACGCATCATCATTTTGGGTAAATGCTGCTACGAACAAACCCTCTTTCAGGATTGATTTATCTGCGAGACTTTTCATCGTAAAGAGATAAGTTGCCTCGGAGGAGTTCGCAAGTCCGAACGTGCGAGTGAGGGAAGGGAGTTTCGGTTCAAAAACATCGATGAAGATGGGTATTTCGGAATAGATCGTGCTTTTCCAGATTTGGTTGATATCGAAGGATTGAAGTAGCATTTCAAGAAGTTTGAGCGAATCCGCATTGACATCGCCTGAGTACAAAACCTCAGCGGCTTGTTGGAGTCCCATTTCGCGCATGGCTGTTGCGGTCAATCCATTGACGAGGGTCGTTTGCTGGCCGAGCAGTTGACTCCACTTAATTGTGGCCATCGCATTTTTGAGTCCTTCGTCTTGTTTTCCTTGTGCGATTTTTAAACGTACGTTTGCCATGAGGATTCGGGAAATCGGCCGAAATTCCTGTGACCGATCGAGCAAGTTGGAGAAATAGGAGTCGGCTTGAGTATGTTCAACAGGAATACGCAGATATTTTTTATCTGCAGCCTGAATCAATTCATCGATCATGGTTTGATGCGTTGTCATGATGGCGGTTAATTCAGCGATTTCCGCTTCGGACAATTTTTTATCGGAAAGAAAAGGTGTTTGTTTCTCGGTTGTACCGCTCACTGCGATATCGGCCGCTTTGATTTTCTCTTTCCATTTTGCGAATTCGACGTAGGCATTATTGGCGTCGGATACTTTATCGGGGTGAATATCTTTAATGTGAATCGGGTACCCTGCCCCGATAATTTCCTCACGCAAGTGCTCGATGCGTTGTTCGGTAGCGAAGTGCCACCAAAAAATCCAGCCGAGTCCAGCAGCGATGACCGATATCAGACCTACCAAGGCCCTTTTCATGTGCTTGCTCCCTTTGCGTTGATACTTTTTGCGGCGGATCAATCATGGTGCTTGAAACCTGCCGCTGAAATTATTTCGGATGTGACGTTAGCGGGCAGCCTGTTTAAAGTGCTGAGTTTGAGCTAACGAGCAGATTATCGAAAAAAAGGTCGGTAAATCGAGGTCTAAACAGAGCGATTTTGACCAATTTTCCACTCCTTTGTTGGTGTCGCATGTTTTAGCGAAAATCGGAATTCATCCAAACGGATTTCGCGCCCCATCAAGCTACTTTATCTGCCTTGGGGGGCTTGTATAATGGTGGATAGTTTTTTGAAGGTCTGATTCGGAATTATCCTCGCCTCATCTACGGAACTCTCTCCATGCGCATTGCATTTCCAATTCTACTTTGGTCGTTTCTTTTGAATGTCTTATGTTGTTTGGCTGAAACGAGTCAGGCGGATGAGTTTAAGGTTGGGGCAGCGAAGCGGATCATAACACCCAATCCATTGTTACCGGTTTCGGGAGGCATGGGCCCAACAGCGCCTGCCACGAAGAAACTGGGTGAAATGTCGACGCGGGCGATTGTGATTGAAAGTGGAAAAACGAAGTTCGCAATCGTGAGCATCGATGCGCTCGGGTTCCCCTCAGTGTTGGTTTCGAAGGTGGCAACGCAAGTCAAAAATATTCGACCCGAGAACATTATCGTTGGCTCATCACATACGCATAGCGGACCGGACTTTTATGCGTTCCCTGATGGCAAAGGGGGGAGCACGGGAGATCTAAAATATATCGAACAAGTATGCCAGTGGATGGCTGAAGCGATCAATGAGGCGGAGCAGAACCTTCAAGCGGCCAAGTTCCGATCGGCCGTGGGGGAAGTTCAAGGTCAAGTAGCCTACAATTATTATGCGGTGGAGTTATATGATCCGCGGGCCAATGTATTGCAATTCCTCGATTCGAAAGATAAGCCGATCGCAACGTTGGTGAATTATGCCATCCATCCAGAAGTGCTCGGGAATGAAGTGGGGGCGATGAGTCCTGACTTGATCGGACCGATGTGCGATCGCATCGAGAAGAAAGTAGGGGGAATGGCTGTTTTCATCAACGGTGCACAAGGTGGAATGATCACCGCTGATAATCGCGACTTGGCAAAGGTCGCTGATCCGCTAAAAGCGCGATGGCAAGATAAACGTGAATGGAGCGAGTGTATCCGCATTGGAGAATTGCTGGCAGATGAATCGCTTCGTATTCTGGGTGATGCGTTAGCAAGTAAAGATCCCGTTGTGCAATGTCATCATCGTCTGGTCGATTTTCCTGTCGACTCGGATGACCTCTGGGCTGTCGTCCAATACTCGCCGCTTAAGTACCCACATAATGTTGAGAAGCGGACGATAACAACGCGCATTCAACTGATTCAGATCGGTCCCACTCGTATCGCGACGATCCCTGGAGAAGCGTTACCGAATATCGGGATGTATCTCAAGCGGAAAATGAAGGGTGAACAGAACATGTTGTTCGGTTTGACCAACGACGCCTTCGGATACATTTTGACCGAGGTCGATTTCTCAAGCTTTTCGCGATATAACTATGTCTCGCGAGTCTCATTAGGGGAACAGACTGGGACAATCCTCATCAAGAATATTCTCGAATTAGATGCTGAAATTCCGCAGCGTTAAAAGTACTCGAGAGTGATCATTCCCGAACTGCCGACTGCGGACTAACGGATGCCGAACTGCTGACTGCAGATGGACCATTTTGGATAGGAGTCAACCGATTAGCAATCCGTTTTCACCACCTGCGACGAAGCTTGGATTGGATGAACTGAAGTCGGCTTTAACGGAAGACGATTTGGCTACGGAGGCGGTTTGTGTGCGTCGCACATTGTTGGGTCGCGAGGTTGTATCGGCCGGCCCGACTCCTTGGACTCTGGAATATTCGGGTCTTCATTTTCGGCAGATTGTTCGTGTCAATGGTCGAACGGTGTGGTGGTGCCTGACCTGGGTGTGGTTCTCTAGATTTATTGAATTTCGACAGCCGTTATTGCCCGGTGCGCCCGATTCACACTGGATGGTCGAGGTCGTCGTCGGACGCTTTATGCGGCTGGATATCTTTCGCATCGTTATCGATGGCAAAGAGGTTTTTCGGGAGTAACGCTAGCTGTTAGATTGTTTTAGTTTACTAAAGTGCGATGCGTAGAATGCCGCGAAAGCCGCGACTGGAAAAATAGGAATCGGCCCCGTTGTGATAGAGAAATATATGGCCGAATCTGCGATCGCATAAGAGCGCTCCCCCGAGAGCGCGAATATTGGCAGGCGTTTGGACCCAACTGGACGTTTTTTGGTCGAAATCACCTACGGTTTGCAAGTGACGATACAGTGCGTCGCGATCGTAACAGAGGCTTCGCCGTCCTGCTGGACTTTCTGGCGAGCAGTCGATAAAGCAAAAGCAATGGTTTTCCAAGCCAAACTGCACCACATCGGGCTGGCCACCGGTTGATTCCATTTTGGCTAGGGTGCTGAGTGCGGATGGTGTTAGCAAAAGTTTCGCCTCGACCTGCTTCCAAGTCAGATTAGGGTGTCGATTGCGATGGATTTCAAATCTCTCCGAAAGAATCTGGAGCAAAGGATCGTTTGATAGATCAGCGGCCGTTGATTTGCATAACTGCTTAGCGGCTCCAGACATGGCTTTGCGTTTAGCATTCATTGGAAAACTCGCCAAGTGAGGCTGATTCTTGGACCAGAATCTTTTTGATCGCCGAGAAAAGTAGGATCGAGCTGTAGTGTTGGTTCCATGGGGAGCACCTGCGACAGTTGGAAAAGGTTTCCTGTCAAAATTGGATTTTAAAATAATTCGACGACGACTGCGGTGGCATTATCTCTTCCCGATTCACGTACAGCTTCGCTGACGATTCGATCCGCTGGGGGTATCTCTTGGGTTTGAGAGTGGGGGGAGGCGATAGATTCTTGAATAGCTCGGTCCCAGAGGCCATCGATCACGCCATCGGTGCAGAGCAAGAAGCGATCTCCCGGCTTCCATTGTACTGCGCCGAATTGCGGCTTGAGGTATTGATGTCCGGCACCTAAAGCTTGTTCAAGCACATTTTTGCGTGGATGCATTCGATGCTCGCGTTCATTGATTTTTCCTTGTCGCCGAAGCCAACCGCAATGAGAATGGTCTTCTGTGATTTGCGTCATTTCATTGGATCCGTTGAAATGGTAGATACGACTATCACCGATATGGCCGAAGAACATCCAGCCACGGGTAAACCACCCCAAGCTCAATGTCGCGCCCATATTTCGGAGTCGATCGTCACATTCTCCTAGCTTGGTCAATTCGCGATGCACGCTGCTGAATAATTCTTGCAGAATTTGTTGATAGCAGGCGTGGAGTCGATGGGGTGATAGTTTGAAGCTCCGCGGCAATAAGAGTGTAATTTTTTCGGTAGCGATGCGGCTGGCGAATTCACCTGATTTTTCACCACCCATTCCATCGCTTACGGCGAACAGATAATCGGCTTGTCCCAGGACAGCTTCCCCGATACGTCCCAAATAGCGAACATCGCGGTAGTCGAGCATGATTGCTAGAAAAGCATCTTCATTATTGGAACGAATGCGGCCGCGATCTGTTTTGCCCGACCAGCGGACATGATGTGCAACCGCCGCATCCACTTTGTCATTGTCGTCTGTTGCGAGGGTTTCGATCTGCGGTCCAATGATGGTTGCAAATTCGAAGTCGATCACGCAGAAGCGGCCATCCGACGCGCGATAGGTTATGTTGCGCAGAAAGGCATCGTCATGACGAACACCGAAACTCTCCAGTTCAGCGAATATCTGCTTCATTTTCTCATCGCTCATTTGCTCGACTCGAGCTCCGCAGTTGGTGGTAACCAAACGCAGTTGTTCCGAATCGGATTCGAGAAGTTTGGGAACAAATGGGCAGCTGCGCGCTTCAAGATATTTGAGAACCTTGACCTCGGTTGCAAAGCGTTCTGCCGCGTTTGCGCCTCGAAATTCCTTATGAACTCGGCCGTCGTATCCGATGCGAACGACCGCACGTTGAGTATTTTTGGCTTCGAACATAGTGTGCGGCTCAACTGGATAAAGGGGACGAATGGTTCAGCGGTTCCTGAAAACAATTTTGTCCGAAAAAGAATCAGGTCCTGAAAAACAATCAGACCCAGAAAACATCGCTGTCTTCTAGGCCTGAAAAGAAATATGTCAACGGCTACTGCACTAACCGTGGAGTTTCACTAGCCCAAAGTCTTGATCGTCTTGACAATCCGGGAAATGATCTTGTAAGGATCCGCTTGAGAGTTGGGGCGACGATCTTCCAGGTATCCTTTGTAGCTGTTGTTTACGAAGGAATGAGGAATTCGGATCGACGAACCACGATCGGCGATGCCGTAGGTGAACTTATCGATGGACTGGGTTTCGTGCAAACCGGTGAGACGTAGATGGTTGTCTGGCCCGTATGCAGCGATATGCTCGTCGCGATACTTGGCAAACGCTTCCATCAATTTCTCGAAGTATTCCTTGCCACCCGTATCTCGCAGATTGTCGGTAGAGAAATTGGTGTGCATACCAGAACCGTTCCAGTCGCCGCGGATTGGCTTGCAATGGAACTCAACATCAACTCCGTATTGTTCGCAGAGTCGAACCAACAGGTAGCGAGCGACCCACATGTCATCGCAAACCTTCTTCGCACCCTTGGCGAAGATTTGGAATTCCCATTGGCCTTTAGCAACTTCGGCGTTGATACCTTCTAGGTTAATCCCTGCATCCAATGTAATGTCGATATGTTCTTCGGCGATTTTACGAGCGACGCAGCCAACATTTTTGTAGCCAACGCCGGTGTAGTAAGGGCCTTGAGGTCCAGGATATCCACTTTCAGGGAAACCTAAAGGACGGCCATCTTTGTAGAAGAAATACTCCTGCTCAAAGCCAATCCACAAGTCGGACATGTCTTCGACTGTAGCTCGGAAGTTGGATGGGTGAGCATTCCCATCAGGCAATAACACTTCGCACATGACCAAGTAGCCATTTTTACGAGTGCTATCAGGGTAGAGGGCGACCGGCTTGAGGACGCAGTCGGAACTGCGGCCTTCTGCTTGCTGTGTCGAGCTACCATCGAAACCCCAAACGGGACAATCTGCAACAGAACCAGGAGCCTTGTCAACGATCTTGGTTTTGCTGCGGAGGTTAGGTTCGGGAAGGTAGCCGTCCAGCCAAATGTACTCTAGTTTGAATTTAGAAGCGGATGACATTCAACAAATTCTCTTGTCAGAAAGATAGTGACACTAACATGCCGCCTGATCATCGGTGCGATGTTCTGCCTCACAAACACCAGTCAGGCAAGATGACCTCCCAGGCCACTCTTTGAGCAATCTCATGGACCATGCAATCGATTTCGCACTAATAACGCCGACTTGTCACAACCTACCCCTAGCCCGTGCAAGTCGCCGGCCCAATTCCGCCTTGGATACGTTCACGATCGCTGTCTTTAAAATTGCCGTACGGAAACGACGTCAAAGTACCACACAACCCAGCGGTTGTTCAAGTTGTCGAGAGGCAATTGACCGGAGAATTTCACTGGGAAAATTGGCTGACATCTTCCCAACTAACGAGCAATTATAAGCCCAATAGATAACGCACAGCCGATTCGAGGGATGGGTGTCGGAATGAATAGCCCAGTTGTTCAAGTTTCCCAGGATAAACTCGGCAACTATCGAAAAGAAGTGGTTTGGCCATCTCACCCAAAAGGAACTCTAGGGCGAATCTGGGGGCCGGAATAAACGCGGGTCTGTGCAATATTTGAGCTATTGTGCGAATGAAATCCTTATTTCGTTCCGGTGCTGGAGACACCAGATTGAATGGTCCGATGGCTCGTTCGTCCATGAGGAGGTGGTAGATTGCTCCGATGCAATCCGCAATAGAGATCCAGCTCCAATACTGTTTCCCGGATCCCATCTTTCCTCCCAATCCAAAAGCGATG
>Ga0169931_10005457_pt1 | contig 19376 bp, 17 predicted proteins | sample Kivu_15m_20L_FD_129675 | JGI IMG/M metagenome (GOLD analysis project Ga0169931, IMG submission 129675) | Freshwater microbial communities from Lake Kivu, Western Province, Rwanda to study Microbial Dark Matter (Phase II) - Kivu_15m_20L... | ecosystem: Environmental > Aquatic > Freshwater > Lake... | reverse complement strand
GGTGTCCTGGGTCACCAAGTTCGCGGTGGGGGGGACGACGCGGTCGCGGAGCGCGAGGATCGCGAAGATCGACTCGACGGCCCCCGCGCCACCGAGCAAGTGGCCCGTCATGGACTTGGTGCCGGTGACCACGGCGTGATCGGTGTCCGAGCCGAGCGCGCGGCGGATCGCGACCGCCTCGGCAATATCGCCCTGCGGTGTCGAGGTTGCGTGCGCATTGATGTGCGCGACGTCTGCGGGTGTGAGTCCGGCGTCGGCGAGTGCTTCGGTGATGGCACGTGCGGCACCCGCGCCATCGGGATCGGGCTGGGCGATGTGGTGACCGTCGGAGGTGAGACCCGCCCCGCCGTAGACCCCGTGGATACGTGCACCGCGTGCCCGCGCGAATTCCTCGGACTCGAGGACCAGGATCCCTGCACCCTCACCCATGACGAAACCATCGCGGTCGACGTCGTAGGGGCGGGAGGCGCGGGCCGGATCGTCATTACGTGTGGAGAGAGCGCGCATGGATGCAAACCCGGCCATCGTGATCGGGTGGATGACCGCTTCGGTCCCTCCGGCGATGACGACATCCGCACGCCCGGTCTGGATCATGCGCGCCGCGTAGGAGATGGCCTCGGCACCGGAGGCGCAGGCACTCACCGGCGTGTGGACGCCGGCGCGGGCACCCACCTCGAGACCGACGATCGCCGCGGGGCCATTGGGCATGATCATCGTGACCATATGCGGGGAGATACGTGAGGGCCCGCGATCGAGCAGGAGGTCGTAGGCCTCCATCAACGATATGAGCCCGCCCATCCCCGTGGCGATCACGGTCCCCAAGCGCTCGGGGTCGACCTCGGGTGCACCGGCATCCGTCCAGGCTTCGCGTGCGGCGATCAACGCCGCCTGCTGTCCGCGATCCATGCGTCGGGCCTCAACGCGGTCCAGCACCTCGCCGGGTGGGACCTTCAACTGACCAGCGATCTTCGACGGCTGGTCGGCGACCCACTCCGCGTCGATGGTGGTGATCCCGGATACACCCGCCAAGGCGGCAGCCCAGGACGTGGCCACATCCCCACCGAGGGGTGTGGTCATACCCAGGCCGGTGACCACCACGGTGCGTGCCATGGTGCCTACGAGTTCGCCTCGATGTAGGCGACGGCATCGCCCACGGTCTTGAGGTTCTTCACCTCTTCATCGGGGATCTTGACCCCCCACTTGTCCTCGGCCGCCATGACCACCTCGACCATCGAGAGCGAGTCGATGTCTAGGTCGTCGATGAAGGACTTGCTGAGCTGCACGTCGTCGACGGGAACGCCGGCAACCTCGTTCACGATGCCGGCGAGGCCGACCAGGATCTCTTCCTTGCTCATCTCGCACCTTTCGTCGGGATTCCCCACGCAGGGGGACATTCTGTCGGGTGGCTAGGGGAGGGTGACCACCTGAGCCGCGTAGACCAGCCCCGCGCCGAATCCCACGATCAGAGCGGTCCCCCCATGGGGTGCCTCCCCGTCCGTGAGCATCCGGTCCATGGCCAGGGGGATGGAGGCCGCGGAGGTGTTTCCGGTGAACTGGATGTCCCGGGCCACCGGGACCTCCGGGGGAAGGGCCATCGCCTTGATCATCGCGTCGGTGATGCGCATATTCGCCTGATGGGGGATGAAGGCGTCGAGATCCTGAGCGGTGATGCCCGCGGCATCGAGTGCTCGCTGACACACCTTCGCGATCTCACCGACCGCCCAGCGAAAGACCTGCTGCCCCTGCATGACGAGGGTGGGGAAGTCACCGCCTCCGTCACGGAAATCGATCAGCGACTGCGTCATCGTGATCGCCTCGCTCTGCGAGCCGTCGGCACCCCAGACGACGGGTCCGATCCCGTTGACATCGGAGGGCCCGACGACAGCGGCGCCCGCGCCGTCGGCGAAAAGGAAGGCGCTGCTCCGATCATCGAGATTCACCCATTCGCTGAGTTTCTCGACTCCGACGACGAGCACGTGCTGTGCGCTGCCCGCGCGGATCATGTCCGATGCGAGTCCGATGCCGTAGCAGAAGCCCGCGCATGCTGCGGAGACATCCATCGCCGCGGCGTTGACCGCACCGATCTGGTGACTCAGCACCGCAGCCGCGGAAGGAGTTTGGTACGGATGGGTCACGGTGGCCATCACCACCATGTCGATCTGTGCCGGATCGATACCTGCCCGTTCGAGTGCGGTGATCGCCGCGGCGCGACCCATGTCGACAACGCTTTCGTCGGGGCGCGCCCAGCGGCGTTCGATGATCCCGGACCTCTCGCGGATCCACTCGTCGGAGGAGTCGATGCGCTCGCAGATCTCCGCATTGGTGACGATGCGCTCAGGGCGGTAGCTCGCAACGCTCATGATGCGAGCGAACTGTGCACCCGTCGTCGTGGCTAGGGCGTGGGTCATGCGGGGACCTCCCCGCTGATCGGGTGCAGGCGGAGGAGTGGTTGCCCGGGGTTCACCGGATCCCCGTTGTCGGCGAGCCACTCGACGATCGCGCCCCCATGGGGTGCCTGCACGTCGAGGGATTCGCGCAGGTTGGCGATGGTGCCCACCACCGATCCGGGGGTGAACTCGAAGCCGGTCACCGCATCGGTGACACGTGTGAAGGTTCCTTTGGCCGGTGACACGATCAACCTCCAGGTCGGTTGTCCATCGAGTGGTGACACTGTCCCGTGATCGCGGATGAGTCGCCATGCGGCGTCCAGGTCATCGGGTGTCTTGACGGCCAAGGTCTCGACGCCGGGCAATGCGCGTTTGGCGAGTCCGGTCAGAGTGCCCGCCGGGGGGATCTCGATCAGGGCCGTGACCCCGAGGTCGGCCATGGTCTGCATGCAGAGATCCCAGCGGACGGGGTTGCTGACTTGGGAGACGAGTCGACGCAGCACCTCACGCCCGTCATGCACGACCTGCCCGTCGGCATTCGAGATGAGCCGCAGCCGCGGATCGTGCGTGCTGATCGCATGCGAGAGACGCTCCAGGTGCGCGACCGCCGGTGCCATGTGCTCGGTGTGGAAGGCGCCGGCGACCTCGAGCGGTCGAACCCGAGCTCCCTCCGGAGGTGCCTCCCCGAAGGAAGCAAGTTGCGCGAGGGTGCCGGCTACCACGATCTGTCCGGCACCGTTCATGTTTGCGGGGGTGAGGCCGGCCGAGCGTGCCGCTTCGACAACGACGTCGGGATCGCCACCGAGGACGGCGCTCATCCCGGTGGGCGCGATCGCCGATGCACGTGCCATCGCCGCGCCGCGTTCCCGAACGAAGATCATCGCCTGCTCCGCCGTCATCACGCCCGCGCCGACGGCGGCGGTGATCTCGCCGACGGAGTGCCCCGAACCTGCACCGATCGACCCGTACGCCTCGGAGGGATGCGGGAAGAGTGTGAGCAGGCTGACCAGGCCGGCGCCGACGATCAGGGGTTGGGCCACCGCGGTGTCACGGATGGTCTCGGCGTCCGAGACCGTTCCGTGGGTGACCAGATCGATCCCGGAGACGACCGACAGCCACTCGAGTCGCTCGCGGAATCCGGGAACCTCGAGCCAGGGGTTCAGGAAGCCCGGGGTCTGAGCACCCTGGCCAGGTGCGACGACAACGAGCACGGGCACGACCTTCCGAGAGGACGACGACCGCAACCTACCGCAGCGCGGCTAGCCGACGTTGACGCCGACGATGCTCCCGACGAGGTACGTGACGCCCGCAGCTCCTGCCCCCCAGAGCAGTTGACGCCCCGCGGAGAACAGCGCCCCGCGTCCGCTAAAGCGACCCACCAGACCTCCGACCACGACGAGGCCCAGGACCGCGAGCACGATCGCTGTGATCAGTGCTGGAACACCGCTTAACAGGGCGTAGGGAATCACGACGACCGACGCCCCGATGGCGAAGGAGACGAAACTGAATGTCGCGGCCTTCCAGGCGGAGCCGAGATCGCTGGGGTCGAGTCCGAGTTCCTCGCGCACCTGGGTGTCCAGGGCGGTGTCGGGGTTGGCCATGAGGCGCCGCGCCAGTTGCGCTGCCTCGTCGCGGGGCACGCCCTTGGCGCGGTAGATCAATTCGATCTCGCGTTGCTCCTCTTCGGGCTTCTCCTGCAACTCCGATGCCTCGAGTGCGATCTCGCGCTTGAACAAATCACGTTGACTCGCCATCGAGACGTACTCACCGGCGGCCATCGAGAAGGCACCGGCGAGCAGTCCGGCGAGTCCGGCGAAGAGGACCGTGGAGTTGTCGATGGCACCGGCGATGCTGGCGCCTGCGAATCCCATGACGAGCGCCGTATTGGACACGAGACCGTCGCTCACACCGAAGATCGCGGCGCGGATCGAACCGGACTTGTCCGCTCGGTGCCAGGGTTCACCATCGCCCTGCTTCAATGTGCGGTGCGGGAAGGTGCCTTCGGGAATTTCGGGAACGACGTGGCCGTCCTTGAGTGCGCGGAACATCTCCGCATGGCGTCGTTCGTCGGTGGACATGGTCGCGCCGGCTTCGGGCTCGTCGTCGTAGATCCCCGCATTGGCACCCTCGGTCTCCTCGAGAACGTCGAGGATCGATGTGAGTCCCAGGGATCTGGCCCGGGTGACGAGTTGGACGTCGTCGGGTGCGAGGGCAGTGGGCAGGGGCGGAACCGCAACCCCGTACTCCGCGCACTTGGCCACCCAGTGGGCGGCGTGCTCGTCTTCGATATCGGCGAGTTCGAGTAGCGCCTCGCGACGCTCACCGTCGGTGGTCTCCGCGAGTGCGCGATAGAGCAGCGACGCGTTGCGTTCGGCCTCGAGGTACGCCAGGAAGCGCTTCGGATCCGACGAACTCATCCCGACCCCTCTGTGTTCCCGGCGTCTGCGGCGGCGGGATCCCGCAACTGGTACTTCTCGATCGCGTCGGCGACGGATGCGGCGGGGATCTCCCCGGACTCCGCGAGAGAGGCCAGGGTCTGCACGGTGATCGACTCCGCGTCCACCAGGAAGTGGCGTCGCAGTGCGCCGCGTGTGTCGGAGAGCCCCCAGCCGTCGGTGCCGAGTGACACGAAATTCTGGGGGACCCATTCGCGGATCTGATCCTGCACAGCCCGCATCCAGTCCGACACCGCGATCACCGGCCCTGGTCGTCCCTTTAGTGATTCGGTGACGAAGGGCACCTGCGGTGCATCACCCGGATGGAGCAGGTTGTGCCGGTCACACGCGAGGCCTTCGCGGCGAAGTTCGTTCCATGACGTCACGGACCAGACGTCAGCCGTGACCCCCCAGTCCTGGGCGAGCAACTCCTGGGCGCGCAAAGCCCAGTTGACGCCCACACCGCTGGCCAGGATCTGCGCGCGGGGTCCGGTACCGGTTCCGGGGGAGAGCAGGTACATGCCCTTGAGGAGCGCAGCGACATCGAGCCCGTCGGGCTCGGCAGGTTGCGGGTACGGCTCGTTGTAGACGGTGAGGTAGTAGAAGACATCCTCGGAGTACGGGCCGTACATGCGGCGCAGGCCGTCGCGGACGATGTGACCGAGTTCGTAGCCGTACGCCGGGTCATAGGCCACCACGGCCGGATTGGTGCTCGCCAAGAGATGCGAGTGACCATCCTCGTGTTGGAGGCCTTCGCCATTGAGGGTGGTGCGCCCCGCGGTGGCGCCGAGGACGAAGCCCCGGGTCATCTGGTCACCTGCGGCCCAGAATCCATCGCCTGTGCGCTGGAACCCGAACATCGAGTAGAAGATGTAGATCGGGATCATCGGCTCGTCGTGCGTCGAGTACGACGTTCCCACCGCGGTGAACGACGCGACCGAACCGGCTTCGTTGATGCCTTCGTGCAGGATCTGCCCGGTCTCGGACTCCTTGTAACTGAGAATCAACTCACGGTCCACCGATGTGTACTGCTGGCCGTGCGGTGAATAGATCTTCGCCGTGGGGAAGAGCGAATCCATGCCGAAGGTGCGGGCTTCGTCGGGGATGATGGGGACGATGCGGGCACCGATGCCCTCATCGCGCATCAGGTCCTTCAACAGTCGGACGAAGGCCATCGTCGTGGCCACCGGTTGCTTGCCGGACCCGCGCTGGATCACCTCGTAGTGGGAGTCCGACGGGAGCGGAAGCGGACGCGATGTCCGTCGCCGCGTGGGCAGCGAACCACCGAGCTGACGCCGGCGTTCCATCAGGTACTGGATGTTCGGATCCGCGGGGCCCGGGTGGTAGTACGGCGGGAGGTAGGGATCGAGTGCGGAATCGGGAATCGGCAGGTAAAGGCGATCCCGGAACTCACGCAGATCGTCCACCGAGAGCTTCTTCATCTGATGGGTGGCATTGCGCGCCTCGAAGTGCGAGCCGAGAGTCCAGCCCTTGATCGTCTTGGCGAGGATCACCGTCGGTTGCCCCGCATGGTTCACGGCAGATTCATAGGCTGCGTACATCTTGCGATAGTCATGGCCACCACGTTGGAGTGACCAGATCTGATCGTCGGTCCAGGTCTCGACGAGCTGCGCAGCGCGGGGGTCGCGCCCGAAGAAGTGCTCGCGGACGAAGGCGCCGTTCTCCGCCTTGTACGTCTGGAAGTCGCCATCGGGAGTGTTGTTCATCAGGTTGACGAGTGCGCCGTCACGGTCGGCCGCGAGAAGTTCGTCCCAACCGCGGCCCCACACGACCTTGAGCACGTTCCAGCCCGCGCCACGGAAGAGGCTCTCGAGTTCCTGGATGATCTTGCCGTTGCCGCGCACGGGGCCGTCGAGTCGTTGCAGATTGCAGTTGACGACGAAGATCAAGTTGTCGAGCTCCTCGCGCGCCGCGAGCGTCAACGCACCGACCGCATCGACCTCGTCGGTCTCTCCGTCTCCGAGGAATGCCCACACCTTCTGAGAAGACACGTCCTTGATACCGCGGTGGGTCAGATACTTGTTGAAGCGGGCTTGATAGATCGCGTTGAGCGGGCCGAGTCCCATGGAGACGGTGGGGAACTGCCAGAACCAGGGCATCAGGCGGGGGTGCGGGTACGACGGTAGGCCGCCGGCGGGATGCGACAACTCCTGTCGGAATCCGTCCATCTGCGCTTCGGTCAGCCGTCCCTCCACGAACGCGCGCGCATAGATGCCGGGTGAGGCGTGCCCCTGGATGAACAGTTGATCGGCGCCGTCCGGGTGATCCGGGCCCTTGAAGAAGTGGTTGAACCCGACCTCGTACAGCGTGGCCGAGCTCGCATACGTCGAAATATGTCCGCCGACGGATACTCCCGGTCGCTGCGCGCGGTGCACCATGATCGCCGCGTTCCAGCGGATGATGTTGCGAATCTCCCGCTCCAGGTACTCGTCCCCGGGGAAGAAAGGCTCACGCTCGGGCGGAATCGTGTTGATGTAGTCGGTGCTGCGCAGACTGGGGACACCCACGTTCTGTTCGGCCGCACGGCGGAGCAGGGAGAGCATGACGTATCGGGCCCGGTGGTTGCCGGACCGTTCGACGAGGTCGTCGAAGGAGTCCAGCCACTCGCCTGTTTCCTCAGGGTCGACGTCGACGTACTGCGTGGGCAGGCCCCCGGCGAGGAGGGGGTCTCGGTCACGGGGGGTTGTCACGTGGACCTCCGTTCGACCAGCGATCGGGGTCTCCGCTGCTGGTGGTGACGTGCTGCGATGCCTCCTATCCTTCCCCATCCGCGCGCCTATGCGCGCCTCGGGCCGAGAGATTCTCCCGATGCACTTGCCAAGCAGCCCCCATTTCGGTGGACTACCCCCTGAGCCCGACGAATCGGGCACCGACTGTGAGGAGAGATGTGGCCGCGTCCGCGGGAGACGGCAGGGAACGGGCTGGTCGTTTCGGCCTGGAAGCCGGGCTCACGGTGCAGGAACTGGGCTACGACTCCGACGTCGACGAGAGCCTTCGAGCTGGAATCGAGGCGATCGTCGGGGACGACATGGTCGACGAGGACTTCGACGATGTCGTCGATGTGGTCATCCTGTGGTGGCGCGACGACGATGGTGACCTCGTGGACGCCCTCGTGGATGCAATCGGACCACTGGCTGACCACGGGGTCGTCTGGCTCTTGACGCCGAAGCCCGGTCGCGACGGCCACATCGAACCCGAGGACATCTCTGACGCCGCACCCACGGCGGGACTCCAGCAGACCACCACCATCAGTGCCGGGTCCGACTGGCAGGGGACCCGGTTGGTCGCACCACGCTCCAAGCGCTAGCGTCGCGCGTGGAGGTATGACATGTCGCAATCGACTCTCGCCGTCGGCCAGGTGGCCCCGGATTTCACAGCCAAGAACCAGTTCGGAGACGAGGTACGTCTTTCGGACTTTCGTGGCAAGAAGAACGTGCTCGTGATGTTCTATCCGTTCGCCTTCACCGGACTCTGCACCCAGGAGCTGTGCACTATCCGTGACCGGTCGCCGGAGTTCGAGAACGACACCACCGAGGTGCTGAGCGTCTCCTGTGACTCGCCGTACACCCTCAAGGTGTTCGCCGAGTCCGAGAAGCTCGAGCACCAGTTGGTGAGCGACTTCTGGCCGCACGGGGAGATTTCCCGGGCCTACGGTGTCTTCCTGGAGGACAAGGGGTTTGCCACGCGCGGGTCCTTCGTCATCGACAAGGAGGGCGTTATCCGCTGGATGGTCGTGAATGGCCCCGGCGAAGGACGCAACGCGGACGACTACGCGGCGGCCCTGGCTGCCCTCGACTAGTCGAGATGCGCGCGAGCGCATACGGGTGTGGACTAGGAGTCCGTGGCCGCCCGGGCCCGAGACCGAGGCGGCCACGGACTCCTAGTCATCCGGTGGAGTCTCGGTCGCCGAGGCCTGGTTGATCCGGTTCACATGCGAGACGATCCCGCCGATGAGGGCGATCTGCGCCGTCGCGTCGACCCCGCGCACGGCTTCATGGGCTTCCGTGCGACCCAAGGAGGTGGCCGGATCCTCCGCGGCGACGTTCTCTGCAGCCATCGCGATCAGATCCGCGAGCGGGTTCACCGCTGCTGGCGGCAGACTGGACGGCCCTTGACCCCGAAGATCTGCTGCGAGTGACAGGACGCGCGCGCTCATCGTCTGGTTCGCCGTCATCATCGCGTCGAGTCGGTCCACGTCCGCTGCCGAGGTTCGCGGATTCCATTTGCGGTTACGGCTCAGATCCTCGAACTGCACAGCGAGGCCGAGTACTCGGTTGCGCAGGTCCACGGCCTCGTCGAAGCGGGTGCTCGCGATCGCGGGTGTCAGCCCATCGCGGAGATCCTGGGCGATCTGGTTGAGCACATCGCTCAGCGCCTGCTGCACCTCGTCCATCTCGGTGCGGAGTGCACGCGACTCCTTCGTTGGTGCGGTCAGCACGGTCGCGATGAGCGCAAAGAACGCACCTACCCCCACGCCGAGGAAGCGTTCCACGGCCAGCTCTGTGGTCAAGTGCGTGCCGACGACCAGGATCACGGTGACGGAGAGACTGGCCGCCACGAATGGGGATTCCTCTGGCGACGCGATACGCATGATGCGCGCCATCGCGAAGGACAGCAGGACGAGTAGCAGGATCACGATCGGATTGCTACCGATCAGTGACACGATGCCGAGTGCGAACGCACCACCCAGGAGTGCACCGAGGACCTGGAAGAGGCTCTCCTTGATGGCGCTGTGGAATGTGACGCGCACCCCGACCACCGCGGTGATCGCGGCCGGGACGGCGGCGGTGTAGGGGATGAGCTCGGCAACGACGTAGGCGGCGAACGCTGCGACCGATGTGAAGATCGCCAGACGCAGGTAGGCGCTGTCCAGGGCCTTCGTCCAGGGCGTGCTCACCAGGACAGTATCTCGCTGCAGATGAGTGCAGCCTCCTCTGGATCGTGGGTCACGTGAATCGCGGGGATGCCGAGCGACTCGATCCGCTCACGCGTCTCGAGCGCCAAGCGCCGCCGCAGGGGCGCATCGAGGGCACTGAAGGGTTCATCCAGGAGCAATGCCCGCGGAGCAGGTGCCACCGCACGTGCCAGTGCGATCCGCTGCGCCTGCCCACCTGACAGGGTCGTGACGGAGCGTTCGTCGAAGTCGGGCAGGCCAATCCAGGTCAGTAGCTCCCGGGCACGCGCACGTGCCTGCGACCGCGGGACCCCCTGGCGGCGAAGGCCGTAGGCCACGTTGTCGGCAACGGAGAGGTGGTCGAAGAGCAGGGGTTCCTGGAACACCACGCCCACGCGTCTCTCGTCGATGCGGAGATCGGTGATTCGCTCACCGTCGAGGAATACCTCACCGCCGAGCGCTGGCACGATCCCCGCGATCGTGGACAGCAGCGTCGACTTCCCGCACCCACTCGGTCCGAGGATCCCGAGGATGCGACCAGAGTGAACCTGCACGTTGATCGGATCCCGCAGGGGTGCGGTGTAGCCGATGATGAGGTTGTCCAGGGTGAGTTCCGATGACACGTCGCTCATGGTCACGTTGCCACCCCCTGTCGTCGCCCGAGTCGATCGATGAGGCCGACGAGGACGAGGGTCACGGCCATGAGTACCACGGACAGGCATGCGGCGATGCCGAATGATGCGTCACCTGGTCGTCCGAGGAGCCGCTCGATGAGTACGGGGACGGTGGGGGAGTCGGCACGGGCCAGCACCGACGCCGCACCGAACTCACCCAGGGACACCGCGGCCGCGAGACCACCTGCCGCGATCATCACCAGGCGGAGGACCGGCCCGTAGCAGGTCCACCAGGCGCGGAGCGGGCGCGCGCCGAGGGTTGCGGCGACCAGGCCGCGCTGGTTGCTGGTCGCGGTGAGGGCGGGCGCTGCGACCGCGATGACGAGGGGCACTGCCACGAGTGCGTGCGCGATCGGGATGAGGAGACCCGTTGCGCGCAGGTCGACCGGGTCGCGTCCGAATGCGAGCAGTGTGCCGACGCCCAACGTCGCGGCGGATACGCCTAGCGGGAGGAGACCTATTCCCGCGACCGTGCGACCCGCGCGGTGCGCGAGGGCGGAGGCTGCGGCGAGACCCCCGATGACCGACGCGAGGATCCCGGTTGCGAGGGCGATACCGAGACTGCGGACCAGGGCATTGCGCGGTGAGCCGACACCGATGCTCCCGCTGAGCAGGTCCGACCACCAGGTGATCGTCCATTCACCGTCCACGCGCACCGACGCGAGCGCCATGGTCGCCAGGGGCGCGATGAGGAGGACTCCGACCGCAATCGCTGATGCGTGTATGCCGAACCGCATCCTCCGGCGCGCCACCGGACGCGGATTCCAGGTTCGCCCGACGGTCCGCGCGGACCGCATTCGTACCGTCACCACGATCACGAGGGTGACGACGAGCACCTGGAGTACGGCGGCCGCGGCTGCCCCCGGGAAATCGAGGAGGACCGCGGTGCGCCGCACGATCACCGACTCCAGAGTGCGCACGGTCCCGTCGCCCGCGACAGCGATGATGCCCAGGGATGTGAACGAGAATACGAACACCACCGCCGCAGCCGCACCGATCGAGGACCTGAGTGCAGGCAGGGTCACGGTGCGCAGCGCTGTGAGCGGGGACGCACCGAGTGTGCGCGCCACCGCGACGGTCCTCGGATCAACACGCGACCAGCGCGCGCCGACGATGCGGATGACTACCGCGAGGTTCACGTACACGTGCGCGATCAGGACGAGACCGAGTCCCTGGGGCACCACATCGCCGAGCAGGGTGCGCAGGGCCAGGGCCACCACCACCGTCGGCAATACGAACGGCACCGTCGCGAGCGCCAGCAGGCCGCGACGTCCTGGAAAGTCGCATCGGTAGAGCAGCCCGGTGACCGGGATGCCGATCACGAGTGTCAGCAGGACGCTGACCAGTGCCTGCGCTGTTGCCAGCGCCGCCACCCGCCACAGTCCCGGGTCCACGAGTCCGGTCAGGGATGCAGAATCCGCGACCACGCCGATCAGGACTGCGATGGGCACGAGCAGGAAGAGGGTGAGGAAAGCCGCGGGCAGCAGCCACGCGTATCGGAGGGCGACCGGAACGGTCAGCGCCCCAGGATCTCGCCCCACCGGGCCAGCCATTCGTCGAGGTTCGTTGCGATCTCATCGGCAGGAATCTGCTCCGGGTTGTCCACCTGCGCGGCGAAGTCGGTGAAGACCTGCGGCAACTGCGCATCCGAGCGCGCGGGGAAGACGAACATGTTCATGGGGATGTCCTCCTGGACCTCCTTACTCAGCAGCCAGTCGATGAGGAGACGTGCACCCGCAGGGTTCTCGGCGCCGGCCAGAACTCCTGCGTACTCGATCTGCCGGTAGCACCCATCGGTGAGGACGGATGTCGATGGCTTGTCGGGGGGCGTGCCTTCTGCAAACACGATCTCCGCCGGTGGGCTCGTGGCGTAGGACACGACGAGTGGACGTTCCCCGCCCGCTGGGGTGAAATCCGAGTAGTACGCGTCCGTCCAGGAGCCGGACACCTTCACGCCGTTCTCGCGCAGTGCAGCCCAGTAGTCGGGCCAGGTGTCCCCGAATCGCGAGATGGTGGCCAGCAGGAAGGCGAGTCCGGGGGAGGACGTCGCCGGATCCTGCACGACGAGCAGGTCGCGGAAACGTGGATCGGTCAGGTCATCCAGCGACGCCGGTGGGGTGATCCCTTCGCGTTCGAACCACGCATCGTCGATGTTCACGCACACATCGCCGTAGTCGATCGGTGTGACGGCATCGGTGTCGAGGTAGGCGGTGATCGCTGGTGAGATGGCCCCGCGATCCGTGGCCTGGTAAGGCTCGAAGACACCGGCGTCAATCGCCTTCTGCACGAGGGTGTTGTCGGCACCGAACAGGACATCCGCGGTGGGAGCGCCGGCGGCCAGGATCGCACCGGCGACCATGGAACCCGCGTCACCCCCCGCCAGCACTTGCACCTCGATGCCCGTCTGCTCGGTGAACGATGCCAAAACCTCGTCGCTGAGCAGGAACGATTCGTGCGCGAGGAGGCGCACCGTGCTCCCCGGCTCCGCTGTCTGCGGCGCTGAGGACGTGCACGCGAGGAGTGACGTGCCGCAGAGGACTACTCCGAGAAGTCGAACGATCATGGCCACCATCCCTCGCGCTGGCATTACCCAGGTCAGGTTCAGTGGGTCGGCAGAAGCGTCTGCCCTCTCAGCCCACCGATCTCGTGAGCTCCCCGGGTGGGGCAAATGTAGCGAGTGCCCATGGGGCGACGAGCTTTGAGGGGGTGAAGAGGAGGTGCGCGGAGGTGAAGCAGACGGGCACGCCCGTGGTCAGACCTGGTAGAAGCCGCAGTCGAAGTCAAAGCAGCCCGGGTAGGGCCACGGTGGCGGGGGAGGTGGCGGTGGCGGGGGAGGTGGCGGGGGAGGTGGTGGTGGCGGGGGCGGGGGAGGCGGTGCAGGTGCGGCGGACGACGTCGCGGGAGCAGGTTTCGAGGTACTTGGTGATGCCGATGCACTCGGACTTGTTGTTGTGGCACTCGGCGTCGGGGCCGCGATCGTCGGGCTCGGGGAGAGGCTCGGTGTCGGGGATGGGCTCGGTGTCGGGGATGGGCTCGGTGTCGGGGTTGCGCTGGGCGTCGGTGAAGGGCTTGCCGACGTCGAAGGGGTAACAGATGTCGCAGGAGTAGCTGACGTCGGGGCGGGGGCGGCGACCGGTGCGCTGCCGGAGCCGGACGTCCCGGAACCCGATGCAGGTGCGTCCTGCGTCGCAATGGGATTCGGGGGCACGGTCGCCTGTCCCGACGCGACCGACGATGGATCGGTCACCGTGACGCCTAGTCTCGCCGTCGCCTGCGTTGTTCCGTTTGACGCCGTGATCGTGAAGGACTGGGACACGGTCGCGGTGGGGCTGCCGGACAACTCGCCTGTGGACGCATCGAAGGTGAGTCCCGCAGGCGCCGCGGGAGAGAGTGAGTACGTCACTGCTGGGGAGGAGGGGAATCCGCTGGGACTCATCGGTGTCGATGCGAGTGGCGAGCCGATGGTGCCGGTGACGTTCTGGGTGGAGGGAGAGAGGACCTCGGGTGTCGCTGGTGACGCAGGAGTGGTGATCGACACCTTGAGGTCGGCTTTGGTCTCGGTGTTGCTGCCCTTAATCGTGACCTTGTAGGTCTTGTCGACCTTCTGCCCCGGTGTCCCCGAAAGGATGCCCGTCTTCGAACTGAAGGACATACCCGGCGGCGGCGAGTGCGACAGTGAATAGGTGATGGTGCCGTCGATGCCATGCACCTTCCACTTGCCGGACGCCGTGTGGTGGCCGACCTCGCCCTCAAGAGTCTGTGACGTCGGGGACACGGTTCCGGCGGGCGCGGAGGAGGCGCTGACGTTCACGTGCAGCGTTGATGTCGTCTGCGTGGTCTGACCCTTGGAGGTGAGCACGTAGGTGTGTCCCGTCGGCTCGGTGGGGGTGCCGGAGAGTGAGCCGCTGGACGCATCGAAGGTCATCCCGGCCGGAGGGTCGGAGGACAGTGAGTGGGTGACCGTTCCATCGAGTCCGCTGGCTTGGATGGGTGGCGTAGAGAGATAGGTGCCGGTCGTCCCATGGACGGACTGGTGAGACGGAGTGGCCTGAGGTGTCGCTCCCGGTGACGGCGAGCTGCTGGCGCTTGCCACGGGAAGGGACACGCGCTGACCCCAATCACTGGCGAGCACCGCCCAGATCAAGGTCAGCCCCAGGGCGCTAAGCCCGGCGATGACTCCCCAGCGCGGCTTGACGATGACCAGGACCAGGACGATCAACCAGATCAGGAAGAGGAGGGCCATGGCGTGCCTACGCCCACAACGCCATCGGTGGCATGGCCGCCATGCTAGGTGAGCCCTTCGACGATGTCAGCGAAACAAACCGTTGGTGGGCCCAACCGGACTCGAACCGATGACATCTTCCTTGTAAGGGAAGCGCTCTACCAACTGAGCTATGGGCCCGCAGGGAGGTTACCGATCCGGAACGCTCCGATCTGCCGCTGGGTAGCCTGCGGTCATGGCGTGCACCGTGGGCGATGTGCGTGCTGCCATGTGTCGTCACTACCCGGAGGACTGGGCGGCCGAGTGGGACGCCGTCGGTCTCGTATGCGGAGATCCCCAGGCCTCCGTCTCGCGGATCCTGCTCGCGGTGGACCCGGTAGCGGCCGTCGTCGATGAGGCCCTGCTCGCTCGAGCGGACATGATCATCACGCACCACCCGCTCTTCTTGCACGGGGTGCACGCGGTGAGTCCCGAGTCCCCGGGAGGGGCCGTGGTGCATACGTTGATCAGCCACGGGATCGCCCTCTACTGCGCGCATACCAACGCTGATCACGCGTCACCCGGTGTGTCGGATGCCTTGGCTTCAGTCCTCGGCGTCGTGGACACGAAGCCACTCGAGGTGACGGGTGACGCGAGTGTTGGTGTGGGTCGAGTGGGCCGGCTCGAAGTGCCGTCCACGTTGGGGGAGTTCGCGATCCGGGTGACCTCAAATCTGCCGCGCACCGTCCAGGGGATTCGCGTTGCGGGAGACCTTGAGCGGCGGGTCGAGACGGTCGCAGTCTGCGGTGGTGCGGGTGACTCGCTCCTAGATGTCGTCGGTGATCAGGCGGACGTATATGTGACGTCGGACCTGCGTCACCACCGGGCCCAAGACCACGTGGCGGCCGGGGGGAGTGCACTCATCGACGTTGCGCACTGGGCCAGTGAGTGGCCATGGCTGAACCAGGCGGCTCAGTTCCTGCGCGAGGATCCATCGCTCGCGGGCGTCGACATCGTGGTCTCCGATACCGTCACCGATCCCTGGAATGCACATGTGAGGAGCGAGGATGAAGGCTGATCCTTCGGCACAGCTGGCGCTCCTGCAGGTGCAGGAGCGCGACACCCGCCTGACCCAGTTGACGCATAAGGCCGACAACTTGGCCGAGCGTGCGGATCTCGCGGAGGCGAATGCGCGCTTGGAGCGGCTGCGTAAGGAGATCATCGCCGCCCAGACCATCGTCTCCGACCTCGAGAGCGATCAGCGCAAGGCGGATGCCGACGTCGACCTGGTGCGCGAACGCTCGCGCAAGGATCGTGACCTCCTCGACTCCGGGTCGATCGGTGACCCCAAGCAGTTGCAGAACCTGCAACATGAACTCGAGTCGTTAGCCCGACGGCAGTCCGAGCTCGAGGACGTGGAGTTGGAGATCATGGAGCGCCTCGAAGGTGCGATGAAGGCGGTCAGTGTGCTCACCGCGGAGCAGTCGGAGCTCGCAACGCGTCGTTCCGAGCTGGAATCCGCGATCGCGGCGCACATGTCGGTGATCGATGCCGAGCGTGCCACAGTCACCGAAGAGCGTCACCGCATCGCTGCGGGACTCCCCGCTGATCTCGTCACTCTGTACGAGAAGGTGCGGGCCGACCACGGGGGCCTGGGTGCTGCACCACTGCATCGCGGCCGGTGCGAAGGGTGCCACCTGCAGTTGCCGCCCCAGGAACTCGTCGACATTGCCGCGGCACCTGCGGATGAGGTCCTGCGATGCGAGGAATGTCGCCGGATCCTGGTGCGAACCCCGGAGTCGGGTCTGTCCTGATGCCTGCGCGTCTCATCGTCGAAGCAGATGGGGGATCCCGCGGGAACCCGGGTCCTGCAGCATTCGGGACCGTGGTGCGTGACGCCGATACCGGTGACGTACTAATCGAGTCGGCGGAATTCATCGGTGAGGCCACGAACAACGTTGCGGAGTACCGCGGGCTCGTCGCGGGCTTGATCCTGGCCAAGCGACTCGACCCTGATGCCATCGTCGATGTCCGTTTGGACTCCAAACTGATCGTGGAGCAGATGTCGGGCCGCTGGAAGATCAAGCATCCGGACATGCGCACCCTGGCCCTTCAGGCACGGGATGTGCTGCCCGCGGGGCAGGTCACATATGCCTGGGTGGGTCGCTCGAACAACTTCCGCGCCGACGCCCTCGTGAACGAGGTCCTCGATCAGGCGCTGGGGGGTGGCGCGACATCCCTGCACCGTGAAGGCGCAGCTGTTGTGCGGGCAGCCACCACGCGTGCTGAGGACGTCGTCGGGTCTGCGCTGGAGGCGCAGGCGCAGGCGTTGGTGCAGGAGGCGGTCGCCGCTCGCCCCGGGAACGTGATGATCGGCTGGGAGGACATTGGCGCTCCCACCACAACCCATCTCGCGCGCCACGGTGCGACCCAGTACTCCCTCGAGCGTCGCTTCAGTGGTGGCGGTGGGATCGACCCGCCCCTGGCGCCGCTCGGGATCGCCCAAGCCGAAGCGCTCGCCGCCGAGGTGGCGCGGCGTGGCACGGCCCAGCGCATCGTTGCCTCACCGATGGTGCGCGCTCAGCAGACCGCGCAGATCGTGTCCGAGGCGACCGGCCTGCGCGTCGAGACCGTGGAGGGTTTCCGGGAGTGCGACTTCGGGGAGTGGGACGGGTTGACGCTGTCCGAGGTGCGTGCGCAGTGGCCCGAGCATCTCGCGGAATGGCTCGCGTCGATGTCGATCCCGCCGCCGGGAGGTGAGTCCTTCGAGCACCTCCGTGCGCGTGTGCTGATCGCGCGTCAGAAGATCGTGGAGTCCTATCCGGGTGAGGACGTGCTGGTTGTTGCCCACGTGTCACCCATCAAGGTCCTCGTCGGTCTTGCGATCGACGCTCCTCTGAGCAGCATGTATCGGATGGAGTTGCCACCGTGCTCGCTGACGACCCTCGCCTGGTTCCCCGATGGCAACTCCTCGATGTTCTCCTTCGCGGAGGCGGGTCATCTTCGCGACGTGCAAGCACCGATGGGAACGTGAGGGCCCGGATCACCGGACCCTCACGCGCATGTCCCTAACGGATTCCTCCACGTGGGCCCTTGCCACGCTTCATTCCATCCCGACCTGGACGGTCGGCAAGTGCAGCCGCGACCGCATCGGCCTTCGCCTGGGTCAGGGTGCCCTTCGTCACGAGGGCCGAGAGCGCTGCCGCGAGGTCCGCGGCCTTTTCGGCGCGGTGGTCCTCCCGTGATTCGCTGCGACCGGCCTTGAGGGCGTCGTGCGCGGCGCGCACCTGCTCGCGTGTCACGGTGCCCGCCCGAACCAGATCGCGGATATCCCCGCGTTCCGCTGATGCGATCGCGTCTGCCTGGGCCTGCGTCAACGTGCCCTTCGCGACGAGCGATGACAGAGCCGCGTCGAGGGCGGCCTTCTTCTCCGCCACGTGCTCTGCGCGACCAGCCTCATGCGCGGACCGCAGTGCGTCCTTGACGGCGGCGAGCTCGGCGGATGTCAGGGTGCCCTCCGCGACGAGAGAGGAGAGCGGCCCATCACCCCTGTCGTGCGCCTGGGCTGCGGAGGCGCCACCGAGGATGAGGCCGGCGCTCGTGACGACTGCGGTGAATCCGATAGCCATGCGTCGTGTGCGATTCATGGTCGATCCCTTCCCTCGGACGGTCGCCCGAGCACTACGGGAAGTCTGCGCGACAAAGGTGAGGGAAGGCGCAGGGAGACATTCGGGCCATGTAAGCAATCACAGGTCTGTGACGATCACGTCGAGTGTGGCGACACCCACTCGATTCGGCTTCCCGAGCTGCACGCGGTAGTCACAATCGCGGAGGGCATTGACCACACCATCGACATCCCGGGGTTCCCTGGCGAGGGAGAGGAGGCCGGCCGTGATCCGACCTTTGGTCGCCTTGTTGTGGTGGCTGACCACGCTGAGCGTGCCTGCGCGGTCCTGCAGGACCCGCAGGGTCACCGCGCGGTGCGCGCACGCCGCTGGCACGGGTGCGAGCTTCTCGTAGCCACCGGAACGCAAGTCGACGATCACGCCCGAGGAATTCGCGATGACCTCACCGACCGGTTCCGACCAGAGTTTCGCGAGCGGTGGGAGCCCGGGAACCCGGCTGTCTGCACTGAAGCGGTAGGCGGGGATGCAATCACTGGGACGCAGCAATCCCCATAATGCCGATGCGATGGCGATGCGCGCCTCACCGCGCTTGCGTGCAGCGGCAGGAAGCGCGCTGAAATTCATGGTGTCGTACAGCACACCCGAGTACACCGTGATCGCCGGCGCGGCGGGGGCGCTGCGCAGCCGGGTATTCTGCGCGATGAGTGGCATCTGGTTTGCGGTGACACCGAGTGCGGTTGCCGCCCGATTCGGTGACGTCGAGCAGATCTTCAGGAGTGCGTCCAGGATTGTCGCGCGGGGCTTCTTCAACTCCGGCCAACTCAGCGTTCCAGGTGCGAACGTGGAACCCGATTCCGGTGCGAGCTTGCCTTCCGACGGCGGAAGCAGGATGAGCACTGACCGACGGTATTGGGTCATGACCATGCGCGCCCGAGAGGCGCGGGCGTACTCTTGTCGAGGACGAGTCGGCCGGGTGACCGCGGCACGCGAGTGTCGAGGAAAGTCCGGCCTCCAGAGGGCAGGGTGGTGGGTAACACCCACCCGGGGCAACCCGCGGGAAAGTGCAACAGAAAGTAGACCGCCTCGAGCAATCGAGGTAAGGGTGAAACGGTGGTGTAAGAGACCACCAGCACCGCAG
>Ga0169931_10005456_pt1 | contig 19377 bp, 21 predicted proteins | sample Kivu_15m_20L_FD_129675 | JGI IMG/M metagenome (GOLD analysis project Ga0169931, IMG submission 129675) | Freshwater microbial communities from Lake Kivu, Western Province, Rwanda to study Microbial Dark Matter (Phase II) - Kivu_15m_20L... | ecosystem: Environmental > Aquatic > Freshwater > Lake... | reverse complement strand
TTTGAGATCATATTTTCCTCCTTTTTGTTTTTGCGAACTAAAGAGGATGTGATCTCAAACTTTTTTTGTAACCCCCTCTCTTCCAGGGTTACCGATTTTACAGACCAAATGTTACACTACCCAGGGCGTTGCTGTGCATCTACTTTTTCACAATAAAGACTTTACCCTAATAATACAAAACTAATTTGCATTTTTCCTCACGGATAGGGATTCTGCCCGCTGAGAGGTTCTAGATAATCTGCCGTCTTCATCGGAAAGTCAGGGAAGTAGGGGACAGCATTGGTATAAAAAAGCGGTCTACCTGTTTCAGCAATGCGAGTGGCATTCTCATCGGTGGAAAAGCTATTGTCAGCCGTCCCGATCCTCACTTGCCATTTCGAGCTAATTTTCAGAAGAACGGCAAAGTTATTTTCCGATCCTTCCCACTGCTTTAATGAATACACATCTAATGGTGGTTTTGCCATATAAACTCCAATCTACACTCATGAGTTTTATATGGATGAAGAATTTTATGCATGTTCTTTCGATGGAGGCATTGGGGCATGCTTTTCCACGATCTCGCGAATCAATTGCGATACGGAGTAAATCTCCCCTGCCTCTTGTGATTTTTCAATCGCCAGTCGCTTGAGGAATTGGTGGTAGTCCTTCTCGACACGGATGCATACCATCGTCGATTCTTTGAACGTTCGCTTGCCTTCCTTGTGCTGATTGCCTGGCATTTCTGATAGCGGCCTCCGGTTGTGGGGTCCGACCCACCTGCAGTTTTCTTTGCAAAAATTTCGATCTAAACTGATGAGTTCAATACCGTCGCAATCATCGGGTTTGGGACCCATGTCCTCATAGAACTTGATGAAGCTGTTCTTCCACTCCGGACACATCGCTATGCCACGCCCTCCGTAGCTCTTGTAGCTTTTGGCGTTTTTGTTGTAGCAAAGCATTTTGATTCTGATCCAAGTCTTGTGCTCCTTGGATTTGGTCATTTTGTGTGTTGTCATGGTTCCTTTTTGGCTTGAAGTCAAAGTTTATCTGCGCATCTTCTACTGGGAACTGCTTGAGGATCATGCCTCTTAAAAACTTTGGGACAGTCATTTTTTGCTGCTCAGCTAGCTTGGTCAGCAAAATGAAGTTTTCAAAGGGGATGGAGAAAGAGACAATGTGATTTTCATCTCTACGCCATCTAATGTCAGTGGGTGTCTGACTATGATTATTAGGGTTCAAGGGATGATTTTTCTTATGCACTACCCCATGGCAGGTATTGCAAAGCCAGTAGACAGATAAGGGCTTTCCATAATCAACATGGTGAGCCTCGAGCTTGCTATGCTCCAGAGTACAGAGGTCGCACTGGAGAGGCCTTTTCATTTTCCCTTCTTTTAAAGCTGCTGCCACCTCTCTTCTAGCTGCTGTTTTCCGCTTAAATTCGAGACATTCATCGTCGTTAATGGAGTGCTTATGGGGAACCATGTTTTGAGTTTCTTGGGTTAATTGAGTACAGCTTGCGGTTGGCGGCTCTTTTTCGGGCGCCCTTTGGAGCGGGAGACCGGCTTCACCTGACCGCCTGTGATAAAATAGATTTTTTGAGCCGTTTCTTCATCGATGGTTTCATTCTTTTTGGCCTTCCAAATCACTTGCCGGGTGCAACCAGACAATCTCGCCAATTCATTGGTTTCCATATTGTGTTTCCGTAACCAACGCTCCAGCTCCATTGATTGCTCCATATTCAACAAATCTCCTTCTTACTTTGCGGAGTATACGCAAAGTAAATTGTTTGTGTAAATCTTTTCATTTGCTCAAATGCGCTTCCTATATAAAATGTGCTCTACAAGTCTCCAAAGGCAAAAAAAAACGAGTTTCTATGTAAGAGACAAATAGGTTATGATCCGCGAGATGGCTGTAACACCCGATTTTATAAAATAAACATTGGATCTGTGCGATCAATGGGATCTTTCCTTTAAAGATATATGGCACTAAGAGCCGAAGATCATAGAGGAAATGGCACAAAGAAACAATGAGAATCCACACCGTGTAATCTCAGAAGGTAGAGTGGATTTTGAATTGGGCCAGCAAAAAATTTCTCAAGGAACCAAGGACACAATGATGAATAGGAAAAAAATGGATAAAGGCTTTCTAGATGAATTAGATCTGGAAAAATCGATGGATGAAATTTTGGAACTCACCGAAGTCTTCAAATACGACCTAGTGAAAGCCAAGCGAGATCATGAAAAATCTGGAAAATACACTGTGTCCTGCCTCTTCCGTGTTCGGCAGCTCTTGATTGATTTAGAAAAATTAGGATCGCAATTTCGTAAGCTATCAATCGCTTATGAGAAAGATCTAGAAAAGAAAAAGAAACCCAAAGGTGCTAAAAAATGAACGCCCAATCAGACGATGAAATCCCGCCAGGCTACTTGCGCGTCACCGAAGTGCTAAAACCCTTCACCTCCTTCGATGGAATCGACCCAGCTGTTCTTGCAAAAGCAGCCGATCGCGGAACGAGGGTCCACAAATATTGCGAGCTTTACACGCAAAATCTTCTCATCGAAAAAGTGGATGACGATTGCATTCCCTATGTGAATAGCTTCATCCACTGGTTTGATGCAATGATTGAAGAGGTCTGGGTGAGCGAAATGAGGCTCTCTTGCAGCAAATACCGAATCACAGGAAAGCTCGATATGGTTGCAACCATTAAGGGCGATGCCACTGAGTCGCTCATCGATTTAAAAACCCCTCAGCAAGCGAGCCTTTCCTGGCAGCTCCAAACCGCTGCCTATCGCTATCTTCTGCGGGCAAGCGAAGGGATTGATATTTCAAGACGCGTTTGTTTGATCCTGGATCGGGAGGGGAAAATGCCCAAATTGATCGAATACACAAGCCATGAAGCCGATGAGAAGCTTTTTCTCAGCGCCGCCGAACTTTGCCATTTCTTCAAATAGAAAAAAATGTCTGCACAAGCCTCCAAAGGTCAATTTTTTTAGTTTTATAGGTGCTTTTCTAGTAGGAATAAATCTGCACTATTGCATATCGTGTTGCGTATAACAGATCGTAAAGTCTGAACGCAGGAAAAAGAAGTGGATTGGATTGACAGAATGGAAATTGCCTACGAGGCTCAAACAGACCGAATGATTGATGAAATGTATGCGCCCAAACCTGTTGAATGCGCCATGTGCCAAGAAACCTTTTGTTCCGATGAAGAACTAGAGACAAAATATAACCCAAAGCTCTCCTTTTGCTCAGAAGAGTGTGTTACCCAATGGGGGGAAGAATATGAACAAGAAAATGAAGAAGGGGAGGAGAGTCTGGAAACCCAGCTTTCCATCTTTCCAACCAGTTGGACATCCATCCAATCAACAATCCATAAAGCAGGTTGAATATGTTTGATTTTGAAGAGGCCAATGAAGCGATCAAGAAAAACGAAGTAATGAGCATTCAGGCAGGCGGTATGACAGTGGGACAAGCCACGCAGCTACTAAGCCAAAAACTGGATCTCTCCCCTCTGATTTCACGCGCATCCAACCATGAGGTGATGAATGAGGAAAGTGCCAGCCAAGCACTATCGATGAGTTTACAGGCCAGGAAAATTCGTAAACAGCTGGACGATACAAGACTTTCGATTGTTCGCCCTCATCTCGATTTCCAAAGGGCGATCAATAAAATTGTCAAAGAATATGAAGCTTCCCTCGAGAAAATCGAAATCAACCTGAAACAAAAGCTCGATGAATATCTCCAGAAAGCCTCCTCCACAAACAATGCTGCCTTTATCGCTTACTCGAAGGAGATAAGCGTTGAAGATGGAAAGCTGACCAAAGTGAAAAAATGGTCTTGGGAACTGGAAGATGAGCAAACAATTCCCCGTGAATACCTCTCTCTCGATGAAAAGAAGATCGATGAAGCGATCAAACAAGGGGTGCGCAACATCCCAGGAATCAAAATTTTTGAAAAAGAAGAAATCACCATGAGAGTGAAAAACTAAGGAGCCCACCATGAGTCAATTAACTACTCGCAGTTCCTTTTCCATGCCGGTTGGCCAAGAAATGGATCAAATCATTTCCGTTTGCAAAGTCCTAGCGACTTGCCCCTACTACCAGAAGCTCGGGCCGGGAGGCGTTCTTGCCATTTACCTCACAGCACGCGAAATGAATTTACCTCTGATGATGTGCTTGAACGGAGGAATGTACACCTTTTCGGGGTTGGTCAGCTTATCGGCTCAACTCATGAACATGCTGATTGTGAATGCTGGCCATAGAGCAGACGTGCTTCATTTAGATGAAAAAGGATGCAAAATCAGATTTTGGCGCTGCGACAGGCCGAAAGACAACTGCACCTTTGAATATGAATACACGATTGAAATGGCTGCAAAGGCCGGTTACCTCGGAAAAGACAATTGGAAAAAGTCTCCCAAAGATATGACGTTCAGCCGATGTCTATCCGGAGGCGCCCGAAAGTTCATGCCCGACGTCATCATGAATGCCTATGCGATTGGAGAGCTCGGAGAAGAAGATGGTTCCATTCCAACAGCAATGCCAGACCTGTCCACTCGTTCGATCGAGATGCATAAACCGCAAGAAGAGCCGCCTAAAGCTATCGAGCAGGAAAAAGCCGAAGGTTTTGAGGAATTTTGCCAAAAACACCTCTGCGAGGACGAAAAGGTGGCTTATGTCCGTAAAATCGCTCAGGCTACCAATAAGACAGAAGCTCAAATTATCAATTCGGCCGTTTCCAACGAGGCCGGATTCCTAACGGCCTTCAATAAATGGAAAGCAGACCAACAAAATGGAGAAAAACGAGAAAAACACAAAAGGGGAGCGCCGCTTCCTGCACAGACAAATCCCTCCGAAAGCCTTGTAGCCTCAGCCTAGAGGCTACTTGGCAGCAGGCGGCGTCACGACCACAGGGTCCTTATTCGTGACCTCTATGGAGATTTTGACGTCAGTATCCTTCTGAAACGCCTCTTTATCCACAGTCAATGTGATCGCTTCTTGAGTTTCGATATCCTCCACAGCCGAAAACAGGCCGGGAAGCAGTTGCGCGCACCCAGTTAAGAGCATCGACAGCGCAACGAAAGAAATAAGATGGTAAAGCATATAGCCCCCAGTTTAGGTTTAGGTGGTCCATTGGATGGGTCCTTGGGGTCTTAGGGGGCTTGTGAGTCGTCTATTCTGAACGTCAGTTGGTAGGCGAGGGGATTGCTCCCCCTGCCCCCTCTAAAACCGTACGAGCGCTATTCACGCATACGGCTTCCTCACCCTCATGGCCTTGTCATCGCATAGCTCTTCGAAGCAAAGAATAGGTTCACTAAGATAGTCGGCTGTGGATAGCCGCTCAGATTTAAGACGTTGTGGAAACGTTCCCAGCTATAACTCCTCTTCTGACTTCGGCGGTTGAGTGCTCGAAATAGGAGACGCTTGACAGCGTTGAGAAATAGCTTGATCCGATGCATGTTATCGTTCACAGCAAAGTAGTTCAGATACCCCAGTACGATTGATTTCGTATAGGGGATCAGACTTTTGGAGTGGCGATTTTGCATCAGATGGGTCTTGATCTCGGCGAGTTTCTTACGAAAACGCACAGGATCTGTACGTCGCTTCATTCGCCAAAAGATCTCATTCCGCTTTCGATTCTTGGATTTGCCCCATACATGCAGAAATCCGAGGAAGGAAAACGTTGGCATTTCCTTTCCTGTTTTCGCATACCATCGAGCAATCCTTGATCCGCAGGGAATGATTCTCGTTTTATCTGCATTGACCGTTAGGCCAAATGCCTCCAAACGGGCCACTAGGAGTTTGTGAAAGATCTGGGCCTCTTCCATCCCATTAAACGTGAACAGCACATCGTCTGCGTAACGCACCATGTGCGCGGCGGCTTTGAACCGTTCTTGGTTTAGTTGGGCAAACCACTCATCGAGCACGTAATGCAAATAGATGTTCGCAAGCAGGGGGGATAGTATAGACCCCTGTGGCGACCCTATTTCATTGCGCTGTACGTTCCCATCCTTATCTAGAATGGGAGCTTTCAGCAACTTGATGAGGAGGTAGAGAAAACGCTTATCCCTCACTTTCTTCTGCAGGATCTTGCCTAGAGGCCTGTGGGGGATCGTATTGAAGTATTTCCTCAAGTCGATATCCACTGCCGCAGAGCAGCTTTCCTTCAAAAGTCTCTTATCCAGATCTGCTAATGCCTGATGGGCATTTCGATTTGGTCGAAAGCCATAGGAGCAGTTCAGAAAGTGGGGCTCATAGATCCGTTCCAAAATGCAGCGAACTGCCTCTTGGACCATCTTATCTTCAATACAGGAAATTGCCAGCGGTCTCATACTGCCGTCTGCCTTTGGGATCTCTACGATCCGTGCGGGCTTTGGGTAATAAGAGCCATTCCGAATTTTCTTCAGGAGTTCCTGAAGGTTTGATTCGAGCTTTCTCCCATATTCTTCTTTTGTGATTCCATCCACGCCCACGGCCTTTTTCGCATCCAGGCCGTGAAAGCATGCTCGCAATTGAATATGGCTTGGGGGTTCTTCCGCGATCTCTGTTCGATACGAGCGAGTTTCGTGTTCAGTTCTTTCTTGACAAAGCTGGGTTGTCTCACTGTTTCCCTCGTTCCCGTTTGGGGTTACTGGAGCCCTTCCCCATGTACATGGCTTTCCCATGCTCCGAGTACTATGGCTCCTCTGACTTCTCAAAAGTCATTTATAGGCTCCTTGTGTGGTTGGACTTGGAGTCTAATACCTCTCGTTTGTTTGGATGCTTCAAACAGGAGGAACTTTCGAGATCTCTTCTGTTAACTTACAAAACCTCTTCACACATGCCAGGTTCTTGGACCCCGCCGGGTCTGACTGACCTTGCATTAACGGTTCAGTCAGATATTGGCTTCCACGTTATCAAGCGTGTCGCCCATACCGGGATTCACATCTTTCGAGGCTCGATCACTTCACGCCACTTAAGGCATTCCGGCCTGTGTGATTCGCTGCATACGTTCCGGGTAGTCTCGTCACCGAGCTAACCGCAATACTAGCTAAGACATGGATTTGCTCCTTCCTTTGTCTGTGGGACTTGCACCCACCAGGTTTTATAGTTCCGATTGCCTTTCGGCAATCTTCAGAACCACGTCTGATAATGCTAATTATGTTGTGTAAGTAGCTAACAATCAGTCTGTTATGATTTTATCTTTGGGTCCTGAATGAAGCGGTTTTAAAATCACCACGCAGTGCGTGGCAAATCTTGCTACGTCTTTGATTTTTCATTTTCTAAACTCTGAATTGCCTCAATCTCGCGCTTCAATTCAACTTCTAGCTCTTTTTCCGTAGGAAGGTGGAATTGATACTTGCTTGCAAAAATTTGCTTTACTTTGTCGCCTAACGTGTATTTCACCATAGCATCACTTTTCTTGGTGCATAATATCAGGCCAATCGTTGGGTTATCGTTCGGAGCCGCCACTTCCTCATCAAAATAATTCACATACAGCTGCATTTGACCTAAATCAGCATGTGTCAGCTTTTTCGTTTTGATATCGATTATCACGTAACATTTTAAGATCACATGGTAAAAAACCAAATCGGCGTAAAAATGATCTCCATCCAATGTCAGCCGCTTTTGTCTGGCAACGAACGCAAAACCTTTTCCCAGCTCTAACAAAAATTCCTGCAAATTGTTGGTCAGAGCTTCTTCAAGCTTTGACTCCACCAATCGATGAGATTCGGGCAAGCCAACAAATTCAAGGACAATAGGCTCTTTGATTGCATCAGCTGGAGTATCGATTTCGTGCCCTTTACAAGCCAACCGCATGAGACCTTTCTTATCCCTGCTTTTTGCTAATCGTTCGAACAATAAGCTATTGATTTGCCTCTCCAGTTCTCGTCCACTCCAGTTATTTTTTTCAGCTTCTATCTCGTAAAAACTTCTTGCTTCCAAAATGTGAACGCGCATGAGAGATCGGTAATGGATCCAGCCAAGATTAGGATTAAACTTATTCTCAGGATAGGTTTGGTAAAACAGCCGAATATCGCGTAGAGTTGAAATGCTGAATCCGCGCCCGTATTTTTTGGTTAGCCTTTCTGATAACCCGCTTAACAAAAAGCTGCCGTACTCTGCCCTCTTCCTCCCCTGCTGCTCCTCTTCAACAATATGGTCAAGCAACATTTTTTCTGTAAAATTGATTTTTTCTTCTTTCTTCTCCCAAGTTTAGTCATTTTTTGATCCCTGATTTAACAGCGGATCCATATCCAAATATTGCTTTCCGGTTATCCACTCTTCATGGATTTCAATAATCACCCCAGTCACCAACCGAAGCGCAGACTCTTTATTCGGAAATAGCACGGCTATCCGAGTTCGTCTTTTAATTTCTTGATTTACTCTCTCGATTCCATTCGATGTTCGAATTTTCTTCCAGTGCTCTTTGGGAAATTGATAAGCAGTAAGCCCCTCTTCAATATTCTCTTCCAACCATTTTGCAAATTCAGGTGCACGTTTTTTATACCTCTCTATCGCTTGCCGTTTCATTTCTCGAGCCATATCTCCATTCGGACTATTAAAAATCTCCCTCATCGTATCGGCAATCTCTCCTCTCATCGATTTTTTGGGTGCATAAGCTTGTGCATTCTGAGCAAGATGAAACTGACATCTTTGCCAGGGAACTGAGGGAAAAATAGCTTGTCTGGCTTTCCTCATCCCCGCATGGTCATCGCTAATAATCAGTCTTAATCCTCGCATCCCTCGACTCTGGAGATTTTGAAAAAATTCTCTCCAATGCACTTCAGATTCTGAAAGGCTTGCAGAGGCTCCCAAAATTTCTCTCTTCCCTTCTCGATTTATCCCATAACCTAGAAGAATTGCCATATCTATGACCGATCCGTTGTATCGGATCTTTAGATACAAAGCGTCGATCACTAAATAGCAAAGCTCTCCTATAGGACGATTGCGGAATTTCTCAAATTCTTCATCAAGACTCTGCGTCAAACGAGATACCTGCATCGAGCTCACTTCACAACCACACAGCTTCTCGGTGATCTCTGTCACACTTCGGGTCGATACCCCGCTCAAATACATTTCGGCAATGGCTACTTTTAACGCTTTCTCTGAGCGACTTCCTTTTTCAATGCTCTTAGGGTAAAACTTCATCCCTCTTACTTGAGGAATTTGTAGATCAATCGCTCCCATCCGGGTCTGAAATTCCTTTGGCTTATATCCGTTAGAGTGCCCTTTACGATCTTCACTTCTCTCATAAGCAGAGACGCCTAAGCATTGCTCTCTTTCAATCTTCATAGCTGAATTAAAAAGCAGCTCTAATACTGGCTTCAATCCTTCCGATCCTTGCCCTATTAGCCCTTTCACAATTTCTTCGATCAGGGTATCTTTTAAATGGTCTGAAATCATAATTCCTCCTTTTTTTTCTTGGTAGGGATTGAAAAGAAGAATTTGATCTCAGACCTTTTCTTTTGCCAGAACTTTCGGCTCTAAACAAAAAATCATTCGCCTGAATTTACAGAAACAATGTTACACCACCAACAATATCTCGTCCTATGCACCAATATGCCTTAACCATCTCAGTGTCGATTGTGCGGTAAATCGTCTGGCGCGCTTGGTCAATATAGGCAGAGGCTTTTTGATAGAGAACGTCGATGTTCGTTGCATCTACCGATTTCAGAGCAGAATCTTTTTTTCTTGGCAATCGCTTCTTTTTCATGTTTCGGAAGTATATCAAAAAAACCGTAAAGCGGAAAGAATAGAATGACAACAATGTGAATGGTATACTGCCACTATGATCGAAAAACAACCTCTTCCATCCCAATGCATTATCGATTGCCTAAATGCCGATTATGGCATTGAAGTGGCTGCGCTTACTTCGCTTCCCTTGGGCGCCGATCTGGATGCGTGCGTCTACAAGGCCCAGGCTCTAGACGGAACATCTTATTTCGTAAAGCTGAAACGCGGCCATCATCACGACATCAGCCTTACGATATTGGCCTTGCTACAGACCTCAGGTATCCAACATATCATTCCTCCCGTCAAAACAATCTCTGGCAAACCGTCTCAGTATATCGATGGCTTTACTCTCATTGTGTATCCCTTCATCGAGGGACAGAACGGGTTTTCTTGCCATTTAACCAATGACCAATGGGTTGCGTTAGGGAAAGTGTTACGGCGATTGCATGAATTCCATGTCCCCTCTTCGGTCAAAGATCAGATCAAGAAAGAAACCTATTCATCCAAGTGGAGAGAGGTCGTTCGATCTCTCTACGCCCATATTGACAATTCCCCTATCAGCGATGAAACAGCTTTGAAGCTACAAGCATTCATGAAGGAGCATCAAGCGACAATTTATCATCTAGTAGACCGGGCTGAAGCTTTGAGCCAAATAATCAAAAAGCAATCGCCTGAACTCGTATTGTGCCACTCTGATATTCATGGCGGCAACGTACTCATAGATAAAAATGGCGTCATTTACATCGTCGATTGGGATGAACCCATCATGGCTCCTAAAGAGCGCGACCTCATGTTTATTGGCGGAGGCGTGGCCAATATTTGGAACAATCTGCACGAGGAAGAATTCTTCTATCAAGGCTACGGGAAAACTGAGATCAACAGGACGATCCTCGCCTATTATCGACACGAACGCATCGTGGAAGATATTGCTGTCGTCGGCCAGGCACTGCTCTTAACAACAGACGGGGGTGAAGACAGATTAGAAATGTATAAGCAGTTCGTAGATATGTTCGAACTCCGTGGCGTGGTAGACATAGCATTCAAAACAGACACCGACTCCCCTACCGTTTCTAACTGATAGTTAACTTGTTGGGTTTCTGGAAATCCAGCTGTATGGATTTATGTCCAGCCGGATGTATTGCTGATCGGGTTAATTGTTTTCCAGACAATCTCATTTTATCAAGCAAGAAAACTGGACAACCATACACCCATCTTTCTGGACTTCCAGCCAACCAAACAGACATCTGGCTGGACTTCTTTATTTCCAGTTGGACAGCCTAACACCCACTCCCCCACCCTTCCAACTTCTTGGATGTCCAGCTGTCCAGCCATCTGTGAAGAAGAGGGGTCGATTTTGTTTACAGTTGTTTACAAAGGCAGAACAGGGGGTTTTACATTGGAAAACTGGCTTTGCCAAGGAAAGAATTGATTTTTCTGTTCAACTTGGAGTCTTTTTTTCTGTGAATGAGAGCGGTCGTTTCCGTTTACACGTGTTTACAAAACAGCAAACCTCTCGTTAAGAAATGTATCAAAAGCTATTATGGCTTAGGATGCTATCAACTGAGGATCCGCCAGAATGCAAATCGTGTTTCTTTTTTACGATGGAATGACCGCTCTTGATGCAATCGGTCCTCATGAGATTCTTTGCCGTCTGCCTGGCGCATCTGTAAAACGGGTTGCGAGAAAGGCGGGTTCAATACACACGGACTCCGCTGGGCTAATGGTAACAGCTGAATACGCACTCTCTGACGTATCTCACGCTGATGTTTTACTCATCCCAGGAGCAGGCAATGCAACTACGCAACAAGCGCATCCAGAAGTTCTGGCCTGGGTCAAATCCATTCATCAAACAACAACATGGACAACTTCCGTGTGCACAGGAAGTCTCATTCTTGGAGCAGCAGGTCTTCTTAAGAACCTACGAGCAACGACTCACTGGGCTGCGCTAGAGCGTTTGCCTACTTGGGGTGCAATTCCTGTAAACGATCGAGTCGTGGAAGATGGCAAAATCATAACAGCTGCTGGCGTATCTGCAGGAATAGACATGGCGTTGACCCTCGCAATAAGGCTTGCTAGCCCCGTTGTTGCCCAATCGTTGCAACTTGGGATCGAATACGACCCAAACCCGCCTTTTGATGTTGGGTCGCCAAAAAAGGCCAATCCAGCGATTGTTGAAGCCTTGCGTAATCGTCTCACTGCTTCATTCGAAAAAAGCATCTAGTGCAAGGAGTGTGAACAAGAGGGGTCGAACTTTGTGATTCAGACCCGGCGATTTTGTTGACAAGACACAGATTCTCGAAGGAAGACTGTGAATGAGAAGGGTCGATCCTGTTTACATTTGTTTACAAGGTGTCTCAATAGTCTGCAGGTGGATGTGAACAAGGGAGGTCGATTTTGTTTACAGGTGTTTACAAAACCTCTCCCTTGAAAAAGGCGAATAGATTTTTGCCAATTTGAAGAGGAAAATTCCTCCAAACTCCCTCGTATCACAAGAATTTCTTAACAATTCCCATTTCTTGAAAAAAATGAGCCTCAATAAAAAAAGGTGAAGGACTTACGTTTTGACATCTGTGAGGAAGAGGGGTCGGTTTTGTTTACACTGTTTACAAGAAGGGCTTTTTTCTTGAATGGACTCTCTTTTGGCTCTCGAAGCGAAGCGGGAGAGAGTCTTTGTTTACTGCGAAGCTGTAAACTTCTTATATTCTGATTGAATATAATTAGACTTGTTTACTTAAGCGTAAGTCACCAAATTCCAGCGACTTGCAAAACATGGTGTGATTGAGAGGGGTCGGTTTGGTGACTGAGAGGGGTCGATCATGTGCAAAAGAGAGGACGATCTTGTTTACGAACTGTGAAGAAGAAGGGTCGATTTTGTTTACATCTGTTTACAAGAAACGGATACGCATTCACTTGAAAAGGCTCTCTAGAATACAAAACTGCAACAGCATAGGAATGGTTTTGGATGGAGAACGAGACAGGTCGCTTTTGTTTACAAAAACTTTTCAGCAAATATCCTCACCTTGTCAGAGACTTCTTTCGTAATCTGTCGCTTTTCATTGAGGAGATAGCTTACCATCTGACCTGTAATCCCGAGGTGATTGCCAAATTGCCTTACGTTCATGTTGGATTTTTTGTAGATCTCCTTAAACTCTTGGAAATCGACCATTTTGTTTTCTTTTTTCTCTAAGGCAGGAATCTCTTTATTGGATTGGATAAGACGAATTTCTTGCCCAAACCATTCTGGTGGAGTAAGGGTTAATGAGCAGTTGAAGGGGTTATCGCACTCTGAGGGAAGCGCTTTTTCTCCAGTATGAGACCATTCCCCTAAGTAACCATGTTCTTTCATGTAATTGAGTTCGGACTCTAAAGAGCGAAGGTCTCTCAGTTTGTATCTGCCTTCATTTCCCAAGTGGCACCAATCCATCAGGTTGTTGATGGAGATTTTTTGCTGAGGGCTCATTCTCCAGAAAATAGCTAGCAAAGGAGTCAGGTAGATCGTAAGGGGATGTTCTCTATGATTCTCCTGGGCAATTTTCTTAAGGAGCTTGGTATATTTTGCAGATTGGCCATCTTTAGGATCGAAGGCGTTTTTGTACCAAAAATCGGTCGCTCGAAGTTTGATTTTTTCATCGATAATGACCTTGTCGAAGATTTCTTGCTGAAATCCATCGATACTAAACAGACGCTCTCCTCGAATCACCTCACTTTTGCCATCTTTTCTTCTGGCTGTGATGAAAAGACTCTGGAAAATGCGGATGATTTCACTGGCAGTCTTTTTGAGCTCATGGTCATAGGAGCCATTGGCCTTTTTTTTGTGTCCAAGCCTTGCTAAATGGTCATTGACGCTCCAGATGAAGTGTCCTTTTCGGAAATTCTCCTCTAGGCCGATCAATAATCCAAGAAGATGTCTGAGTCCTTCAGCACCAAAAGTTCGCTTGATGTAAAGTGCAAGACTGACTTCTCGGAAGTGAAGATCCGATTTGAAAAGAGAGATGTCGATTTGTGCAGATGCCTCGACTTTGGGGTTGTCGCTGATGACGGCAATGTGTTTGGATTGCACTTCTTCCTGGCCACTTGCATAGGAAGTTGTTTTTTCTGTTTTGATGATGGAAGAGAGAAATTCTTCGGCTTCCTCATGCTCTTTTTGGGTCCATTCAGAGTGAGGTTTGGTCAATAGGCGTCTTGGGATCATATCGGGTTTCCCAGCGAACATCGCAAGCAAAGTAAACATCAAAGGGTGGGATGGAAGAGCAAAGGTCTCCTTGTTAGAAGATTGTTCGACAATCTGCTGAATGGCCTCTTCAATCAACGAGCGCTGACCTGTAGGGCCCATCTCGCTCAAGATGTTTTTCAATGAGGTGAGCTGGCTTGGGGAGAAGTTTTGAATCGCAGAGGTGGCTGGATCCCACTCTTTCTTCTCAGATGTTTTCACATCTCCGAGAGAAACCCCTAGCAGCTGGAGATCTTCAACGGTGTTGATATTGATGGTTTTGCCTGTTTTTTTATCCACAACATGCAGTTTTTTATCTACGACCGTTAAATGGTAATCTGCTTCTGCATTATGAGGAGATTCGAGAAGAGCTTTTGTTACAGCAATGGGATCTTTCTTTTTCTCTTTTTTCGATTTGGTTTTTGTCATAGAGTCAGCCCTTCTCTTTTAGTGTGGATAAAGGTCTATCAAATACCAAAGAGATGGTTTGATTGGATGGACCGTTGCGGTTTTTAAGTATAACAAGATCAAGGTCCACCATGCGGCCTGTAAGAGTTTCTCCTTTGCTTTCTGCCGTTTCTTTGGATCCGTTCCAAATACCAAGCACCAATTTTGCGTCGTTTTCGATATCGCCGGCTTCTCGCAAGTTATCGAGTCGCAATACCTCTGCTTTGGTATTCCCCCTTCCAAGCTGAGCTCCCAAAATGATTGGGACGGAATTGAATTTTGCTGTTTCTAGGATGGTTTCAGAGATTTTTTGCAGTTCGAGCTGCCTTGTAGAAGCTTTGCCTCGAAATTTAATTTTTTGGATGTAGTCAATGAAAATCGCCCCCATTTTCCCCCGCTCTTTGAGTGAAGCGATGAGTTTGCTGAGGTCATCGACAAAGTAGGGATAATCGCATACGACAAGCCGATGGCTTTCTGTCATAGATTGAAGAGTCGCTAATGCCTCATTGACTTTTGGAAGTTTACTTAATCCCCCTCGAAGATACCCCTCTAAATTGGCGAGATTGTTTGCTTCATTGATGAACTCTCCGCTAAGGATATTGAGGACTTTGAGAAGAATTTGATTTTTTGGTTCTTCATAAGAGAAAAAATAGAATTCTCGGTCTGGATACTGCTTCACCATGTTTACAAAGAAGTTGAGCAGGGTGGTCGTTTTCCCATGGGAGGGCCTTCCTGCAATGATTGTGATGGCTTCTTGGGGGATTTGGGCCGTCTTATCGATCGACTTGTATCCTGTTTTGAGCCCCTCTTGGATGGTCGAAAGGTCGGCTTTTAGATTTTCTACGGTATAGGGCTTGAAGACAAATTCATCTTTTCGACTCTCTTTTTTCAAACTGGAGAGAAGATGTTCAGCTTTTTGGATTTCTCCCTGGGAAATGAGCTTTTGGGTCTCGGCTACTGTTTGCTTGTAATGTTCTTCCTTCTCTCTCTTTTTCTGCTCTTTCAGAGATTTTTCCATCACGCCGTCGATTTCTTGCGGGCTTAACCCAAAAATCGTTTCGATTTCCTTCTTAAAAATGTCTCGATCGAGAAGATCATCCAGTTGGGCATACTCTTTAGAAGCCTTTCCTAAGGCTGAATACCGACCGATGTCTGTATTGAGGTCATCTTTGTAGGCAAAATAGGAGGGAAGCCATCGAACGCGTGATTGAGCGCTTGTTTGTAGGAGCTTTCTGAAGGCTTCAAAGCCGTTGGCCTGAACGTATTCATCCGGATCTTTGAATGGAGAGAGAAGATGCGGAGGCAAGATGAATGCTTTAATCCCGTTTTTCTCGAGAAGATCGGCAGCTTTTTTAGCTTTTTCGATAGAGCCAATTTCTCCCTTGGCGTCTTTAGCATCGTTATCAAACACGATGATGGCGCTCTCGACTTCATAGATCTTTAGCCCTTCAATGTGCTTTGAGGACAATTCTCCCTGGCCGGTCGCAATGATATTCTTGATGCCTAGACTCGGTAGGTAGGCGGCATCTGGGAGGCCCTCAACGAGAATAAGCTGCTTATCTCGTTTGCATTTGTAGATGTTGAAAAGGTCGTCTTTTTTCAGTCCTGCCGTGTAGCTCCATCGGTAAAGTCTTCCATCGGAGTCAGCGACTCCCCCCTTGATCGTTGCCCGCTTTGCGAATCCCAAGATTCTGCCAAATTTGTCTCTGTAGGGAAGGGCTGCGCGAAAAAGATCTCCACCGGCGCCATTTAATTTTATTTCGGCAATTTCGTGAAATCTTTCGGGAGGCAACTGAGACCTTAGGTGCTCTCGGATTTCCGCGTCCTTGGGCCAATAAAGCCATTCTGTGGCCATTAACTTGGTTGGATCATATCCTCGCACTTCAGTTAGGTATTGAAACGCTTCCATCCCCTCTTTTTTGAAGAGTAGCGTTTTGCCATATTCGAAAACCAATTCGTATAAGTTAGAGAGAGAATAAGACTTTTTGACTTCGGGAGCTAAAGAGTTGCTTCTATGGAGCTCATCGAGAAGATCGCTGCGGAAAGTTTCGGCTAGATATTTGCAGGCCTCGACAAACCCAAGCCCTTTTTCCTTTTGAATGAGCTCAATGACGTCGAAAGACTCATTGCAGCTAAAGCAATGAAATTGGCTCCATCCAGAACCTAATCGAAAACATTGACCGCTTTTAGAATCATGTCCAGAGATGCATTGACCAACTAGATACCCGCCTACGCGCTTGAGATTGAGTTTATGGGGAAGGTCGAGGTGTTCAGCCACCTCTTCGATGCGTATGGAGGCTTTCAGCTTTTCTTTAACCAAGTTGTCGATCATGTCTAATCCTCTGAGACGTTTTTACAAAGCCTGCTTTTTAGTGTGTTTGCTCTTCTTCCATTTTAATCAGCCACTGGATTGCTTCGCAGATCATCTCAGATTTTTCTGTCTTTCTCCCCTGCAGCATCCGATTGGCATAGAGATCGTTAAAGGCCTTGTAGATATCTTCCGTTAAATTAAATGTCATCTTGTACGTGGCTGCTTTCTGTGGCTGAGGCTGTTTGGTTGGAAAGGCAGGTGTATGCCTGGCCATGTGGGCCTCTGGCTTAACATCCAGGAGGGTTTCCAGTTTTCCAGATGGCTGGATTGCTGGCTGGCTGGATTGTTGGGTGGGGAATGCAGAGATCGGTTCTTGTGGAAGAGGTGGGCTGGCTAGCTGGGCTTCTGGCTTGTTGAGTAACTGGGTGATTGGATTGATGATTTGTTGGGTGTCCAGCTGGGTTGTTTGTTTGTTTTCTTCCTTCCCATCTTTCTGGATGTCTGGTTTGCCAATCGGCTTAGCATCAAACATTTCGTCCAATTGGATTTTGGATTTTTCCTTGAGATTTTTGATTCCTGACATTATTTGAGTCTCCCCATAACTTCGTTAACGAGATTTCTATACGCTTCCGCCCCGTTGCATTTGGGATCATGATCGAATACGGCCTTGCTGGATTCTTGAGCTTCGCTGAGTTTGACGTTCTCTGGGATTTTGGTTTCGAATACTTTCGGTCCGAATAGTTCATTGATCGTTTCAAGCACTCTTTTAGAGAGATTGCTACGCGTTTTGAAGAACGTGAATAAAACACCCATGATTTCGGCTCGGTGATCGATCAGGCTGCCCGCCTTTACATTTGTTCGGTTAATCGATTCCAAGAACGATTGGATGCCAGCTAAGCTAAAATAATCCAATTGGACGGGCAAAATGATATGCTGGGCGGTCAGGAATGCATTTGCCAAGAGGGTGTTGAAAGTGGGAGAGGTATCGATAATGATGAAATCGTATTTCGCTTCTTTAAGCTTTGTTCTGAGAACAAACTCCTTGGCCTGTGTTTGAGCGAGCTTATATTCAGCCACAGATAAAGAGTTGTCTGATGGAATGACGTCGAGAGAGGGGATGTAGGATTTCTGGATGACGTCTTTCAGTTCGCAGTCATCTTGGCAAAGGAGCTCGGCAATGGTTTGTTGGTTTTCGGTCTTAATGCCAAGGCCTAAACTGGAATGTCCTTGTGGATCTAGGTCGACGAGCAGAACTTTTTTTCCAGCATAGGCAAGTCCAGCGCTTAAGTTGATGGCGGTAGTCGACTTTCCTACGCCTCCCTTTTGATTGGAAATAGCTATCTTGTACATCAGTTGAGTCCTTGCATTCGATGAGTCTTATCTATTTCCCCAACTTTAAGCGACGTCGACTTTTAAGTAAACAGTGAATTGATGATTTACTGGAATCCATGATGTTGCTAAGATGAAGCAAATCCAAGTCAACCCGACAGAAGAAAGGTCTTAAGATGGAGAAAAAATCTGAAAAAAAAGTCCCGGAGAAATTAAAGAGAGCTCGCATCACTTTGGAATGCACTCCAGAGATCAGAAAGTCGATACGGATTAGAGCAGCTCAAGAAGACAAGAGTATGAATGATTTTATCTTATCAATTGTCATGGCGTCTATCAATAAAAGCGAAATAGTTGCTGAGTCTTGATAACGTCTGGTTCCAGGTTCAGAGAAATAGAGGAAAAATGGTCTCATATAGAGAATTTATTAGCTTTTTATGGCAATTTGTCCGCCTTCAAAAATGGGTTTTTGCTTTTATTTTTCTTCTAGATTCCTTGGCTTGGCCTCTAGATGCATTGGTGTGGCCCTATATTTTGCATGTAGTTGTAGATGTTTTTACCCGCTTTGACGGAGATCGCCTAGCTGCATGGCAGGCATTATATGGGCCAATCATTGGAGGGATATGTTTGGTTATTTTCATCGAAGTAGCCTCTCGTACAATGGGATTTCTTCTTGCTAAAGGAACTCCCACACTTCAAGCAAATCTACGCATGGCCATGTTCGACCATATCCAGCACCATTCCCCTCGCTACTTCAACGAACGGTTTGCTGGAAGCCTAGCGAATAAAATTACCGATATGACAACGCAGGTGGAAACGATTATTTTGCAGTTGTTCTGGCCTATTTTACCTTCTTTTGTGGCATGCCTTTCCGGAGTGGTTGTTCTATGGTTTATACATCCTCTCTTCGCATGCATTTGGTTTACATGGCTTACGATTCATATTGGAATTTCTCTCAAGGTTACTCGTCCTATCGATACTTTCGAGCACCGCCATGGAGAAGCGCGCAGCACGCTCCTCGGCAAAATCGTCGACAGTTTTACCAATAACTTTGCCGTCAATCTCTTCTATCGTTTTCAATATGAAAAAAACGCCATTGCCCCTTTCCAAAATACAGAAGCAGAAACAAATATCCAGGCAAAGCGATATACCCAGAAGACCTTCTGCTATATCTCTATTCTCCACTTCTGTGGGTTCACTTTGGGCATTAACGGCTCGCTGCTCTATTTATGGGTCCACGGTCAAATCACTACTGGTCAGGCTATTCAGGTATACACAAGTAAATTCAAAAGTTGGCCACAGGAGCCCCAATAGGACGGAATTTATCTCTTACTCGACTCCGCAATGTTTGGCCAAGAATTGAATCTACCGCTACAGTCGTCAACACCGCG
>Ga0169931_10005455_pt1 | contig 19377 bp, 15 predicted proteins | sample Kivu_15m_20L_FD_129675 | JGI IMG/M metagenome (GOLD analysis project Ga0169931, IMG submission 129675) | Freshwater microbial communities from Lake Kivu, Western Province, Rwanda to study Microbial Dark Matter (Phase II) - Kivu_15m_20L... | ecosystem: Environmental > Aquatic > Freshwater > Lake... | reverse complement strand
GAAAAAAGTTCTTGAATGTATTAGCCATGAATATTCCTTGTTTTGACTATTTATCTATTTATCCTAAAGCAATAGCAAATGCCAAAGCATCGCCTGTTGCATTGTTAGCAGCATCAAAGGCAGTGTTTGCTTGATTGAAAGCAAGTATTGTATTGGATGCGACAAAAGAAGCTGGTTGCTGAACAACAATATTGCCAACCATACCTGAATGAACTGAACATTGATAAACATAGGTAGAACCAACGATATCAAAAGGAACTTTCCAATATAGAGTTCCTGACACTTGACCTTGTGCGCTTGATTGTGTCGTAACTGTTCCATTGTTTGCAACATGAGTTAAACCAGTATCATAGTTTGAACCGCCAGATGAAACACGAATCATAAACGGATGACCGGTAATGCCATTTAAATGAAATGCTATAGTTTCTCCACCAGAGACATAGATTGATGGATTATTTCCAGAGTATTGGTCAATTAGATAAGCAGAAGCGCCACTATTTGTAACGGTCAATCTTGTTACAGCACTTACAAAATTAGAATTTGCTTGTGAGAAAGCAGAATTTAAAAAGTTACCTGCTTGACCTACAAGAGCAATGACATTGGCTGTTGGAAAATTACCATAATTAATTGTCGCAGTACCAAGTGTTGTATTGCCAGTTACCTCCAATGTGGTGCCAATTGTAGCACCACCAGCAACGATGAGGTCATCAAATCCAATTGCATCCAGCGTAATGTTTCCAGTCACAGTAAGATTGCCGCCAATTGTTACATTGTTTGCAATTTCAATGTTTGTGTTGGCTACAAATATCTCACCAGAACCACCCTCTCTGAGAGCATTGGTTGTAGAAATAACTGATTGCGTAGCCGTCAACCATTGTAGAAAGGTGTTAGAAGTAGCTAATTGATTGATTATGTTTGCCATTATTGTTTCCGAAGAGCAGCGATTTCTATAAGTAACTGTTTAATATCTTGCATATCTGATTCTAGTTTTGCAAGGCGCTCTTTTGTTTCTTTTTCTTGTAATTGTTTTTTCGCCAAAATATTTTTTTTCTGTTGGTATTCGTGTAGTGCAGACAGATTGTGATTAAGTAAAGCTTTAGAATGAGTGTCTCTTACCAAAGAATCATTCTCGGTTTGTATCAAAAGATGAGTATCAAGTGTTGTCATGGTGCTAAAGCAATTGCTCTAAAGTCTCTTATAACCGGTGAGTATGCCGGATTTGATGTTCTTAAAACAAGCTTAATGGCAAATGTTTTAAAGTTTTCATATGTAATTGAATTTGCACCAACATATGAAGTATCAGTTGTAATTGGAATGTATAATTGTTCTAAAAATTCATCAGATGTTTGTGAGCTTCTTGTGTCAAGTAAACTTTCATTACCTGGTTGAACTCTTTGCATACGAACATATGGCCTATCGTCAAAATTTGTATTATCTTCACCTGAGAGAACTTTATAATATACTTCAATTTCAGCATCATCTGGCTTATAAGAAGTCAAATAAACACGAATCATGTTTGCATCAAAACCATCCTGTAATGCAACTCTTCGTGTAATGTAACGAGAAAGTGCAGGACCACCACGGCTATTTGTTTCTGATTCAATCGCAATTACGGCAGTTGTATTGCCAGATGGAACTGGTGGTGCTTCAGCTGTTGCAGTTACAGCATCAATATAACCAGAACCACCATCTGTTACAATAATACTTTCTATTTTGCCTGTTATAACATTTGCAACACCTGTAGCTGTTGCATCACTTCCTTTATCTGCTGTAATTGTAATTGCAATGTTACTTGTATAACCAGAACCGCCATCTACGATTGTAAAGTCATCTACTTCAAAACTACAATCATTGATTTGATACTTAACACCAATTACATTTAATCTCTCGGCATCAATGACAGGAGACACATCTTTATCAATAGTTTCTATTGTAGCATCTATTTGAAATGAACCATTTGCATTATTTAAAAATACACTTCTTTGCTCCAAATAGGTATCGTTGTTTACAATTGTTGTTCTAAAGTCACTGTCAAGTGTTTTTGTTGTATTTGAAGTAAGCTTGTAAGCATAGGTTATAAGAGTGTTTTTAAAAATTAAATCGGTAGAAGAAACTTTAAATACATCAAATTCTGTATTTGATGTTGGAGAAATATTTAAAGCTCTAAGTACCCTTGATCCTGTTACAAAATCGCATTTGTTTAAACGAAAAACCAAGTCAATATCTTGGTACGCAGTGTAAACTGTGCCATTTGAAGATTTAAAGAAAGAACCGGCATATGGTTGTTTGTCTACTCGTCTTTCAGACGCATCTAATCTTGTTCCACCAATTTCAGAAATAAAAACTTGATAGTTATCTGAGTAAGTATAAAGAATAAGAGCGTGTTCTCCAGGCGACAAGAAAACAGGTGCATTAAATGTAAACCGAGTGAAATGATCTGGATTGTCTAGGCTTGGTATATTTGGAGCAACACCACTTATTGTTTTAATCGTAACTGGCCCTCTTGAAACATCACTAAAAGGATAAATTAGATAAGAATGTGGATACCCATTTATTGTTGGTCGCAATTGTACCGTAAAAGGTAAAAATGTTTCTGTGTCTTTTTTGCTGAAAATTAAATCTACACTTTCAACAAAAAGCCCTCTTGGATAAATTGCACCATCAACAAAAAAAGTTTGTGCTACTGGATTAATAACTGTTGCCATTTTTTTTTATTTTTCAAATAATTAAATTTTTTCTATACATCCATAAAAATGTATTTATTATACAAATTTAATCTTTGTCTCCTTTTTGATTAACAAAGCTTTAATTTTCATGTTAACTTCATTTTATGGTTTGAGTTTGCATCGGTATCATTTTTAAAAGATCATTTATGTCGTTACCAAATAATTTAGGCACAATTAAACGTGCTGGGCTTGCCATAAGCTCGCGGATTAACTGTTTCTCTTCATTGTTTAACTGCCTGTATTTTGATACAAGTTCTTGTTTCTGTTCAGTAGTCAAATTCATTTATTAAGTTCTTTGCAAAGAAGGCGTTTTTTTATCTTCAATTAACCGACCAAATTTAACAATCAGTTTAAATAAAATAAACACAGGTATCAGCAATGCTCCTTTACCAAATCCAGCTGGCTTTTTACTAGAACCAAATATTCTTTGCCATACACCAACTACTTTGCAAATAGGTATGCCTGCTGCTGTAATTAATTTACCAGTAATGTTTCCAGATTCTTTAACACCCATTTTGTATGCCATCTCTTCAGCCCAAGGAGTAGCAATTTCTTTAGCCCACGATGTAGACCAATTTTGCAAAATTTCACGCCTGCGTTTTTCTGACAACCAAGGCATCATGTTAGGCCCATTTCCTTTCATCCAATCTACTACGATTTCAGCCCAAGCCCGATACCCATTGTAAATATCCGGGTTAGTTTTAACTAACTTAGCTCCAAAAGCTTGATCAGCTAAATAAATTTCTTCGGCAAGTAAACCAAGTTGGTATAGCTTAGTGCAGATAATTTTGCCACCACCACCACCACCGGCATCGCAGGTTCCTGTCGACGTACAACCGGTATCATTAGCAGTAGCACCATCGCCATATGAAATTGGTTCTGGTGGAGGAGCTACTGGTTCCACAGTTATTACTGGAGGCGGTATAACCTCGGGCGTAGGAGGTAACGCTGGAGGTGGTGTTGGCGTTGGCGCTGGTGAAGGATAAGGAGACACCGGAACCGGTACCACACTTGGTGGTGGATCAGGCGGCGGCGGTATATAAACGTAAGAACCATCACTTGGTGGTGGCGGTGAAGGTGGTGGAGAATAAATGTAACCTATAACCCGCGACTCTACTGTAGAATCATTTACTGCATAAGTTGAACCAGCAGAAGCTTCCTCAAAAACAGTACTTGTTGCGATTGTTGGAACACGAACAGAAACAGAAACATCTTCAATTGTATTTAAAATACCTTGAGCATGATAAGCTGCTGTTGCTCCCATCGTAGCAAATAAAGGATCATTTTGTGAATTATCAGTAACTTTAAATATTTTAGAACCAACTTTAAATTTAAATTCATCAAGATACGATGAAGCATTTAAATTAGTTAAATAAAATGTACCAACAAAAATTCCAAAATCATCTGTTGAAGGATATTGAACAGACCATCTTGAAGTTTGATCTGGAATTACATTCCATTGAATGTCAAGTGTAGCTATTTTTGTACTTCCGTTGTAAGATGTAATATATCTTACTTGACCAGCGCCTGTTCCACTTAAAATTCTTATTTGATTATAACCATAGGCTACACTATAATTTTTAGCCGTATTAGCTCTAGCCGGATGAGAATACCAATCTCTAGGATTTGCCCAATCAATAGAATTACTAGTGTTACCAATATCGGTGTACCAACTTGTATATGGAGCACCAGACCCTAAAGTAATAGTGTCGGTATTAGCAGTTACAACATTGCCATTATTCCACATACATGAATTTACAAATGCGGTTGCTCCAGATTCAGCACCGGTAATTGTATCATTTGCTGCAATTGTTCCTTTCACTTCAGCAATATGAAGATAACTGTTGTTTGCACCATAAGAACGACCGGTGTGAACTAACACTCTTCCTGTTCCACCGCTTGTGCTTGTAACGGTTTCAAGCGTTTTAAATGAAGCAACACTTACATTTGTTGTTTCAATAATAGTGGGGATTTCAATAAAACGATTTACTGGTATATCATCAAAAAAGGTAAAAGCAAATCTATTTGGTTTTAAATTTTTAGCACCAAATAAAATTGGTTTTTCTCTTATAAAAGGAATAATTGACAAATCAACCTGTCGTTTTCCTATAGATTGTTGAATTCTTTCAGGAACAATTATTTGAGTTGTGCCGTGCCTACTTTTACCATAATTTGTAGTTGTAACTGTTCGTGAAATTGTATCTTGATACCTTACGTCACCACGAACACTTTGTTCTGTTCTACGAGTTTCTTCAACACTTTGTCCTGTAACATAAGTGTTCCAGTCTCCCCATTGTGTTCCAAAACCAAAGTTTCTTGGATCTGCATTTGCTGCGGTAATTGCTTCCCAATTATCATTTTCTCCTTCTAAGTTTACAAGAACATCTGGTCTTGTTTCTGTATCAATCCAAACATCAGAAGCTGGGAACAAATCAATTGTTCCAGAATAGAAAGTTAAATTAAATGGATTTACAGCAAGAGAATTTGTTGCAACATTCTGAGTAATGAAAGCAGAAGATGTATATGGCATCGTTATGACAGTATTTGCTATATACGAATTTGCTGTAGTAGAAGCAGAATCTACAACAAAAGAAATACTATTGGAACTAAAATATGGACGCAATTCACCTGTTTCATAATTCATTGAACAGGTGTAATCTATGTTTCTTACATCACCAACTTTATGCCCTCTAAAAGAATCAACAACAATACCGTTTTTAAATCTTTCTAATCCATTTGCATCAAGAATTGTTAAATCTTGTGCAGATTTTTCTAAAGTGTTTAGTGTGGTATAGTATTCAACATTTTCAATTCTTTTTTCTAAACGACCAATGTCTCGCATTGTGTATCGTTTATTTTCAACATATGTTGATCTTATATCTGTTGGAAAAAATGTAAATGGCAGAAGAAGAATTTTATAAAGCGTCATTCCATTTTCAGCCTCAGCTGGATTCCGAGGATTTAAATCAGAAATACCTTCTAAAATTTGAAATTTTCCTTCTTGTGTCAAAACAATTTTATCTTGTCTTGGCAAATAATAAGAATAATCTGATTCTAATGCTCCTTCAGCTTCAGTTAAAGAAATGCCATTTAAAGTAAAATCAGTTATAGCATTTGTTCTAATTGGTCTGAAATCAACACAATCTCTGAGATTTAAAACTTCTCCTGTTGTGGGGCTAGTAAAAGAAGGTATTAAAGCATAACGAGTATCTGTGTTAGCTGACAAACTAGCCACATTATAAGAATCACAGGTAAGATAACCTGAAGAACCAGAATGTGTAAAATAATTTACAAGAACAAGTATTTGACCTGTTGGAGGATTAGCATATGGTTTTAGTGTAATAGAGCCATGGTCATAATAACCATCTTTTTGACCTGTATTTAAAACATAACGATCAGTAATATCTTTTGTTGTATTCGTAAGATCAGCAGTTACAACAGCAGCTGCCGTATTACCTGAGTCAATAACCTTAAACGAACTTTTTCTTGTAATTCCTCTTGTTTTAATATTAAAAGAACCATAATTTTTTTCAAAATTACCATCTAATTGATGTATGTCAGCAATATACAAATTGTCTGAATCGCCGTTTCTTCTGTTTGGTGTGCTAATTGCAACTTGTCCAGAAGCCAAATAAACTACTGTGTTACCTATTGTTGTTCCGCCTGTTGTAACTGCGTGTGTTGTATTTGCAGACACATAAGATTTTAATTTTGCAGAAGGAGAATTAAAATCTACCGTTGAAATAATATCAACAGTAAAAGTGTTACCTGTAGCAAAAGAAAGATTTGCGGTTGAACCCGAAACCGTAACTGAACGACCAGTTGATGTTGCAAAAGAAATTGCTTGATTTGCAGTAAATTCTGGCGCACCTGCCACATTATTAGCATATACTAAGAAATGTTCTAGTTTTTGTGTATCAGATAAAGCTCCAGAACCAACAAATACCTCAGTACCACTACCCGTTGACAAGTTTAAAACGCCAGCTGTAACTGTTTGATTCTTAAAAACTCTTCGTCCACGATAATCTTGGTCTGTCATGTTAAAAGAAATATAGTTTTCAGGTATCTTAAAGACAAGTGAGTTAAAATTAGTATCTGATAAGAATGTATTTCCAGTAGCAATTGTTCCTGTTTTGTTTGTATCAGAAACATTGGCCGTAGCAATAAGCGTTGTTGAAGAATTAATGACAAAAGATTCTAAATCTTTAATACCAAAATCAATACTGTAAACTGAATTAGCACCAGGAGAAATAATAAAAGGATTATTAGAATCTACTGTTGCTGTTTTTGTTAAATGATCGTAATTTGTAATGGTTCGTTTTACATTATCACCAGCTAAACCGGTTGTAATACGAATAATAGCACCAGAATAAGCATTACTAGTAGTTGAAGCTATACCGTTGTTTGCTAAAATAATAGATGTTGTATTGCCGCCATTGGCATTGCCAGTAACTGGTAAAAAGTTAGTGTCAAAAATGTAAAAGTTGTTTTTATATGTTGTAGCATTTCCTGTATTGGCAGCAGAAACAAATTCTATTTGTCTTATTCTTGCTGTACCAATTTTAGTTGAACTTATAAGATTTGTATTTGCTGTATTTACTTTATCAACTGGAACACAGTGCAAATCCATAGATGACATAGTGCTTATGTCAAACAAACCTTTTACATTTGAAACCTCTAAGTAATTACCGTAATTTGTTTCAATGTCATAGTTGGAAACATTTGCTTTTGTTCTTGCTTTTTTTAAGTCTATAAGAGTTGTTCCTACAGTTTCTCTTTCAAAACCATACACATAAGCTTTTCCTGGACTTAAAGAAGCTGTTAATAATTGTGTATTTGCAGTATTTCCAATTGGAGGTATATGATTTGTTACACTAATTAAAAATGGTTTTACAGTATAATTACCAGACTCATCAAATGTTCGCCGAGCAAGTGTTTTTTCTAACTCTGAATAAATTGGATATCGTCTGTGTAAAACAATTTTACTATTTTCTAGGCGAAGAATTTCAAAAAACTTAGTGTCATCTATTGATGTAAGTGATCTTTTTTCTAATTTCAAATTAATTTTGTATCTTGCTGCGCCGGGTGCCTGATAATTAGAAGCATTGAGTGCAGGATCCAATAATGAAGTATCTGTTGTTTCAGTAACAACTGACTCTTCAACGGCCAAACCAATTCTATATGTTGCAAACATTGAATATTTTTCAAGTGGTATTGTTTGTTGATTTACTTTAACAAAAATACCGTCAATAAAATAAACACCTTCATTTATAGAGGCAACACTTGAAGGGCCCGCAGCTCCAGCTTCATTTAATACTCTTGCTTCAAATGGAGAATCTTCAAGAGTAAAGAAAGTTGTATTTGCTGAAAGTAATGGAGGAGCATTATATTGTATGATTAAAGTTGGAGGATCAGTTTCGGTTGCTTCAATAGCAGCAACAACGGTAGCAACAGCTCCAGTGGCTTCACTTGTTTTTTTTAATTTTTTATTTAAGAAATTAGCAACATCAATGTTATTGCCATTTGAATCTGTAGTTTGTAATTTTAAATAACTAACAGTTGTAGAAAAAGATACTTCACCTCCAGTTACAACCGATCCATTTCTAAAAATATGAGAGCCAAATCTATCAATTTGTTTTTGAAGTAATGTTTGAAGTTGAGTTAATTCACGAGCTTGAACAGCATAACCAGGACGAAACAACATACGAATGAATTTTTTGTCTTCATCATAATCATCGTAGTAAGGACTTACATTAAAGTTTTGAACTAATGTCATTTTTAACCTTTAGAAACCAATTATAATTTTAATATTTTCTGCTTGACCGTCTGCTCTATCTGTTTTTATTTCGTTGTCTGCATACAGAATATCACCGGTATAAGGTTGAAATTCTGGAGTGTTAACTGTTGAAACTGTTCTTGAAACACCTGAGGTTAAACCATTTAAGGCCAAACCAGCTAAAAATGTTCCCTTTACTTTTGTCAATCGCACTTCATTACTTTCTTGAGCATTTATAAAGCCATATGCTGTTGGGTTACTTTGCGGGCCTTGATAAACATACTCATTTAAGGTAAACAAAGATCCAGCAATAACATTCAAATCTGTTGTTTGTGAAATTACAGAGTTTGCTGTTGAAGTATTTGCTGCAACCGTTAAACCGTATTTATATGGATCTCGGAGTAAACCAAACTGCCTAAAAGAGGTGTCTACTGAAATAAGTCCGTTTTCTGTGGAGTCAATTTCTCCTACACGGACTGCTATCATTACATTATTTGCATTGAGTTCTTTTGCAGAATTAAACGCATGGCCAAATTTTGGAGGCAAAATAACTCGGCAATTTGCACCAGTTCCTGACCCATATATGAAAGCGTTAGCGAAAGAATATTCTGTTCCAATTGTCGTTACAGTTACTTTAGATACATTTGCGTTAGCGGCAGAAACAGTACTTGAAGTGTTTGATAAAACCGCATTTGCTACAGCGCCAACACCATCACCATCAATGTAAACTCTGGTTGTAATTGTCACATTATTTGCATTTCCACCAACGGCTGATGTGGCTACCGATAAAGTAACATTACCTGTTACATTATCAATAGCAGAAATGTGAGTTCCTGTCTGAAATCCTGTTCCAGAAATTGACATATTTGCTAAATTGGCTAATGAAGGTATACTGAATACCTCTAAGACAAGTGCGGTGTTTGTCACTTTGAGAGTTGTTTGGCCAGAAGTAAATCCATTTACCCGTATGTTTGATGCTTGTCGATAATTTTGACCAGAACTTGTAACGATAATGCTAGTTAATTCACCATCCACAACACCGGTTGAATTTAGATTGAAGTCTAAGGCTTCAACACTTGTAGGTGCTGGTATCCACTCATTTGTTAAGAATTTGTTTGATGGAGTTACATTGAACATATATTTCCAAATATAACCATCTGCTGTAGCAATATTACCATTTGAAGTCGTGTAATCGCCAGTTGGCTCAACGGTTGAATTAGCTGATGCGTTATTTGACAGACACTTATAAACATTGCGAGCCGATGTAAACACATACATTGGCTTTAAATTTTGAGAGGTATTTGTTGTAAAAAGTTGAGTAATTTCTATGGTATCATCATAACCTCTATATTTCGTATTAGAAGTCCAATTTACCCGAGGAATTACCAGTTGAACATCGTTTCCAGTAACTCTTTTGGCAGCAAACATATTATCCCAAATTGATTTTTCACTTATAACCGTGTCTACAATTGATTCTGGAGATGACTCATTTGCATAAGGAACATGATTTCCAATGAAAACATAAGCAATCGTTGGATCACTTTCCTCCGAAAAAGACTCTCTGAACTGCTCAGCGTTATTGAAAGGTAGTTTTTTAAGTGTAACTGAGGGCATAGAATTATTTATGTTATTTATGACAATATAATAAGAGTTTGACTGCTTGAATTCATTGTAAAGGCAGAACTTACAGACAGGTTCGTGTTGCTAATAATACTGCTAATTGTTCTAATTTGCCCATTGACCGCTACATTAGAACCTACGGAGATGATGCCGTTTGTATTTGCTATATTAAATCTTGTGCCTGTGCCTACAATATATATTGAGGAGTTGGTTGTATTAACAAAGCCGGAAATTGTGTTACTAGTTTCAACATTTAAAACTAGGTTATTTGAATTTATGTCTTTGGATTTTTCTAAGTTAGCATAGTTTATAAATCCAGCTGGGTGCAGTAATTGCTTAAGTATTTCTTTATATTTGATAAATGAGGTAAGTGAAGAAGTCACATAAGAAAAATCTAAGTAATAATCATTTCCTTGCAATCTTCTTTCTGAACTTGAAATGATTGAATCTGTTGTTGTCCATCTTCCAGGCAAAGCTGATTGGGAAGCACCCAAAATAGCCTCAGCAATTGCGGAACCATCACCACTATTTGTTAAATCAACTTGTGGAATATACTTGTAACCAGAACCAGTTGAAGTAAGTATAATTGAGGTAATTTGACCAGCAATTGTATCAGTAAAAGCTCTTAATCTTTCACCATTACCCATCAATGCAGTAATTGAAAGATTGGCACCAGAACCACCAGATGCTGTAGATACTGTTATTGTTGGAAAACTATTTTGAACATAGTTTGTTCCTCCAACTAAGCCTTTTGAAAAAGAACCAACTTTATAGTTATTTGCATATGTTGTGCCATCTGTCCAAGAAAATGCTACATTGACATTTGCAGATGTAGTTGATGAAATGGCATTTATAAATCGTTCTTGACTACGAATTACAATTTTATCACCAATTTGTAAATCGCTTGTAAAGTTTGTGCCTGTGCCAATAATTTCAACGGTGTTATTTAATACATTTGCGGTGCCTGTTATTCTTGGAGGTTGAATTTGAGTTGTGACAATTGCGCCAGTAGCATTTACCGTTCTTACAGCAGCTGCTGCGCCAGAACCAGAAACACTTGATCCAAAATTAATTTCATCACCAATTTTATATCCAGAACCAGAGCCACCAGGATTAATGTCTATTCTTCCAATTGAACCAAAATCTTTAATATCAAAAAATGAATTGCCTGCCGCATACAAAGCACCTTGGGAATCAAGTGTTGCTGTATTTACTGATACATTTGAAAATAATATAACTGCATTGGTAATTGGGCCAAGGTCTGTCACTTCTAATTGTGTTAATGCATCTATAATTCTTGTATTTACATTTTCTGTATAAGGTCCTGGAAATCCATAATTAGCAGCGCTTATAAGAGTATTAACCGCATTTGTATTGCCATTAAAGCTTTGTATAATATCTGTACCAATTACAATATAACTATTTGCGGTAGTGTGTGAAGTATTAACGCCGTCAACAGCACCAGTAATAATTGTAGAACCTGGTGTATTTGAACTTGTAATAATAGAAGCTAATTTAAATCCTGCGCCGCCATAGTCAACAACAATACGAGTTGTAAAACCATCGGTCACACTTTCTACTTCAGCTGAAGCTATATCTGTTGCACCACCACCTAAAATAAGAGCAAGGTCTCCAACATTGTAACTAGAACCTCCGTCAGTTACATTTATTCTTGCCAAAACTGAAAAAGTATCAGCAACAATTGTAATTAAAGTGTCATTTAGTCCTATAATATCACATTCAATTTTTTCTCCATTTTCAAAAGAACCAATAAGTGTTTTTGGACTAATAAAAATTTCAAACGGCAAACCAAAATTTAATCGGTCAGTAATGACTTTAGGAACAGCTTTTTCAACAATAGCTGTTGCTCCAGATGTAAGCCCGGTTAACTTTCTATTGTTTAATAAATCAATTTTAAAATCATTATAAAAAACTTCTATTGTTGAATTAGAAGCTGGTGCTGTTGTAAATACTATTTTTTGTGTTTCTTTGCGAATAAAATAGTCTGTTCCGTGTGTCTTTAAAACAGAATCAACAAAAACATCAATTTCATTTGCATCAACTGATTGTGCTATTTCAAAAATTGTTTTAGAACCATTACCTGTGTGAATACTTCTAACATTGGTTTCAATTTTTAAAATGGTATCAATTTCCCATTTGCCGTCAGAGGCTCGCAAAACATTGTTTTTAGGAAAAGAAAAAGTTACTTCATCATTGTATAACATCCTAAACAGTAGTTTAAACGATGCTTCATTGCCTTTTGAAAGATAAAGAGGCAACACATTCTTAATGAGAAAATCTCTACTGACTAAAGAATCTCTAGGAATTAATGAAGCAAAAGTATTGAAAAAACTTGTTTCAAATTGTTCTATTGAAAGGTCAACATCCGATATGTTTCTTAAATTTTTAGCCTGGCGAGTTAAATCGTTTAATTGACCCGGCTGTTTTTGTTCTAAAAATTCATAATATGCCTCTAAAAAACTAATAAAAAGAGGATATTCTTCCCGAACAAATTCAGGTACCTGACGATTAATCAGTAATGAAGTATTTGCAAAAGACATTATGAAACATTAGTTAAAGATAATACAATAGACACTGGGTCTTGTTCGTCTATTGTAATGATGGTATTCCGAACAGATTCAATTATTCCTTCTTCCGCTTCTATTGACACACGAATTAAACCATCAGAAGAAGATACTCCTATAATGTTGATGTCATTCAATGAAATTTTTCCGGTCTCATAATTTATATCTCCAACATTACTATCAACAATTTGCCTCTGAGCGTTTGAATCAAAATAAACCGTTCTTAGAGTTCCTATCTTAGCATCTACTACTGCTGAAGCTTCTGCACCCACACCGCCGCCACCACCAATTGTAACAACAGCTTTGGTATAATTAATCCCTCGGTTAATAATATTAATTTTTTCTAGTTGACCATTTACAATAACGGCTTCTGCTGTTGCTCCAACACCATCACCAGTAATTGTAACCGTTGGAGCTAAAAGATAATTTAAGCCTGGATTAGTAATCAATATGGATGAAATTCCAGTAAAAGAAAGAGGAACTTCTTCTATTGTTACTGTTCTTGTCACACCTAGGGCATCTCTTACTTGAAATTCAGTTGAAACGAGTTTATTTGCCGCTGTTCCTTTATGTAAAGTAGTATTGTAATTAAGCTGATAGGAACTATTTTGATTTAAAGTTGGTTCAAATCTTTTTTGCACTCTTGTGACCACTCTGTTACCAATAATGGAATTTAAATCAACATTATCAATAGCAGTTTCTATTTTAGAATTTACAAACTTTGCATTAAATTTGTTTAGAAAAGTAGTGCTGTAATTGAAAATTGCATTTCTAATATTTTGTCTAATTGTTTCTTGTGTTTGAGTGGTTCTCTTTGAATCATATTGTATTTGTGATTCTATAATGAGATACAAATATTCTGGATCAATAATTTGACTGGTAACAGTAACAATTGATTTAGGTGAAACAATTTCTTGAATAATTCTTTGTTTTTCTGTTTCAGAAATATAATAGTTATCTCTTGGATTCATTGATATGAAAACTTTACCATAAACTGGCGGATCATTGTCCTCACCACCCCAAACTGAAATTGAATTGATGTTTGGATAATTGTTTAAAATATATGTTTCATAATCCTTAAAAGTTACCAAACGATTTTGAGTTGAAAATCTGGCCGCGGCTGAAAATTTAATATTATCTACAGATTCACGATCTGCACCACCAGAAGCACCGCTTTTTGGTATTATTGTAAAATTTGAAAGAGAATTGCCTAAAGAATCTGTAACTGTTGCTGTAGCTACAAAATTATTTGCTTTGTTAGCAAGAGTTCCATTTGTCACAAGGTAAGTGACAGAAACAATGGCGCCATCAGGCAAAGCTTTGCCAACAACATCATTTCCAAAATATATTTGAAATAATCCTCCTCTACTTTCTTGTAAAAAGAAAACTTCAGATGTTGAAATAATGTCCAATACATCAGTAACTTTTTGATAAACTGTTGTTGCGCTATTTGCTGCATTTGGTGTTACTGAAACTTTAATTGTTGTTGTGTCAATATCAACATCAGGCAATTCAAAAATAGATTTTGGATTTGATCCTTTATCATAATTAAAAGAATAAGTAATTAATTGCCCTTCATTTAAATTTAAATTTTCAAAAATATATTGTGTGTTTGACTTTGTTACATTTGTATCATTTAATACTACAAAATTATAGGCTTTACTGTCAATTTGATTTGAAAGAAAAGAAAATCCTTCCGGTAAAGTACAAGTGCCAGAAGTTGTTGTATTTGATTCAACTATGAAATCTATAATTGCTACTGGAGACTTTGTAGAATAAGGAGTGTAACCAAGTGTTTTAGCATGAGAAACGGCAGAGTCACGCAAAAGAGCAGTATCAAGAAATGATTCATTAGCAACCATATTTAAATAATAAGCATTATAATGAGTATTATATGCAAGAATGTCTAATAAAATTGACAAACCGGCACCATCAAAATCATAATCTTGAAATTCTGATTGTTGTTTTAAAAAATTCTTTAAATTTTGCTTGATTGTATCAAAATCAAGTTCTGTCACCCGGAGCCTATCAACCATTTAGCGCTCCTTTTTTTCTTTTAATAAAAGCTTTTCTTGCTGCACTCATTTTTTCTCTTGTTTCTTTGGACATTTTTTTACCTAAATTAGCTTGTATTATTTTTTCTTTAGTTTCTATTTTCATAGGTCTTCCATAAAATGATTTATGTTTTAAACCTTTCATAGAATTACTCATTTTTTTCTTTGTTTCTTCAGAATGTTTTTTACCTTGCCAATGACCGGCCTTTTCTCTCATTTTGTTTTTGGATTCTTCAGAATGTTTTTTGCCATACATTCCATTTTCTTTTCCTATTCTAGCAGTTTTGCCTTTACCACCTTCAGCTATTTTTAATTTGGTTTCTTTAGTATGCCCTTTACAATAAAATTTTCCATCACCATTGTGTTGATTATAAAAATTTTCATTTTTGGATGCATTAACTTTTTTTAATAAGTAGTGTTCTAAATTACGAATATCTTTATAATTTCCTTTCGCAATTATTTGCCTAATAAAATCTTTTGGTCTTTGTTTATACTGTTCTAAAACTATTTTTGAAGAACAAATATATCCATCATTTTCATTACCTTTATGAGAACCAATATACATTTTATTTGTAAGTTTATCTTGCCAACAATAAACGAAAGAATCTACCATTTTATCTAATTCTTTCTAAGAAAAAATTAATTGTAACTGGTGCAGCGTTATTAATAATAAAAAATTCCAAATAAATTTTAAAACCATTTTCGTCTGGAGCTGGTACCGCTACAACTTTTGAAACTTCTACTCGGGGTTCAAAATTGTTAATTACATCAATTATTTCTTTTTCTATTTGTGCTGCTACAATTGAATCGACTGGCTCAAACAATAAACGCCGAATTCCACTTCCAAGATTCGGTTGAAAAGGCCTTTCATAGTAGTTCGTTAAAACTAAATTTTTAACAGAATTAATTACAGCAAACTCATTTTTATGGGTGTTTATATCTTTTTTGACTGGATGAATTGTAAAATTCAAATCCAGGTCTCTAAAAATTCGTTCTGCATGAATGTCTGGTGCTTTTATTGTTGCCATTTTCTATTTATTCTATCCTGCAAAAACATTTGGTGAACCTTCGGCCACAGAGGTACAACCAGAAATTGAATCTCCTATCCTACCAGCACCTTTTCCATTTACAAAAACAGTGGAAGAACCTACTGCTATCGGCGCAGCATGGGCAGGACAAGGTGCTCCAGGTAAAAGATGAGTTGTATTATTGTCTCCTTGTCTAGACCAAGGAATACCATTTACAAAAACATTAGGAGAACCTTCTGCTCGTAAAGGAGTTGAGCAGTGAGTTATGTCGGCATCACCTATTCTTGTTGCGGCCGGCACGTTCTTTCTCCATAAGTATTTGTAATTTTTTGTTCCATTCTTCTATTTCTTCATGTTGATGTTCTGTATGAGGAGGCTCTGGAGGATCAGGTTTAAATTTTATTAAATTGTCAAAACTTTCAGGTATATCTTCATATCTTGTGTAAGTATAAAGTTGTTTTTCAATTAAAACTACAAATTCGCCGGTCATTCGTTCAAATCAATACGAGGAGCAGTAAATGACATATTACCACCAGAAGTTATATCGCAAGTACCACCAATTTCTAAACTAAAATTACCATCAATATACATTTTCACATCTCCTTTTACATAAACTGAATCATTACCAACAACTACTGTAAACTTATCTTTTTGTATTCTTTCGGATCTATCACCATTTGGACCCCATTCAATATAAGATCCTGACCGATGATATAGATGAATTCTTTCTGCATTTTTTGTATCATCAAACTCTAATGCATGGCCAGACTCAGATTCATATACATTGTTATATGGATAAACTGCATTGTAATAGGAATTTGGCTCTACTTTTGATACTTTGTTTGCAGCTTTACTTTGATTGATAGGTGATGGGTAATCAGAATCGTTTCTTGCTAAGCGAGAAGTTGTTGGTTCATCTAAACGGCGAGGATAAAGAGTAGCAGATTCAGATGGTTTAACTGGTGCAAAAGATAATTGACCAGAATTTCGGCCATCGCTAAATGCTTCTTGTGCGTTTCCTGCTTTTAATGGTATACTTGGAAAAACTCCAACTAAAATTGGATTTTGAGCATTTTCTCCATCAGCAAAAAAACCAAATACCATGTCTCCTTCTTTTGGTGCATATGGATTACTATTATTTAAAGGTAACATTGGAATAGACCAAGGCAACATATCAGTTGGCAGCAACATTTTGTTTTCGGCGTGCCATCCAACACAACGAACTCTACAACGGCCCATTTTAAGAGGATCTTGTCTATCTTCTATAATACCAGTAAACCAAACAAAACCATCTTTACCAGCAAATTTTTTCTTTTCTTGGCTTTCTTCCATATCAATAGTTTTCTATGGCAGCTGTTTGTTGTGGGTTACTAACAGGTATAAATTCATTTGCTGAAGAGTCTGTAGCTACTTCAATAATTGTTTCATGTTTTTCATAACCAATAATTTGTCGTGTAGCAACAATGATGTATTTTCCAGTCAAACTTGGATCATTGTTATCCTCTCCTTTTATTTTTTGGCCGAAATTAGGAGCTTCTATATTTACATTAAAACCTGAAGTCAATTGAAAATTGCCTGGCATTACCAACTTTATTCTTTTTGTCATCAAATTCTTAATGATAGATTTTCTTTGTGACAACCAACTTTCAATATTTTCTTCTTTAGAAATAGATGTTGGATCTTTCTTTTTAATATATTCACTGAATTGCCTTGCAATACCAAAAAAAGCTAAAGTTTTATTGGCATCATATGTTTCAGTATTGTTTACACCGTCACGATTTTGTATTTGAGAGAAATTTGGATTTTTATTACCGTGTTTCATAGTTGCATAATGATCACCATAACTAATATTTTTTACAGCAATTGTTCGTGTTAAAGGATCAAAACCAATAAATTTAGAGGCATTAACACCCGACCGTGTTTTTTCTATTTCATTAGCTTGAGATACAACTTCTAGTGATCGTGCCGAACTGATTTCAGAAAGTGGATTTCCACCTTGTGTATTTTTTGGTTCAAATTTAATGTCAAGTATGGCAGGCATTGTTAATAACTTTGATAGTGAAGCAAAGTTATAACCTACATTATTTTGATAAAATACGAAATTAGGTGATTGGTTTACATCAACGGATCGTTTTACACACCAATCAATGGCTTCAAATGGCCTTAAATTTGGTATAACAATTTTTTTAATACCTGAAGTTACATCATAAATGCCTGTTAAATTATTTTTAGGCACTTTTAAATAGTTTAATAATATTTTTTCAACAATTTCAGCATATGTTAATTCATAAGATTGATTAATTCTTTGTTGATCTGAATACATTAATTCATCTGAAACAAAATGTAAAACATAAACCTCACTATTTAAACCTTCATTTTGCCGATCTGTTTGTTTATAAATTCTGAAAGCTTTACGAAAATTTGCAACATCAGATTCTTTACTTTTCTTTATGTCAATGAGAAGAGATTCGGATCCATCAAATAAAAGTTTACCAGATAAACCAATTGAATCCCGAATGACAATGTTACCATTAATTACAGGCAAAAATAAAGAATCAAAAATATTTACTTCTTCGTAAATTCTTGATATATCAATTGATCCAGCTTTCGTAACAATAACAAGCTCAGTTATACTAAACTGTGTAGATTTTTGAAGTTCAAGTGTCATAGTCTAATGATTCGTTTAAATTCTTTTTCAACATCATCAACAAATTGATTTTTTAATAATTTAATTTCTCTCTTTTTTTCATTTTCTTCAATTTCATAAGTATAATAAGATCGTTTTTCTTTTGATACAACAATTGTAATTGATTCATTAGCTTGTGTTGTATAAAAATTTGTGCTTGATGTTACATTTGCATATGTATTGGCATCCACTTCAAACTTTTCTACAGTAATTTCTCCATTTTTTCCCGTTGTTGTAATTACTTTGAAATATGCTTGAGTGTTATTTTCACTTAATGCCCATGCAATGCCAGTTTGTATTGTAGTATTTGCAGCTCCATTAGCTGTGTATTTTTTGTCAATGTATTCAATTATATTTTTATCATTAAGTGGCCAGTCCCATTGAGGATCAATTATGTCATTAAAAAGCAAAACAATCCAGTGTCTCTCTGGATTATCATAATACTTGTCTGCTATAATTTCTGGTGTATCACTATCTTGTATTTGATAGGAATAAAAATTAGTTGAATTTTCTCTTAAAGTTTTTTCAAAAGCACTTCTTGCAGTTATATTTATAACAGAATCTACACCAGTTGTGTCATTGTTGCTGGTGTAAAAAGTTCTAGGGAAATAGTTAAAAAATTTTGCCATTTTTATGCCGATGGATTATCAAATGTTGAACCTAATTCTTTTATTTCTTTTTTATTTTCTTTTCTACCTGATTTAAAATCACCCTTAGTAAGATATGTGGTTTCTTTAAATTGAAGTGTCATTTGAATTGACACCGGCATACCTGTTCGACCAAGAGCAGGCGAATTTTCACCAGGCACTTCATAAGCTGAAAAACCATTTGGAGCATAGTTTACATCAATTGATTCTAAAACGCAAATAGTAATTGATGGTATGTTTGGATTTTCTGCGCCG
>Ga0169931_10005454_pt1 | contig 19378 bp, 19 predicted proteins | sample Kivu_15m_20L_FD_129675 | JGI IMG/M metagenome (GOLD analysis project Ga0169931, IMG submission 129675) | Freshwater microbial communities from Lake Kivu, Western Province, Rwanda to study Microbial Dark Matter (Phase II) - Kivu_15m_20L... | ecosystem: Environmental > Aquatic > Freshwater > Lake... | reverse complement strand
CCCGACCTGGTGTATCCCGAACGCATAAACGAAGGCACCGCAGGCAGCCGTGACAGGGGTGCCACCCCAAAGCCGGAGTGCCGACCAGGCGGCCCAATAGTTGAGCGCGAACAGGGCGGCGATCCACAGTTGGAAGGAGGTCTCACGACCCCACCCGGTGCGCCGGAACACATCATACAGCGGTGCGGTGCCCAGCAGGGTCTCGACACGGCCCATCACATTGCGCTCAGGTATCAGGAAGGGCGCATCCCAATAGGCCAGCTCCTTTCCGGAGCTATAACGGTGGAAATGTTCAAGGACCAGGTTGCTCACGCGCGCGTCGCCGAGGTCGCCGGGTATCAGGTCCTTACCGGGTCCGAACAGGCCTGCAGGCACGGTCCACATCCCCCAACCAAAGAGGGCAAGCACGATGATCCAATTGGTTGGGCCTACAAGCAGGTTACGCAAGGATGTGGATGCGTTCATCATGCTGGCGCTGATATCATAACAAGGACCCGCTTTACACGATCATCACCCCCCGCTTTTCCATCAATGGCACGGTGGTGAAGTTCGACTCCTCAATGCTGCCTGCCACGAAGATGTACTTGCGGTCGTACAGTGTGCCGTGGAGATAAAAGCTGAGCCAGTACTGGTTGTTCAGGGCGAACACGTCCTCCACGATGCGTTCGATGCGGGCCCAGCTGCGGGGGCCGAGGCGCTCCAGGTAATGCCGCATTTCGCTGGTGCGCCGTGCCTCACCAGCCATCTCACCATAACCGCGGGAACTCACCAGCACGTTCTCCAGAGCGTCATCACGCAGGTTCACCAGGTACACGTACCAGGCCAACTCCCCTTCCTCGTCCAATTCACGGACCACGGCCATCGCCACATCCTGCACAGCGGGGCGATCAATATCCTTCTGCATTGGCTTCCTTCCGTGTGAGGCGGTAACGACCGGTGCGATCCAGCAACGCACCTACACCTTGCGACCCGCAAGATCGCGTGCGATCGCTATCCAGGCAAAGACATCGGTGGGGTGGCCGCGTTCGTTCACCTCTTCACGCTTCATGCCTGTACGCACCAACACCAGGTCCTCGGCGGGGAGCACCACCACGTATTCACCATGGAAGCCGCGGCAGTACCAGACCGGCTGCCCGTCCAGTTCGGCCAGCCACCAGAAATAGCCATAGCGTTGGTTGGGGCTGCCCTTGTCGGCGATGGCCGCAGGGGTCAGCGATGCCTTCCAGAACTCGGTGTCGATGAGCTGCCGTCCCTGCCAGCGGCCACTGTCGAGGTACAGCTGGCCGATGCGGCCGAAGTCGCGGGCCGTGGCGTACAGGCAGCAAAAGGCCTTGAAGTCACCGTCCGCGCGGTCCTTGCCCCAGTAGGCCGGATGTTCGCATCCCAGCGGGCCCCAGATCTTCTCGCGCACCAGGTCGTCCAGCTGGCTGCCATAAGCGGCCTCCAGCACCTCGGCCATGATCTGTGTGCTCCCGCTGATGTAGTCGAGGTTCACGCCAGGCTCTTCCCGGCATGGTTGCATCAGGCTCAGCTCGCGCACGTTGGTACCATAGTAGCCCTTGGCGTTGTCGCTGAAGGGGTCGGCGCCGCTCTCGCTCCAATCCAGCCCTGTGCTCATGGTGAGGAGGTGCCACAGGGTGATGTTACTGTAGCAGCCAACCTTGTACTCCGGCAGGAAGTCGCCGACCGGTTGGAACACGTTGTTGATGCGGCCCTCCTTCATGGCGATACCCGTAAGCAGGCTGATGTAGCTCTTGGCCACGCTGAAGCTGTTGCTCACACTGTCGGCATCCCAGCCGCTCCAATACTGCTCGAATACGAGGCTGTCGTGTTGGAATACCGCGAAGCCCACGCTGTGCAACTCCTTCAGCTTCGCCTCCTGCTCCTCGGTGAGCCCAAGACGACCGTAGCGTGCGCTCTGTGGCCAGGGTTGTGGCCGATCTGCGGGGATGGTCGCATAGGGGAAGAAATCGCGGTCGTCGATCTCCGGACTGGTGCGACCGATGAGGTAGGTGTAGCGCACCCCGCGCGGGAGATGGTCGTTTCCGGTGATGTATGCAAGTACAACAAGGGATCCGACCACAAGGATGATCCAGAGCAGAAGCTTGAAAAGGGTGCGCATGAAGGAGGTATGATGTCGAAGATACGCGCCTTAACCAACCAGTTCCACATCGAAAAGGTCCGCCAGTTCCATGCGTAACCGGTCCTTCACTGCTTCCATGTCCAACGGCTCGCCCAATTCACGGGCCATGCTGGTCACACCTTTGTCCGCGATCCCGCAAGGCACGATGTGCTCGAAGTAGCCGAGGTCGGTGTTCACATTGAAGGCAAAGCCGTGCATGGTGACCCAGCGACTAGCGCGGATGCCGAAGGCGCAGATCTTCCGGGCCTTGAACGGGTCGGTCCAGTCCAGCCACACACCCGTGAGCCCATCGATGCGGCCGGCCTTGATACCGTAAGCCTCCAGCGTGCCGATCACGGCTTCTTCCAGCGTGCGCAGAAAGCGGTGGATGTCGGTGAAGTGATGGTCGAGGTCGAAGATGGGATAGCCCACGATCTGCCCCGGGCCGTGGTAGGTGATGTCGCCGCCGCGGTCAATGGGGAAGAACTGCACGCCCTTCTCGCGCAACCCTTGTTCGTTCAGCAGCAGGTGGCTCTGCTGACCGCTCTTCCCCAGCGTGTAGACGTGCGGGTGCTCGCAGAAGAGCAGGTGGTCCTCGGTGGGTACCTGGGCGTCCGCCGGCAGGTTCCGGTTGGTCACCTTACGCTCAATGGTCCCCTTGAAGAGCTGTGTCTGCAACTCCCAAGCGGTGGCGTAGTCGATCGGGCCGAGGTCGCGGAAGTGGATCTGTCGCATGTTCACCGCAGAGGCGCGAAGGCACAAAGTTCGCAGAGTGCTTCGATAGACGAGTTCATTCGACCAATCCATTCACGACCCGGCGCAGGCCTTTTTTGAGAAGTGCTTCATTGAAGTTGATAAGCAGGCCCAACTGGCATCCCGTCAACTTCAAATAGGTCAGCAGTTGGGCGATATAACTATCATGCAAGGCCTCAACGGCCTTTACTTCAACGATGACCATGCCCTCTACGATAATATCCAGCCGCAGCGAGGCACCGAGATCCTTGCCTCGGAATGCGATCGGCACTGGAACCTGCTGCTCGACCCGCAATCCTATGTCCCTAAGCACCTGAACCAAGCACAATTAATAGACGCCCTCCAGCAGGCCAGGGCCAAGTTCGCGATGAACCTCGATAGAAGCCTGAATGACCTGCGAACTCATCTCGTTATGCGTCATTGCCTCGCGCCCTTTGCGTCCCAGCGCCTCTGCGGTGAGCACCCTCACTTGACCTCCGCCAACTTCCCCTTCAGCATATTGATCACGCCGATCTCCGTAGGGTCAACGCCCTTCTTCTCAGCCCAGTAGTAGCTCACCCAGTCGCCCAGGTTGATCAAGAACAGTTGGCGCGCGAAGGCGGTATCACCCTGGCTCCAAACATCATGGATATGCGGGGTGTACTTCCGGAAGACGTCCTTGTTGATCTCCATGCGGATCTGGCTGCGCTCGTGGTCCTCCTTGTGGCGGAAGATCACCACCGCGATATCGTCCTTGCCACCGGCCCAGCCCACCAGTTCGTTATGGTTCATTTCGGGTATGGCGTGGTGCCAGCAGAGCTCCTTGCTGTTCTCGTTCACCTGCTGCCGAAAACGGATGCTCACCGCTTCGGTACTGGCCTCGCTGTAGATCACCAGGCGCTTGCCGTAAAGCTTTTCCGTGAGGTCTTTGGCGCTGGCCTGGATGGCGGCCTTGTCGCGCTTCAGCATGGCGGCCGCAGCGGCGATGGGGGGGTGGAATTCGGTGGCGATGATGCCGAAGTGCTTGAGCAGGAAGAACTGCTGCACCAGGGAGTAGGCCAGCATGGTACGCGGCGGGTTGCCGCCGGGTATCACGATGTGGTCCAGGCCTCGATCTTGGGCGATGTTCAACATAGTACCACCACTGGTGATCACCGCCACGCGGGCACCCTTGGCGAGCGCTTCTTCCATGGCGGCCAGCGTCTCTTCGGTGTTACCGCTGTAGCTGCAGGCGATCACCAGGCTCCCCTTGCCCACATAGCCGGGCAGGTAGTAGTTGTTGTACACCTCGATGGGGCAGGTGGCCTCGCGGTGCACGAGTTGAGCAGCGATACGACCACCGATGCCGCTGCCACCCAGGCCCGTCACCACCACGTTGCGGTAAGGGCCGCCCGGAGCGTTGAGCGTGGCCCTGCGACCGATCTCCAGGGCTTCTTCAAGGTGCTGCGGGAAGGCATCGATAAGGCTGTACATACTGGCGGATGTTGATGACGTTGCGAAATTAGCCCGCTCCATCATACGGGTCAGGATGGGGTTGTTTTATTTGTGTGGCCCCGAAGATGAACATCCGCGACACCCGCATGCCCTTCCTGATGCTCGCCGCTGTCGCGCTGTTCCATCTGGGGACGCTCATGCTTTCGCTCGGCAACCTCAATGACATGCATATTTTCCGCGATGCCGCGGTAGCGTTGCAGAATGGCAGGAACATCTTCCTCGAACGATACCGCGAAGGCTACGCGTATTACTACGGGGTTCCCTTTGCGCTCGTGCTCGGCTTGTTCAAGTCAGTCCCCCTGTGGGCGCTCCAACTTTCATGGGGCCTGCTCCAGCTGGGCCTGCTGGCAAGGATCCATCTGCTGCTGGAACGGTGGACCGGTGTGGACCGTCTGCCGATGCGCCGCAGGTTGCTGGTCCATGCAACGGCAGCCTTCCTATCCCTGCAAGTGGTGCGTGACAATTTGAACGCTGCACAGTCCACCATACTCCTGTGCTGGTGCTGTGTGGAGGTGCTGCACCAGGCCTTGAGCGGTCGCCACGCACTGGCCGCTCTGCTGCTGGCCGCGGGCATCGACCTCAAGTTGCTTCCCCTGGTGATGGTACCCTACCTGGCCTACCGTGCTGAATGGCGGACGCTCCTGTTGCTGCCGCTGTTCTTGTTGCTCCTCTGGGCCCTTCCCGCCGCCTTCATCGGAACGGAACTCCAACGGGACCTGCTGCGCACGCGCTGGTCGCTGCTGAACCCTGCACAACAGCAGCATCAACTGGACGACGAGGAGCCGGATTTCGTATCCTTGGGCAGCGTGATATCGGCGTATTTCGGCGATCGCTCGGTGAACGACCACGGGGTCCGGCTACCGCGCCGTCTGCTTTCCATGGAACCCACCTCCCTTTCACAATTGCTGCTGGCTGCGCGCCTGACACTGGTCCTGGCCATGCTCTGGTTCCTTCGCACCAAACCATTCCTTCCCGCCACTTCCGGAGCACATAGGGCCTGGGAGGTCGGCTATCTGCTGGCCTGCGTACCGCTCATCTTCCCCCACCAGCAGAGCTACTCCGTGCTTTTCGTGCTGCCCCTGTTGTTCCACCTGTGCTCCCGTTGGATCAGCACGGACCGGACCGGACGGAGCATGCAAGCCGCGATCGTCGTGGTGTTCGCAGGCTTCAACGCGCACTTGTTGCTGGGCGAATTTGGCTGGGTCTTCGATCACTACAAGGTGCTGAGCCTGGCCCTGGTTTGTACGTCACTGGGAAGCGCCTTCCTGGGACCCCGCACCGCTGCTGAAGGGCCGGTCGGTGGGGTTGCATGATGGCCTGACCCCGCGGCCCGGTATCTTCGCGCGCCATCCGCCGAACCATGTCCACAACCGTACCATCCGAACAGGAGCTCGTGCGCCGCGAAGCCCTGAACAAGCTGCGTGCCCTCGGTATCGAGCCCTTCCCGGGAGCCCTCTTTCCGGTGACCCATACGGCACTGAAGGTGAAGGACGAGTTCCAGGAAGTGGGCCATGCCGGAGAGGGACAACAGCCGGAGGCCACCGTGGTACTTGCCGGGCGCCTGATGAGCGTGCGCGTGATGGGGAAGGCCAGCTTCGCGGTATTGCGCGATGCCAGCGGAGATCAGCAGATCTACATCAACCGCGACGAGATCTGCCTGGGCGAGGACAAGACGTTATACAATGAGGTGTTCAAGAAGCTCCTGCATCTCGGCGACTTCATCGGGGTGAAAGGCTTCATGTTCCGCACGCAGACAGGTGAACTGACCCTGCACGTGAAAGAGTTGACCGTGCTGGCAAAAAGCCTTCGCCCCCTGCCCGTGGTGAAGACCGACGACCAGGGCAATGTGCACGACGCCTTCACTGATCCGGAACTGCGCTACCGCATGCGCTATGTGGACCTGATCGTGAACCCGGGGGTGAAGGAGACCTTCCTGAAGCGGACACGCATCTTCAATGCGATGCGGGCGGCGTTCCAGGAGCAGGGCTATGTGGAAGTGGATACACCTGTGATGCAACCCATTCCCGGCGGTGCTGCAGCGCGCCCGTTCATCACCCACCACAACGCGCTGGACACCCCGTTCTACCTGCGCATCGCCAACGAGCTCTACCTCAAGCGCCTGATCGTCGGGGGCTTCGACGGCGTGTTCGAGTTCAGCCGCAACTTCCGCAACGAGGGCATGGACCGCACCCACAACCCGGAGTTCACCATCATGGAACTCTATGTGGCCTACAAGGATTACCGATGGATGATGGACTTCATCGAGGTCGTGTTCCGCAAGGTGGCCACCGCAGCGAACGGCACCGCCGTGGCGAAGTTCCAAGGCAGGGACATCGACTTCGGTCAGCCCTTCAAGCGCATCACCATGTGCGGCGCCATAGAGGAGAAGATCGGCCTCAACGTGCTGGAGATGACCGAGGAGGACGTACGAGCACTGTGTCTGAAGCACGGCATCGATGTGGCACCCAGCATGGGCAAGGGAAAGTTGATCGACGAGCTCTTCAGTGAACTGGTGCAGCCCGGCCTGATACAGCCCACGTTCGTGATGGACTTCCCGTTGGAGATGAGCCCGCTGTGCAAGAAACACCGTGACGACGATCGGCTCACGGAACGCTTCGAGCTGTATGTGGCGGGCTTTGAGGTGGGCAATGCCTACAGCGAGTTGAACGATCCCATCGATCAGCGCGAACGTTTCGAGGAGCAACTGAAGCTGATGGAGCGCGGCGATGACGAGGCCATGTTCATCGATCGGGACTTCCTGCGTGCGTTGGAGTATGGCATGCCACCCACCAGCGGCATCGGCATCGGCATGGACCGTCTGGTGATGCTGCTCACGGACAACCCCGCCATCCAGGAGGTGCTGCTGTTCCCGCAGATGCGGCCGGAAAAGTTCGATTAAGGTCTCACAGGCATCCTGCTTGTGCCGAACACGAACGACGGCGGTCGGATCAAGCACGCCCGGTAAGGAGTGTCCGCCAATTCATGGCGCGCATACCATCGCGCGCGCTTTCATGCGGTCCGTTCCGTCATTCCATCCGTTCCACCTGCTCCATCACATCCCCCACCTGCAACCGCCACACCACATCCATGCCCTCCACCACTTCGCCGAAGCGCGTGTAGCGGCCATCCAGGTGCGGGGAGGCGCTGTGTGTGATGAAGAACTGGCAGCTCTCGGTATCTCTTCCAGCGGAAGCCAGGCCAACCGACCCTGCGGTAAAGAGCTTGCGCCCGATCTCCGTGCGCAACGTCCATGGCATGCCGCCGTAACCATCACCGCGTGGGCAGCCGCCCTGCACCACGAAGTTGGGCACCATGCGGTGGAAAGCCTTGCCGTTGTAATAGCCTGCAACGACCAAGGAATCGAAGGCCAGGCTGGAGCCGGGGCAGTCGTCGACATCGGTGGCGATGACGATGGTGCCCTTGGAAGTGGTGATGCGGTAGCGCTGGCTCTGCTCCAAGGCGCGCAGTTTGGCGGGGTCGATGGGGTGGTTGAAGGGTGGAGCACGGTGCGCTGGCTTGGGTAAGCCGTCGCGCTTGGCCACGACCTGATCGAGCAGCAAGCGCGCTTCCAGGTCGCGGATGGGGAGCAGCGCGGCGCGTGCTTGTTGCTCCGTGGCCGCATCGAGCATCACGCGAAGGGCCTCCGCATCGTATTCCTGCAGCAACTCGGCAGCGGCACTGATCAGGCCTGCATCACCCGTGGCCATGGCCGTTCGGACCACTTCACCAAGCTGTGCGTACTGTGCCTCCACGTTCGCAAAGCGGGCCGTGGCCATGAAGTCGCGCACCTCCTTCACCATGCCTTGGAACGCTGCCTGTCGCACCACTGCAGGAGCATCGTTGCGCAGAAGGGTGAGCAGTTCGTTGTGCAAGGCTTCATCAACCTGCGCAGCACGTGCTTCGATGGCAGCGGCACGCTGGTAGGCATCATCCGAGGTGGCTACAATGGCATCGAGCACTGCCCGTACACTATCGGCCAATGCTGCATCGCCGTGCTTCATGGCCATGCCCATCAAGCGTATCCGAAGACCGCCATCCAGCTCCGGTGCGACCGGGTCCAGATAGCTGCGGCCGCTAAGCGGTGAACGGTCCTTCAGCAGGTCCCAAGCGGCAGGTCCCAGCGGGCGGTTGTTGATCATGGCCAGAGCCAGCGTGTCGAACACCGGGCCCACCACAAGGCCCAATGCACGCATGGCATTCACCTGCACACCCGGATCAGGGTCCAACACCATCAGCCGTTCCAGGTAGGGCCACTGCGTGCCATCACCGGACTTGCCCAAAGCCAACACGAGGAACTGGCGCACATCGTTGGACGCCTTCGGAATACGATCGCGCAATTCCTTGACCAGCGTGGCCAGCGTGCTGTCGGGCAGGCGCCGCAAGGCATCCGCCGCGCGCGCCTGTTCATGCCCCACACTGCGATCGAGGTGATCCAGGATCGCGGCGGGGTCCTTCAACCTGCCGCTGCGTTGCATGGCCAGGAAGGAAGCACTGGCGTAAGCGCGCTGCACGGCTGTATCGCGCTCGTTCATGGCCAACGCACCCATTCGCTCAAGCGCAAGGCTGTCCGCCACAAAGCCCAGCGCAAAGACAGCGGAGGCGCGGACCGCTGCGACCTCATCGTGGAGCGCATCAAGCAGGCACGGGCCCCCCAGGGTATCCTGTACGCTCGCGAAGGCCATGGCCGCGGCTTCACGCACTTCTGCGGCTTCATCCTTCAGCAGTGAACACAAGGCCTCGGCATCACGGTGTTCCTGTGCCTCCAGCACGGGCCATGACCGCTCGTTGTCCCAACGACCCGATGTTACCGTGGACACTTGCACGGATGAACTGCAGGACGCCAGAAAGAGCAGTATCGGGGCCAGAACGGAAGCGCGCATCACGGTGTGGTCGGAGGGTGGTTGGACGGACGGCGGAAGAATGCGGTGACGTCCCACCCGAAATACCGAAGGGCGGAGATCAGGACCGCTGTCGCGGCAGCTTCATCCACGTTGCCCACCACGGGTATGTTGTCCGGGATGAACTCGAACACACCGAGCGTGGGGTTCAGCAGGTAGAGCAGCGACAGCAGCCCGGCGGATCCAACGAGGAGGTTCTTCATGCGACAACGTCGGCAAGCGTCATGCCGGAGTGGTCAATGGCTCCGAAGGTAGGCTGCTCCGGTATCTTCGTACCGCCATGAACATGCGTATCCGTCCACTTCTCCTTGCCACGCTGTGCACCCCTGTGATAGGCCATGCCCAACTGCAGGGTGACAGCGATGCCCTGGACCAGATGAAGTACGACGTAAAGTACCTCGCCAGCGACCTGCTGGAAGGCCGGGAGGCCGGCACCGAGGGCGAGCGCAAGGCGGTGGACTACATCGCTGCCAAATTCAGCAACGTAGGCCTGATGCCCTATGGCGACAACGCCACCTACCTGCAGGCCTTCACCTTCAGGCTGGACCCCGTTCCTGGTCCGGGGAACACCCTGCAAGTGGGACGCAAACGCCTGAAGATGGGCGAACAATTCAGCCCCATGCCCTTCTCGGCCAGCGGTGCCGCGCTCGGAAAGATCTACAAGGTCGGCTACGGGATCCAGGCGCCCGAACTGAACCACGACGACTATGGCGACGCCTCGCTCGCCGGACGGATCGCGGCCATTGCCACCAGCTCGCCCGATGGCATACACCCGCACAGCAAGTATCTGGCGCACCATGACCTTTTCGCGCGTGCCGAAAGAGCCATCACACGCGGAGCCATCGGCATCCTGTTCTATAACGATGATGTCAATGCGGAGGACCCTTCCCTGAAGTTCTCAGGCAAGATCACCGCCCTACCCGTGCCGGTGGTGTTCCTCAAGGACAAGGCGATGTACGAGCTGCTGGTGGACAACAACCCCTGCGCGATCAATGCCGACATCACGCGCGAGGAGCGTACGGGGTACAACGTGGTGGGCCTTCTGGACAATGGCAAGCCCAATGTGGTTGTGATCGGCGCGCACCTGGACCACCTGGGATGGGGTGATGAAGGCAGCCTGCACCGCGGCGAACGCGCCATCCACAACGGCGCCGATGACAACGCGAGCGGCATTGCGGTGTTGCTGCAACTCGCGCGCGACCTTGCCGAAATGGACGAGGCCCGGGGAAACGACTATCTCTTCATCGCCTTCAGTGGCGAGGAGAAGGGGCTCTATGGTTCCAACCACTGGACCAAACACCCGACCGTGCCCCTCGTGGAGCTCAACTACATGGTCAACCTGGACATGGTGGGTCGGCTGGACAGCGCGCGCTCCATCGGCGTCAACGGTGTTGGCACATCGCCCGCCTGGGCCGAAGTTCCGCGCATCCTGGCAGGCGACCTGAAGGTGAGGACCACCACCAGCGGCATCGGCCCCAGTGACCACACCAGCTTCTACCTGCAGGAGGTCCCGGCCATCCACTTCTTCACCGGCACCCATGCGGACTACCACAAACCCAGCGATGATGAGGAGAAGATCAACTACGATGGCATGCTGCGCATCACGCGCTACATCGAGTCGCTGATCACCACCCTGAACGATGATGGCAAGATCGCCTTCACGAAGACGGAGGAGGTGAACACGGAGAACACCCCTCGCTTCAAGGTGACGCTCGGGGTTGTCCCGGATTACATGTATGATGGCAGGGGCATGCGGATAGACGGCGTCTCCGATGGCAAGCCCGCTGCGATCGCAGGCCTCCGGAAGGGGGATGTGGTCATCGGCATCGGTACCGTGCAGGTAACCGACATGATGAGTTACATGAAGGCGCTGGGCCAGTTCAATAAGGGTGATCGCACCTCGGTGAAGGTGTTGCGCAACGGCTCGGAGCAGGAGGTGCAGGTGACGTTCTGACCCCATGCGCATGACCGGTCCTGACAAGGAACGTACATCTTCGATATGCTTGAATGCAGAACGGCCCCGGGGTCTCCGGAGCCGTTCAAGCATGGCGTGATAGGGATTCAGGCCGCCTCGGACAGCTGGGCACGCTGGCCGTTCAGCAGTTGGAAGCCGTTGAGCACGATCTCCGTGATGTAGCGCTTCTCACCCATCGCCGTTTCGTAGCTGCGGTGTACGAGCTTCCCTTCCAGAGCTACGGCGGTGCCTTTGCGGAGCAGGCGCTCCACCTGGTCTGCGGTGCTGCCCCAGGCCACCACGGTGTGCCACTGGGTATCGGTGATGCGCTCGCCACTGGCATTGCGGTAGCTGTCATGGGTGGCCAGGGAAAGCCGGGCCACCTTGCGGCCGGCTGCGATCTCACGCACTTCGGGGTCGTTGCCAAGGTTGCCGATAAGGCTCACGCGGTTGCGGATGGTGTTCATGGTCGTTCGTGGTTTTGTTGTTTTATTGTTGTTGTTCTCGTTGGAATGAGCCGGGATCGTCAGGCGGCCTTTGCGTTGCGCTTCGAGGAAGGCAGCAGGCGGAATTCGTTCAGCACGATCTCGCTGATGTGGCGGGTGCGGCCATCGCGGCCGGCGTAGCTCCGGTGCACCAACCTGCCCTCCAGCGCCACCGAGCTCCCTTTCCCCAGGAGGCGTTCCGCCTGTTCTGCAGTGCGGCCCCAGGCCACCACGGTGTGCCACTGGGTGTTGGTATCGCGCTCGCCGCTGGCGGTACGGGTGGTGCTGTGAGTGGCCACCACCATACGGGCCACCTTGCGGCCGGAGGCTATTTCACGGACATCGGGACGTGCGCCGAGGTTGCCGATCAGGTTCACTTTGTTCTTCAACGTGTTCATGGGTACTGGTTTTTGTTCGTGAGTTGGATGGATCGGTCTTGTTCCGTTGACCGCTGCAAAAGTCCAGGGGCATTCCAGGGACATTCGGGTAATAGTCGTTTATAGGCGATTGCAGCCGCTTGCTGTCGTTTGTTGTATGGATGTGGTAGGCGGTCTTTTCATGTCCCGTCGTACACGATAGACCTGGTAGCCTGCCGCTCCGTCCGCCTCCATCGATGGAGCATCCCGCAACCTTGCGGCCACCTTTTCGGTCCTCGTACGGAATGCACTGTTGGCAACAGGACCTCACATGTTCGGGATCGGGAATGGGACCGCCGGATGAGCGGCCTTGGCCCGGTCGCAGCGGCCGGGGCCCGTATCGCTGCGGTCCCTGCCACCCAATGCTGGGGTACGAATGCGACAAGGCCCCTGCCGAAGCAAGGGCCTTGCGCTGATGAACAATGGGCACACCCGGCGCATCCGTGCCGTTCCCCTTCACTAACCGCGTTCACCGGCCTCCGATAACGAACGGGGGCGGCCGCACTGTTCAGTTCAGTTCCGCCACGGCGGTCGCTGCCAGCAGTTGGTAGTCATTGAGCACCACCTCCGAGGAGAAGCGCTTCTCTCCTTCCTTGGTTTCGTAACGCCGATGCACCAAGCGTCCTTCCACCAACAGGCCGGCACCCTTGCGCACCTGGCCGGCAAGGCGCTCCGCCTGCCTGCCCCACACCACCACGGTATGCCACTGCGTCTCGCTCTTCCACTCCCCATCCTGCGCCTTGTAACGCTCGTTCGTTGCCAGGTTGAGGCGCAACACGTGCTGCCCTCCGGATACGGTCTTGAGTTCGGGATCGGCACCGAGGTTACCGATCAATTGCACCTTGTTCTTCATCGTCGTGTTCATGTGTTCCTGGTTTGTTCGTTCATCCGGCCCGACCACCATGGCCGATCCGGATGCAAAGCAGGCAGCACCTGCACCAACGATCCGTGCGATCATCGTTTATATGCGTTTGCAGCCGCTTGCTGTCGTTTGTTGGGCGATAACTGCGCGTTCAAGCCTGCCACAGCCCCACCCGTGAGCGGACATTGGCGCAATTGCGGCCCCACTGCTACCTTCGTGGCCCCGGAGACCTGCATCCCGGAATAGCCGCACAGGAACCATGAGCCAAGAACTCCGCAAGATCATCGTGCCCACCGACTTCAGCGCGGTGGCAGAGAACGCGTTGAGCCATGCCATCACGCTGGCCCAACACAGCAATGCCGAAGTATATCTGCTGCACGTGGTGGGCAAACAGTCGGAGGTGGAGGATGCCCGCAAACGGCTCACCACAGAGGTTGATCGACTTCGGTCCGCGGCGGGTAGCGTGACCTTGCACAAGCTGGTGCGCGTAGGGAACATTTACGACGATATCGGTGATGCTGCGGCCGAAGTGGCGGCCGACCTTATCGTCATGGGAACACATGGTATGCGGGGCATGCAATTCATCACCGGCAGCCGCGCGCTTCGGGTGATCACGAGCTCCCCCGTGCCGTTCATCGTGGTGCAGGAGCGCTCCATCAAGGCGAATGGCTACGATTCCATCGTGGTGCCTCTGGACCTGCACAAGGAAACGCGCCAGAAACTGACCCTCGTGGCCGACATGGCGAAACACTTCCAGAGCCGGGTGCACCTGATCGTTCCCAAGGAGGACGATGAGTTCCTGCACAAGCAGCTGGAGAACCACCTCCGCTTCGCCGACCAGTACCTGGGAGAGCGCGGGATCACACACGACACGACGATCGCGGATGAGGACAGCGACAACTTCGTGAAAGCCGTGGTACGCCATGCCGTGAAGGTGGACGCGGACCTCATTGCCATCATGAACCTCGCACAAGGGAACATCTTCGGTGTGTTGGGAGTGCCTTATGAGCAGGAAGTGCTCACCAATGAGGCCCACATCCCGGTGATGTGCATGAACCCGCGCGAGACCACCACCGGTGCCGGTGGCTGGACCATGCAGGGCTGATCGTTCGGTCACTCAGGCGCGCAGCCCGATCACCAGGATATCATCCACCTGTTCGTGTCCGCCGCGCCACCGGGTGAAGGCGTCCACTAGCGCTGCGCGTTGGTCCTCCATGGGCAGCTCGTGGATCTCCTGGAGCAGTTCACGGAACCTGCGGTACATGAATTTCTTGCCCTGTGGACCACCGAACTGGTCGGCATAGCCATCCGAAAAGAGGTAGACCACATCCCCCTTCTGCAGTTCGATGCGATGGTCCGTGAATGAACCGGCCGGCAGTTCACTGCTGCCGATGGCAACCTTGTTGGGCGTGTATTGCAGCACGACCCCGGCGCGAAGGAGGTAAAGCGGGCTGTTGGCCCCGGCATACTCCAGCACCCCGTTGGCCTCGTCGTAGGTGCATAGCGCAAGGTCCATCCCGTCGCGCACCATGCTCAGGTCGCGGTCCTTGTGAAGGGCGTTGTAGGCCATGCGGTTCAGGTCAGCCAGGATATCCGAAGGGCGCGTGCGGCCGCGCTCCTTCACGGACTGGTTCAGTGCATTGTGGCCGATCAGGCTCATGAACGCCCCCGGCACACCATGGCCGGTGCAATCGACCGCAGCGAACACCACCTTATCACCGGCGCGCTCAACCCAATAGAAATCACCACTTACGATGTCCTTGGGGCGATAGTAGACGAACGAATCGGGCAGCAGGTCCCGGATGCGCCTGTCCGGTGGAAGGATCGACTCCTGTAGGCGCTTTGCATAACGGATGCTGTCCGTCACGTTCTTGTACAGGTCCACCATCTTGCGCCCCTGTCGTTCCACCTCCTCCTTTTGCCGCACCACCTCCTCGGTGCGCTCCGCCACCTTCATCTCCAGGAAGCGCTCACGCTGTCCAAGCTCATCGCGCATCTTCAGCAGGGCATGCCCGAGCATATCCTCCTCGCTGAGTGGTTGATAGGCGGTGTTGAACTCCCCCGCCGCCACGCGGTGGGAGAACTCCGTGGTGCGGCGCAGGCCCTCCACCAAGGAGGCGAGCGCCTTGCTCATATCGCCCACCTCATCATTGGTGATGCGGATGGTGGCCCCTGGTATGATACCGCGCCCCAGGCTCAGGAGCATGCTTCGAAGGCGCCTCACGGGCACCACGATGCCGCGAACGATGAGGATGGCGATCACCGCTCCCACGATCACCAGGGCAATACCCATGTACAGCACGATGAAGCGCAGCGAGTTGAAACTCAGGATCATGCTTTCGGCCAACTCCCTTCGCTTGTTCTCCTGCATGGTCAGTAGGGCGTCCAACTCAGCCACCACCCGGCTCCGTTGCTGATCCAAAGGCCCCCCCTCCTCGGCCAGCCCGCTGCGTTCCATGTGCACGAACGGATCGCTGTAACTCTCCAGCGACGGCAATAGCGCCTTGATATGGTCATGCAGGTCGAACATCGCGCGCATCTCGGTGGTGATGCGGCTCATCCGGGCGACCTCATCGGGCTCCCAGTGCGCCATCAAGGTGTCCAGCCGGTCGAGCAACCGGGGTAGTTCACGGTCTGTCAGCTCCGCCAGGGCGGTCTTTTCGGGCGCATCCGCGATGCTTTCCAACAAGGCCCATTGCTTGGCCAGCGTATGTGCGTTCACCACCAGGTTGCGAAGGCGCACCAAGGCATCCACGGAAGGCGAATAGACCGTGTTGATCTGCTCGTTGATGCGACGGCTGCGCTCCAGTGACCGGCTGGTGAGGACCACCACCAACAGGGCGAAGAAGATGAACAGGCCAAAGCCCATTCCGATCTTCCTGCCGATGGTCAACCTGAATGGCATTTCGGACCCCTTCTATTGATCGTTCTGGGGCGGCAACAGTTCAAAAAGCCTTCGGAAGCGTTCGGAGCTGCTCTGGTCCTGCAGACTGTAATAGATGCCTTCCAGCCCCAGCAGGGTCTCCCTGCGCTGGGGGTCCAGTTCATGGGCCTTCAGCATGAACGGCAATGCCCGCTGGAAATGGACGCGGCTCACCTCCTGTATCCGCTGGATGGCCGGGATGTCATCCTCCGCCTTGATCGCACGGATGTTGTATACCCCACGGTTGTAGTGCAGGGTGGCCAGGTTGTAATTGGCCCCGTAGTTGTCCGGCTCCAGCGCCAACACATGCCCATATGCTTCGGTGGCCTTAAGGAACCAGGTGGTATCCTGGCGCTGCTGGTTGAACCGCTTGGTGTAAGCGGTCCCCAGTGCATTGTGGAATTCGATCTCGCGGGCCTTCAGCGAAACCCCCGGCTGCCGCCGCAGGGTGGCCTTGGCATATCCGTTGAACAGTTGCACCGCACGGTCCTCCTGCTGTTCGCCCAGGGCCTTCGCGGCATCGTTGAAAAAGCTGCGTGCGAGAAAATCATAGGCCTGTACGGCGTTGTCCTTGTAGGTACCCGCCTCGTCCAGGTTCAAGCTGTTCATCAGGCTGTTCAAGGCCTCCTCGCGCACCGCATCCGCTTTGGCCCCCCCGGGCATTCCCTTGAACAGGTCCTTGTGGATGAACCCGCGCAACAGCCAGGCCTCTGCATCCTGTGAGTGGGCGGGGGTCTGCACCGCTTCGTCCACCAGCACGCGTGCCTTCACCAGGTCGCCTGCCTGATAGCTGCGCAGGGCCTCCACCAGCAGGTCCGGCTGTGCCTGCACAGCAAGGCCGATCAGCGCGGGGAACACGATGGCGAGCAGGCGCTTCATGGTCGTTCGTCTACGCGGTATGCCAGGTTCCTCAGGGTAAGCCCCACCACAACACCGTGCGCGCCGGCATTCGCAAGGCTCAGCTCATACTTCAACAGGTTGTTCACCCGGACGAAGTTCACCACCGCGCCATCGTCCAGGGCGCCTTCGTATTCGGTCACCACCAACGTTGGCCCCTTCGCCAGGTTGCGGTAGATCTCCGGCAGCAGCTCCAGATCAGAGCGTCCCACGAACAGCAGGTGGCAGCGCTCCACGCTGGCCGTTCGCGGGAGCTTGCGGACCTCGATGGGCTGTTTCCCGATGGTCCGAGTGGAGTAAAGTTTGATCAACTCCTGGTAGACATTGGCGCTTCCGATGACGCCGATGATGAAATTGCCATTGCGCATGGCGGGGTCCTTCCACTCCACCAGCTTGGCGATGTTGTACAGGTAATTGGCCTGCAGGATCGCAGTGGTATCCTTGTCCGGATCACGCTGCTGGGGCGCTGCTGCACAAAGCAGCAACGGCAGCAACAGCATCCACCGGAGGTTGGAACCCACCATCGCCTGGAACGTAGATTTGACCTCCCCCATCACCGATCCCGTGCCGAACTGCCGTAATCGTCAGCAAGGTAGCCGCCTGTTGACGGCCTCCTTTTCCATTGCATGCCTCATCTCTCAACAGCACCCTGTTGGTGCGCAGGCACCTGCGCCGGACCTGCCGGGGTTCGATCGGGTGGCAAGGGAAGCCCCCCGCGGCTACGAATGGCTCTCCTGGAGCGTGGCGGCCATCGGGCATCGTCTTACCGGGAGCATCCAGGGCGCACGGGCCGAGCAGGCCGCCGACAGCCTTTTCCAACTGTCCGGGGTGGACCGGGTGTACCGGTGGCCGTTCGAGGCACAGGCCTGGAGCCGGGGACAGGTGGCGCTTACCGTGGGCGATGGCCAGGGCTTCATGCACCTGGGAGCGGTGGCCCTTGCCAACACCCCCCTTGAGGCCGATGTGGAGGCCCCGCTGATCGATGCGGGCAATGGTCTGCCAGCAGACCTGGACGCCTTGGGTGATGCGCTCCGTGGCAAAGCCGCCCTGGTGAACCTGGGCCTGGTGAACGCACCGTCCGGTACGCGAAACCTGCACCGCAGTGAGAAGGCCGCCCTCGCGCTCCAACGGGGCGCCGCGGCCATCCTCTTCGTGAACCAGGTGGACGGCGGGGTGCTCCTCACGGGCACCGCTTCCATCGATGGGCGACTCATACCCGTGCCCGCAGCGTGCATCGCCACCGAAAGCGGCGCCGACCTGCGTGCAGGACTGGCGCGGGGAACGGCATACACCGCACGGTTGCGCATGGTCAACCGGAGTGAACATGTGAACGCACACAATGTGATCGCCGAGCTGCGCGGGAGCGAACGGCCCGATGAGGTGGTGCTGGTGGGTGGCCATCTCGACAGCTGGGACCTGGCGACCGGCGCAACGGATAACGGCATCGGGGCCTTCTCCATCCTGGACCTTGCAAGGGCCCTGGTGGCCAGCGGGCAGCGACCGGCACGGACCATCCGGTTCGTACTCTTCATGGGTGAGGAGCAGGGCCTGTTGGGCTCGCGCGCCTTGGTAAAGGAATACCAGGAGCGCGGCGAGCTTGAACACATCACCTGCATGGTGAACCTGGACATGAGCGGGAACCCGCGCGGCTTTGGCGTGGGAGGGCCCGATGGCTGGCGGCCCCTGATCAGCGACCTCTGCGCACGCATCGCCGCAGTGGACAGCAGTGTCTTCAAGGGTGAAGTGCGGGAGGAGCTGGGACTGCATAGTGACCACCAGCCCTTCCTGCTGGCCGGAGTGCCCGTCCTCCATCCATTGAGCGATCTGGGAAAGCACGTGTACTCCTGCTACCACAGCAGCTGTGACGACATCCACCTCGTGGACCCGCAGGCCATGGTGAACAACGTACGGAGCACCGGAATGCTGTTGCTGGGGCTGGCAAACACACCCTCCCTTCCCGGTCATTTCAAGCGCGAACAACTCCGGACCCGCCTGGTGGACGGGGGCTTGGAAGGTCCGTTGAGGATCGGGGGTGACTGGCCGTTCTGACGAAGGGATCCAATCTTCAGCGGAACGCTTTACTGCTTCTCCGTGGCACCCGGTTGGGAGGTCATGCCCTGCAGGTCGCGGTCAAAGAGGTAAAGGCCACCCTTGTCGTTGCCGATCAGGTTCAGCTTGTCGATGAGCGTGCGCGCCAGAGCCTCCTCCTCGATCTGCTCACCCACGTACCACTGCATGAAATTGTGCGTGGTGTAGTCCTTATCCTTCAAGCAGGTGTCCACCACACCATTGATCTCCTGGGTCACCTTGGTCTCATGGAAGAGCAGTGCCTGGAAGATGTCGGTGATGGTCTTGAAGCTGGTGCCGGGTTGCTTCAAGGCAGGGATCACCGCCCTGCCGCCGCGCTCGTTGATGAATTTCACAAGCTTCAGCATGTGCATGCGCTCCTCGTCGCTATGGCGGTAGAGGAAGGCAGCGGTGCCGCTGAGGCCCTGATTCTCTGCCCAGGAGGCCATGGCCAGATAGGCCTGGCTGCTGGCGGCCTCCACCGCCACCTGGGCGTTGAGGGCGGCTTCGATCTTCTTGCTCAACATG